>Ga0207426_1001750_pt1 | contig 16501 bp, 27 predicted proteins | sample AraplaMF_Cvi_mMS_FD_184265 | JGI IMG/M metagenome (GOLD analysis project Ga0207426, IMG submission 184265) | Arabidopsis root microbial communities from the University of North Carolina, USA - plate scrape MF_Cvi_mMS (SPAdes) (version 2) | ecosystem: Host-associated > Plants > Roots > Endosphere... | reverse complement strand
TCGCGATCGAGGCCCAACTTTGCGAGGTAGGGCAAGATGTCCAACATCATGATCGGGATTGCAGGCACCGAAATCCGGCGCGGCGACATGGTGAAACTCGTAGACGGAGAGCTGCTGCCCGCGCTGCTATGGGAGCCCAATGACGGCGCGGCCGCTGAAGACATTCCCCGGGACACCCGAGCCTTCCGCTTGCAGGAGGGCTTCTGGAAGGTCGTGCCACCCGGGTTTCGCTCGTTCTAACGGTCCACACCCGCAAGCCCCAGCGGCTGGCCCATTGCCCGGCTCGCTTCTATTCTCACGCCATGACGAAGGCAGAGAACCGAGCGGCGGCGAGGCTTGCGCTCTCGCCCTGGTTGCGGTTCAATTTTAGGGATGAAATGGGGAGGGCAAGTTGCCCAGCGAGACAGACTTAGCCACTGCGGTTGCTACGGAGCTTGTTAAACAGGTCCCTATTAAAGAGGCATACCAAGATGGCCTTTCTCCCGCGGTGCAGGAGAGCGGATCTGCTCTGCTCGACTTTGTAAAGACCTTACGGCTTGCACTCGCGCCTTTGCAGTTCACGGCCGCACTTCAGGATCGGTATGTTGCTTTCCTTGATCGGTCCGTCAGGAGCATACCGGAAGAGCGGCGCATCCTTCCTGCTCCTCAGATTGCCGGGCCGATCTTGGAAGCGATCAAGTATGAGCCCGATGATACGCTGATCGCAGATATGTACAGCGAGCTACTGTCTCGGGCTTTCGATCGGGATGCAGCACGTCATGCACATCCAGCGTTTGCACCCCTGATCAAGCAACTTTCCGTAGATGAGGCGGTAATCTTAAGGTCAATATTCGAAAAGCTGATTGAGAACGATCACTATAAGTTTCAATTCACCGACGACTACGACGCTCAGACAAACAGATTTTTAAATCGGAAAGTCGAAATAGACGAGCTCCCGAGGGATGGCCTGCGCTCGCCGGAGGACGTCGCCATATACATCGAGCATCTGGACAAATTAGGCCTAGCTGCGGTTCTCCAGTTCAAAAATCAGGAACCAATCTTCGCAGGTGGTGCGCAGGTCGGCTCTAGAACGTATGCGCGATATCAACTGACAGCGTTCGGCCATGAATTCATGAAAGCAGTGCGCCCGCTATAATCCTAATACCGTGATCATTAAAAGCGCCCTTTCTATTTCTTGAAAGCACGTAGATCATGAAAGCTACTGTTACACTTCCTGTTGTTTGGCTACTTCCAGACGGGACCTTCTCTGACGACACCGTGGCGGCAAAGCCCTGCATATTGATGGGCTTCACCCTTGAGGCCTCAGAAACGGGCAGGTATCGTGAGGCAGACGTAAAGCGGGTCTATGGCCACATTGATACCGGATGCGATTGCACCGCCGTGGAGGAATCTCTATTGGGCGGTGTTGCGTTAAAGCCGCGGCGAAGCATATCCGTTACGACCGTGAATTCATTCGCCGCCGCTGATGTACATAGAGCAACCTTGCTGTTCTTCGGCCCCTATCAAAATCTCGCGCAAGACACTGAATTCGCGGCAGTGCCAGCGACGAACAACCCGTACAAAATTATTCTAGGGCGATCCTTTCTTCAGCAAGCCAGGTTTACCTACAATGGTGCTAAAGGCATCGACATGATTACGATCACAAAAGCGGAAGGGCCCACCTCGCTCAGCAGTTAACTATTGGCGATCGTATTTCAGATGCAGCTGTTTTGGTGGCAAGAATGGACCTTTCGCCGCAAGCTGTTTTCGCGGTCAGCGTTTCACATCCTGCCGAAGGATGGCCCGCACACGCTTGGAAGCCGTGGCGCTGACCGGGGTAGTTGGCCGACGGCTCCTATGTGTGCCTCATACCACCTCCTCCTCACAAACTCCTACCCGACTTTGCCCGCCTCACCGTATCAATCATCTTCGCCCGAGCTGGGGCGGGATCTACTCCTTCACGCCAACCGTGACGGCAGGAATTCTCATTTAAGCCCGCGCGATCGGCGCCGTCCCGGTTACTTCCCGGCCGCCATCTTTGCCGCGAGCCGTTCAGCCTTCTTCGCCAACCGCTGGCGCGCCTTTTCGATCTCGCCCGCGAGCGCTTCCGTGATGCCGTCCAGCACCTTCATGGCGTTGCCGTCGAAGGCCGGGCGGAGATGGGGTTGCGCCGCCTGGTGCGCGTTCCCGAACTCGGTCTGCACCGCTTTCGCCGCCGGTCCCGGCCCGACGTAGATCTCCACGTCGCTCTCTTTCCGGTTGAGGCTCTTCTGACGCCGCGAAAGCTTGGTCCCGATGGTGTAGGACCCCGCGAGGCCGCCGGTTTCGCGCGGTGCCAGCGCCTCGCCGGCCTCCTTGATCGGCCGCGCCTGCTCCGTCAGGACGCGCTTCAAGACGTTCCGCGCGGTCGCTTTGGGAAGCTCCTTCAGCGCCTCGTCGAGTTCGCTCAACCCTTCAATTTTGAAAACCTGACGGGCCATCACGTCCTCGATATCCGGAGGTCGTAGCCGTCGCCGACGGCGGAGTTGATGCCCTCGATGATCCGCACCACTTCGTCACGCGAGTAGTTGTCCCGACCCAAGCCCGCAAGATTGATGACCGTGACGCCACCGCCGCTCCCGCCCGAGTTCATCGCCTCAAGTTGCGGCCGGAAGCGTGCCGTTGCCTGGGCGTTCATGACAAACTCGCCGTTCGAGAGCATCGCCGGGATACTGTCAGAGATGCTGCTGCCCGGACCGCTGACGAAGCCGCCATCAGCGAAGCCGATGGACTTGATGCTGGCAACGAACTTCAAGCCGGACGCCAGCACGCTCGCTGCAATCGCAAGGTTCGCTGGCCATGGCGCGGTCGCAAGTGCGGTGCTCGCCGCGGTGTAGGAATTCACAAATGCGATGCCCGCGCTGATCGTCTGCCCGACCTTCGCGGCCTTGCCCCACGCGTCGTTCATGCTCGCAAAGGATGACCCGATGCTTTCGAAACTTCCGCCTAGGCTGGTCGCGGAATCCGACCACATCTTTGCGGTGAGCTGTGCGGACTGCTGAGACAGCTTCGCGTAGTCGTCGACGCTCAGCGAGCCACTTGCCAACTTTTGGTTCGTGGCATCGATGGCCAAAATAATCGGCGCGAAGGGGTTGTTCTGGCCGATCAGCGCGACATTGCCGAATTGCAGCGCAAGAAGCTCCGCGGCGTTCGCCGTCTGTGTCAGCTTAACGCGCTCTTCATCCGTCAAGGTGATGTTGTTCGCCTGCGCGACAGCAAGTCCCTGCATTACGACCTTGAGGCGCTCCTTCGCGCCAGCGGCCATGCCGGACGTGTCAAGCTCCGCCTGTTGACCTGCGAGGGATTTGGTCTGGCTATCGATGTAGCGATCGAACGCCTGCTTCCCGCGCATTACGGAATCGTTGTAGTCGTCTTGGCCCTTCTTCGCCGGCGCAAGGCCCTGCTGCTGCAAATTCCGCAGGTCGGCAGTCAACGCGGTGGTGTCGAGACCAAGGCCCTTCAGCGCCTGACCGAGAACGCCGGCGCCGTCAGGCACCTTCGCCGCGACATATGAGGCGATCTCGCCAAGCTTGTCCTTCAGCGTCTCAAAGTTGCCCGTCGCGATGGCGACCACACCCGCGATGATCAACAGACCTTTCAACGACAGGCTACGGACAGCCTCGAATGCTGCCATGACAAGCCCGGTCGCCTGGATGGCGCGCGCGAGCCCGACGAAGGCGATACCCATGTTGATCGCGGCCGCAGTAATCTGCGCTCCGACAAAGACAGCGCCGAGCTGCAGAACGATCTTGAAATTGTCGGCAACGAAAAGCACGCCGCGCGCGAGCCCCTCAAAAGCCGTGGTCAGGACGGAAAGCTTCTGTTTTTGTTTATCCGAGTTCGATGCGCCGGCGAGCATGCGATCGGCAAACTGCTGCAGCGCTGGCAGAAGGAAAGCCGTCAACTTGACGATCAGGCCATCTTTCGCCGCACCGAGCAGCGTCAGCGTGTCGCGGAATTTCTCGGCCGCAGCCGCGGTGGGGCCGTCGATCACAATCCCAAACTTCTGCGCGTTGGCCGTCATTGCGGCGATGCCGCTGCCGCCCTGGTTCAGGAAGGGGATCAGGTCCGCACCAGACTTGCCGAACAGCGCCATGGCGACGCTGGTTTTGCGCGCGCCGTCGTCCATGTTGGAAAACTTGGTCGCGACCCCCTCTAGGACTGTCTGCGTCGGCAAAAGCTTGCCGGTCGTCGCATCCTGCACAGAGACGCCCAGAGCGCGGAATTGCTTTGCCGCATCCGAGGTCGGGTCCGCCAATGCTCCCGTCATCGCCCTGGAGAGCTTGCCAACGCCGACGCCGAGCTGCTCCATGCTGACGCCGGAGATATCTGCCGCGAGCTTGAGCGCCGAGAGCTGCTCAACAGGAATGCCGATCTTTTGGGACTGCTTGTTGAGCTGATCCATCGAGTTGATGGCGTTGTTGACGCCCAACGCGGCGGTCGCGTAGGCGGCCGTGAGGGCCGCGGCGATCACCGCGCCGGTTTTCGCGAGCTCGCCCGCGAACTGCCCAAGCTTCGCGCGCGACTCATCGAGGCCCTTGTCGAGCGCTGCGGAGTCAGCGCCGATCGAAACGCGCAAGGCGCCGATGATTGACGATCCGGCCATCTGTAACCTTTCAGCTCGATTTGCCCTTGACCTCGCCGCCGAGCAGCAAGGTCCATTGCTTGACGATCGCCATCATCTGCTCCGGCGATTGCCTGCGATTTAACGAAGGCTCCCTAATCATCAGCTTGCGCATGGGTGGAAGCTTCTTCGTCCTTCCGAGCGCGGCGATCGTGTAGGCCATCCATGCGCGATCATTGTGCTCCCGAACAAGCTGGAGACGCCGCGCCGCGTGATTGATGGCAACCTGCCGCGGCGTCTTCAGCCAAAACGCGCCTTCATCGAACCCCGCAGCGATCCACGCCGTCAGCGGCTCGACCCAGTCCGTGCGCGCGGCCGCGACGTAGGGCTCTTCGTGCCGTCACCGGCCGGCGCCGCTCCTCCATCAACCTGAAACGCAACTGCGATGGCTTCCGCCACCTTGTTCATCGCGACTGCGAGGCCTCCGGCCGGTCCGATCAACTCGCCTGCTTCTTCGAGCGTGATCTCAGGATGGTTGGTCTTCAGGCCGGTGAACAACAATTCGCGAAGCATGCCGACCCGCACCGATGCCGGATCTTGCATCTCGACCACGATGGCAGAAAACCCCTTGTTCAGGCGGTTCTCCAGGTCGATGATCGCGCTCCAGGGGTAGCGGAGCTTGTAGACCTTTCCCGGTGTGGGCAACTCAATTTCGAATGGCGTCGGCAGCATGTAGGCTCCTCTTTTTCTTGCCGCCTGAGCGGCGATTGTCGCAGGTTGCGGCGTAATCGATCTTTGGATGGCTGTCGGACCAAGCCTTTCCCCGAGCCTGCCGCTCTTCGAACGCGGCCGTGCCCCTTTACAAAACATGCGTAGTTTTCCAGTCAGGACGCTCGATCTTCGGTTCTTCCCCAACTCCACAGCGCAGATCGGGCGGACTCCAGAAGCCGAGCACCTCAGAGCCGAGAGGAAGCGCAACACCGTCCCAGATGAAGCCGTCGATCATTGCAAAAACGTGCCACGGCACCTGCACCAGACAGGTCGGCGGCAAGCCGGTCATTCGATAGTCAGGGCCTTGGCGCTTCCAGCGCGACCAACCGCGCGACGTCAGATAGCCGTGCACCACGTCAGTCAGGCACATACCATCATCGAGAAACGCTGAAGCCTCGCCCAGCAAGAGGGCATGCACGTTGAGCCGCAAAACAACTTCGTCTGTTTGCATCTCAAAGAGACGCGCGATGGCCTGGACCGCGCAATTCGAGCTTAGATCCTTCGTCACCATCAAATCAGTGCCTCACCGCCGGTAAACGATCGGGCATCCCGTTCTCGATGACTTCGCACACCTGATTGATCAAGTCGGTATCGCCGCATTCGCGCACGATCTCGAGAACACGCACAAGCGAGTTGCTCTGCTTCTTGCTCTCCTCCTTCAGCTCCCGAAGCTCATCGTTGATCAGCTCCCGAAGCTCATCGAGGATTTGGGTCAGATCGCTAGGCGTCATCTGTCGATCCTTGAAAGGACGGGGTACATGTCGCACCTCACGACGCTTCCATCGGAATTGATAAGCGTGAGCACGCCTTTGTCATCGAAGGTCATCGACCGTACCGACGGTCCTGCCGGGCCACGCTCGCCTGATTGCCCGCGCCGGCCTTGCCCCGCCATGAGCTGCCAGCCAGGCCCAGGGCAAGGCCCAGGGGCATCGCGTAGCGCGATGAAAGAGGCGCCGTTTAGGACAACCAGACTGTTTCGGCGATAGCCGTTGCTCTTTTTGGGATCGAACGTGCCCTGAATTACGGGCGAGCCACCGGCCGCGGCGATGCAATTCCAGTCTTCGTGGGGCGGCGCCTGTCCGGTGTCGCAATTGGCTTGGAAAGTCGAACCGCTCGACGTGATGATTTCGCCGGCGTAATAGACTTTGCCTTGCTGATGCGCCTTGCAAACCGGCATCATCACTGTCGCGCGAACGCGCGAAGTATCTTCGCCAACGCGGGGCGAAGCAATCCTTCGTCCGTCTTCATGGGCGATAGAATCGAGCCGTTGCTCGATAGCATCGAGGCGTCGCTCAATGCCGTATTTCAAATGGCGAACTCGCCGCACGACGAGCAACTTGAGCATCTTTATGGTGAAGCCAGCTTCTTTGGCCAACACGTTGATGGACGTGTCTTTTTTTTCGCAGCTGACAACGTAATTTAGTACGCTCGAACGAACTTCTTGCTCTGCTTCAGCAATCGTCTCGGGCGGACATGACGTGTTCCGCCAGTCGTCGAGGTGTTCACCCGTAAGATATTCAAAATCGTCGTTGCCAGACACGGGATGTTTTCTTTCACCTTGCGTACTCGATGCACATAGCCGATCTGAGAACGGGATGGTGTCACGCTCCGTCACGCACAGTCCGGCGCAGATAGCTCCGCAGGATCTCGACCGCTCGAGCGGCGACCCGGCTGTCATCGTCGCCGAGCTCGTCCGCTATATCCGATGGCAAATGTACCAACACCGCGCCCTGCTTCGCGCGTTCCCTGCGGCGCGCCTGTCGATCCCGTTCCTGCACGCGAGCTTGAGCGATCTCAGCCGCCGTCATCTCTGCGCGCCGCCGACTCATTCAGTCCGCACGCCCCACCGCTGCAGGGTTCTCGTCGCTGGCGCCGAACTCAGGCTTGCCCGCCAGGATGTCGAGCACGCTTTCCGGCGCGAAGTCGCGGCGCTTGAGGCGATCCGCCTCGCGCGGCAGCAGTAGACCGAGGCGCTTCAACCATGACGCCTGCGATTCGAATGTTGGCGGATTGTTTTCGTCGATCGGCACCACACCCGGAGCATCCGGATAATCTCCTGTTTGGGGTGTCGGCCAGAACGTCGGCACTCCCAAATAAAAATGGGGCACGTAAGCGAGTACCTCGTGCAGAGGCTTGCCGATGCCGCCGACGCGCTTCCGCGGCACCGGCAATGTGCCGTCCAAGTACGTGCCAGCGAAATCACCGAGCGGTCGTCGCGGCGCGTCGTATCGCCACCACAAACTCGGTCGCGTGCCTGGATAATCGACTATCCATCGCGACATCACCGCAGCACCGTAGTCCCGCCACAATGCCGCGTTGGTTTGCGTGCCTGAAATAGACTGGTCGCACTCGAGGTCGTAGCGCTCCCAGCCGGTGCCGATATCATCGGTCAGCGCATCGTTGAGCCAGGCCCATGCGGCCTCCGACAAATCGTTTCCGCCGCGTTGTCGCGCCGCTCTCTTGTTGGTCATGGTTCAATTCCCCGTCAGGTCAAGACCTAGAATTTTCATCGCGGACAGGAAGCCTGCGCGCGCATCGCGCTCCGCCGGCAACAGCGGATGAGGTTTCACTTGACCGAAGCGGTCGGGCAGTGTCTCGCCGTCCTTGTCGATGGCCTGCCGGCACCGACGGCCGCGCATATGCGCCTCGAGCGCGGTGCGAAGCAGCGCCAAGCTCGCCGGGTCGTCGAAGCGATGCGCGGACTGCATCTGGCGCCACATGAGGCGCTCGGTTACGTCGAGGTGCGCGGGCGCTTTGATAGTTTTCGCCCCTGGTCTTGGCGGGAGCGATCGGGAATTGCCTTGGTTTCTCAATGGTCATCTCCAGATTTTTTCTAAGGAAAGTTGGCCCCGTTGCGTTTTTGAGGGCACCACCGACCGAGGAAGCGCGTTGACCCAGCTTCGGCGACGCCCCCCCCGGTGTTGAAGCAAGCGATTGATTTCATTTTTTATTTTTCTCGCGATCAACATCGTCGATGGGCCAGCCATCAGGGCCTACTACCTGCCTTGCCATGCCGCCTCGCTCGACACGCTGCTCATCGATGTTGTGGCACGGTGCGCAACTCGACACGAAGTTCTGAGCATCCCAGAACAACACCGCATCGCCCTTGTGCGGCTTGGCGTGGTGCACCACCGAGGCGATGGTGAGCTTACCTCTGGCCTCGCAGCGCTTGCACAGAGGGTGCTGATCGAGATGCAGCTTACGAACTCGCTTCCATCGGGCGCTTCCATACCACCTGCGCCAAGGCTCGGCCTGTCGCCGCCGCGCCGCGCCTTCCCGGTTACGCCTGAGATGATCGTCACGATCCATGGCGCGTCCCTAGCCCTTTCGCCATCATGCGTTTGATCCGAACCTCTTGCCGCTCGCGAGATTCCAGATAACTGCGGACAGCGCCGGCAGCGGCGTCGCGCGGTATCTTCTCGCCCCGGTTGGTGCAGAACCAGACGTAGATGCCTTCCGCTTCCGGATGATCCCAGACGTTCGCGTCCGTAAGTGTTTGCTTCCGGCTCATGCTGCGGCGCCGCTCGGTCATTCTGCCTCCGCGTCGTTCCAGACGCCCGCGAACTCGTCCAACCAAGCGCGCGCCGGCTCCAGAGCTTCCGAGATCAGGCAAGCGTCGTCGCGCCCCGCAAAGTATTTGCGGACCTCATGCGCGGACGGCAAGCCGCTTAGGACTTTGACGGCCTCACGGACGCGAGGGCAGATAGCATCAGCACCGCGGCCTGGCGTTGTTGCTGGAGAGAGCGCTTCGGCCGAGAGGAATTCGAGGCGAGCGCTGTCGCAAGCCGCATCGAATACCCCGCGCAACATGCTGACATCGCGGTCGTGCTGGCTCTCGACTGGCGCTTCGAAGCGTGGCCCGCGCCGTCGTTTTGCCTTCGTCTTGCTGATGAGCTTGACCGCCGCAACCTGCGCCTTGGGCGTCTCCGCCTTTGCCACCGCCAACAGCGCCGACCGATTGTCAGCCAGCCCGACGTCACGCGCGGCCTGCTTCGCCTCCGGCGCGATCGCGGCGACCTTCACCGCGCGCTGTACATCCCGCTCGTTGACCCGGAGGTCGCGCGCGGCGGCTGCGGCGGCTCCCGGGCGACCACCCTTAGCGGGGGTTTCCGACAAGTTGTCGGAAACCCCCATGGCGGTCAGATCCACCCACCGGGCGATCTGCTCATCCCGCTCCAGCGCTGATAGTTCAGCACGATGTAGGTTTTCCGCGATCTCCCAAAGCTCATCGTTGACCAGGTCGTCGTTGACGAAAACCGCATCAATCTTGCGCCAGCCCAACGACTTTGCTGCTGCTAGACGGTGAGCGCCGGCTATCAGCAGAATGCTGTCATCGGCCCCGTCGCTCGGCCTGTTGGGATGGTGCCGCACCCAAATCGGAGTGCGCAGCCCGAGGCGCTGGATTGACGCCGCGAGCACGGCGACCGCGGCGGCGTCGGGACATCGCCGACCCGGCAACATAGTCACGGAGTCGATGTCGACGGCTTGGATTGCAGGATGAGGGTTTGCTTTCAAACCTTTTCTCCGTTGACGAAGGCCGCCAGGGTGCGAGCCGATGCGTCCGCGATGTCCGGATCGTGCAGCGGCGGAGACTGCCAAGCGATGTCGCCACCGGCGGAGATGTAGGAGATGCGGAAGAAGTCGGAGCCGTCGGTGCGATCGTGGGCCTCGACTACACGCACTCGACCGCCGAGCTTCAGGATGTCGCTGGCAAACACAGGACGACGCTTCGCGGTCGCTCTCATGCCACACCTCGATTTTGACCGAGCCTGATGAATTCTTCGGAGCTGGAGTCAAGCGCCCCCTCAAGCTCCAAGGTCTCTAGCCGGATGCGAATGTCGTCCGGCAATTCGGTTAGTATGGCCCAGCCGTCCGGACCCAGCTTTGAGGCTATGCTGGCGTGGATCACGTCCGTCCGAATGCTTGGCGCCGCGCGGTCGCTCGCTACGGCGCTCCCTAGCGGGCGCGCTTCGCGACCGCGCTGGTGCTCCACACTGGATATATCGATAGTAGTGGTGGTTTCCGTACTGAGAGCAGTAGTGGTGGTTTCCGTACTGAGAAAACCCGGCTTTCGGTACGGTTTCCGTACTGACTTTTGACGAGAACCGTACTTCAAATTCTGTTTTTGAGGCGGGCGCTCTTTGCGGGCTGCGGCGGCAATTTCCGGAGCCTCATCTTCCGATATTCGCATCCAGTCATGGCTGCCGTCGCCGGCAAGGCCGTCCATATGGCGATAGGTGAGCCTGAACTTCGTCGGCTTTCGGAATTCGGGATTGCTTGCGACACCCTGCTCAGTGATCTCTACAAAGCCAAGAGCGACCGCCTCCCGGATCGCCGGATAGATTGCCTGACGGTGGATCCCGTAGCGCTGGAAATCGTCATAGGTGCACGGGAGCTTTCCGTTGTCCGTGCCGCCGTGATCGGCGAATTCGATTTCGAGACGATCAAGGATTTTTCGCGCTGAAAGGCTCAGTTGCCGATAAGCCGGAGATCGCAACATATCAATGCGCCGCGGCGCAAATTGAGCTCCGATGGCTGTCTTTCTCCCCCGCCGACGGCTCATGCTTCCTCCGGAGTGTCGAAGGTAAGCCGCCACATCGTAGCCCGTATGGCCGCCTCCATGCCGGCGACCTCACGGGCGATGATGTCGTCACCTACGCCACGCCGCCTCAACGCCTCCGCCTGCGTCTTGAGCTGGCGCTGGATGTGCTCGTCGCCCTTCTGCTGCTTCAAGCACAGCGCGTACTCGGCCTGGCGGTAAATCAGGTCGAGCCGGCGAGCCAGGGGAAACGGCAGCACCACCGCGGTCATTTGCCACCGGTGCCGTTGATGAAATCGTGCAGTGCCTTCTTCGGCACCTTGATCAGCCGACCGATGCGGAGCGTGGGAAAGTCGCCCCGCTTCGCGGCAACGTAAGAACCATTCTTCGTGAGGCCCAGCATCCTGCCGGCCTCCTCCACCGTGTAGACGAGACACTCGTCCCTATCACCTTCGGACATCTCTAGAAGCCTTTATGGACATCATCCATAAATACCATGAACGATTTGGCAACATCCTGCAACCCTCTTGTGGACACCCACCACAATTCATGTTTAGTCTCGCTTGCCATGATCAGCTTGCAAGCTTTCCTGTTTAACCCGGAGATCGCCGCCGCCTTCGAGATGAAGTCCGTCGCCCTTTATGAGCGGCAGCGCGCGCTAGTGCGCGCAGGCTTACTGCCCCAGCCGAAAAGCCGAGGCAGAAACAGCGGTGGTGCAATGGCGACACCGGACACGGTCGCCATGATCATGCTCTCGCTGCTGGTGACAGATAGTCTCTCGGAAGTGGATGAGCGGGTCGCGAGCTGGGTAGAACTACGGGCGATAGAAGAGAAGTTTCCCGGCCCAAGGATAGGGAAGTGCCACCTCACTGGTCAAAAGACCCTGCACAAGGCCCTTGCTCATTGCCTGTCCCCGGACAGCCCCGCCGAGCACTACTACGGCGTCGAGGTCAATCGGAAAGCGATGATAGCGGACATCATCGATCCGAGCGGAAAGTTTGTTCGAAGCCGGTTCGGACGGGCAATCGAAAGTAGCGGCATACAGATAAAGGCCGTGTTCAACGGCATGTTCAATCTTGCGCAGTTGCTAGAAATCCACAGCAACGTTGGGACCGAATGACATGGCCACCGTCCGCAAGCGAAAATTGCCCTCTGGTCTGACTCGCTGGCAAGCCTCCTACATCGACGGTGCCGGGAAGCGCCGCGCGAAGCTGTTCGATCGGAAATCCGACGGCGAGGCCTGGCTCGTCGAGGTGCAACACGATGTAAAGCGCGGTCTGCACACACCGGGCAGCGTGTCGCCCACCGTCAAGGTGGCAGCCGCACTTTGGATCAAGCGAAGCAATGAAAAAGGCCTCGAGCCTACAACTGTTCGGCAATACGAAGAGCATGTCGATCTGCACATCGTGCCGTTCATCGGCGGGAAAAAACTTTCCGACCTGACGATGCCCGCGGTCAATGAGTTTGCGGATCGGTTGCGCGAAGGCGGTCGATCGCCCGCAATGGTGCTGCGTGCTGTTCGATCGCTCGGCGCCATCTTCCGCGAAGCGAGACGACGCGGACTTGCTGCTAGCGATCCGACGGCCGGTCTCGACCTTCACCTATCAGATCGGGAGGATCCCAGGCCCACGATTCCGACCAAAGCCGAGCTGCACGCGATTATCACCGCGGCAACGGGGCGTTGGCGCCCGCTGATACTAACCGCGATTTTCTGCGGATTGCGAGGCAGCGAGCTGCGCGGACTGCGATGGGTTGATGTGGACTTTGAAGGTCGGACCATTAGCGTGTCGCAACGTGCCGACGCCTTTCACCGAATCGGGCGATTGAAGTCGAAGGCGGGTTATCGATCCATTCCGATGCCTTCGCTGCTGGTGAATGCGCTGCGCGAATGGAAGCTCATCTGCCCTAAACGTGACACCGGATCGAGGGATACGGACGGCAAGTCAGTGAAGGCTTTGGATCTCGTCTTTCCCAGCGGCAACGGCAAGGTTGAGGCGCACAGCAACATTGCCCAACGTGGGTTTGATCCAATTCAGATCGCCGCCCGGGTCACCGGCGAACCTGTCCCAGTGCTGGGTGCCGACGGCAAGCCCGTCGTCAACAACGCGGGAGATTTCGTCATGTGCGAGACCGCAAAGTATGGATTGCACGCCTTGCGCCACGCGTGCGCCAGCTTGTGGATCGAAAACGGGATGAACCCAAAGCGTATCCAGAAGCTGATGGGACACTCCACGATTCAAATGACGTTCGACACCTACGGTCATCTCTTTGCCGACGCTGAAGCCGACCAGAAAGCCGCTGAGGACATTCAGGCGCGGCTGCTTGGCATGCCAAAGTGAGAACGATCCACGAATTCCGTGTTGCGTTCGTGTTGCGCGCACTGAGCGGTACTAGACGGGAAAGCCTGAAATTAAAGGGGTTTAGCGATTATAACATGCAACACGGAAATCGGCCTAAGAACAGACCCGATACCTAACCAAAGCGTTGAAATTCCTACAGAAAAATTGGCGCGCTCGGAAGGATTCGAACCTCCGACCCTCGGAATCGAAATCCGATGCTCTATCCAGCTGAGCTACGAGCGCCCGGGCCCTCTTGGGCCAAGTCCTGAAACCGCCGCCCCGGTGCTGGGAAGCCAGCGCTCCGGGCGGCGTCGGACGGGTTGGAATTAGCAGAGAGGCTGACCAATAAAAAGCCCCTCCCGCCTCGTTTCGAAGCGGGGCTAGGCGGTTCTTGCCAAGTGCTGCTTACCAGGTGTTGCCAAAGAAGCCGAACTGCGGGCGCTGCGCCATCACCATCATGGGACGGCCCTGCTGCTGCGGTGCCGGATGGGCCCGGGCGACCTTACGCTTCGCCGGCTGAGCCTGCGGCGCTGGAGCAGGCTGAACCTGGGCCTGAAGCTGTTGCTTGCCGTCGGGCTTCTTCGCCACGCCGGCTTCGACCTTCACGGCCGGCGTAAACTGGGCGAACGTCTCGCGCACCCGCGCCTTGGCCGACATTTCGGCCAGAGCAGCCGAAGAGGAATCCTGCGGCTGCACCGCCGCGACCTTCACCGCCGGAGCCGTGATCGTCGGCTGGGTGGTGTCGAACACGACTCGCTCGGGCAGATGGCGATCAGACCGGATGCGGACCACCGGCTGGTCGTTGCTGGCGGAGGCAACGGTCTGCGCGACCGGCTCCGTCGGCAGCACGTAATTGGCCGTCAACAACAGTGCGAGCAGAGCTCCACCGACGAAGATGAAATACCGAAAGATGGGCATGGACCGCACTCCGCCCCAACGCATCCCCGCGCGGGCTCTTCGCCTTAACAGGCGATACTCACATTGGTTCCTGCACCCAGCCTTTGGTTCAATTGGTGGCGCCGGCTTTTTCAGCCAAGGATTGCGGAGAGTAACTTTTCCGCGACCGGAAAGCCCTGCGTCCTACACACGACGTGCCGCAACCACCGAGCATTTCGCCTGATCGGCATTAACGTTGACGACGCCGATCGCCACGCGCGCAAAGGTTTTGCGGCTGTTCATGTTAACCGTATCCGCCAATACGCGGCTGCGCTCGGTGAGATGACTGCCGTCGCGCCGTGCGAATGCGCAAACGATCTCCAGATCCCTTACGGCATAGTCATTGTCGTTTCGCAGCGTGAATGTCACCAGCGCTTTCGAGCCGAGCCCGCCGCGACGCCATGTCTGTGATGAGATCCTGAGCCGGTCGAGCTCAGCAGCTGCCGAGGCCTGAGCTTGGCTGATCGGAGAAATGCCGGCGGTGTTACCACTGGGGACAGCCGGCTCGGCAGTCGCCACGTCAGGCTTCACGGATTCAGTGCTGTTGCCCTTCGACAGTGGCAGCAGCACCCAGATGCCGCAGCCGACGATGATGGCCGCCAGCAGCCAGAGCAAACCGCGGCCAAACGAGACGGTCGCAACAGTCACGGCGTGCGCCAGTCTCTCGCCTCTTCCGGCGAAACGTCCGAGCCCAATCCGGTCAAACCTCGCGTTCATGGCACCACCTGCAGCGGCCGAAGCACGGTCAAACACGGATCGGCTCACTGCTTACCCTAATCCGGCAGACCAACTAAGGTTCCCGCGCGTGGCCCGAGTCGACAAGGACGATGGCGATTGCCGCCTGAGGCCGCTAACATGCGCTGCAAAATCGAAGACCCCGTTGGGAGAACAATGAAATGCCAGTCGTCGTCACTTGGGATCACGTCCATCTTCGCAGCCCCGATCCGGAGGCCACGGCGAACTGGCTTCGCGACATCCTCGGCGGCGAGGTCGTGAAGGCACCCGGACGAATCGACGTCAATCTCGGCGGTGCAAAAATCTTCATCGCCCCGCTCGAGGGTGATAGCGCCGTCAGCCCACCACCGCCTCACCCGCATCAGGGGCTTGACCATTTCGGTCTCACCGTGAAGGACATCGACGCCGTCGCCGCCGAGATCAAGGGCAAGGGCGTCACCTTCACGCGCGAGCCGACCACGATCCGCCCCGGCGTGCGTATCTGCTTCATTCGCGGACCCGAAGGCATCTCGATCGAGCTGCTCGAGCGCGACAAGAAATACACCTGATCGCTTGGCGCCAGGAGCCTCGCAAATGACCGACGCCGAGGCGCTCTATGCGAGCCTCCCAGGTGGGCCCGAATTGCTCGCCTGGTTCGGTGGCGTACCCAGCTTCCACGATGCGGAGATCGTTCGCGTCGTGCTCAACCGGCGCGCCCCGAGCACGTTGAGCATTCACACCTGGAAGTCCACCGGCCGGGTCGATCAGCAGGGATATTTCATTCTTGGCCGGCATGCCGTGGTGACGTTCGAGCTTATAGACGTGCTAGACGTCCAGCTGGAGCACTTCAGCTCGCAGAACGTCGTCTTTGGGCTCCTGCTCAGCCGTGCAGGCGCACGGCAGGACAGAATGCGGTACTACGCGGCCAACGCCTCGCCGGACGATTTTGAGATCGAGCTTGAGCCTTGCTACGGGCTCAACGGACACGTCCGATGCCGAGACGTCTCGATCAGCTTCGTACCGGGCAAGCCGACCGATGGCTAAGTCATGCTACCGGGCATAAAGCAGCGGATGGTGACACCCATATAGCCGTAGATCGGCCAGACCATGGTGCGGCCGACCCGGTTCGGCTCCGAGATCACCGCCTCCTCCGGCACGTCGACCCAGACCAATTCCTGCGGCTGGCCTTCATGGGCAAAGCCAACGCGTGGCACCCGGACACGATAGTGCCCGTCCTTGCTTTCCCAGTCGGTGTCGGAGAGTGCCGAGCCGTCGGCATCGGAGCAGCACGGCCCCTTGCCGCTGCGCAAGCCGTCGAACCACGCCTTCAGATCGGCATTGGTGTTGACGAACTGACCGCGGTCGCGCGCGTGCCCGAACGGAGCCGCGAGCGCGATCAGGGCCGAGACACAGGCAAGGCTCGCCACGCGTCGCCAGCGTGCCGTCCTTCCCGTCCTCCGATGTTCGCTTTTGCAATTGGTGAGACGCGCACTGTGAAGACGCGGCTCATCGCCGCCGGAATCGATCCAGTTGGTCACGTTTGTCTTGCTCCAGCACCCCGCGGCCAGTGCAACAATGGTTATGCATTTCGCGGGCCAAACTTGATTCGGAACCGTTGGC
>Ga0207426_1001749_pt1 | contig 16525 bp, 16 predicted proteins | sample AraplaMF_Cvi_mMS_FD_184265 | JGI IMG/M metagenome (GOLD analysis project Ga0207426, IMG submission 184265) | Arabidopsis root microbial communities from the University of North Carolina, USA - plate scrape MF_Cvi_mMS (SPAdes) (version 2) | ecosystem: Host-associated > Plants > Roots > Endosphere... | reverse complement strand
CGCCACCCGCTGCGCCGTCCGCGTAATACGACCCAACGGCGACAACACCCGCCCCGCCATCGCATAACCGAACGCGAACGCCACCACCGTCAAACCCAGCAACGCCAGCAACGAACGGTCGAGGAAGGTGTGCAGGGCCAGCGCACGCTGGTTGCGGATGCAGTGGCCGATCGCGGCGTTGATCTCGTCGGCGGTGCCCGCGGAGGGCAGGCCGGGACAACTGAGGTTGCTCAGCCGGACGTTGCTGCCGAACACCCGGAACTCCGGGGTGCCCTCCTTGAGGGTCCTGGCCGCCAGCAGGTAGATGAGCGTCAGCAGCACGATCCCGGCCATCAGGAACATGCCGCCGTACAGCAGCGCGAGCCGTATCCGGATGGTCGGACGCAGCCACGGTGCCGGGCGGGGGTGCGGCGGAAGGCTCCCGGCGGGCTGCGGCGGTGCGGCCGGCGCGGCGGGCGGCGACGAGGGGGCCACGGCGGTCAGCCCCGCGGGCCCGGTGACGCGGGCACGGCGACGGATACCGGGACGGCGGGTGGGTGCACTGCTGGTCCTTCCTCAGATCCCGTAAGGCACACGACAGTTGCCCCACAGCACCCATCCTGCCCAAAGGACCCATAAACCGGCAGTAAGCACGGATCGTCCCCCAGGTCCCGGCCCGCCGCCGCGCCGGGACCTGCGGGCCGTCACCGGCCGGGCCTCAGTCCCGCGGCAGCTCGGGCGCCAGGACCTCCAGCTCGGCCCGGGTCGGGTAGGACGGCTGGGCCCCCGGCTTGGTGACGGCCGCGGCGCCCACCCGTACGGCGAAGCGTGCCGCCTCGGGCAGCGAGTCGCCGCGGGCCAGGCGGGTGGCGAGGGCGCCCGTGAAGGCGTCGCCGGCGCCGGTGGTGTCCACGGCCTTGACGCGTACGCCCGGGACCTCGGCGGCACCGCCGTCGTCCAGGACCAGCGCGCCGTCGCCGCCGAGGGTGACCACGACGGAGCGGGCGCCCCGGTCGCGCAGCGCCTGCGCCCAGGCGGCGGGCGTGCCGTCGGTGAGCCCGGAGAGCTGCCGCGCCTCGTGCTCGTTGACCACCAACGGGTCGGCCGCCGCGAGGAGTCCGGGCGCCAGCGCGGCCGCCTCGGGGGCCGGGGAGGGGTTGAGGACGACGCGGGTGCCGGCCTGCTCGGCGGCCGTGGCGGCGGCCCGTACGGACTCCATGGGGATCTCCAGCTGAAGGGAGACCACCGAGGCGGCGGCGATGGTGTCCTCGGCCGCCGCGACGTCCTGCGGGGTGAGGGCGGCGTTGGCACCGGGCGAGACCACGATGCTGTTGTCGCCGTCCGGGTCGACGATGATCATCGCGGTGCCGGTGCGGGCCGTGTCGTCCACGATCACCGGGGTGACGTCGGTGCCCGCGTCGCGCTGGGCGCCGAGCAGCAGTTCGCCGTATGCGTCGCCGCCGACCCGCGCCAGCAGCGCGGTGCGCCCGCCGATCCGGGCCGCCGCGGCCGCCTGGTTCGCGCCCTTGCCGCCGGCCGACTCGACCAGGTCGGTGCCGGTCACGGTCTCGCCCGCGCCGGGCCGCCGGGCGACCCGCACCGTCAGATCCGCGTTGGCCGACCCGACCACCAGGACGTCGTACATCCGCCGCTCTTCCACTTCTCTCCTCTGTCGTGGCCCGGCGGACCGCCGGGCCGCACTCTCAGCCGTCGAACTTCGCGGCGTTCTTCGCCGTCACCAGCACCACCGGCACCCTGACCGACTGCGGCAGCTTCTCACCGCGGGAGGCCTTCAGCGCCCACTCCACGGCCTGCTTGCCGAGGAGTTCCGGCTGCTGGGCGACGGTGGCGGTCAGTGTGCCGTTGCGGACCGCCGTGACGCCGTCCGGGGTGCCGTCGAACGCCACCACCTTCACGTCCTTGCCGGAGCGGCCGCCCAGCGCCTTGGACGCGCCCAGCGCCATCTCGTCGTTGGCGGCGAACACCCCGCCGATGTCGCGGTGCGCCTGCAGCATGTTGGACATCACGTCCATGCCCTTGGTGCGGTCGAAGTCCGCGGGCTGCCGGGCGACGACCTGGATGCCGGGGTACTTCTTGATGCCCTCCTCGAAGCCCTTGCCGCGCTCGCGGGCCGCGGAGGTGCCGGCCTGGCCCTCCAGGAAGGCCACCTTGCCCTTGCCGCCGAGCGATGCGGCCAGCGTCTTCGCGGCGAGCCGGCCGCCCGCGACGTTGTCGGAGGCGATGGTCGAGCCGACCTTGCCGCCGTTGACCCCGCGGTCGATGGAAATCACCGGCACCTTCGCCCGGTTGGCGACGCCGACGGCCGGGACGGCGGCGTCGGAGTCGACCGGGTTGATGATGGCCGCCTTGACGTTCTGGCTGGTGAACGTCTCCATCTGGTTGATCTGCTGGGTCGGGTCGTTCTGGGCGTCGGTGATGTTGAGGTGCAGATGGCGGGCGTCCGCCTCGGCCTGGGCGCCCTTCTTGATGCCGACGAAGAACGGGTTGTTCATCGTCGACAGCGCCAGCCCCAGGTCGGTGTTGCCCCCGCGGTCGCAGCCGGCCAGCCCCAGGGCGGCGGTCGCGGCCAGCCCGGCCGCCAGCGGCATCCGCAGCCGCGCTGCCCTGCGCGCGGTCGTCCGGGCGCTCCTCGCCTCGGTCCGCCGGGCGTTCATCGCGCGCTCCGGCGGCGCAGCGTGTCCAGCAGCACGGCGAGCGCGATGACCAGTCCGGTGGCCACCTGCTGCCAGAACGCCGACACGCTCAGCAGGTTGAGGCCGTTGCGCAGGACGGCGAGGATCAGCGCGCCGATGAGGGTGCCGGAGGCCTTGCCGGAGCCGCCGGAGAGGCTGGCCCCGCCGATGACGACGGCGGCGATCGCGTCCAGCTCGTAGCCGGTGGCGGCCTGCGGCTGGGCGGAGGTGAGCCGGGCGGCGAGCACGATGCCGGCGACCGCGGCGAACAGCCCGGACAGCGCGTAGATGACGAGCTTGCGGCGCTTGACGTGGATGCCGGAGAGCCGGGCCGCCTCCTCGTTGCCGCCGATCGCGAACATCGCCCGGCCGGAGTAGGTGCGGGCCAGGACGAGCGCGGCGATCAGCCCCATGGCGATCATGACGAGGACCGGCACCGGCAGCCAGCCGCCGAGGGTGTCACCGAGCGCGCCGACCGAAGAGGGGAAGGCGATCGGCGAGCCGCCGGAGATGACCAGGGCCAGACCGCGGCCGACCGAGAGCATCGCCAGCGTGGCGATGAAGGCGGGCAGTTTGCCGTAGGCGACCAGGGCGCCGGAGACCAGACCGGCCCCCGCGCCGACCGCCAGGCCGAGCAGTACCGCCATCCAGACGGGCAGGCCCTCGTTGGTCGCCGCCCAGGCGACGACGGTGGCGGCGAGACCGGCGACCGAGCCGACGGACAGGTCGATCCCGGCCGAGACGATCACGAAGGTGACGCCGAAGGCGAGGATCGCGGTGACCGACGCCTGGACGCCGACGTTGAGGAGGTTCTGGCCGTTGAGGAAGTCCCTGGACAGCACCGCCATCACCACGACCAGGGCGATCAGTCCGCCGAGCGGGCCGTTCCTGAGCACCGCCCGGGACAGCCAGGCTCCCGCGCCGTCGCGGTCCGGTGCCCGCCCCACCGCCTCGGCGGCGGCTCCCGTCTTCACCTCAGTGGACATCGGAGCCCTCCATCGCGCTCTCGTCGTTGTGCTTCGTGCTCGTGCCGTGCGGGGACTGGAGCGCCAGCTCCATCACGGCGTCCTGGGTGGCCTCGTCGGCCGACAGCTCTCCGGCCAGCCGGCCCTGCGACATCACCAGCACCCGGTCGCTCATGCCGAGCACCTCGGGCAGATCGCTGGAGATCATCAGCACCGCACGGCCGGACGCGGTCAGTTCGTTGATGAGCTGGTAGATCTCGACCTTGGCCCCGACGTCGATCCCGCGCGTCGGCTCGTCGAGGATCAGCAGCCTGGTGTCCGCCAGCAGCCACTTGCCGATGACGATCTTCTGCTGGTTGCCGCCGGAGAGGGTGCGGGCGCTCTGCCCCAGCCCGCTCATCCGGACCTTCAACTGCCCGGCGACGGCGGCCGCTTCGCGCCGCTGCGCGCCCCGGTCCACCAGCCCGCCGCGGGTGTCGCGGTCGAGGCGGGCGAGGGTCAGGTTGTCCTGGAGGGAGGCGTCCATGACCAGGCCCTGGCCCTTGCGGTCCTCCGGTACGAGGCCGAGCCCGGCGCGCATGGCGGCGCGGACATCGCCGCGGGCCAGCTCCTTGCCGTCGACCTCGACCGTGCCGGCGTCGTAGCGGTCCACGCCGAAGACCGCCCGGACCACCTCGGTGCGGCCCGCGCCGACCAGCCCCGCGAGACCCACGACCTCGCCGGCCCGCACCTCGAAGTCGATGCCCTCGAAGACCGGCCCGGCCACCGAGCCGTTGCGGGTCAGGCCGCGGACGCGCAGCAGGGGCTCGCCCGGCGTCCCGGGACGCCGGCGCGGGTACTGCTCGGCGATGTCCCGGCCCACCATGAGACGGATCAGCTCGTCCTCGTCCGTCGAGGCCGGCACCTGGGCGACGGAGCGGCCGTCGCGCAGGACGGTGACCCGGTCGCCGAGTGCGCCGATCTCCTCCAGGTGGTGGGTGATGAAGATGACGCCGACGCCGGTCCCGCGCAGCTCGCGGACGATCCCGAAGAGGGTCTCGACCTCCTCCGAGGTGAGGACCGCGGTCGGCTCGTCCATGATCAGAACGCGCGCCTCCAGGCTCAGCGCCTTGGCGATCTCGACCATCTGGAGGCGGGCGATGCCCAGTTCGGCGACCGGGGTGTTCGGGGAGACGTCGAGCCGAACCCGCCGGAGCAGCTCGGCGGCCCGGGCCCGCATCGCCTTGCGGTCGACCAGGCCGAGCGCGGTGCGCGGCTGGCGGCCCAGGAAGATGTTCTCGGCGACGGTCAGCCCGGGGACGAGGTTGAACTCCTGGTAGATGGTGGCGATGCCGTGCCGCTCGGCGTCCTGCGCCGAGCGGATGGTGACCTCGTCGCCGTCCACGAGGATGCGGCCCTCGTCGGGGCGGTGGGCGCCGGAGAGCATCTTGATGAGGGTGCTCTTGCCCGCACCGTTCTCGCCGAGCAGGACGTGCACCTCACCGGTGCGCAGGGTCAGGTCCACGCCGTCCAGCGCGCGGACGCCCGGGAACGACTTCGTCACCCCCTCCACGCGCAGCAGTTCGCGGCCGCCCGGTTCGTCGTCGTTGACGCCGGTCATGCGCTGCCCCTCTCTTCCTCGGATGGCTTGTGCGGTGACTTGCCCGGGTGGCCCGTGAAGGCCTGCTCGGGTGGCCCGCCCGGCCGGGGGAGCCGGGACCGTCGTGCCGGTCCCGGGCGCCGGGCGGGCCTGCTCAGGGGGTGGGCGGCTCGCCGCAGGAGCGGCGGGCGACCAGCCGGGCCGGCAGCAGCACCGACTCGACGGGCCGCCGCTCGATCCGCGCCAGCAGGGCGTGGACGGCGGCCCGGCCGAGTTCGCGGGTGGGCTGGGCGATGGCGGTCAGCGGCGGATCGGTGTGGGTGAACCACGGCACGTCGTCGTAGACCACCAGCGCCACGTCGTCGGGGACCCGCAGCCCGCGGGCGCGGAGTTCGTCCATCGCGCCCAGCGCCATCAGGTTGTCGGTGGCCAGCACCGCGTCCGGCGGCTCGGCGAGGTCGAGGAAGGCACTCATCACCTGCCGGCCGCCGGTGTGCTGGAGGTCGGGGGTGGCGCCGACCCGCTCGTCGGGCAGCGCGATGCCGTGGTCGGCCAGCGCCGCACGGAACAGGGCGAGGCGCTCGTCGCCGGTGGGGGTGCCGGCCGGGGCGACGATGATCGCCGGGCGGCGGCGGCCGAGGGCGGCGAGGTGGGCGGCGAGTTCGGTGAGCGCGGCACGGCCGTCGGCACGTACGCAGGGGGCGTCGATGCCGGGCACGGAGCGGTCCAGCAGGACCAGCGGGGTGCCCGAGGCGACGACCTCGCGGAGCATCGCCGAACCGGTGCCGGCCGAGCTGACCAGCAGGCCGTCGATCCGGCGGTCGAGCAGGGTGCGGATGTAGTCGTCCTGCTGGGCGGGGCGCTCGCCGGCGTTGCCGATGACCAGGCTGTAGCCGAGGCTGCGGGCCTCGTCCTCGACGGCGTCGGCCAGCTCGGTGAAGAAGGGGTTGGTGAGGTCGCTGATGATCAGGCCGAGCGCGCCGGTCCGTGCGGTGCGCAGCGCGCGGGCGACGTTGTTGGGGCGGTAGCCCAGCTCCTGCACGGCGGCGAGCACCCGCTCACGGGTCTCCGCGACGGGGCTGTGCCCGTTGAGAACCCGGGAGACCGTGGCGACGGAGACCCCTGCCCGTTCTGCCACATCTTTGATGTTCGCCATGGCGCCGTTGCCATCCTGTCCGGGCACCCGCTCCCGGTTCGGGGAGAGGGTGCGCATGATCGACATGTAATCGATTTCCTGAGCAATGCGTGGGGGCTACGAAATCGATTACACGGGTGGCACGTCAAGACGAGGCGAATGTTGCCTGCGTCACATCCGTGGCGCAGGCACCCAAGGCGGGAGGGGCGCGGGTGTGCCGAGGGTCGCGGGGCCGAAGGACGCGGAGGCGCGGGGGCCGAGGGTCGCGGGGGCACGGGCCGGCCGGGGCTCGGGGTGTTCAGGCGCGGGGCCTGCGCGCCGCCGCAGGACGGAGCCTTCGCCACGCGGAGCCTTCGCGCGCCTTCGCAGGACGGAGCCTTCGCCACGCGGAGCCTTCATGGTGCGGGACACTCCGAGCCGGGGACCATCCGAGCCCGGGCACTCCCCCGTTGACCGTCCCGCTCGTCGGCGGGCTCCGGCCGTGTCCGGACCCAGCGGGGCCCGACCCTGCACTTACCGGGCGAACTGCCCCACACACGCGACGATCGCCACCAGCAGACCCAGCACCCCGATGACGACCTGCCATCTGTCAGACGGCGCCCACCGGGTGCTCTCCTGCTCCGTGTCCTGATCGTCCATCGCTCCTCCTCGCTCCTCCGGACAGGCCCCGGAGACCAGGGCCCCCGCCGACCGGTCGCCGGCGGAGCTGTGGGGAGGAACGTGGTGAAGCCCCGTAAGAATAGCGCGAGTTGACGCCACCCGGACGCGAAGCCCGGGGCCGGAGCGCGGTCCCGGCAACACGGCCCAGACCTGGGCGCCAGGACTCCGGCACCCAGCACCCGGCACCCGGCACCCGGCACCCGGCACCCGGAGCGTTGCCCCAGCGCTTCGCCGCGGACGTCGGGAGCCGGGGCCCGGAGGCCGGGAGCCGGGGCCCGGAACCCCGGAACCCCGGAGGCCGGGACCCGGGGACCCGGAAGCCCGGAGGCCCGGAGGCCGGAAGCCCGGAGGGGGAACCCCGGAGGGGTGAGCCGAGGACCGGGGCCGCCCGCCCCGGACGCCAAGGCGCGCACCCGCCGCGGACACCAAAGGGCCGCACCCCGTCATGGGATGCGGCCCCTGTGGAGAAGCGCCGGTGGCGCGGAGGGTCAGGCGACGGTCAGCGTGACCTCGATGTTGCCGCGGGTCGCGCGGGAGTAGGGGCACACCTGGTGCGCCTTCTCCACGAGGTCCTGGGCGGTGGCCGCGTCGACGTTGGGGATCGCGGCGGAGATCTCGACCGTGAGGCCGAAGCCGCCGTCCGCGGCCTTGCCGATGCCGACCTTGGCGGTCACCCGGGAGCCCGAGACATCGGCGTTCTCCCGGCGGGCGACGACGCCGAGCGCGCCCTGGAAGCAGGCGCTGTAGCCGGCCGCGAAGAGCTGCTCGGGGTTGGTGCCGGCACCGCTTCCGCCCTGCTCCTTGGGCGGGTTGACGATCACGTCGAGCTTGCCGTCATCGCTGGCGACGCGGCCGTCACGGCCGTTCTCAGCGGTGGCGACGGCGGTGTAGACGACGTCGACGGACTGGATGGACATACCAAATCCTCCTGTGGTTCGCCGCGACTCGCGCCCACGGATCGCGGCGGCTTGCCGCCGAGCCTAACGGTCGCACGCAAGCCCGCGAGGGCGGCACACGCTTCCCCGCGCACGCAAGCCCCCGAGGGCGGCACACGCTTCCCCGACCCGCGGAGGGTGCTCCCCCGGGGCGCCCCCGCGGACAGGAGCACCGCGCCGACCCGCCAGGAGCACCGACCCCGCCAGGAGCACCGGCCCGCCAGGAGGCGACCCATGAGGGACACCGGCCCACGAGGAGCACCGCCTCCCTCAGGAGCCGGGCACCGCCCCGGCAGGACCCGCCGTCGGCCGGCCCGGCCGTCGCCGGTACGCGGGACGACCGGCCGGGCAGCCGCCGGCTCCGGCGCAGTCGCCGGCCCGCCGAGCCCCCGTCAGCCCGCGAGGCTCACGATCATCTTGCCGGTGTTCTCGCCGCGCAGCAGGCCCAGGAAGGCCTCGACACCGTTCTCGATGCCGGCCACCTTGGTCTCGCTGTACTTGAGTTCGCCGGAGCGTATCCAGGCGGAGACCTCCTCGACGAACTGCGACTGCAGCGCGGCGTGGTCGCTGACCAGCAGGCCCTGCAGGCGCAGCCGCTTGCCGATCACCATCGCGAGGTTGCGCGGGGCGGGGCTCGGCTCGGTGGCGTTGTACATCGAGATCATGCCGCAGATGGCGGCACGGCCATGGACGTTGAGGGAGCTGATGGCCGCTTCGAGGTGGTCGCCGCCGACGTTGTCGAAGTAGACGTCGATGCCCTCCGGCGCGGCCTCCTTGAGCTGCTTGGCGACATCGCCGTTCTTGTAGTTGAAGGCGGCGTCGAAGCCGTACTCCTCGACCAGGAGCTTGACCTTCTCGTCGGAGCCGGCCGAGCCGATGACGCGGGAGGCGCCCTTCAGCTTGGCGATCTGGCCGACCTCGCTGCCCACCGCGCCGGCCGCGCCGGACACGAAGACGGCGTCGCCCTCCTTGAAGGACGCGACCTCCAGCAGGCCCGCGTAGGCGGTCAGGCCCGGCATGCCCAGCACGCCGAGGTAGGCCGTGAGCGGAGCCAGCGACGGGTCCACCTTGGCGGCGCGCTTGGCGTCGAGCACCGCGTACTCGCGCCAGCCGAGGCCGTGCAGGACGTGGTCGCCGACGGCGAGCGAATCGTCGCGCGAGGCGATGACCTCACCGACCGCGCCGCCGTCCATCGGCTGGTCGAGCTGGAAGGGCGGGACGTAGGACTTCACGTCGTTCATCCGGCCGCGCATGTACGGGTCGACGGAGAAGTGGGAGTTGCGGACGAGGATCTGGCCCTCGCCCACCTCGGGCACAGCGGCCTCGCGCAGGGCGAAGTCCTCCGGGGTGGGCCAGCCGTGGGGGCGGGTGACGAGGTGCCATTCGCGGCCGGTCGTGGGCAGTGCGGACATAAGCGCGATCCTCCTAAAACTTCATGTACTGAAACAACCATGCTCCTCGATATTTCATGTTGTCAAGTAATTGGGTATCCTCGTCTGCATGACCCCCCGCGCAGACTCCTTGACCGTCGAGGTCGTCGATCTCATCGGCACCGTCGTCGCCCGCTACTACGAGGAGTACGAGCACGCCGCGGCCGAGCACTCCCTCACCGGCGCGCAGGCCCGGGTGCTCAGGCTGCTCTCCCTCGAACCGCTGCCGATGCGCAAGATCGCCCAGTGCCTGAAGTGCGAGCCGTCGAACGTCACCGGCATCGTGGACCGCCTGGAGTCCCGCGGCCTGGTCGAGCGCCGCCCCGATCCGGCCGACCGCCGGGTCAAGCTCGCCGCCCCGACGGACGACGGCGCGCGCACGGCCGAGGCACTGCGCACCTCGCTCGACTTCGCCCGCGAGCCTCTCGGCCGTCTGACGGTCGCCGAGCGGACGCTGCTGAAGGAGCTGCTGCAGCGGATGCTGGGCGTCGCGCCCGAGTGAACCGGCCGAGGCGGCCCGCCGGACAGCTCGCCCCGTTCCACGGCCCGTGCGGGCGCCGTGTCCATGGCGACGGTCAGCGGATCCCGCGGTGTGGTCATGGAGGTCAGCCCTCGGCGGCGTCGGCCGCGATCGAGGCCCGGATCTGCTGTGCGAACCCGGCCACAGTGAAGCCGGGGCCGACACCGTCGACGAAGATCAGGTCGCTGACGGCGTTGTTGACGCGCAGCGGAAGGATCTTCCGGTAGGCGGGCGAGTCGTACCAGCTCCGCGCCTCGGCCATGCCCGGAAACTCCAGCAGGACCGCCAGCCCCGGCCAGGCCCCCTCGACGACCTGCGGCTCACCCTGCGCCAGCCACCTGCCGCCGTACGCCCTGACGGTCTCCTCCACCTGCTCCAGGTACGCCAGGCCCTCCTCGTTCGGAACGCCGCCCGGTAGGCGCAGATGGTTGATCACATAGGCGCTCATCTCGAATCCTCCAGCCTGTCGCGGCACGTACCGAGGGGCAGGTCGAAGCCGCCGCTCACCGCGCCCGCCGAGAGGGGGCGCGCGGGTACCCGCGAGGCGGCCGGCCGCCAACGGAAAGGCCCCTCGCATAGGGCGAATTCACCCGATGTGCAGGCATTTCTCAGTGTAGGCGTCCGCGTAGGCGCTCCGCGGTGTCCGTGACGGGGGAGCCGCCTCGGGCGAGGAGCGCCCGGCATGGACGGACGGGGTGGCCGGGCGGCCCCTACGTGGCGCCACCCGTGACCGTGCACGGCGCCCCCTCTAGAGCACAGGCGAACCGTCCGCAGGCACCCCGCCGCCCGCCGCACCAGCCGGCGACGCCACCGCTCCCGCCTGCGGCACACCGTCCGCCGCTCCCCCGTCCGCATCCCCCTCAACTCCCGTGCTCCGCAGGCCCCGCAGCAGTGTCAGGGCCAGTACCGCGGCGCAGACCATGACGCCCGCGGCGACCAGTACCGCCGTCTGCAGGCCGTGGGTGAACGCGGCGCGGGCCGCGGTCAGCAGCGCCTCCCCCGCCCGGCCGGGTAGTGCACCGGCGACCGCGGCGGCGCCCGCCAACGTCTCCCGTGCCGCGTCGGCCGCGGCCGCCGGCAGACCGGCGGGCAGTGCACCGTCGACGTCGCCCCGGTAGACCGCGCCGCCGATGCTCCCCAGGACCGCCATGCCCAGCGCGCCGCCCAGTTCGGTGCCGGACTCCAGCACGGCCGAGGCGGAGCCCGCCCGCTCGGGCGGCGCGAGCCCGATGGCGAGTTCATTGCCCAGCGACATCACCACCACCAGGCCCGAGGCGTAGACCGCCGAGGCGGTCAGGACGAACCACAGGGCCGAGCCCGGCTCCAGCCACGACAGCCAGACGAAGCCGCCGGCCGCGAGGAGGCACCCCAGGGCGATGACATGCGCCCGGTCCGTCCGCTGGGCGAGGGCGGCCGCCGCCGGTGCCATCCCGCCCACCGCGAGGGTCGGCAGCAGGTTCCACAGCGCCGCCTCCATGGGGCTCATGCCCCGTACGGTCTGCAGGTACTGGGTGAAGAACACCGCGCAGCCGACGATCGCGAACATCGCCAGCAGGTTCATCAGCACCGAGACGCTGAACCCGCGGTGCCGGAACAGCTCCAGGTCGAGCATCGGATGGCGGGCGGTGCGCTGCCGGTGCACGAACGCCGCGGCGGCCGCCAGGCCGGCCACCAGCGCGAGGACCGGCACGGCCGCCAGTCCGTCCCGGGCGATCTCCTTGACCCCGTAGACCACCGGCAGCACGGCGAGCAGCGACAGCAGCGAGCCGGGCAGGTCGAAGCGCCCGGCCGCCGGGTTCTTGAACTCCGGGAGCAGCAGCGGCCCGCAGACCAGCAGCAGCACCATCGCCGGAGCGTTGAGCAGGAACACCGAGCCCCACCAGAAGTGCTCCAGCAGCACCCCGCTGAGCACCGGGCCGATCGCGATACCGCCGGTCACCGCCGCCGACCAGATCGCGACCGCCCTGCCGCGCTGCTTGGCGTCGTGGAAGAGGTTGCGGATCAGGGCGAGGGTGGACGGCATCAGGGTCGCCCCGCCGATGCCGAGCAACGCCCTTGCGGCGATGAGCATTTCGGCGCTCTGCGCGTACGCGGCGGCACCGGAGGCCAGCCCGAAGAGGAGGGCACCGGCCAGCAGCAGTCGGCGGCGGCCGATGCGGTCGCCCAGCGCGCCCATGGTGATCAGCAGGCCGGCCAGGACGAAGCCGTAGACGTCGAGGATCCACAACTGCTGGACGCTGCTGGGCTCCAGCTCCGCGGTGAGGAACGGCACCGCGAAGTAGAGGACCGAGACGTCCATCGAGACGAGCAGGCAGGGCAGCAGGAGGACGCCCAGGGCGGTCCACTCCCGGCGGCCGGCCATCGGTGCGGAGGTGTACGGAGTAAACGACATGGGTGACACGGTAAGCAGTGCACGCTTACGGCGCAAACAACAGCACAGACAAGGGAGTTAGAGGTGCATCACACTAGTGCACCTGCTCGATGCGACCCCCTGGTGAGGGGCGCACTGTTACGCTCCCAGCTCGGCGTCATCGCCCTGGTGCACTAGTACGGAGGTCATCCCGTGGAGCGCTCGTCCCCGCCGCCCTACCGCCGGATCGTCGACGCGATCCGGCACCGCATCGACACCGGCGAGCTGGCGCCGGGCGACCGGGTGCCCTCGACCCGGCGGATCACCCAGGAGTGGGGGGTGGCGATGGCGACCGCCACCAAGGTGCTGACGACGCTGCGTCAGGAGGGCCACGTACGGGCCGTGCCGGGGGTGGGCACGGTCGTGGCCGAGCCGCGGCGGACCGGTCGCGGCACCCCCGCGCGCGAGCGGCGCCCCCGGGAGACGGACAGCGGGCTCAGCCGCGACCGCGTCGTACGGGCCGGGATCAAGGTCGCCGACGCCGAGGGGCTGCGGGCACTGTCGATGCGCCGGGTGGCCGCCGAGTTCGGGGTGTCCTCGATGGCGCTCTACCGTCATGTGGCCGGCAAGGACGAGCTGGTACTGCTGATGGCGGACGCCGCGTTCCACGACATCGAGCTGCCCGAACCGGCACCGGACGACTGGCGCGCGCGGATGGCGGCGGGCGCGCGGCTGCAATGGGAGCTCTACCGGCGGCACCCCTGGCTGGCGCAGTACCTGTCGCTCACCCGGCCGCAGCCGATGCCGCGGGCGATGGCACTGATCGAATGGACCATGGCGCGGGTCGAGGGCATGGACCCGGTGACGCTGATTCACATGGCGCTGACGCTGCTGGGTTTCGTACGGGCCACCGCCGCCGGGTTCGAGGACGATCTGGAGGCCGAGCAGGAGACCGGGATGGACCAGGGCCAGTGGATGGCCACGATGGAGCCGGTGTTCGAGGGCATCCTCGCCTCCGGCAGCTACCCCATGTACGCGGGCGTCTCGGGGACCGACGCGGACGTGGTGACCCCGGACTCGCTCTTCGAGTTCGGGCTGGCCCGCCTGCTGGACGGGATGGCCACGCTCGTCGACGGCCGGCGCCCCGCCGCCGCGGAAGGCCGCGCCGTCCACGACCATGTCCCTCATGAACGGCACCTCTGACACCGACCCGCCCGCCGGCCCCGGCACCGCGTCCGGGCTGCCGGGACCGGTCGCCTTCCAGCTCGTCCTGCTGCGCCGGATGGCCGACCACCACCCCGGCCTGGTCGAGGACGCGCTGCGCACCCTGCGGGTCTCCCGCGCCGACCTGCGCGAGGCCAACCGCCGCTGGCAGGCACGGATGCACGCCCCGCGGGCGCGCGGCGGCGTCCAGCCGTATCGTGCGCTGCTCGGCGCCCCCGAAACCGTCGCCGCCCGCCGCCTCGGCGACCTGACCTGCGAGGCCCTGACCTGGCCGGTGCCGCTCTGGCCCGATCTGCGGTTCGAGGTCCTCACCGGCACCCGGGGCGCCGTCTGGAACGCCTGGCTCGTCCGGGCACCCGGCGCCAGGGCCCCTGACCTGCGGACGACCGAGGATCTGCGGCCCTGGTCGTGCACGGTCGACGAGGTCGCCCGCGCCTTCGCCCCGGCCCGCCCGAGGGAGGGCAGCGCCCCCACCCGCTGGCAGCTGGCCTGCACCGCGCCCGGCCCCGACGGCACGCCGGAGGACCTCGTCGCGGAGTTCACCTGGGGGCTGTACCAGCGGCTGACCGGACGGACCCCCGCCGCACCCGCCGATCACCCCGGCATCACCCCTTCGCCCTAACCGCCCCTTCCCCGTCCCCCGAGCGGACCTTTCCAGCAGGCGGACGTCCGGGCCCGACCGGAGGATGGCGCACGAGCGGTCCCTGCGAACAGGCCGCACGAGCGCTTTCGTCCATACCGGCCCGTCGGGGAGGAATCATCCATGACCATCAGCCTCGCCCAATTGCGGCGGTGCTCGGCCGCCGTCGACCTCGGAGCGGCCCGGACCAGGGTGTATGTGAAGAACCAGGGGCTGGTGGTCGATGAGCCGACCGTCGCCGCCATCAACACCCGTACCGGCGCACTGCTGGCCGTGGGCGCCCAGGCCGAGGTGATGGACGGGCGCACCCCCGACTACATCCGGGTGGTGCGTCCGGTCTCCAACGGCACCATCGTCGACATCGACATGGCCCAGCGGCTGCTGCGCACCCTGGTCGGCGAACGACTGCGCAAGACCTGGCGGCGCCGCCCCACGACACGGGCCGCGGTCTGCCTCCCCTACGGCAGCGAGCCACTGGCCCAGCGGGCGGCCGTGGAGACGCTCACGGGGCTGGGGGCGCGGCGGGTGGAGCTGGTCGACACCCTGGTCGCCGCGGCGGTGGGCTCCGGGCTGCCGGTGGAGCAGCCCGAGGCCACCATGATCGTGGTGTGCGGCGCGGGCACCACGCAGGTCGCGGTGCTCTCGCTCGGTTCGATCGTGGCCGCGGAGACCGTGCCGGTGGGCGGCAACGCCATCGACCACGCGGTGATCCAGCATCTGCGGCTGCACCACGAGCTGATGCTGGCGGGCCAGTCGGTGCGGCCGCTGCAGATGATCCTCTCCGGCGGCGACGGCCTGACCCCCGGCTCCACCGAGGTGCACGGCCGGGACGTGGTCAGCGGGATGGCGCGTTCCGTCCACGTCGACACCGAACGGGTCAGGGACGCCATCACCACGCCGCTGACCGCGATCCTCGACGGCATCGGGTCCGTGCTGCGGCGCTGCCCGCCGGACCTGGTGGCGGACCTCGGGGAGCGCGGCATCGTGCTGGCGGGCGGCAGTGCGCTGATCCCCGGGCTGGAGCCGATGATCCACCAGGCCACGGCCATGCCGGTGCACACCGCCGACCGTCCCGACACCTGTGCCGTCATGGGGCTCGGCGCCATGATCGAGGGCAAGGTACAGCCCCTGCACCTCGATCCGATGGATCCGTAGGCGCGCCACCGGGCGGGATCCGCGCGGACCCTTGTCGACTTGTCACCTCAGGGGCTCGGGGCCCCTGGGTCTCCGGGCTTCCGGGCGCCACAGGCCCCGGGGGCACCACAGCCACCGGGCCTACGGCCACCCGCCGCTACAGACTCCGGGCGTTCCAGGCGACCACGGCGGGGCGGTCGTGCTCGGTCCCCAGGACGCCGACCGCGCCGGTCTCGAACGTGAACAACCCCCCGGCACCGGGCGGCAGCCCGAGCCTGCGGGCGGCCAGCACCCGCAGGAAATGGGCGTGCCCCACCAGCGCCACATCCCCCTCGTCGGCCGCGAGCCGGGGTGCGAGCCGCGCCAGCACCCGGTCGGCACGCGCCCCGACCTGCTCCGGCGACTCCCCGGGATGCCCGTCGGGCCCCTCGGCGACGCCGTCGGAGAACAGGTACCAGCCGGGCCGGCCGCGGTGGATCTCGGCGGTGGCGATGCCCTCGTAGCCGCCGTAGTCCCATTCCCGCAGGTCGGCGTCGATCTCCGGGCGGGCGAGGCCCGCCAGCTCGGCGGTGCGCAGCGCCCGCCGCATCGGGCTGGCGTACACCTGCCCGATCTTCCGGTCCGACAGCAGCGGCCGCAGTGCGCGGGCCTGCTCCTCACCGTGGGCGGTCAGCGGCAGGTCGGTCCAGCTGGTGTGCCTGCCGTCCCGGCTCCACTCGGTCTCGCCGTGCCGGACCAGAAGGAGGTCGCTCACGAGCCCTGCGCCTGCTGTCCCTGCTCGGCGGCCTGGGCCTGCTCGCTCTGCTGGGCCTCGGTGACCGACGCCCGGACCTCGTCCATGTCCAGCGCGCGGGCCTGGCCGATGACGTCCTCCAGGGCCTCCTCGGGCAGCGCGCCCGGCTGGGCGAAGACCGCGATGTTCTCGCGGACGATCATCACGGTCGGGATGGACTGGATCTGGAGCGCCTGGGCCAGCTCGGGCTGCGCCTCCGTGTCGACCTTGGCGAAGACCAGGTCGTCGTGCGTCTCGGAGGACTTCTCGAAGACGGGGCCGAACTGCTTGCACGGACCGCACCACTCGGCCCAGAAGTCGATGAGGACGAAATCGTTGCCGGAGACGATCTCGTCGAAGTTGTCCTTGGTGAGCTCGATGGTGCTCATGCGTGTTTCCCTGCTTCCGGTCTGTCGACGATTGCCAGTCGGTCTCCGGCTGCGGTAACGGGCACAACCCGTGACGTATTCCGCACGCCGGACCGTGCCGCACCCCTGCCCACCGATCGC
>Ga0207426_1001748_pt1 | contig 16535 bp, 16 predicted proteins | sample AraplaMF_Cvi_mMS_FD_184265 | JGI IMG/M metagenome (GOLD analysis project Ga0207426, IMG submission 184265) | Arabidopsis root microbial communities from the University of North Carolina, USA - plate scrape MF_Cvi_mMS (SPAdes) (version 2) | ecosystem: Host-associated > Plants > Roots > Endosphere... | reverse complement strand
GGCGACGACCGCGCCGACGCGAAAGGCGTTGACCATGAACGGGAACGACCACATCTCCTGAATGTCCGTGATCAGATTCCACGACCAGGCGGGTGCGGCGCCCGGCTCAGCCAGCAGCACGGTCACCTCCGGCACGAAGTCCAGAGGCACGCCGGTCCGTATGCCGGTCCGTGTGTAGACGGACCGGCATGAGCAGTCGGTCAGCCTGTTTGTCGCAACGGAGTGTGCCTGGACATCGAGCACGACGATCCGGCAGAGCTGAGCGACGACGGCTACGACCTGATTACCCTGCGCCTGGTGTTCCCCTTCCTGCACAACCGCACCCGGGTCCTGGACACCCTCGCTGCACGCCTGCGACCGCACGGCGCGCTGGTGGTGATCACTCCCGTGGTGGCGACCACGCCGGAGGAGCGGCGGCACATCGCGCTGGACGAGGAGGAGATCAGCCTGCTGGCCGAAGGGTGGTCGCAGGTGGAGCGGCTCGACGCGAAGGGCCTGGCGGTCCTCGTGCTGCGCCACCCCGCCAGGGATTTCACCGTGGTGGAGAAGGGCCGGCCCGAGCCGCAGTCGGTCGTCGGTGTGTGTGCGGTGGTCACCGACGGCTCCGGGCGCGTGCTGCTCGGTCGGTCGACGCGGGGCATGTGGGAGCTGCCCGGGGGGGGCGCGTCGAGGCGGGCGAGTCCTTCCAGGCGGCAGCGGTGCGGGAGCTGGCCGAGGAGACCGGCCTGATGGCCGGCATCGGCGATGCCCACCTGCTCACGGTCCTCCACGATGACCGGGCGGACGTCCGGCGTCTATCCGCGGTGGTGCGCATCAGTGCGTGGGCCGGACGGCTCGGCTTGCCCGAACCGCACCGGTTCCGGCGGTGGGAGTGGCACGACCTGCACGCCCTCTCTGCACTCGGAGTCCTCTTCGCACCCACCGCCCACGCGCTGGAAGCGGTGTGGCCCGGCGTCCTGCGCGGCCTGCCGCCGGTGCACTCCTACGCGCACGCGAGCACGCCTCCGGTTGTCGGCGGTGAACCGGCCGAAGCGGTGCGCATGCGGCAGGAGATGGCCGAGCGCGTCATCGCCGGAGGCTGGGCGTCCTCCGACGCGGTCGAAGACGCGCTGAGGACGGTGCCGCGGCACCGGTTCACCCCGCAAAGCCCGTTGCGGACCGCCTACGACGACGACCTTGCCATCGTCACCAGCCGGGACGCTGCTCGCCACCCAAGCCGCCTACGGTGCCGAGCCGCTGCTGCGCACCACCTCCCAACCCATACTGGTCACGGGCGGCTTCACCGGCCTGACCCCCTATCCGGCCACACGACACCTCAGCGACCTGGTCTCCACCCACCAACTGCGCTACGCCCTGCTGACCACGCGCCGCCCGCCCACACCGGCATCGGCCTGGGTGAAGAGAAACTGCACCCCCATCTCCCCAAGCGCCTACGGTCGAACCTCGGAGGGCAGCTTTACCCTCCACGACTGCGCTCGACGGCCCAACTGACCTGCCGAACGCGGCGAGTTCTGCGGCAGACCTGCCTCACGGGCACGATGACTCCATGACCCGCAGGGAGCGATGCGAAGGGTACGGGCCGATACTGCGTCGGTGCGGACGGCGCTCGCAGGGCGGGTGATCCACGCTACGACGATGACGGGCGTCACGGAGCGACCCCTCCTGCCATCCCGGGTGAGCCGCGCCCAACCCGGCCCGCACGCAGAGCCGCTCCAGCAGCCCCGGATCGCCTCCGGCGACATCGGCGCCCCCAACGGGCCCGGAACAGGTTCACCAGCAGGAAGTCGCTCCCGTCGGCCCCGAGCAAGCGGTGCCGCTCCTCGTAGTACAGGTCGAACGCACTCACCGTCAGGAAGTCCAGCGGCGCAACCAGGCGTGCCGCGACTTCGACCAGGCTCCATTGACGTTCTCCCGCCGCCGGACATGTAAGAGGGGCGCCGGGGGAGTTGCAGCCCAGCGCCCGCGAGTCGGGCGGGAGACGCACGTCGCTGCGCCGGAGTCCCGTACGACACGCCACGCATGCCGAGAGCCTCGGCCGGCTCGCTGAGCCGGCCGAGGGGGGCGGCTCAGCCGGGGGTGGTGGAGTAGGTGAAGGACTGGGAGGAGTCGCTGCCGCCCGCGCTGGAGACGGTGACGGTGACGGTACCCGTGCCGCCTGGGGAGTAGGCGATGATGGTGCTGTCATCGATGATCGTGTACGAGGTCGAGTCGGGCCCGTACGACACATCCGTGACATCGCTGAGGTGGGTGCCGGTGATGGTGGACGCCGTGCCGCCGTAGTCGGGTCCGATGGTCGGGCTCATGCTGGTCACCGTCGGAGCTCCGACGTAAGTGAAGGTCAGTCCGTTGGTGGTACCGCCCCTGGTGGTGACGCTGACCGCGACGGTCTGCGGCGTGGTCACGGCCGGCACCAGGACGTTCAGTGTGGTGTCGTTCACCACGGTGGGAACCGCGGTGTTGGCGCCGAATGACATCGACGAGGCGGTCGTCAGATGCGAACCGGTGAGAGTGGTCGCGATGCCGCCGAGCGGCCCCGTGGTGACGCTGAGGCTCTGCTTGATCGGGGGCTCAATGTAGTAGTAGTAAACCGGGATCGAGGTACCGCTCGGTGTGGTGACGGTGACCTGGACCGCGGAGTAGCCCGAAGGCGCGACCGCGGTGATCTGGGTGGCACTGTCGACCACGAAACTGGCCGACTTGGACCCGAATTTCACGCTGGTGGCGCCCGTGAAATTGGTACCGGTGAGGACAACGTTGTTACCACCGGAAGTAGGTCCCTGGTTGGGATTGAGCGTGACCATGGTGCTGCTCCTTCGCGCTGTGTGCTTTCTTCTTCAGAAAAGGGCAACGCCCGCATACGGGAGTGCGGTTGGGCCTATGGGCGTCGGCGCCACACGCGGTGAAGGCGGAATTCCCTTGCCGGGACATCCCTTGTACGAAAAATTGAACCAGCCGTTTCGAAAATGGAGGAGGGTGCATGCGGTGCACTCAGCACTGAATACGATGATATGAATGACATCGCCGTGTCGAAACGTACGCCGGAGCGCCGCGGTTGACCTCTTACATCGCGTCCCGGCCGGTGGGATGATCCATGGAGAACGCGAAATCGACTCCTGGAACAGCAAGCGCCAGGTTATCGGATCTCAGAGTGCGGGATCCGCAACTCGCTCTGCTGCTCGGCGAATTCGGGAGTTCGACCGAGAGGAGCCGGCATGTCCGTCATACAAAGCCCTTCGGCTGTCCAGCGGTTCGGAGATCCCCCGTCCCCCCTTGCCCGGACCGCGGTGTCCGCTGCCCCCGGCTACGGCACGATCCCCGTAGGGCCGGCACCCCACTCCATCGCCATGCGACCCGACGGGCTGCGCGCCTACGTGGCCAACTCCGGTGCGGACACCCTGAGCGTGATCGACACCGCTGCCGGCGTCGTCACCACCAACGTCAGTGTGGGCGCCGGCCCGTGGGACGTGACGGTCACCCCCGACGGCCAGTTCGTGTACGTGAGCGAGCCGGGCGGGGGAAGGGTCGGTGTCGTCAGCACGGCCACCAACGCTCTGGTCGGCACCGTGAGTGGTCTGACCGTGCCGCAGGGGCTGGCCGTCACACCCGACGGAGCCCGGATCTACGTGGCGAATTCCGGTGCCCACACGGTGAGTGTCATCAGTACGGCCACCAACACCGTCACCGGCACCATCACCGTGGGGAACAACCCCGACTCCCTCACGATCCGCCCCGACGGCCTGCGCGCGTATGTCACCAACTCCGCCGACGGCACGGTGAGTGTGATCAACACGCTCACCAACACGGTCGTGACCACCATGACGGGCTTCAGCGCGCCCCTGGACGCCGTCGTCACACCCGACGGAACCCAGCTGTATGTGGCGAATTCCGGTGCTCGCACGGTGAGTGTCATCAGTACGGCCACCAACACCGTCACCGGTAGCATCACCCTCGCGCACAACCCGACATATCTGTCCGTCTCCCCGGACGGGACACTCCTCTACGCGACCATGAGCGCAGCGGGCTCGCTGGCGGTGATCAATCCGAGCACCAACACCGTCACCCGGACGCTCCCGGGCTTTGTCGACCCCCACGAGGGGGCCACGACCCCGGACAGCCGCAGCACCTTTGTCGTCAACCACGGCAATGGCACGGTCGGCGTCCTGCGGAGGCCGGCCAGTCTCTCCCCCAACCAGGGCCCCAGGGGCGGCGGCACGACAGTGACCATCACCGGCCGGGGCTTCCTCGGAACCACCGCCGTCCACTTCGGAATTCGCCGTGCCAAGAGCTTCACGGTGGTGAGCGACACCGAGCTGATCGCCGTCGCCCCTTCCGCGGGCATCAGGTCGTCCGTCCCGGTCACCGTGACCGCCGGCGGGGGAACGGCGGTCATCGGCCACTACTACTACCGGCGGCTGTCCCAACTCGCGAGTATCTCGGCATCCTCCGGGCCGACGAGCGGGGGGAATGTCCTCACCCTCACCGGCCACGGATTCACCGGAGTCAGCCAGGTGGGGTTCGGCACCGTCATGGCCAAGGCCAACGTGCTGTCCGACACCCAGCTCAGCGTCACCGTCCCGCCGTCGGCCCTCGCCCGCACGGTAGCCGTCCACCTGGTCGGCCCAGGAGGCTCCTCCAACAGCCTTTCCTACACCTATATCGGCGCTGCCACGATCACCAGCATCAGCCCGACCTCCGGGCCGCGGACCGGAAGCCGCATCGTCAACCTCAACGGCGTCTTTCTCTCCCAGGTCAACAGCGTCAGGTTCGGCGGCGTCCCGGCCCTCTCGTTCAAGGTCATGTCCGACATCAAGGTCCAGTCCGTCACCCCGCCGGGCACGCCCGGCTCCGTGCCGGTCACCGTGACCACCACCACCGGCGCCACCGCGACCTCGCCCATGCCCTACACCTACACCTGACAGCGGCCGGCCCAGCGCGAGCGCACGCCACCCTGCCGGGCCCCCTGGGGCTCCGCCGTCGCACCTCTGTCGAGGTGGAACGAGTACCGCTGGGGCCCGTCAGGAGGCATACAAGGCGGAACTGCGTCGCGCCCCCCGCGTAGCCCGGACAGTGTCCGGGACAAGACGCTGACCAGGCGGGACAAGCAACGACTGTCCGGGACAGCCACAAACTGTTGCTCCAGCTCGGCCAATGTCGGCAAGCTCGATGCCGCAAGGAATCAGGCCGAACCAAGGGGAAGTTATCCGGCTCAGACGGCGCACGTCGGTGAGCCGCGAATCGGCAGTAATGGCTGGCCTCGGCTCTCGGACCTGGTACGGCGTCGCCAGGCGGACCATCACGCATGGGCTGGACGCCGAGCGTGGTGAACAGCCGCTGGAGCAGGGCGGATGCCGTTCCGCGCTCGTCTGCAAGAGGCGACAAGGCAAGACACGAACTCTGTGTTCCTACTGAGGGAGAGATTCATGCGTATGCGTCGTGCTATCGCGACCACGGCCGTCGGCACCGCACTGCTGCTGGGCGGCTCAGTCGGGCCCGCGCTTGCCGCCTCGTCCGACGCGACCGCCGCCGCCACGGTCGGGTCCAACCGTGTGGCGCAGGGGGAGGAAGAGGCCAGCGGTGCGGCGGGGGTCGCGCATTATTGGGCCACTTACCCGGACATCTGGACCTGCACCGGGGCCGGCGCAGCTGTCCTGCATTCCAATCCCTCCCGCTATTACCACGCTGAGTGCACCCAGTCGGGCACCCAGTTCAAGCTGTGGATCTGGTACTGACAGCTCCAGTGCCGTGAGGCGAGAGGCTGTCTCATCAAGGGCACTGGCCCATGGAGACAGCCGCCGACAGCAGTACTGGCGCAGGGGTTGAATGCCGTTCGGCCGCCCTTGACCGGCGAATGCGGGTGACGTGGTGCTCAGGGCGCGGGCGGGCTGTCGGGTGGTGGTCGGCTCGCGCCGGGCAGCGGCCTCCTTGAGGAGTCGGTGGGGATTGTGGCCGGCCTCGGCGTCCGCGAGGACGGTGGCGAGGCCGGCAGGGTGGGCCAGGCATGAACTTCCGGGTGCGGGCCGGGTGCGGGCCGGGCGCGGCAGGCGGTGCGGTGTCGTTCTGTGGCGCGGGTTCTGTCCGGGGCAGGGGCGGTCAGGCGTAGTGGTGGTAGACGGCCTGGGCCACGCAGGCCGGCTTGTCGCTGCCTTCGACCTCTACGGTGAAGGTCAACGGCATCTGCACGCCATTGCCCTGGGCCTCCTCCACGGTGCCGACGGCGCCGTGCAGGCGGATCCTGGCGCCGACCGGCACGGGACTGGGGAAACGGACTTTGTCCAGGCCGTAGTTGACGCTCATGGAGATCCCGGTGATGTCGAGCAGTTCACCGAAGAGCGGGATGATGAGGGAAAGGGTGAGGTAGCCGTGGGCGATGGGACCGCCGAAGGGGCCGTCCTTGGCCTTCTCCGGGTCCGTGTGGATCCACTGGTGGTCGCCGGTGGCGTCGGCGAAGGTGTTCACCCGTTCCTGGGTGATCTTCTGCCAGTCGGTGCGTCCGAGGTCGGCTCCGCTGAGGGACTTGAGTCCTTCGAGGCCGGTGGCGGTGGTGGGCATGGGGAATCCTTTCGGTGGATCAGGCAGCGCTGGGTACGGCCCGCGGAAGGGGCTTTACCGGTGGTGGCCGTCCGCGGGACCGTCCGTATAGGAGGCACGCACGGCGGATTTGACGATTTTTCCGGTGGCCGTGCGAGGCAGGCTGTCCGTGAGGATCACGGACTTGGGGATCTTGTACTTGGCGAGCTTGCCGTGCAGATGGCCGAGGATGTCCTGCTCTTCGGCGTGGGCTCCGGATCCGAGGACGACGACGGCGCGGCCGACTTCGCCCCAGACCTGGTCGGAGACCCCGATGACCGCGCATTCGGCGACGGCGGGGTGGGAGAGAACTGCCTCTTCGACCTCGGCCGGATAGACGTTCTCGCCGCCTGAGACGAACATGTCCTTGACCCGGTCGACGATGTAGGAGTAGCTCGACAACCTCATCCTGCTGTGCAACCCCCACCACGAGGTAGTCGACGGCGACGAGAGCGACAACTATCCCGTGAAGGTACTACTGGGCTGGAAGCACGCCCGCGAGGCCGATGGCCTGGAAGACAGCGCCGACGTCCTCGCCGACGCTGCCGATTCCCTCGTAAATCTCACGGACGATGCAAGGATCCTTTGGCGGGCCTCCGATAAAGCCCTGAAAGCTGCCGACTCCCTCGAGAACCTCCCGGACAACGCGAAGAGTCTTTCAAAGGCCGCGGACAAGGCCCTGAGGGCCGCGGACGTACTGAGTCATACGCGTTTCTGAGGCCAGCCCAGGACCTCCGCGGCACGCCGGATCGTGATTGTGCACAGTGGCGGACCCCCGCGTCAGCCGCCGGCGCGGGCTCGCATGTGCGGGCTGCGAGTGAGTGGGCGGTACGGGGCAGGTTGAACGCCCCGGTACGTCTCCGAAAGATCATGCCGAGCATTTCCCGAAATCACCCCAACGCTCTTCCTCACCGGTCTAGCGTTGTCGACCATGACAGTCCTCCTGGCGCAGCCGCCCGCCGCCGTGGCCGTCCGCCCATGCCGCGAAGTCGTCCATGGGCACCAGGAATCCACGCGCGGGGCCCACGGTGACCTGCGGCAGAGAGCGCAGGAGCCGGTGGCCATCGGGGACTTCTACCACTTCAGCGGCCCCGCCTCACCGTTCAACCAAGGTGATCCGTACATGGGCTGTAACCGTGACAGTGGGCATGGGGGAAACCCGTGAAGTATCGGCGTCCTGTCCGGTGTCGACACCGACCCCGACGCCCAGTTCTGTGGTGCTCCCGCGAAGAAGCCTGACGTTGAGTACACCCGATAGGTGACAATGAACTGGGTGCTCCCTCCCTTTGATGGGGTGGGGCACCCGTATAAACGGACAGGATCCCCTATATCTTGGTGGCCTTCCTCTCCATCACGTTCTTTCTGGTGTTGTACACCGCGTGGCCTTAGACGATGTTCATTTGGTGAGTCGCCGGCAGCAGATGAGTGCGGCGGCTTATAAAGCTCCAGGCGGGGCGCCATCCCAAGATCCTTGATGCAGAGCTTCGGCGATACGGGCACGGCCGGCTGTGGGCAGACGCGGCAGCTCATTCACACGTGAGAGGCATCGTCGAATCGCGGACCCCGGGCCGCCGTTGAGTCGCGTCCGGACGCTCCGGCGATCCAATCCGGACAGTTTCTGCGGAAGTCGGAAATCCCCTCTCGCCGGCCCCTACTGACCCATGCCGACAGTGCGCTCGGCTACGTGGAAGAGCTCTGCTCGATCGCCCCGGGGAGTCCGGGAGGGCGACCTTTGAGGGCGCGGCTGCCATACGGGACTGCGCCCTCCCCGTGCCGCGCGATCTCGGCCACGGCAGGCTCTGGATCACCGCCTCAAGGATCTTCGAAACTTTAAGTTACCGGGAGGCAACCCCTTGACGTCATCCTCAGGGCGGGCAAAACTGCCGTCCTGTGGTCGACATTGTCGAACAGTGGATGACATCGGGGCAGAGTCGCCCCGATGGTCTCCGCCCGGGGTGCGTCGACGAGCTGAATCGGCGCCGCCCCGTACCAGCCGGCTCCCACGTCGATCGAGCCCAGCCGCCCCACCCCCGCACCGTATTGAGCCGCTCCAGGAGCACACCGTGACCCACGCGCGAACCGCCGGCCCGTTCATCGCCGCGATCGACCAGGGCACCACGTCAAGCCGATGCATCATCTTCGACCGGGACAGCCGGATCGTCTCCATCGACCAGAAGGAGCACGAGCAGATCTTCCCCAGGCCGGGCTGGGTGGAGCACGACGCCAGTGAGATCTGGACCAACGTCGAGGAGGTCGTCGCCGGCGCCCTCGGCAAGGCCGGGATCACCCGCGGCCTCAGAGCGATCGGCGTCACCAACCAGCGTGAGACCACTGTCCTTTGGGACAAGAAGACCGGCGAGCCGGTGCACAACGCCATCGTCTGGCAGGACACCCGCACCGACGCGCTGTGCAAGGAGCTCGGCGGCAACGTCGGCCAGGACCGGTTCCGCCGCGAGACCGGCCTGCCGCTGACCTCCTACTTCTCCGGCCCCAAGATCCGCTGGCTGCTGGACAACGTCGCCGGCCTGCGCGAGCGCGCCGAGCGCGGCGAGATCCTCTTCGGGATCATGGACTCCTGGGTCATCTGGAACCTCACCGGCGGCCCTTCCTGCGGCGTCCACGTCACCGACGTCACCAACGCCTCGCGCACCATGCTCATGAACCTGCACACCCTGGAGTGGGACGAGCGCCTCCTCGCCGCCATGGATATCCCGGCCGCCATCCTGCCGCGGATCCGCTCCTCCGCCGAGGTGTACGGCATGGCCGGCGGAGCCCTCTACGGCGTGCCGGTCGCCTCCGCGCTCGGCGACCAGCAGGCGGCGCTGTTCGGCCAGACCTGCTTCTCCGAGAGCGAGGCCAAGGCCACATACGGCACCGGCACCTTCCTGCTGATGAACACCGGCCGCCGGCCCGTCCACTCCCACAGCGGGCTGCTGACCACGGTCGGCCACCGGATCGGCCGGCGAGCGCCGGTCTACGCGCTGGAGGGCTCCATCGCGGTCACCGGCTCGCTGGTCCAGTGGATGCGCGACCAGCTGGGCCTGATCGGCACCGCCGCGGAGATCGAGACCCTGGCGAGCTCGGTGCGGGACAACGGCGGCTGCTACATCGTCCCTGCCTTCTCCGGCCTGTTCGCCCCGTACTGGCGCTCCGACGCCCGCGGCGTGATCACGGGCCTGACCCGCTACGTCACCAAACAGCACATCGCCCGCGCTGTGCTCGAGGCCACCGCATGGCAGACCCGCGAGATCGTCAACGCGATGCACAAGGACTCCGGCGTTGCCCTGACCTCACTGAACGTCGACGGCGGCATGACCTCCAACAACCTGCTGATGCAGACCATCTCGGACGTCCTGGACGCCCCCGTGGTGCGCCCGATGGTCGCCGAGACCACCTGCCTCGGCGCTGCCTACGCGGCCGGACTGGCCGTCGGCTTCTGGCCGGACACCGACGAACTGCGCGCCAACTGGCGCCGCGCCGCCGAGTGGACCCCCCGGATGGACGCGGCCGAACGCGACCACACATACAAACTCTGGCTCAAGGCGGTCAAGCGGACCACGGGCTGGATCGAAGAGGAGCACTGAGAAAGGTATGAGCACCCTGCAGAGCGATCATCCCCTGGGCGCGCATCCGGGTCCCGGCCGAGCCGAGACCCGTGAACGACTGTCAAAGGCGGCGTACGACCTCCTGGTGATCGGTGGCGGAATCCTGGGCACCTCGGTGGCCTGGCACTCCGCGCAGTCCGGGCTGCGGGTGGCGATGGTGGACGCCGGCGACTTCGCCGGTGCCACGTCCTCCGCCTCCTCCAAGCTCGCCCACGGAGGTCTGCGCTACCTGCAGACCGGCGCGGTCAAACCGGTCGCGGAGAACCACCACGAGCGGCGGGTGCCGGCCAAGGACATGGCCCCCACCTGGTCAACCCGCTCTCCTTCTACCTGCCGGTCCACAAGGGCGGCCCGCACAGCGCGGCCAAGCTCGGTGCGGGCGTCTTCGCGTACTCGATGCCGGCGGCCTTCGGCGACGGCGTCGGGCGACTCATATACCCCGCCAGGGGCCGCGGCCGACAACCCCGGCCTGCGCGCCGACGGCCTCAAGGCGGTCGCGGTCTACGGCGACCACCAGATGAACGACGCCCGCGTGGCCGTCATGACCGTGCGCGCGGCCGTCCGGTCCGGCGCGGTCGTCATCAATCACGCCGAGGTCACCGGCCTGCGCTTCACCCACGGCCGCGTGACCGGCGTGAACGTGCAAGACCGCCTGGACGGCACCGAGTTCGGCATCGACGCCCGCCTGGTCATCAACACCACCGGCCCGTGGGTGGACCACCTGCGCCGCATGGAGGACAAGGGTGCGGCCCCCCGCATCCGCCTCTCCAAGGGCACCCACGTCGTCCTCAAGCGCAAAGCTCCGTGGAAGGCCGCGATGGCCAGGACCCGGCCCTGGGCGAGCGGATCCACCCCGATGGCCCGGAGATCTGGGCACCGGTCGTCCATGCGCGAGACCACGAGTGGGCGGAGACCGTCGACGACGTGCTGCGCCGCCGTACGACGCTGACGGTCCGCGGTCTCGGCACGGACGAGGTCCGCGCCGGCGTCCAGGACCTGCTTGTGCAGAAGGACTGATGCGGTGAAGGCACCGAGCCGGAACCGACACCCGAGTGGGAATCCATCTTCAACGTCACGATCACACGGCGCCGTTGCCGAAGTGTCACCGGCCGACGGCAGTCCGTGCCGGGAGAATCAGACGCAGCCGCAGGAGGGACAGATGCCACACATATGGGGAGTGCGCACGACCTGGCGCACGGTCGGCGACGGCGAGTTCTTCTGCCCCGGCTGCGGCGGCGACCGTAGCTACCTGCGCCGCATCGGCCGCCATCGGTTCGCTCTCCTCGGCATCCCCCTCCTCCCCCGCGGCACCGCGGGAACCGTGGTCGAATGCGCCGCCTGCCGGACCTGCTTCCGAACCGACGTCCTCGGCCACCCCACCACCACCCGCTTCTCAGCGATGCCGTGCACACTGTCGCCCTCGCCGTCCTCGCCGCCGGAAAGGAGGGCATCGATGGCAGCGGCACCGCGCTCACCATCGAACTCCACGAGGTCCTCGACCCGCTCGCCCCCCACCTGGCCCCCGCCGGGAGCGAGGACATCCTGCTGCAGGGCGCCCGCATCGCCCTGGCCGACGGACCGTACACCCCCAGCGAGCACCGAACCCTGGCCGCGGTCGGCCGGGCCCTGCTCCTCAGCCACGAGGACACCGAACGACTGCTGGCCATCGCGGCCCGTACGCCGTCGTAAGGCGCCGTATGTGTCCTCTCCCTGACAGCGAGTGCGACGAACAGTGCGGCCGGCCTCAGCGTAAGGAAGGAAGACGGCGTCAGGAAAACAACGCCGTCGCGACGGGAGAAGGGCCTCCCCCATGCACCACGCGCACGCCAATCCCTCCGCGACTGTCCCCCGGGACCCCAAGGACGCGCCCCCGCCGGCACATCGACACCGGCGCCGCTTCTGCTTCCTGAACCAGGATGCCGGCACGCCGTGATCTCCCTGCCCGCCGAGAAGAGCCACGTGCGCACCGTACGCCGCTTCGTCCTGGCTCACCTGAACCGCTGGGGCGTGACCGAAGAAGACCGGGACCGCATCGACGCCGACGTGTGGCGGGCTGGGGGTAGGAGGGCCGGGTGACCCGGCCCTCCTACCCGGCTGTTACGACCAGCCCTGCTTCACCTCGGCGGGGGCGGTGTTCCAGCTCTTGGGTATGAACGTGATGACGTAGGTTCCGCGGTCGAAATCCGCGTACCCGGCAGACCAGTTCCGGAACTTGCTCTCGTATACGTTCATGGGGCCCACGCCGCCGTTGGGCGCGTGATAGTGGTTGGCGTGGGTCCATATGGTTTTGTCGGCATCCGCTTCCGTCTGAGCCCCAAACCAGCCGTAGTCGAAATTCACCCAACTTTCGCCAGGTCGGGCGGGACTGCGCGGAATATTCCTGTCCTTCGACATGTCGACCAGGCCTGTGCCGTGGTCGGGGCGGAAGGCATCCGGGTCGCCGTACTTCCTCTTGTCAGAGGAGCCCCGCTGGTCCTGCCCGCTCCAGAAGTGTTTCGAGTAGACCACCGCCTTCATCTTGGATGGGTCGTAGTTGCCTCCATCCCTTTCCTTGAAGGACGGCGTATTCCTCAGCGCCGAGTAAAAGTTCGAGCGACTGTCCTCGTAGCGCAGAGCGTCATTTTTGTTCGCGAGCTCTTTCTTGAGGTTGTCGATGTAAGTCCCCTCGTCGTGCGCACTATCCAGGGCCTTGTTCATGACGGACGCCACATCACGCGCCCGCTTGAAGCCCTTCCCCTCGTCGAAACTGTCCTTGACGATGCGCCCCTCAAACTCGGCTTGCGTCTCATTGGGGCGTGGCCTGCTGTTTTCCAGGTCACTCTTGTACTTGTCCTCGTCGAAGAACGCGAACGCCAATTTGTTCGTCGGGTAGGGGCCCGAATTGACCCAGGTGACGCCGACGCAGCCGTAGGACAGCTTTTCTCGCTGCTCTTCGGTCATTTGCTGTTGGATGCCGTCGCGGTGACTGTAGACCTGCTGCCACTTGCGTATGTAGTTGTTGACGACCGTAGTGGCCCTACCTCCGTAGGCCCGGTACGCGTCAGGCATCCGGTTGAGCGGCTCGGCAGGAGGGGTCACCCTCTCGTCGGCAGCGTCGGGGGCCCGGAAGAGCGCACTGACGCTCGGCGGCAATTCCGCCAGAGAATTGCCAGGTTGACCCGCAGTCAGGGCCCTTTTGTTCAGTGCGTTGATGTTCTTGACGTCCTCCGCCGTCAGACCGTGCGTTTCGGCGTAGGACCCCTCCCTTTCCCCGTCGCCGCCGCTGGCGGCATGGCTGACCGACGGCATGACTCCAGCGGTGAATATCGCCGCACTCACAGTGGCGAAGGCGAGTAAACTCCGACGCTTGTACATGAAAATCAGTGACTCCCTTGTTGTGGAATCTCGTGAAACGGGGCATGCGAGCGAACGACGCAATGAGAGGTTGCGGTAAGCAGCCGCTCCGTGACCTCAGCCGCGCTGTCCTGGGTCGCTGCGCCTGCGACAGGAAGGAACGCCGCCACGAGGCGGAAGGAGATGCGGCAAAGGCGGGAGACGGCGGTGGCGGCGTGGCCGTCGCCGGTCATGACCTGGTGGCCGGCGGGCCGCCCGGGACGGGCGGCACCGGTGCCTCGCTACATCAGCGTCGCCGCCGAGGCGACGACGCGGGCCCGGTCCGGGGGGCCGAGGTCGCCGTAGCGGACCTCGGTGCGCGGATGGGAGTGCATGAAGTCGGTGTCGCCCCGGCGGACTTGGCCGGGATGGCCGACAGCGGCGGGCGCCGGGGCGACGGGGGTCGGGGCGGCCGCCTGGGCTCCCTGGGCGAGGGGCAGAGCGGGGGCGCCGGTCACGGCGACGACAGGGAGAGCACGCAAAGCGATGGGGCGTATCACGTATCGGCTCCTGGATGAGTGATCAGGTAGACACGAGCAGTGATCATGCCCCGGCGCCAACTCCCCGGCAACGTCGCCGTCTTACAATCGGCCAATCTGTCACGTAGGACGTATCTGGCCATGTATCCGAGCCGGCCTGTGGGGATGCGATGCGGCAGCGATCCCCTGCTCCTGGCGTGTGGTTCGCGGCGAGGCCGGTACCGATGTTGTCGAGAATCCCACGGTGCGGTTGAAGCCGTCGTCGACCGGGACGAAGAGTCTTATTCAGCGGGGTGGACCGGCTACGGGAGCTCCGTCAACACGCTCGGGGCCGCAGTCGAACGGGCCATCGCCCACTTGAAGGACGGGAAGATCTTCGCCACCCGCTACGGCGGCCCCCTCGCCCGTTTGGGGCCATCCGTCGCGCAGTGCCTCGGCCCGGGCGCGTGCGACCGGTATCCGGCGATGCCGAAGTGGGTGGGGTTCGATAGGGCTTGGGTACGGCCGCCGCATTGCCCGATCCCGCGTCGCGGAACGCCTCGGCGCGGGCGAGGGGTTATGGCTCGATGGTGAGGGGGCTTCTCGGCGCGCAGATCACTGACGAAGCCGTCCTTGACGACAGCGGTATGCCAACGACCTGGGTGCCGACCTCAGCCCGGTGGCCGTCAGCTTGGCCCGAACCGCACCAAGGGCGAGAAGGACCCCGCCGAGTGGATGCCACCCGCCAACGACGCCACCTGCACCTACGCCACCGACTGGGTCACCGCGAAGCTCCGTTGGAAGCTGACCGTCGACGCCACCGAAGCCAGGGCCCTGCGGACGATCGCGGCCGGCTGCCGGGATGCGACGGTGACGTTCAAGCCGGCACCGTAGCCGCACTGACCGCCACGGACCATGGGCCCGGCGCCCCATCCCTAAGCACCCCGATCAGCCCAAAAGAAGCTTCCGGCAGAGGCGCGGGGCGAGTGGTGCGGTCGTTCCATTCGGCGCAGCATGCACGACCCACAGCTCGTCGGCGACTCCCCCAGCTTCGGCCGAGCCACCCCACACCCCGGATCATCAGCCCCGGAGTGCTCCAACCAACTTGAAGATCATTTCGTTAGGAGTTCTTAAGCCACTTCGCGGGGCCCGATGCCAGACCGGACCAGATTGAACACTGCTCGGGCGGCATAGCGTTTGAGACAGCGGATGATCTCGCGCCGGGTCTTACCCTCCACGATGCGCCGCTCGTAGTAGTTGCGGATACGTGCATTGAACCGGAGCCGTGGGCTGCACGATCCGATACAGGGCGGCATTGGCTCTACCGTCTCCGCCGCGGTTGAGGCGACGGTACTGTCGACTGCCCGAGGAGCGTTCTACGGGGCTGACCCCGCACAGCGCTGCGAAGGACGCCTCACTGTGCAGACGTTCCGGGTTGCCCCCATCGTGATCAGCAGAGTGACGGCCGTGCCCGGGCCGCTGGGTGAGCTGCCCGATTCGGTGGGCCAGCAGGCACAGGGTGTTGCGGGTGGCCGGCAGCACCGCCTCTTCGTCGCCCTCCTCGTTCCAGCAGCATCATCGCCCGGCGATAGCGCACCGAACTGGTGCCCCGGCCCACGATCTGCTGCAGCCTCTGCCCTTCCTGATCGGTGAGTCTGGGCACCCGCACAGGCTCGGCCACCACATCCCCCAGGGGGCGAAACGGATGTCACCGCCCATCCAATCGCCAACCCGGCGAACCATGTGGTCACAGCACTAGCCGGGCGGGAGTAATTGTCGATACCTGTGGATCAGCAGGGTCGGGAGAGTTCCTACGCAGGCCTCCCGCTCCTCCAGGCTGTGCCATCAGAGTGGCCGGTCGGCAGCCGAGGTGTGCCGTCGTTGCCGTCATCACCGTCGCTGTGGCGCCCTCCAATCGCAGCTCGCGAGCGCGGAGTCGGGTTGTTCTGCCGCCCTTCCTGCGTCGTGGCCTGCTGGATCACCGTGCCGATGCTGGAGCCGCCCTCACGGCCGGAGCCTCTGGAATCCACACGTGTCGCCGAACCCCTCAACTGGTCTGCCAGGTCGTCCAGTTGGGCCACGGTATGTTCCTCCCGTCGCAGCAGACCAGGTGAGGTGGGGGTTTCGGAGCCAGTGAGATCAGCCCGGGAGGGGGATGAACAGCAGGATGCCGTGGGCGGTGGCGGCGGTGTAGCAGGCAGTGCCGGGGAAGGTAGCGGTGTAGAAGGGGGTGGCGATGGCGAAGACGGGGACGACGGCGTTGTGGATGGTGGCGGTGCCGTTGGCGTCGGTGACGGCGGTGCCGAGGTTGACCGGGCCGAAGATCGTGGTGGCGGTGAAGGTCACGGGCTGACCGGCCACCGGCATCCCCGAGGTGGTCGTCAGAGTGGCGCTGAGGGTGGGGATGTAGAACTCGGGCAGCGGGGTCAGCCGGAGCCGGATCGTGCCTGGCTGCGCGGTCAGCGTTGTGGGGGTGCGGTTCACGGTGACGGGGGTGCTGGCGGTGGAGCCGGTGAAGCAGCTGTCACCGCCG
>Ga0207426_1001746_pt1 | contig 16542 bp, 19 predicted proteins | sample AraplaMF_Cvi_mMS_FD_184265 | JGI IMG/M metagenome (GOLD analysis project Ga0207426, IMG submission 184265) | Arabidopsis root microbial communities from the University of North Carolina, USA - plate scrape MF_Cvi_mMS (SPAdes) (version 2) | ecosystem: Host-associated > Plants > Roots > Endosphere... | reverse complement strand
CTTGCCAAGAAAGCAAATACTTTTTTTGCCTTCAGAGTTCTTCGTTGGGTGCCAATCGCTCAGGACTGACGTGTCGTTCGAATATTTTTCAGACGTATGAGAGATTGAAGAGCCAAGTGGATAGTGGTTGACACGGCTGTTTCACATAACCATACGCGGTCGACGTTTTGGCGGCCCTGTGCCCAGGTAAGCGCAGCCCGCTTACGTCCTCTGCTGCGCTCAATGGTCCGATCGCCTACAGGCGACTTCAGCGAGCGCCATGCTGGTCACTGATGTCGCGTAAGCGCTTCAGTCGAAATTTTTGAAGGCGAGCGATGCGACACACAAATCGATCATCGAGGCGGTCTGGTCGGTTCCGGCCAGCTCTTCAACCATCGAGTCAACGTTGAAGAGGTGCCATTCGGTCGGGTATTGCATCAAAACACTGTATCGCACGAAGGTTCGTGTTTACAGGCGACTTGGGTCGCAGAACGTCCCCTCTATTTAGAGGAGGCATCTGTATAGCCCACGGCGTGAAACCCGCTTATAGTAACTGCCATACAGAGGGACGTCACGATGGATGGGGTCGAGAATACAGCGACGGAGCGGAGCCGCCTGCGCAAGCAAGTGGCGCACTTAGTTTCCAACGCACTCCTGTGTGGGAAGACTCTTGTCACGACTGCTATAGATCAGTTCTACTGCATGACGGTGAGGCATGCTCAGGCTTCATCATTCGAAAGGTTGTCCGGGTAGAGTATGGGTCGACCTTACCGTGACGAGCTCGATTATTTGCCGATAGCACTATCGTGGGCGCAGGCCCAAGATGTGACGTTGCTTAGACGCGCGGTGAGGCATTTCTCTGACCGAGCATTGTTGCCCATTGGCTCGGGCGGCTCGTTTACGGCCGCTGCTTTTGCGGCCCGACTTCATACCGGAGCATTCGCACGCGTGGCCAACCCGATCACGCCGCTCGATTGTTTCAGCTTGCCGCAGGCGGCCGGCGAGGCGAGCGCCGCGCTGCTCATATCGGCCGAAGGCAAGAACAAGGACATTCTGGCCGCAGCCAGGGAACTACTTAGCCGCAGAATTCCAGCTGCAGCGCTGACATTGACGCACCAAAATTTGTTGACCGAGTATTGCAATGCTACCGGGGCAGCTACTTCCATTGCGTATCAGATGCCATGGGGAAAAGACGGTTATTTGGCGACCAATTCGTTGGCCGGGCTTCTTTTGTTATTGCTGCGAGCCTTCAGCGAGAGCGAGCCGGGCGTTGCTGCTTGTACCGCTCTTCTCGAATGGTTCGAGTATTTGCGACGCGAGCTGATGAGCAGTCCGCGCAAAGTGTGGGTTCGATCGCGAGTGCTGGTTCTTCATGGAAGTGCAGGCGGAGTCGGTGCCATTGACCTTGAGTCGAAGCTTGCTGAGTCGGCCTTCGCATTCGCGCAAGTTGCGAACTTTCGTCAGTTCGCCCACGGACGCCATATCCAACTCGCTAATCCGCACCCGGATTTAGCGGTCATTGCGTTGGTGGCGCCGGGGGATGAACTTGCGTCCAAGACGCTTGCCTTGCTTCCGCCCACTGCAGTGTTGCTCCCCATCGATCTTCCGAAATTACCGGCACCGTTTCAGGAGCTTGCCAGTGTTCTGGCTGCCATGGTGATTACGGAAAGCTTCGCTGAAGTCTTTGGACAAGATCCGGGCCAACCCGACGTAGCTCGTTTCGGCCGAGACCTTCACGCCCTCGACTTTTCCAGCTTAGTCAGCACGGCACAGAGCTCAACGGCGCCACCTCCATTGCAGTCCAAGTGGCCCGACGCACGCGCCTCGGAGACCCAGGCGCACGCGACCGCGGCCACAGACTTCATCCGCCGGCTGGGCGCAGCGCAGTTCAAAGCAGTCCTATGCGACTTCGATGGTACCTTTTGCGACACCATCCTGCGTTATGCAGGGCTCGACGCGTCCCTCGTGCCAGAGCTAGTCCGACTGCTGGAGGCAGGCGTTCAAATCGGATTTGCTACAGGCCGCGGAGATTCGCTGATCGACGCCTTGCAAACAAAACTCCCGCCGCATCTATGGGCTCGGATTACTGTCGGCTGCTGCAGCGGCTCCGCAATTTTTCAGCTCCACGCTCCACCCGCCACGTGGCCAGCGGCCGATCCCCGATTGAGCGACCTCGCTGCGTGGCTCAAGGCCAGCGGAGCTATTGCAGCCCATGTGGAGCCAAAGATCGACTGTGGCCAAATGGGCCTGCGAGCCTTGCCCTCTCTCATGCGTGAGCGCGTCAAGACCGCAGTCGCGCGCTGGACAGCCGACCAAGGTATTGTGGGTTGGAGAGTGCTTTCGTCGGAGCACTCAGTCGATGTGCTGACGGAGGTGGCGGACAAGAGGTTGGTACTGCAGGAAATTGCTACTCTAGCGGCGGCTGACCCACAGCGAGAGATTCTCCGACTGGGTGATGCCGGCGATTTTGGCGGGAATGACTATGAGCTGTTGGCAGAGGGCTTGAGTTTGAGCGTAGGGAGTTGCTCGCCAGACCCGACGAGTTGCTGGGACTTGTTGCCCAGCAACCGCAGAGGAGTCCAAGGAACACTTTTCTACCTGCAAGCCCTTGATTGCACCAATGGCCTAGCCAATTTCAAGCCCGCGTTCCTGCAGGCGGCGCAGATGATGATTGAAGGGCCGGCACGAAAGGCCGATTAATCATGAAAAAGCAGTTGGCATTGCGCATCATCTTTGATTTGATGGAATGGGAGACAACAGAGGCGGCCGACGAGTTCGACTGGCTGCGCGTTATGGTGGAGACGAAGTTCGACCACTACCAAGGGTATGGCCCAGGGGAGCGGTTCTACGTGCATCTGATTCATTGGCTACAGCAATTTAAGACGCTCGAAGAGCGACGCGTCGCGTATAGATTTTTGCGCCGCCACGTCGTATACATTGGGCAGAGGGAAATGAATCACTTGGTGTCTCTCTCCTATCCCGCCATACAGCGCCGGATACGTCTAGAGATTGGCAAAAGTATTGGTCTCAAGTTTCACCAGACATGGACTGACGCAACAGCTTTGGCGCGCATCCGCGCCAGTTCGTTTCGCACGCTATATGTCGCGCTGAGCGACGGCGCGCGCATCGATGTTTTTCGACGCGAGAATGAGCGCGTCATCTCAAATGAGCAGGTGGTTCCGAGCAGCGAGATTACTAAGACGAAGTGGGACGATCTGCTCAATGAACTTCGCAAGCGTCTTGCCAAAGAGAAGTGCCCCGACGACAACGCACTCTTCGAACGCATATGCTTGATCGACGACTTCACCGCGTCAGGGTCTACGCTCGTTCGGCGGAACGCGGACGAGCCAAATCTATGGAAGGGCAAGCTGGAGAGATTCTGCGGGCCAACCGAAGCGTACGTTGGAAGCCATGTTAGCGAAGGTGCGGTAATGCACATGCACCACTATCTTGCCTCAGAGCGCGCAGCCCAAACAATTAAAGGAATGCTGGACGATTACAGCAAAACGCGGCCCCGGTTCAATTTCGATTTGACGTTTTGCCATGTCATGCGCGCCGATGACTCAATCTCCGATCTGTCCGAAGAAACTCTCGTAGACCTCATCAAGACCTACTACGACTTTACTGTGGAAAGCGATAGCTTGGGGAAGGACATATGGTACGGGTACAAGCAATGTGGGCTTCCCGTCGTGCTCGACCACAACACGCCGAACAATTCGATTGCCCTCCTGTGGGGCCAAGGCGAGCATCCCGAAAAAATGCGCCCACTTTTCCCACGTAAGCAACGGCACGTAGACCATGGACAATCCATTTAAGAAGCGCGCGACCGAATACATTTCGGACGCTCAGGGACTACTCTCGTTGACCAGTCCTGAGCCGCTACGCCTGTTCTTCGACAAGGACGCTGGCGACCAGTTCGACCGTCTAGTTATCGTCGTTGGCACACCTGGTAGCGGCAAAACGACCATGGCACGGCTATTTGAGTTCGACACCTTAGTGACTCTGTCGAGGTCAGACTACAACAGAGACTACCGCCAACTCGCCTCGGTTCTTCACGACAAAGGCGTTTTCTCTGACCGAGTTCCGGCCTTTCTTGGCTTCCGCTTTGCATCCGGCTCGAGCCTTCGCGAACTTTGGGAGCTTCCCTATCAGGAATCGGTCCGGCATTCCCTGCTTCGTTCGTTCATTCAGGCGCGCACTGCGCTGGGCTGGATTCGCAAGATCGAGCGCAGCGAGATTGACGTCTCCAAGGTCAAATTGGTTCCGCGCGAAGACGCCGAATCGCAGGCTAAGCTGCTGCGCCTCGATGATGTCGCGGCGTTCCGCGACCATGCGCGGGCGGTTGAGGAAGAAATTTTCAAGATCATCACCTCTCTGGTTCCCCCCCGCGAGGAGGACTTAACCAGTCAGCCGTTGTCGGTCCGGTATGACCTCTTTGATGCCCTAGAGGCTATCCAAGTGCCGAATATCCCGGGGGTTACCGACCAGCCAGTCACCGTGCAGCCTATGCTGATCCTGGACGACGCGCACGAGTTGCATGCTTCGCAATTCGCGGACATTGATCTTTGGCTGCGAAACCGGGACATCAAGATCGCGCGGTGGGTAATGACCAGGGTGGATGCGATCGGGCACACCGAGTTCAGGAAAGCACTTGCCGATGAACTCCAACCAACCCGGGCCGGCACCACGCCAAGGCGCGACCGCCTGATCAAACCCATGCAGCGCGAATCTACCCGGGTCAAATTTCGGCCTGTAGCTCGGGACGTCTCCAAGCGTTACTTCTCCCAGATGCCGATATTTGTCCGGCGCGGCATCGAGAACCTCGACAAGTGCCTGCGCGAGGAAGCGCCGACGCTCTCGACCGCGCAGTTGCGCGATCTCAACAACCAAATAAAAGCGCTCGAAACCGAGTCCGCGCTGCCCGCAGGCAACCTACGTGCGCTCAAGGGACAGATACCCGACTCTCTGAAGCCCGATGTGTCAGCCGCGATCTATCGCATTCTTCTGCAGCGCGAAATCAGGAATCGAGCGCAGGGCGATATGTTCGCGATGGAGGATGAGTCTCCGCAAGAGGATGAGGAGGCCAACGATGAGCCAGTCGAGATAAAGAAAAGCGCCTGGGTATCTCGCTTGGTGCAAGGTGCCGAGATACAACTTCTCCACGACTTCGAGCGCCCGTTTTACTTTGGATTTGATCGCTTGGCGGACTGCAGTACAGCAAACATAGAGCAGTTTATTGGTCTCGCGGGCGCCCTAGTTGAGCAGGTCGAAGCGAAGATTATCCGCGGCAAGGAACCCACGCTAGATCCCCGCGAGCAGCACAAAGTGCTTTTGACGCATGCGCGCGAAGCGATTAAACAATGGGACTTTCCCAGAAGTGACTCAGTCAAGCGTATGGTGAACTTTATCGCGATGAAATGCGTGGCACGCACGACCGAACCCAATGCCCCACTGACCCAAGGTGCGAATGCTTTTGCGATACCTCAAGCAGAGATGGATCGAATCGCGGAAGCGGGCGCTGAGCTGGTTCCGGTGCTTCACTACGCGTTGGCGTACAACACGCTGTCGATTCATGAAAACTACGAGTGCAAAAAGCGCAAGTGGTGTCTGTTTGAGCTCGGAGGCCTTCCCATAATTGCAAACGGCCTGCCGCTCAACAAGGGCGGTTTTATCGAAGGAAAGCTTTCGGAGCTAGTTGAGGCGATGCGGCCATGAACCGGATGTTTTCGCGCGACCAGTGCATCAGCCATGCCGGGTCCGAGGCAATGGAATTCGTTAAAGACGTCCTGGTACCTGCTGCAAAGGTGCTGTTCATCGGAACGGTCGGACTCGAAACGGCCAGCCATTACTTCCCTGGTCTGCTAGCGCCGTCGAAGAACGTCGACTTCGGCTTTATTATTGAGCGACGACCATCGGTGCAGGTCGAACTGCTGGAGCTCGGGCAACGGCATCAAGTCCATCTTCTCTCGTCGCTGGGCGCAAGCCGTGCGAGGTTTGCTGAAATTGACGTAGTGGCGCCAGACGGCGCCACTACCGCCGGTCGAGCAGCCGTAAGTGCGGCCGCGGAATGGTTGACCCCTGGCTACACCGACATAGTGATTGATGCCACCGGTATGTCACGCGGCACCTGCTTTCCGATCGCGAAGCAGGCAATACAGTTCGCCTTGCGGCATAACGTCAATATGCACCTCGTCGTCGCAGGGAACCGGAAGAAGTCTCTCGAAATCGTGGCTGAGGCTAACGACCGGGCCGATTGGGTACACGGGTTTCAGGGATCTATGGGCTCCGATCGCTCTGGTGACTTGATGAAGCTGTGGGTACCGCAACTCGCAGAAGGCATGGGGTCGGCACTCGATCTCATGTACGGGGAGATACAGGACGTTGCAGAGGTCTGCCCTATACTTCCGTTCCCGTCCTACGACCCCAAGCGCGGCGATAGACTACTGTGGGAACACCATCAGGCAATCCGCGACCAGTGGGAAACCGGGCCCTTGGATCTTATTTACGCTCATGAGACTGATCCTATGGACGTATTCAAAACAATTTCACGATTGCATGAGGTACGCGCCCGGACCTTCGGGCACGGGGGTCGAAAAACTGTCAGTATTCTGTCTCCGAGTGGGTGGCGGGTGGGCAGTGTAGGGATGCTCTTGGCAGCGATTGAGCATGAGTTGCCCATGCTTTACGTGGAGACGGTAGGCTATAGCTGCAGATCAGCAATTCCGCCGGTCGTCGAGACGCTCAACCCGGACGTCTCGTGGCACCTGTGGCTTGCCGGAAGTCCTTATCAAAAATGATGCCCCGAGTGAGAAAACGCACTGTTCATCCCAGCGTCGTAGGTGGAGGTTTCTTCGCATATGACGTGCTGGTCGGTACTAGTGCGCAATACCGCGCTGTTGGAGGCTCAGCCGGGAACGTTCTGGCGATCTTGGCTTTTTTGGGCTGGAGAAGCTATCCAGTGGCCCACCTAGGAAAAGACCAGGCTGCCGATTTGATCCGAAGCGAATTCGCGAGTCTCGGCGCCGTGACTTCGTTCCTGCGAAGCCTCGAGATCGCCAGAACCCCCGTCGTCTATCAATCGCTCCACGATGGACGGCCAAGCTACAGTTTTGCCTGTCCCATTTGTGGAAGCAAATCTGCGCGGATTGACCCCGAAGTTGCCGATCTTGCGAGCGATGTGGCTGATGAAGCCCCGGTACCTCAGGTGTTCTTTTTTGACCGGGCAACGGCACTGAACGCGCGTCTAGCATCGCATTTCCGAAACAAGGGATCGATCATCGTTTTCGAGCCGTCGCCTAAAACTCTAGACGCTGAGTTTTGGCGGTGCGTATCGCTCAGCCACGTGGTGAAGTATGCGTCTGACCGCATTGACAGCTTAGGCGGCAATAGCGCTAATTTTCTCGAAATTCGCACTGACGGTGTTGAGGGATTGCGGTTTCGAATGCCCAAGTCTAGCGAATGGAGTCGACTGCCTTCCATTACCGCACCGTTCGTGGCGGACACAAGCGGCTCCGGGGACTGGTGCACTGCAGGCGCGCTGTATTGGTTTATGCGAGCTGGCCTTGCTACGCATCGTGCGTCTCAGCAAGAGGTATCGTCCGCGTTAAGGTTTGGTCAGGCCCTGGCAGCAATGAACTGCATGTTCGAAGGCGCACGCGCGATGGCGAGCAGCCGAGACGCCGAAGATCTCGTGGACGTTGCCCGTCAGCTCATGGACAACCACAATGCTGAGGAAGATTCGATCGAAATCCCGGCGCTCAGGGCTTGGCAAGAGATGATCGGACCTGGTTGGACGGATCCTCTATGCTGCAAGCAGCTCGCGCTTTGAAGATTTGTTCTGCTGGCGGCGCTTAGGTTGTGGAGTTTGTGCAGCTAGTTCCTCCCGTACCTCCATCAGCAGCTGGCCGAGCATATTCTTCCCGACGCCGTCGACCTCTCCCCAAGTGCGATTGACGAGGTTATCGACAGTTGCGGCTTCAACCAAGCGCGCATTTCCTGTCGACAGGAGTAACTTCGCCAAGTCGGCGTGTTGCGTGAATTTGGCCTGCAGCACTCGCTTCATACGGTCGAATTTCGTTTTCGACCAGCCGGGCTGGATGTCCCAAACATAAAGACCATGCGCCGCCATGGCGAGCAATGAAGGAGTGGGGGCCGCGAGAAGCCATTCCCGCACAGCATCTTTGCGCGCCTTGCCCGCTTGATAAGCATGCTCCGAGGTGGCGTAAGTAACGCCCTCAAAGACGATCTCTCTGCGATACAGATTGCTGAATGCACCGTATGGCTTCTCATTGGATCGGTAGAACTTGATGTCCATGACTGCTCCTTATGTTTTAGCGTTTGTCGGTTTGAGCAGAGTCTCCAAGCCACACTTCGAGCAAGCGTAGCAATTCACCCTGATCTGGAACTGCGCACATCAGACGCAGAACCGCTGAGGCGGACTTGGGAGTGCTCTGTTCGTTCAACCAATCCTGTAAAGCGCGATGACTCACCCCAATTTCTTGGGCGAACTGCTTCTGGGTAACTGACTTCCTGCGGGAACGTTCCAAACTAAAGATGGCCGCGCGGAGAAACTCCGCGAAACGCTTTCCTTCAGTTGATTCTGGGGTTGAATTCACGAAAATCCGTGTTTTGTATGCGCGAAATCGTACTTTAATCACGAATATTTGTATAGTGTAATTTTATACAGTATATTAATGTCAGACTGCATATAAAACCACAAAAACGGCGAACCAGCTTAATGAATGCAGTGAAATTTGGCCTAGTTCGCGCGCAGGACTGCGGGCTGCCGACCTCCCAACAGCGTCAATCAGGCCATGACGCTGGCTATGACTTGGGCATATGGCAAAGAATCGGCGGCACGCTGAGGGGGCGTGAGCGCTAGAGGTCCTTTGAGCTGGTCTTGATCGGGGACGACAGGTGCCTGAAGCAACGGTAAGTAACCCCCGAGCGCAGTGGCGGGTGGTCATTCGCGCGGAGCACGTTCAGCCAAGGATCTTGCCGGCACCAACTTCAAGTCGGTATTCGGGCGCACGGTTATGCAGAAAAGAGCCAGGCAGCGTCCCATCGGACTGTTACGCCCGCGGCATTCTCGAATGGCAAAAGATCTGCACAAGATGGACCCACGTGACGTTTGTCGATTGGCGTTGCCACTGGGATGGGGCAGACCTTGATCATGGCCGCCTCCTCGCGTACATGAGTAAGCGACCTCTTGTTTGCCTTAGTCTTGGGCTTTCCTGCCATCCGCCTGCCAACTGGTCTCCCCAAAAAGGCGGCTCGCGAAGTAACGGCTGGGCGAAGTCCTAGGGGCGCTCATATTTCTCCGGTTTAGGACACTAACCTCGGCTATTCTCTGGTAATAACATCGCTGGAATCTGCGTTTCAACACAGATATCAACGAGATCATTGCAGTTTTCAGGGGGGCGAAATGGATGAAAAGACGATAGGTTCTTGGTTGATCCACCACACGCAGCGGCTGCAGCGTGTAGAAAGCCAGCGAGGCTATGAGCGGATATATAAGGCCGGAAAGGCCGGCATTCTCCTATCAGCCATTTCCGCAGACAAGCAGAGCGTGCTTTCCTCAGACAAGGTTGCGGCTTTAGCTGATGCGGCGAACATCAATACGGTGTTCGAATTGCCGGAGCTGCTTCGGACGCTCAAAGAGCGAGACGTTATAGACCAATCTGCGAATGGTGTGAGTGTGTTGGGCATTACCACGCAAACAACGCTGCTACATACAACGAGAATCTTCGAAGCGATTGGACCTACAAACTCCGAAAGAGCCTCTTTGGAACTCGCGGAGGTGGCTTCTAGTGCGCCCATCAGCATTCGAGAGGCGGAGGAGATCGGAGATCGGTTCCAGTTGCCTGTGGCGCAGACTAAGCAAACAATCACGGAGGCCACCGATATTGGATTCATTGATTTTGAGGCCCTTCCCGGTGGCGAGCAGTTGCTGTTCAACGGAAACCTCTTTAGGCGTGACGATCCAATACGAGTTAAGAAGGTTCTTGACTCACTCGCAGCGGCCGAACAGCGATTACTGAGGGAGGCTACCGCTCTCTTGCAACAACGCGGCTGTCTGGATGTTGCCGAGATAAATCGCATGCTCGGCGAAACCCTCTTTCAAAAAGTAATGTCCGTCGGCTTCTTCGATCTCAACGTTGTTAGCAATTCGAGAGAAGAGACCGGATTCATCACTTTGCCATCCGCATTTAGAAAGTACAGCACCTCCATGGTCGAGGATGCGTTTGATTTGGCGAAAGCATTTGTCAGCTCCATAACCTATGGGATGACGAAAAGCCCCAGTTCGCGCGGAAAAATTGATTTGGTGTCAGCGCTGTTGGGAACACTGATTCGTGGGGAGCCGATCGGGCCAGTCCCAGCGATCGCCGAAGACTATCGAATTTTGGAACTCAAGGGTGTCGTCCAAGTAGCGCCTGGATCGAAGAAGGGCCGATATGGTCCGATGATGACTCTCCTAAAGAAAGAAGTAGGCGAACTTGCACTGCAAGTAATTCTTCAAGGAGATGTGAGCGAGCACTCTTTGGATGCGTTACCTACTGCTGCAGTCACCCGTTACCGCGGCCCCGAAGAAAATCAACAGCGCGCACGGAAGAAACAATTGAAACAATCGCCTGCGGCAACAAATGACATTTTGAGGGTGCTGCGCACCACCGGGAGAAAATGATGACAGGGACTATCTCCAAAGGCCCAATGCTAGAAGAAGCATTGCGGGCATATTTCATGAAGGCTGGATATTTTGTCGTTCGCGGCGTCCCCTTCATTTATGAAGGCTACGACGTCACGGATATCGACTGCTGGTTGTACGGGCGTGCTTCGTCAGTTTCGCGTGAAATAGCCATTGTCGATATCAAAGCGAAGAAGACACCGCAGGCGATTGAACGAATTTTTTGGTGTTCAGGCCTTCAGAAGGCTGTCGGCGCCAACCGAGCGATTGTTGCTACGACTGATAAGCGACCCGAGATCAAAGACTTCGGACGCGAGCTCGACGTATTGGTCCTTGACGGCACTTTTCTCAGTAAGTTGCAGAATCGAGATGGTCATCTACAACAACGCCTCACGGACGAAGAGTTTCTGGACCTTATAGGAAGCAACTCGCTCAATAAGCTAGACGGAAACTGGAAAGCGCGCATTCGAGAGAGTAAGGCGTTACTTGCGAGCGGCCCATCCTTTGATACTTGTATTGAGTGGCTTGCTCAAGGTCGCTTCTTCGCCGAACAAGCGACCACCCGAAAAATCGAGGCATCCAACGCATTACGCTGCCTATATTTGATAGGTTCATTCATTGCGATTGGTGTCGATTTCGAATTGCGAGATCTTTCCTTTTCCGAAACATCTGAGCGATCAAAGCTGCTTGCGGAAGGGTTTACTTACGGATCGAAAGGACGTACTGGTATGAGGAAGCTGGTGGACTTGTCAATCGGCTTGGTGTCCGAATACGCCAACCAAGGCCGGGCTATTGCAAGTCAAGTTAGGGCGAAGGTCGAAAACAGCCTTGACACTATTCCCTCCGCCATTCTTGGTGACTACTTTGGACGTAGAGATGTGCTTGGAAATTTATTTCAAATTGCAAAGGAATTGGAGGAGCTGTCGATGGCTCGAGAATTCAAACACCACACTATCAGCTCAAATGAGGCACGCGGATTCCTTGGCTGTTTGCTCGATTATTGGGGTATTGACCGCTCCCACCTCGCGCTTATTAGCAATGACGCTGCTGATGGAAATCAAGAAACGCTAAATGCCAGGACAGAAAGGGGAGGTCAGACTTAAAACCGATAAACAACTGCATGATCGCCTCACCACACGAGATTTAGGCGGCTTGTTACATGCCATGACTGCATGTAGTGCCCAGCATGTTGAATTCCGCTGAAGTCTGACCCGAGGGGGGGCGGACAAAAACTTGGACTACCAGGAGGTAGTTCATGTATTCATACGAAGACAGGATCCGAGCGGTCGAGCTCTACATTGAGCTCGGCAAACGCGTCAGGCCAACCATCCGTCAGCTGGATTAACGTCATGTATACCGCAAGGTCTGCGGTATAACATCGCGCCTGCGGTATAACCTGGCCGCTGAAAACCCAGCCAGGTGGTTGTTATTAAAAGATTTATTGCCCATTTTGAGTTTTCTCTCAGGTCGATAAAAAGGGGACCAAACCCCGCAAACCGATTTTAGGCGGACAGTCAAGACCAGATATCGCGGGTACAGGCCATTACCCCTGCCAGTTGGCGCATTCTCTGCCACGTTACCTTGCGTGACGCACCGTTCTCCAACTCTATTTGAGCCACGGCCGCAGACAGCACGCTCAACGGAGCCTCGTCAAGCACGGCCCGCATCTGTGCAATGTGCTTGGGAGGAATTGTGCCGGTGACCAGTGCGTGACGCAGGGTGGCGGGCGGTATAGGCTCGCTGTAGCTAATGCTGCCTGAACGTGCTGCCATTTCTAGCGCGTTGCCAGGTTGTTCATCTGATTTTGGCTTGCGGATGCCCGTCACCCCTAGGCCGTAACCCAACACGTTAGCTAAGCGTTCGGCACGCGTGAGACTTAGATTGGCTAGCTTCCCGGTTTCAAGCTCGTTGATCGTTGCACGCGATAGGCCTGCCAACTCACCAAGACGTTCCTGGCTGAGACCCATGTCGGATCTCTGGCGTTTTACAACATGCGAAAGTTCACTGAGGATGGCCATGCCAACACAATAGCGGCAACTTTTGTAATTGTCGAATATATTCGTCTTTTGAATGACGAATATATTAGATATTTGTATGTTGATTTAGCTATAAACCTCTTCTTAGCTGTACAGCAAATACCGAAGCTGTCCATAGACTTCAAAGGAAATGCGATCGCAATCTACTGATGATCCAGTCGAACTCGACTTTGCCAAGCTCCCATCCCTTACGCCTGATGCCGACATCGACTTCATCCAATAGCCTGGTCAAAGTCAGATCGTGGCGTTCAATGCGCTTCCTCTCGGTGTAGCCGGTCAGTTGCTCTACAAGATCTAGGCACATGAGGTACCGTCCACGGCGTTCCTCTTCAGTCAGGCCGACGACATAGCGGCCATCGACCTCACGTGCAACAATTTTCGGCTGCGCGCCGGCCAACACAGCCGGAAACGGATCGTGAGGGAAGTCTTCCGGCACCAAGACTTCTTTTTCGTCGTCGGGAGTATCTTCCCCGGTCACATCGGAGGATTTCATACGCACTTCCTTGCGGTTTCTGTTGAACACAAAGGCCACAGCGCTTCAGAGTAGAAAATCAAAATCCTGTGACCAATGACTCCCGTCTCAGACCTCTCCAGTGCATCTTCCGGATCGTCATGTTTCCGTCACGGATTGATTTTTGGTTTCTGTACCAAAGCCCATCCCTAAAATAATGCCTGGCGTTGCATTCTTTGCAGTCGTACCATCCCTCGCGGGACGGAGAATGTAACTTGGCATCAAACCAAGGTGTCAACTTTTCCATGGCAATTACTTTCTGGTAGACGAAATCCGTAGCTGGACCTGACCCGTTTCAATGGGTAGCTTGGTAAGGACTCGCGTGACCAGGCCACCCAATCCTGAGTGCACCAGAATTCCATCCCGCAGCTCTTCGTAGTTGAGGAAGCACCTCATGGCTTTGACGCGTAGGTCAAAACTCTTCTGTTCCCGCAAGCTCTTACCAGCGCACACGCGAAATCTCTTCGTCCACCACGTCGAGGAATATGTCGGCCCTTTCCTCGGGCGTCAGCGTGTCATATTGAGGCGGCATACCGCCCAGCAGCATTTCAATAGCGGTCAGGCCGGCGTATATCTTTTGCGGGCTCCGCAAGAAACTCCAGAGCAAGGTCGAATTGACGTCGGCTTCTAGGTATTTCTGGATGGTTTGCTTCAGCAGCGACTTGTCCAAGCGTTCATCGAGCTGAAACGCAGGGTAGCGCCGGTCATCGACTCGGGCTGGCGACGAAAGGAAAATGAATTCGCCGGCGACCGCGCGCTCATAAACCGCCTCAGGCGAGCACTTCAGATGATCACCCATCTCCTGGGCTGTCAGCACTCTGTATGGATGCATAAAGCGACCGGGATTCTGGCTGTCCATGATTGGTAGCGGCCGCCCGACAGCGGTCCAAACTTGCCACAAGGGCATTTGATCAATACTCCAGGGCGCACGCACTCTAAGCCAGGTACCGAGGGTTGCACGCAAGCATGGCTCGCATAAATCGACTTCCACCCGATTGCCATCACCAAAAATCGAGCCATAACCCGCGTCAAAGCCAATGGACGTCATTTGTTCGAAATCGGACCCGGTGCGATGGACTTCTTTATCACATCGATCGCACCTGATCTGATCGACCACGCTGACTGCCTCAATACCTTTGAGCTGCATTGAATACTCCTGGCGAAATTGCAGGTGGTTAGCCTGCCGCGCCGGCGCGGTAAGAATCAATCAGGCGGATAACGTCGTCCACCTGGCCAGCAGAAACCATTTGCTCCGCGGTTCTCTGGCCGAACATTGGAAGTGGTTCTGTTCGAAACCAATGCAACGATTTCGCCAGATCACCACCCGAGACGTCATATGCCGCCTTAATGACGCGGAGATTGTTCCTAAGATACCGTTGGATATTGGCGGCATCCGGAGTCTTGGTGACTGTGCTCACTGGTACACGTGCATTTCGAGCCAGTGTTTTGGCGTCTATGCCGAGCATGCTGATGTACCGAGTTGGCGAAAGCATAGGGGCAAGTCCTACCCCCTGCAGGGCTTCAATAAATTCGGCGTCGTGTTGGCTATCCATTGCGCATGTCTCCGGCTAATTCCTGCGGAACGCGTGGACCTCTACCATGCCGAACCCCGGAAGAGCTTCGTAATCGCGCGGTCTGAGATCACGTTCATCTGTCAGCTTCTTCCTCGCACTGAATTCGGTCGAGTTCGGCGAGAAAGAAGTCGTCCTCATTAAGTTCGCTGCTTATTCCGACTATGCGGCTGACTATCTCTCTCTCGACAGCACACTGCAGCGCCTTGATCGCTCGGGCAAGACCGGTTTCTGTCATTTGGAATTGACCGCTTGCGTGGTACTTGGTACCGGGCCGCATCAAAAGTTCGCAGACCACAAAGAGCGAAGGTGCAAGTGGCGCGTCGAGCTCACCCCCTTCAAATGAGAGGCGATCAATCATCCTCAAATCCCTGGCCAAACACAAAAGGACTGTCTCTTTGAGAGCCGAAGGGTACAGCAGGTGCTGACAGTCAGAAGCCGTCAGCCGTGTCAGTTCTTTTAAGCTTGTTGAGGCTTTAGGGCGAAGAGCTTCAAGCATGAGCAGTCCTTGTACCGCTGCAGAGCGAACTCCGCGGCCCTCCAATAATGGGGCAGTCCTTCCCCAAACGGGTTCAATGGCGCTTTGGGCTCTTTGTAAGTAACGACCATGCGAAAAAATTATGGGCGGCTAAGTTTGACCACTCTTACATGTCAACTAGACCTAATTTGTTGACTATCAGCAAATAAGATCATTCTACATATCACGTCGATTGTCAACACTTTGATACGTATCAAAGGATGTGACGTGCGACCAAAAAAAAGGGAATTTCCCGAGGACTTCCGGCGGAAACTGGGCGCCTCCATTGCTGAGCGGCGTAAGCTTGGCAAGCTGACGCAAGATGAGCTTGCCGGGTTGGTTGAGGTCGACGCAGAAACCGTCTCCCGATTTGAGCGCGGCATTTCTATGCCTTCGTTGGAGCGCCTTTGGGTTATCGCCGATGCACTAGATGTCGGTATTGGCGACCTGTTAGCGGCAACAAGCGCGTTACCAAGCGATCAAGCTCGCAAAATTACGACCATCATGGCGGGCTTGGCCACTGCCGATCAACGGTTGCTATTGGATTTTGCTGAACTGCTTCAGAAACGATAAGTGAAGAAGTAGGCTTCCACTCGATCAGTTGCGTACGCGCGGAGCTAGGGGCTAGAGAAAATTGCCTACATGATTCGTGTTCATCCGCCGTAATCGGTTAATGCGTAAAAGACCTGACAATCAAACAACCCCAAAATCAATTTGTTTAGTCATTGATGTCCCTTTGTAAACATTTCACTCAACAACCCCCGGAATCTTTCCAAAACAAGAGTTTTGGTAAAGATCGGACGCGTTCTACTCGGACTTGCCATAGGAGAAAAAAGAGGGAATTACAGAATGGAGGTCGGGCAGGTGTGCCAATAAGCAAGGACAGCTACGCCATGCTGGACATCCTGCTCAAGCTGCAAAAGCGCGCGCCCATCAACTTCGAGCTGGTGGCCGTCAACCTCGACCAGAAGCAGCCCGGTTTTCCCGAGCACATCCTGCCCGAGTACCTGGGCAAGCTGGGCGTGCCCTTCCACATCGAGAACCAGGACACCTACAGCATCGTCAAGCGCGTGATCCCCGAAGGCAAGACGCTGTGCTCGCTGTGCTCGCGCCTGCGCCGCGGCATCCTGTACCGCGTGGCCGGCGAGCTCGGCTGCACCAAGGTCGCGCTGGGCCACCACCGCGACGACATGCTGCAGACCTTTTTCCTCAACATGTTCTTCGCCGCCAAGCTCAAGGGCATG
>Ga0207426_1001742_pt1 | contig 16568 bp, 16 predicted proteins | sample AraplaMF_Cvi_mMS_FD_184265 | JGI IMG/M metagenome (GOLD analysis project Ga0207426, IMG submission 184265) | Arabidopsis root microbial communities from the University of North Carolina, USA - plate scrape MF_Cvi_mMS (SPAdes) (version 2) | ecosystem: Host-associated > Plants > Roots > Endosphere... | reverse complement strand
AAGAGGAAAGGCCCACAACGCAGCTCTTATCGCCTGCGCCAGGAAGCTCCTGATCTACGCCAATACTGTCGTCCAACGCGGCACGCCATGGACCGAAAAAACGGCGTAGCTCTTAATGGTTGCTACGAGAGCGCGCCGCGTACATAGCTGTCATGCCCCTCTTGACCGGGGCATCGGTCGAGGCTGGGCGACGACAGCGAGGATGAGGCTCGAGATCCCGGATGCGCGCTCAGCGCGCTCCGGGATGACGCGCTTTCGCGCGTCACTTCTCCCTGAACGCCCGCATCAGCTGGTCGTGCAGCGGCTTCATCAGGTAGGACAGCATGGTGCGGTCGCCGGTCTGGACGAAGGCTTCGACGGGCATACCCGGGATCATCTTGACGTCGCCGAGGCGGGCGACCTCTTCCGCCGACATCGACACGCGGATGGTGTAGTAGCTCTGCCCCGTGCGCTGGTCGGTGGTCACGTCGGGGGAGACGCGGCTGACGACGCCGTTGAGCTCCGGCGTGGTGCGCTGGTTGAAGGCCGACAGGCGCAGCAGCGTCTTCTGGCCGATCTGGAGCTTGTCGATGTCGACCGGATTGACCTTGGCCTCGACCTGGAGGTCGTCGGCCTGCGGCACGATCAGCATCAGCGCATCGCCCGCGGTGACGACGCCGCCGACGGTATGCACCGTCGACTGCAGCACCATGCCGTCCTGCGGCGCGCGGATGTCGACGCGGCGGAGCTGATCCTCGGCAGCAACCTTGCGCTCGATCAGCTCGCCGATCTTGTCGTTGGTCTCGCGCAGATCCTTGGAGACCTCGCTGATCATGTCCTTGTCGACCTGGATGATCTGCAGCTCCGTCTCGGTGATCTTGCCCTTGGCCTGCGCGCGCGAGGCGATGTATTGCGCGCGTTCGCCGTTGAGACGGGCGTTGTCGCGCTCGAGCGTGGTGAGGCGCGAGAGCTGCACCAGATGCTTGTCGTAGAGATCGCGCACGCCGATCAGCTCCTGCTGCACCAGGGCGATTTCCTTGTCCTTGGCCTTCTCCTGAGCGGACAGACCCTCGATCTCCTCGTTGAGCTGCTGGACGCGCTCGCGCAGCTGCGCCTTCTGGCCCGCGCGGCCATTGACGCGGACATCGAACAGCTTGCTCTCGGCCTCGATCAGCGTCTTGACGTCGGGATCGTTGCGGCGGTCGAGCAGGGATTGCGGAAAGTCGATCTTGTCGACGCCGCGCTGCTCGGCCTGGAGCCGCGCGGTGCGGGCCTGCGCGGCATCGAGATTCTTGGTGACGATGGCGAGGTTGGCCTTGGTCACGGTGTCGTCGAGCCGCACCAGGATGTCGCCGGCCTTGACCACGTCGCCGTCGCGGGCGCGTAGCTCGCCGACCACGCCGCCGGTGGGATGCTGCACCTTCTTGACGTTGGACTCGACCACGATCTGGCCCGGCGCGATCAGCGCGCCCGAGATCAGCACGGTGGACGCCCAGCCGCCGAGGCCGACGACCAGGACCAGCACGATCCCGAGCCCGAGCATCAGGTGAAACTGGATCGACTGCCGCACGGTCTTCTTCGGCGCCGGCTTGGCGCCGCCGATGGCCATCGTGCTCATGCCTTGGCTCCGCCTTCGCTGACGATCTTGATCGGCGCCGGCGGTGTCACGCGCGGCTGGAGGACCTGGGCGAGCACCTGCTCCTTCGGCCCGAAGGCCTGCATACGGCCGTCGCGCAGCACCAGGACCTGGTCGACCGCCTCGACGCCGATCGGGCGGTGCGCCACCACGATGACGATGGCGCCGCGCTCGCGCGCCGCGCGGATGGCGCGGGTCAGCGCCTCGTCCCCCTCGGTGTCGAGATTGGAGTTGGGCTCGTCCAGCACGATCAGGAACGGATTGCCGTACAGCGCACGCGCCAGCGCCACGCGCTGGGCCTGGCCCGCGGAGAGGGCAGTGCCCTGCTCGCCGACCTGCGTGTTGTAGCCCTCGCGCATCTTGATGATCATCTCGTGCACGCCGGCTTCCTTGGCGGCGGCAATGATACCGTCGGAGGTCGCCGCGGGATCGAAGCGGCTGATGTTCTGGGCGATGGTGCCGCCGAACAGTTCAACGTCCTGCGGCAGATAGCCGATGTGGCTGCCGAGGATGTCGGACGACCATTGGTCGAGCGCGGCGCCGTCAAGCCGCACCTTGCCGCGGACCGGCTGCCAAACGCCGACCAGCGCGCGGATCAGCGATGATTTGCCGGAACCGCTCGGCCCGATCACGCCAAGGCCATTGCCGGCGGCGAGCGCGAAGGTGATGTCCTGCACGATCAGGCGCTGGTCGCCCGGCGGCACCATGGCGATGCCCTCGACCGAGAGCCGGCTGGTGGGCGCCTGCAGCTGGGTCGGCAACGTCTGCGCCGGCATCTGCTCGAGCAGGCGCGTCAGGCGCTGCCAGCTCTGGCGTGCCGCGACGAACGACTTCCAATGCGCGATCGCGAGATCGACCGGCGCCAGTGCGCGGGCGGAGAGAATCGAGCCGGCGATGATGATGCCGGCGGTCGCCTCCTGGTGGATGACGAGATAGGCGCCGACCGCGAGCACGGCCGATTGCAGCATCATGCGCAGCACCTTGGCGATCGCGCCGAGACCGCCGGCGACGTCGCTCGCACGCTGATTGCCGTCGAGATATTTTTCGTTGGCCTCGCTCCAGCGCTGGTTCATGCGGCCGCTCATGCCCATCGAGACCATGACTTCGGCATTCCGGCGGCTGGACGCGGCGAGGTCGTTGCGCTGGGCGGCAAGGCCCATCGCCTCCTTCGCCGGCTGGCGCGACATGAACTCGGTGACGATGGTCAGGCCGACCAGGATGATGGCGCCGACGAGGGCGGTGACGCCGATCATGACGTGGAAGGCGAAGCAGATGGCGAGATAGAGCGGCAGCCAGGGCAGGTCGAAGAACGCGCTCGGGCCCATGCCGCCGAGGAAGGAGCGGACGTTGTCGAGATCGCGCAGCGGCTGCAGGCCCTCGTTGCGGCTGCCGACCAGCAGCGGCAGGCGGACGATGGTGTCGAACACGCGCTTGTTGAGGGCTTCGTCCAGCGCGGTGCCGACACGCCCCAGGATCCGGTTACGGATCATGTCGAGCACGCCCTGCGCCATGTAGAGGAAGCTGGCGAGGATGATCAGACCGACCAGGGTCGGAACGCTGCGGCTCGGCAGCACCCGGTCGTAGACCTCCAGCATGAAGATCGACCCGGTCAGATAAAGCAGGTTGATCATGCAGCTCATCAAGCCGACGCCGACGAACGCCGTGCGACAAGCGCGCAAGGCGTCACCGAGCTCTGAACGGCGGACGCCAGGTATGGCTGCCATCAGTCTGATCTCTTTCAGAAGAGGGGCCACAGCCCCCGATTTCACTGGCCGTTCAGGGGTACCCGACCCGGATTAACATCTCCTCCGCGACCGGCGCAGTCGATCTCACCCAGAACCCCGATAGGCCACATCTACCGCGCACGGCCCCTCGCGCAAGTCCGGTATTTCACAGTCTTTGCGGCTTTTTATAGCAGACATCGCGGCCTCTCCCCAGCCGGGGAGAGGTGAAAAGTTGCGGTTGGTTAGCCGAGGGGACGGCTAGAACCGGCCGCCGCCGCGCACCAGCCGCACCACCAGCAGCAGGATGACGGCGCCGATCGCGGAGTACACGATTTCGGACACGAGGCCGGTGCCGAGGCGGATGCCGAGCTTGGGAAACAGCAGGCTCGCGACCAGGGCGCCGCAGATGCCGATCACGATGTCGCCGATGATGCCGAAGCCTGCGCCCCGCACGATCTTGCCGGCCAGCCAGCCGGCGACGAGGCCGACGAACAGGATGACGAGCAGGCCTTCGTTCGAAATGTACATAAGTGAGGTCCCTCTCCTGGAATGCCCGGCATGGAACGGGAACCGGGATGAATGGGGTGTGAATGCTGTTCCCCGCCACCCGGTTGCGGGGACGGAAACAAAAATCTCGAAAACAACCCCATGCACAGTAGAGCCGCCTCCGGCCGCCCGAGCGGGGTGACGTGTGACAAGTCGGTGTCGTCGTACAGGAATTCCCGAATGGCGCGCGGGCGGCCTTGATCGCGCTCACTTTGCGAAAATGAGGGAGGCAGTTCTCGCTCGTTCCCTCCCTGCAAGCGCGACGCAAATAGACCCCAACCCTCCCCCGCAAGCGGGAGAGAGGGAGCGTACCGCCGTCGCCGAAGCGGCCCTTACGCCGCCCGGATCGAGTTCATGAAGCCGGCGACGCCGCGCTTCAGGCGTGCGCTCTCGTTCGCGAGCGACTGCGCGGCCGACTGCACCTGCGCCGAGGCGCCGCCGGTCTCGGAAGCTCCGCGCTGGACGTCGGCGATGCTGGCTTCAACCTGCGATGTACCCTCCGCGGCGCGCTGCACGTTGCGGGAGATTTCCTGCGTGGCGGAGCCCTGCTGCTCGACCGAGGTCGAAATCGCCGACGAAATCTCCGAGATCCGCCCGATCGTGGTGCCGATCTCCTTGATCGCCGCGACCGAGTCACGGGTCGCGGACTGGATGTCGGCGATCTGCTGGCTGATCTCGTCGGTCGCCTTGGCGGTTTGCTCGGCCAGCGACTTCACCTCGGACGCCACCACGGCAAAGCCGCGGCCGGCCTCGCCCGCGCGCGCGGCCTCGATGGTCGCGTTGAGCGCCAGCAAATTGGTCTGGCCGGCGATGGTCTGGATGAGGTCGACGACGTCGCCGATCCGGCTCGCCGCCTGCGACAGCTCGCTGATCCGGGTGTCGGTCTTCTGGGCCTGGCTGACCGCTTCGCCAGCGATCCGCGCCGAAGTCTCGACCTGACGGCTGATTTCGCCGATCGAGGAAGCCAGTTCCTCGCTCGCCGCGGCGACGGAATGCACGTTGGCTGACGCCTCACCCGACGCCGTAGAGGCGCGGCTCGAGACTTGCGAGACCGTGTCGGCGGTCTTCGACAGCGTGGTGGACGATGTCTCGAGCTGCCCGGCGGCGACCGAGACCAGCTCGATGATCTCGCCGACCTCGCTCTCGAACTGATCGGCAAGCCGGTTCATGTCGACCTTGCGCGCTTCGCCCTGGCGCTGCGCGTTGACGGCCTGCTCTTCACGAAGGCGATTGGTCTCGATCATGGCGTCACGGAACACCTGCACGGTGCGCGCCATCTCGCCGATCTCGTCGCGGCGATCGGCATGCGCGACCGGCGCATCGAGCTGGCCTTCGCTGAGCGAAGCCATGCGCTCCTTCAGGCCGGTGAGCGGCTTGACCACGCTGCGGCCGACGGCCCAGGCGATCGCGATCGAGAACAGCATCAGCACGGCGATGACCACCGAGGCGGTCTGCACCATCGACCAGAACGAATTATCGACCTCGGACATGTATTCCGCCGAGCCGATCATCAGGTTCCACGGCGCGAAGCCGCGGGTGAAGGCGACCTTGTCGAGCGGGGTGGCGTCGTTGCCGCTGCGGCGGAACGAGTAGCGCAGCGTGCCCTGGCCCTTCTTCGCGATCTCCATCAGCGCGACCGCGAACAGCATGCCGTTGGCATCCTTGTTAGGGCGCATGTCCTTGCCGACGAATTGGGGAATGCCGGGATTGGAAACGCAGAGCCCGGTCTCGTAGTCATAGATATAAGCGTAGTTGGTGTGGTCTTCGTACCAGACGTAGGTGTTGGCCTCGAGGAAGCGCTTCTTGGCCTCCTCCTCGGTCATCTGGCCGGCCTTGAATGCCTTGTAGTAGCCGTCCGCGAGATTCCAGACCACGTCGACGACGGCATGCGCCTTCTCGATGCGTTCGGTCACGAGCTGGCCGCGTGCAATCCACAGCACGGTGGAAGCCACCAGCGCCATGCAGACTGCGCCGACCAGCGTCATGAGGGCGAGCTTGGCGCCAATCGAGCGCAGCGAGAACAGGTTCTTGAGAGCCGGCATTCTGCCTCTTCGAGTTAATATGCGCGTCGCCCATAAACCGGACGAACGAATCCATAAATGTGAATGCGCAAATTAGAGGCAATTCGTTAAGGACAGGGTTACGCCGCGAAATCGCCGGGGCGTGCCGCGGGTGTTACTGAAAGGTTAAGGGTGGGACCCTGCCATGACGGTGTAACGCCGCGCGCTACTCCAACGCCGTCACCCTGAGGTGGCCGCTTCTTTAGCGGCCCTCGAAGGGCGACGGCCCGGCTGCATCGGGGCCGCGCATCCTTCGAGGCTCGCCCTGCGGCGCGGTTGCGCCGCAAGGCGAGCACCTCAGGATGACGGGGATAGATCGAGCGCCCGCTGCTTCCACATCGTCATTGCGAGCGGAGCGAAGCAATCCAGGGTCTTTCCGCGGAAGCGGTCTGGATTGCTTTGTCGCAAGAGCTCCTCGCAATGACGGCGGAAAGTTCAATCCGGAAAGCCGAACAGCTTCGCCGGATTGTGCACCAGGATCTGCTCCAGCTCGGCCTGATCGTTGGCGAAGCGGAACATCAGTTCGAGCAGATCGGCATCGTTCGGCGGCTGCTTAACCGAGACCGGGTGCGGCCAGTCGCTGGCCCAGACGCAGCGGTCGATCGCGGCCTCGATATAGGTGCGCGCGATCGGGATCACGTCATCATAGGGGGGGCCTGCCTGCGAGGTCTTTTCGCCGAGCGAGAGCATGACCCAGAAATTGCCCTTCTTGAGCAGCTCCAGCATCTTCTTCAGGTTCGGATCGTCCTTGCCGTTCGACGGCACCGGCCTCGCCATATGGTCGATCAGCACGGGCACGTCGAGATTCTCGTACTTGGCGACGCTGGAGACGATGCCGTCCTTCTCCGGCTGGATCTTCACGTACCAGCCGAGCTCGCGGATGCGCGCGATGGCGCGGGCGAAGTCGGCATCCGACAGCACCGCACCCAGCTCCTGGCGGAAGCTGAAGCGCGCACCGCGCACGCCGGCGTCATGCAGCTTGGCGAGATAAGCGTCGTTCGCCTCGGCAAACACCAGGGCGTTGGCGCAGCCGCGATAGTTCGGGCCCATCGCGGCGAGACCGTCGAGCACGACGGAATGGTCGGCGCCATAGGTCGTGGTCTGCACGATGATGCCGCGCTCGATCCCGAGCGTCTTGTGCACCCGCAGTGCTGCTTCCCAGGTTGCGGTCGGCATGCGGTAGGCCGCGCCGGGACGCTCCGGATATTTGTCCAGCGGACCCAGCACGTGGAACTGGCTGTCCACGGTCTTCGGCGGCGGCGCCTTGATCGGACGGCGCGGATTTGGGTCGAACGGCAGATAGGTCGGCATGCGGATGCTCCTTCAGTCGATCACGGCGGTGAAGTCGCACTGCACCAGCGCGCCGCCGTCCATGTTGTCCATCGGCAGCGCGTGGCGCGCCGGGCGCGAATGCTCGTCCGGAAACATCTTGAGCCACTCGACATTGACCGGACCGCGATTGTTGCGGTCCTTCAGCCACACCGTCATCTTGATGATGTCGTCGGTGGTGCCGCCGGCGGCCTCCACCGTCGCCTTCATGTGCCCGAACATGTTGGCGCACTGCGCATCGAGACTCTCCGGCATCACGCCGGCCGCATCGCGGCCAAGGATGACGCCCGACATCACGAGATTGCCGATGCGGCAGGCGTTCGGAATCGGGTTGGCGTGCTTGAAGCCCCCGATATGGATGCTCCTGCGCCGCGATTGACCTATCATGGTGCGCTTCCTCTTTGTTGTTGCTTCAGACGAACTGGCACGACACCGAGCCGAACGCACCGTAATCCGCATGGAACGTGTCGCCGCGGCGGATGTCGACCGGCCGCGTGAACGACCCCGCCAGCACGACCTCGCCGGCCGAAAGATGCTCGTCATGCGGCGCGAGGCGATTGGCGAGCCAGGCGATGCCGTTGGCGGGATGGTTGAGCACGCCTGCCGCGAGCCCGGTTTCCTCGACCTCGCCGTTGCGAAACAAGAGCGCGCCGATCCAGCGCAGGTCCGCATCGAGCGGGCGGAACGGCCGCCCCCCGAGCACCAGCGCGGCGTTGGCCGCATTGTCCGAGATGGTATCGACGACCTTGCGCGCCTTGCCCGTCTCGGGGTCGACGCGGTGCATACGCGTCTCCAGGATTTCGAGCGCGGGCGTGACGTAGTCGGTGGCGTTGAGCACATCGAAGATGGTGCAATCGGGCCCGCGCAGCGGCGCCTTCAGCACGAAGGCAAGCTCGACCTCGATCCTCGGCGCGTGGAAGCGATCGAACGGGATCGGCGTGGCGTCGGCATAGAACATGTCGGCAAACAGCACGCCGTAATCGGGCTCGGCGATGCCGACCGCATTCTGCATCGCCTTCGAGGTCAGGCCGATCTTGTGGCCCTTGACGACTCGGCCGCGGCTGAGCTGGAGCTTGGTCCAGGCGCGCTGGACCGCGTAGGCATCCTCGATGCTGAAATCGGGATAATCCTTCGAAAACATCGGGATCAGCGCCTTGGTGCGCTCGGCCTCATCGAGGCGCGCAGCGAGGCGTTCGATCGTGGCGGCATCCAGCATGATCTACTGCTCCGCGGCCACTGTGTTGCGCAGCACGCCGATGCGGCTGGACTCGACCTCGACGACGTCACCGACCTTGAGCCAGCGCGGCGGGTCGAAGCGAACGCCCGCGCCTGTCGGCGTGCCCGTCACGATCATGTCGCCGGGCTTCAGCGTGGCGAAGGTCGAGAGGTAGGAGATCAGATAGTCGAACGGGAACATCAGCCGTTCGGTCGAATCCTTCTGCCGCACCTCGCCATTGACGCGCGTGACGATGTCGTGCGGGCCGCGCGGATTGAGCTCATCTGCCGTCACGATCCACGGACCGATGCTGCCGGAGCGATCGAAATTCTTGCCCTGCGTGACGTTGAACTTGCCGTGGCGCAGCCAGTCGCGGATGGTACCTTCGTTGCACAGCGTCATGCCGAAGATGTGGCCCCACGCCTTCTCGCGCGGGATATGGCGACCGCCCTCCCCGATCACGATGACGAGTTCGCCTTCGTAGTCGAGCTGTTCCGACACATGCGGCTTCTCGAGCGTTTGGCCGGAGCCTGTTATCGAGGACATGCTGCGCACGAACAGGCTCGGATATTTGGGCAGGTCCGAATTGTCCTTATATTCGGCGTTGCGTTCGGCATAGTTGACGCCGATGCACCAGAGCTTTTCCGGCGCCAGCACCGGAGGCAGCAAAGTGAGCTGGTCAAGCGCATGATCGGGCTTCTGATCGGCGACAGCCTCCTGCGCATCGGACAGCGCGTTGGCCGCGATCAGCGCGCGCACATCGGAAAATTCGCGACCGATCCGCCGAGTGAGATCGACGACACCTCCGTCGACTGCCGCACCATAGCGGGGTTCTCCGTCCAGGAGATAGCTCAGGAGTTTCATGGTCGTTCTCTCCGATTGTGTCCGGCCGGCGCGACGAACCGCGCTCAGTCTTTTGATTTTGGCGTCTGGAATACGGTGTTGAGCGTCACGATCTCGCCGAGCGTGGCGTAGCGCGGTCCGCCGATGCGCGCGATCGGATCGAGCGCCTTGGTTTCGACCTTGCCGTCATTCACGAGGCCGTCGCGCAGATGGAACATCACGACTTCGCCGACGATCAACCGGCTCTTCGCTTCGCCGAATTCGAGGCACTGCCGGAAGCGGCACTCCATCGCGACCGGCGCCGCCGCAAGCCGCGGTACCTTGATGCGCTCGCAGGCCAGCGTCTCCAGCCCGAGATGCGCAACCTCGCTGATCTCAGGCGGATGTTCGACGGAGCTGTCGTGCAAGGGCTGCATCAGCGGGGTATCGGCGATGTGGATCACGTATTCCTCGGTATCGAGGATGTTATGCGCGGTGTCCTTGTAGTCGGCGCCCTTGCGGCCGACGCTGATCGCCAGCATCGGCGGCTTCTGCGAGACGAAGGTGAAGGCGCTGAACGGCGCGAGGTTGAGTACGCCGCCCCGCGACAGGCTCGTCACCCACGCGATCGGGCGCGGCACCACGATGCCCGTCATCAGCCGGTAGATGCGCTCCGCGCCGAGCTCGGCAGGATCGATCCGCATCGATCAGTCAGCCTTGATGTTGGCCTTGCGCACGACCGGAATCCACTTGGCGTCCTCGCGCTCGAGATAGGCCTTGAACTCGTCCGGCGTCATCGGCGTGGCTTCGCCGCCGAGCTTCTCGAACTTGTCGACCACGGCGGGGTCCTTCAGGATCGCGACCAGCGTCTCGTGCAGCTTGTCGACGATGGGTGCCGGCGTGCCTGCGGGCGCGAACAGGCCGGTGAAGGTCTGGCCGTCGAAATCTTTGTAACCGAGCTCGATGAAGGTCGGAACGTCAGGCAGCGACTTCAGGCGATGCGGGCTGGTGACCGCGAGCGCGCGGAACAGGCCGGCCTTGAAGTGCTGCAGGCTGACCGTGAGCTGGTCGAACGCAAACTGGACCTGGCCGCCGAGCAAATCGTTGATTGCGGGAGCGTTGCCGCGATAGTGCGCGGTGACCCACTGCAGATCGAGATTGGACTGCATCAGCTCGCTGAGCAGATGGTTGGTGGTGCCGGGGCCGGGCGAGGCCATGGTCAGCTTGCCGGGCTCGCGCTTGGCGAGATCGATGAATTCCTTGAAATTGTTCGCCGGCACCGACGGATGGACCTCGAGCACCAGCGGCGTCATCGAGATCGTCGAGATCGGCAGGAAGTCCTTCTTCCAGTTATAGGCGTCGCGCTTGTTGATTTCGGTCGCGAACAGCACCGGACCGTTGGCGCCCACGAACAGCGTGTAGCCATCGGGCGCCGACTTCGCGAAGGCTTCGCCCGCGATCATTCCGCCGGCGCCGGCCTTGTTCTCGATGATGAAGGGCTGGCCGAGCTTTTCCTGAAGCTTGTCGGCGACGATGCGCGCGGCGCTGTCGACATTGCCGCCGGCGGGATAGGGCACGATCAGCTTGACGCTGCGCGCCGGATATTGCTGGGCCGATGCAGGCCCGGCAAGGATCGCGGTGACGGCGGCGATGGCAATCGCGACTAATCTCATCTTAACCTCCCAGCGGCGCTTCCAATTCGCTTCGAACGCCTTGACGTTGCGCGGGGCGCTCGATTGCCGCGCAATCTCCAGATGAGCGCTTTACCTGTCGAGTGAATTATGGCGTTCTTGTCCACATGATGGACAAGGCCAATTCGAGGAAATCCAGCCGCGGTGCCCTAGAACCGCGACAAGGTGCGCAGGCGATCCGGCGCGCGCTGGCGGTGCTGCGTATTCTTGCCGCAGGCCGCGAAGACGGTGTGCCATTGGCCGAGGTGGTGCGCGCGACCGGCCTCACCCGCCCGACCGTGCATCGCATCGTCCATGTGCTGATCGAGGAAGGCATCGTCGAACGGCACGGCAAGAGCGGTCGCTACGCGATCGGCAACCAGGTGCCGGAGCTTGCGCTCGCACGCCCGCGGCCGTCGCGATTGCTGGTCGCCGCGAACCCGTCGCTGCAGCGTGCTTCCACCGAGGTCGGCGACACGCTGTTCCTGACGGTGCGCACCGGCATCGACACGCTCTGCGTCGATCGCAGGATCGGGATCTATCCGATCCAGGTGCTGTCGATCGAGGTCGGCGCGCGGCGGCCGCTCGGCGTGTCGAGCGCGGGTGTCGCGATCCTCGCGGCGATGCCGGCGCCGGAGGCGCGAAAAATCGTCACAGCGAACGAGGCGAGGTTCGGCGCGTACCAGACCGACGCGGCAACCGTGATGGGCCAGATCATCACTGCGCGGAAGCGCGGATATAATATGAGAGAGATCGGCCTCGTGCAGGGCACGAAATCGATCTCGACCTGGATCAAGACGCCGGACGGGCAGCCGGCCGCCGCGATCACCGTCTCCGCCGTTCGAACGAGGCTCGGGCCACGGCGCGAGCAGGAGGTCGCCGAGATCCTGCTGCGGGAGGCACGGATCATCGAGCAGGCGATCGGGGGGTAGCCTGTCCGCGCTCCTTCACCTCTCCCCGCAAGCGGTGAGAGGGGGCGCACCTGCGGTGTCAATGGCTGACTTCCCACGCATTTTTATGCCACAAGAACCGCCTCGCGACCGATCAATGAGGCCAAGCATGCCCGCGCCGAAACCGCCCGCCTTCGAGACCCTGAGCCTGCATGCGGGCCAGCATCCGGATCCTGCGACCGGTGCCCGCGCGGTGCCGATCTACCAGACCACGTCCTACGTGTTCCAGGACTCCGATCACGCAGCCGCGCTGTTCAATCTGGAGCGCGCCGGCCACATCTACACGCGCATCTCCAACCCGACCACCGGCGTGCTGGAGGAACGGCTCGCGGCGCTGGAGGGCGGCGTCGGCGCGATCTGTACCGCGAGCGGCATGGCCGCGCTGCATCTGGCCATCGCGACGCTGCTCAACACCGGCGACCACATCGTGGCGTCGAGCTCGCTCTATGGCGGCACCATCAATCTGCTGGCGCACACGCTTCCGCGCTTCGGCATCACCACGACCTTCGTCAAGCCGCGCGACCTCGACGCGTTTCGTTCGGCGATCAGGCCGAACACCAAGCTCGTGATCGGCGAGACAATCGGCAATCCCGGCCTCGAGGTGCTCGACATCCCCGAAGTCGCCGCGATCGCGCATCAGGCCAAAATCCCGCTGCTGATCGACAACACCTTCGCCACGCCCTATCTCAGCCGTCCGATCGAGCTCGGCGCCGACATCGTGATGCATTCGGCGACCAAATGGATCGGCGGCCACGGCATCGCCATCGGCGGCGCGATCGTCGACGGCGGCCGGTTCGACTGGCGTGCGTCCGGAAAGTTCGGCGTGCTGACCGAGCCCTATGGCGGCTATCACGGCATCGTCTTCGACGAACAGTTCGGCACCGCCGCCTTCATCATGCGCGCGCGCACCGAAGGCCTGCGCGATTTCGGCGCCTGCCTGTCGCCGACCAACGCGTTCCAGCTGCTGCAGGGCGTCGAGACGCTCGGCGTGCGCATGGACCGCCACATGCAGAACACGCATCTGGTGCTGGAGGCGCTGAAGTCCAACAAGGCGGTCGACTGGGTGCTGCACCCTTCGCTCGAGAACCATCCCGATCATCAGCTTGCCAAGGCGCTGCTGCCGCGCGGCGCGGGTTCGATCGTCTCCTTCGGCATCAAGGGCGGACGGCAAGCGGGGCGCAAGTTCATCGAGTCGCTGCGCATGATCAGCCACCTCGCCAATGTCGGCGACGCCAAGACGCTGGTGATCCACCCGGCTTCGACCACGCATCAGCAGATGGACGCCGACCAGCTCAGGGCCGCGGGCATCGGCGAGGAGCTGGTGCGACTCTCGGTCGGCATCGAGACGGCAAGCGACATCATCGACGATCTGGCGCAGGCCCTGCGCATCTCGCAAAAGGTCTGACGCCATGAAGCTCACAGTCAACGGCACCGAGGTGTTCGCCGCAACCGGCGGCCGCGAATTCGACAAGTCGCTGCCCACGGTCGTCTTCCTGCATGGCGCCGGCTTCGATCATTCGACCTGGGCGCTGCATACGCGCTGGTTCTCCCATCACGGTTTTGGCGTGCTGGCGCCCGACCTGCCCGGCCACGGCCGCTCGGCCGGACCTTCGCTCGGAAGCATCGCGGAGATGGCTGACTGGACGGCCGCATTGATCGACGCGGCCGGAAGCGCGAAAGCACATCTGATCGGCCATTCCATGGGATCGCTGATTTCGCTGGAGACGGCGGCGCGTCATCCCGGCAAGGTCTCCGCGCTGAGCCTGATCGGCACCGCCGCGACCATGACGGTGGGGCCGGATCTGCTGAAGGCCGCGGAGGCCAATTCGCAGGATGCCAACGACATGGTGTCGATCTGGGGCCTCGGCTTCAAGGCCGAGCTCGGTGGCAGCCTCGCGCCGGGCATGTGGATGCATGGCGGTGCGCAAGCCGTGCTGAAGCATTGCGAGCCGGGCGTGCTGTTCAGGGATTTGTCGGCCTGCAATGCTTACGCGAATGCGCTGGCCGCGGCCGCGACCGTCAAGGTCCCGACGACGCTGATCCTCGGCGAACGGGACATGATGACACCGGCGAAGGCCGGCAAGGCGCTCGCCGCCGCGATCCCGCACGCAAAGACCGTCGTGGTTCCGGGCGCAGGCCACATGATCATGTGCGAACGGCCGGATGAACTGCTGGCGGCACTGACGGGCTAGAGCTCCGTCATGACCCCGGCGTCCACTTCCAGACGATGTCGGAGACATTGACCGGCTTGGGAATGAGGCCGAGCCTGGCAAAGCGGTCAGCGACGGCCTGCTGCGTCCTGATCACCTCGGCGTCGAGCGGGACCACGCTGTACGTGGAGCGATTGACGAACCGGCGAACCGCTTCGATATCCACGCCGGTCGCTTCGGACTGCGCTTTCGCGACCTTCTCGTGATGTGCTTCCGCCCACTTGCTTTCGGTCGCGAAGGTGGCGTTGAGCTTGGCGACCAACGACGGATATTTTTCGACGAAGCCCGTATTCGCGATGTAATAGGCGTTCGGCTTGTGCACATCCTTGTCGAAGACGAGAACCCGTGCGCCCTCCTTCAACTCGGCGAGTGCCAGATAAGGATCCCAGATCGACCAGGCGTCGACCGATCCCTTCACGAAGGCCGCCGTCGCATCCGCGGGCGCGAGCTGTGCCGGCGTGATGTCCGACCACGACAGGCCGGCCTTTTCGAGCGCGACAACCAGGAGATTATGTGCGCTCGATCCCTTGCCGAAGGCGACGCGCTTGCCTTTGAGATCGGCGAGCGTCTTGATGGATGAGCCCTTCGGAACGATGATCGCCTGGTTGTCGCCCTCGGACTTCACCGCCGCAACATAGCGGATCTTGGCGCCACCGGCCTGCGCGAAGATCGGCGGGGTATCGCCGACGAAGCCGAAATCGACGCTGCCGATGTTGATGGCCTCCAGCAGCGGCGGACCGAACTGGAAGTCGACCCACTTGACCTCGATGCCGAGCGGTTTGAACGCGTTTTCGAGCGTCTGACGCTGGCGCACCGCCGGGAAGAAGCCGCCCTTCTGCGTACCGATACGGATTTCTGCCGGCTTGTCCTCTGCGCGTGCAGGCGCGGCTACAGCGGCCGCGAACAGCAGGGCAGCGGTCAGGATATGTCGTCGTGCGATCATGATACGATCCCTTGAGTTTAGTTGGCGAAGAGTGAGGACTTGCCGCGACCGCTCCGCTCGGAGAGCACGGCACGCGCAGCGCGCTCAGCCTCGCGTGCCGAACGGAACTGGCGGCCTTCGAGGCTGTCGAACAGGCGCTCGGAGGAGAAGAAGCGGAAGCCGTGCGCATCCCGCGTGATGATGCCGGCGGCGCGGTCGTGGATTTCGATGATGTAGGCGTTCGACTGGATCTGGGACATGACTGCTCGTTCGCCGAAGTCTCGGCGTTCCTGTCTCGGGAGTGACGGTGTGGGCGCTGCTAGGACGTGGTCAGCAACAACAGGCGCCGGTTGCCGCCGAGAAACAGCGCCGCGTCATGCAGGCATGCATGTCGGTGTAATTGCGCTGGAGATCGATTCTCATGGTGCGGCTTTGGGGTCGAGGAGCAGTTTCGAAGCTTGCCAATATCGAGCGATTGCCGCGCCTGGTCAATGAAATGGCTATCCGTATTTGACAGCGATACGTCGTGGCGCTTCTCCCGCCGCAGGCAGAGGCAAACGGAATCATCTCGCGATGAATTCAACACGCCCGCGCGGCCCTCATGCTAGGCTCCCGGCAATCACAAGGCAGCGGAACTGGGAGGTCCAGAGATGGCGGATGATCTGAAGGGGCGCACCGCGCTCGTCACCGGCGGCTCGCGCGGGATTGGTGCAGCGATCTGCAGCGCACTGGCGGAGGCCGGTGCGGCGGTGGCGATCAATTGCCGCGAGCAGATCGGACAGGCCGAGCAGCTCGCGGGCGAGATCGCCAAGCAGGGCGGCCGCGCCATCGTCGTCGCCGCCGACGTCTCGCAGCGCGACGCCGTTGCCGGCATGGTCGAGCGCGTCACGGGCTCGCTCGGGCCGATCGACATCCTCGTCAACAATGCCGGCATCGCCATCACGCGCGGCGCCGACGATCTCACCGAGGACGATTTCGACCGCACCATCCTGGTCAACCTGAAATCCGTCTTCCTCTGCACGCAGGCGGTGCTGCCGTCGATGCGCGCGCGGAAGTGGGGGCGCATCGTCAACATTTCCTCCGGTGCCGCGCGCGGCGCCGGCTCGATCGGCCCGCACTACAATGCGTCGAAGGCCGGCATGGAAGGATTGACGCGCGGCTACGCGGCGCGGCTGGTGAAGGAGGGCATCACCGTCAACGCAGTGGCGCCCTCGCTGATCGAAACCGACATGATGAGCGGCCAGCTGCAGCTCGTCAGCCGCATCCCGCTCGGCCGCTTCGGCACGGCGGACGAGGTGGCAAAGGCCGTGATGCTGCTGGTCGACAACGCCTACATGACCGGGCAGACGGTCGCGCTGAGCGGCGGGGTGGCGTTTAATTAGGAATGTGGCGTTGCGGCGTACCGTCGTCAAAGCGCGGGAAGTGCCGTAGCAACCATTAAGAGCTACGCCGTTTTTTCGGTCCATGGCGTGCCGCGTTGGACGACAGTATTGGCGTAGATCAG
>Ga0207426_1001741_pt1 | contig 16569 bp, 5 predicted proteins | sample AraplaMF_Cvi_mMS_FD_184265 | JGI IMG/M metagenome (GOLD analysis project Ga0207426, IMG submission 184265) | Arabidopsis root microbial communities from the University of North Carolina, USA - plate scrape MF_Cvi_mMS (SPAdes) (version 2) | ecosystem: Host-associated > Plants > Roots > Endosphere ... | reverse complement strand
TCGATCTCGGCGCGCGACGGCAGCGTGCTCCACGCCCGCGCGCTCACCTCGCCCACGGGATAAGGCAGCCGGTTGATCCCGGTCGACAGATCGATCCAGTCTTCCGCGCGTCCGCCAAAACGCTGCTGGGCCAGATCGAGATTTCCACCGTGCTCGCGCATGCCCCGTTCTTTCACGCGAAAGCCAGGATCGCAAGGAGGCCTGCGAGCAGCAGCATGGCGCGTCGGTAGACCGTCAGTGCCTCGGCGATGTCGGCGGCGCGCGGATCGCGCGCGCCTTCGTTCAGCCAGGGCTCGTTCGTGATGCTGCCGTGATAGATGCGGGGCCCGCTGAGCCGCACGCCAAGCCCGCCCGCCATCGCGGCCTCCGGCCAGCCGGCATTCGGCGAGCGGTGACGGCGTGCGTCGCGCGTCATGCACGTCAGCGCGTCCGATCGCCGCGGCGCCAGCAGCACGAACAGAAAACCGGTCAGGCGCGCGGGAATGACGTTCGCGACATCGTCGATACGCGCCGCCGCCCAGCCGAACGCCTCGTACCGCTCGCTGCGATGGCCGATCATGGAGTCCAGCGTGTTGATGGCCTTGTAGCCGAGGATGCCCGGCAGGCCGAACAGCGCGCCCCAGAACACCGGCGCGACGATGCCGTCGGAGGCATTCTCCGCAAGGCTCTCGATCGCCGCGCGCGCGATGCCGGCCTCGTCGAGTGCCGCGGGATCGCGGCCGACGATGCGCGAGACCGCGTCGCGCGCGGCGGCGATATCGCCAGCCAGCAAGGGATTTGCGACGGCGGCCACATGATCCTGCAGCGAGCGCAGCGCGACCAGCGGCCAGGCCAGCACGCCGAGCAGCGCGATCTGGATCCAACCCCGGGGAAGCAGGACCTGAAGCACCCAGCCCACCGCAACGGAGAATGCGATCACCACGAGCGCGCCGGCGATGCCCGCGCCACGGCGAAACGCCGGCGGATCTGACGCGCGATTCCACGCGGAATCAACGGCGCCGATCATCCGCCCGAGCCAGGTCACGGGATGACCGATCCGCGCGAACAGCCACGACGGCCAGCCCAGGAGGGCATCCACCGCCATCGCCACCACCATCGCGCCCGCAAAGCCCACATCTGCCTCCTGTCTCGCCCCTGTTGCGCAAAGCACGGGCCGAGCGCAAGCCCCCGGCCGTCTGATTTCGGCTTTGTCTTTGACCGCGTTTGATGATTAGTCAGGCCCTCGGGAGACCTTCATGGCCATCATCTTGATCACAGGCGGAGCGCGATCGGGCAAGAGCAAGCGTGCGGAAATGCGCACGCGCGCCCTCCCCGGGCAGCCCGTCTACGTCGCGACGGCCGAGGCGCTCGATGCGGAAATGGAGGCGCGCATCGCCGAGCATCGCGCGCGGCGCGGAGCCGACTGGATCGAACGCGAGGTGCCGCTTGATCTTGTCCCCGCGCTGGTCGCGACAGATGGCGGCGGTGCAAGACTGGTGGACTGCCTGACGCTGTGGCTCTCCAACCTGATGCATGCCGAGCGCGACTGGGAGCACGAGGTGAACGCGCTCGCCGCCGCCCTGCCCCATTTGAAAAGCCCCGTCGTCTTCGTCACCAACGAGGTCGGCCTCGGCATCGTGCCCGACAACGCGCTGGCGCGGCGCTATCGCGACGCCGCCGGAATCATGAACCAGGTCATCGCGGCCGCCGCCGACGAGGTGGAGTTCGTCGTCGCCGGCCTTTCCATGAAACTGAAATGATGCCGCGCGCAGAATTCTTGAATAACGTGGTCGCCGATCTCAGGATGGCGGCGTCGTTCGTCACGATCCTTCCCGTAGCGTCGTCGAAGCCTGCGCCCGACGGCGCCATTGCGCGTGCGACATGGGCGCTGCCCGTGGCCGGACTGCTGGTCGGGCTTGCCGGCGCGTTCGTCTACAAGGTCGCCAGCCGCTTCGGACTGACGCCGGACCTTGCCGCCCTGCTCGCTATCGCCACGACCGCCCTCATCACGGGCGCGCTGCACGAAGACGGTCTCGCAGATACCGCCGACGGGCTCGGTGGCGGCCGCACGCGCGAGCGCAAGCTCGAGATCATGCGCGACAGCCGGATCGGCACCTACGGCGTCTGCGCGCTGATCCTGTCGTTCGGCCTGCGCTGGAGCGCGCTCGCAGCGATCGCGGATCCCTTGCTGGTGGCATTCGCGCTTGGCGCCGCGCACACCGCCGCCCGAGCGGGGGTGCCGGCCTTCATGGCACTGGTGCCGCCGGCGCGCCCTGACGGGCTTTCAGCAAGCGCGGGATCGCCGCCGGGCCGCAGCATCGCCATCGCCTTCGCTCTCGGAACGCTCGCGCTGGCCTTTGCGTTGGGTCCGGGCAAGGCGCTGGTCGGCCTGATCCTGCTGTCGCTCGCCGGCCTGTTGCTGGCGCGGCTTGCCCTGCGCCAGATCGGCGGGCAGACCGGCGACATTCTCGGTGCATTCGAGCAGATCGGCGAGATCCTCGTTCTGCTGGTGGCGGCATCCTTCCGGACGGGAGGCTGATGTCATGATCGAGTTCGACGAGACCTTCCGTCAGCATTTGCGCGAACTGTTCGTGTGGCGCCGCGACGTGCGCCGCTTCCGCAGCGATCCGCTGCCCGCGGGCGCCATCGATCGCCTGATCGAGACCGCATGCCTCTCCCCCTCGGTCGGCCTCAGCCAGCCCTGGCGCTTCGTCATCGTCGATGATGTTGCACGGCGCCGCGCCGTCATCGACGATTTCACCGCGTGCAACACCGAGGCGCTGAATTGCTATTCCGGCGAACGTGCGGCTCGCTACGCCGCGCTGAAACTGTCGGGTCTCGAACAGGCCCCCGGCCACCTCGCCGTGTTCGCCGACAAGGAAGGCGACATCGGCCATGGCCTCGGCCGCGCGACCATGCCGGAGACCACCGAATATTCGGTGGTCGCCGCCATCACCGCGATGTGGCTCGCCGCACGCGCCGAGAGCATCGGCATCGGCTGGGTCTCGATCCTCAATCCGGATCGCATCCACGCGATACTCGACGTGCCTGATGGCTGGAAGTTCATCGCCTATCTCTGCATCGGTTATCCCGAGGTCGAATGTGACCAGCCCGAGCTCGAGCAGGCGAAATGGGAGCGCCGGCGGGGTCCGGATGAGTTTACGCTGCGGCGGTAGAAGCCGCGCCATCTCCGTCATTGCGATTAGCTCTTGCGACGAAGCAATCCAGACTTCCTCCGCGGAAACATTCTGGATTGCTTCGCTGCGCTCGCAATGACGAGGAGAGAGCGGTGACCTCCCGCTACGACTTGCTCCTGCCCACAGCCGCAGGCGGCGCCGCGCTGTCCTGCTTCTGGAACATCAGCAGCGGACGGAAGATGACGCGGCCATAGGCCTCGTAATGGTTCTGGGTCGAGACCGCCATCTTCACCGGCGTCGCGTAGTTTGCCTCGAAGGTCATGAACTGCGCATAGGTCCAGGAGAAGCCGACGCCGACCGAGGCCATTTCGGTGACGCCGGGGAAGGTCGAATACACCGCGCCCCAATCGGTGAAGATATAGGTGTCGAAACCCCTGAGCCATTGCGACCAGTTGTAGTGCAGCTCGGCGTTGAAATAATAGCCGCTGTCGCCGGAGGCAGCATTGGAGGGATAGCCGCGCACGGTGGTGGGACCGCCGATCGAGAAGATCTGGTCGCCGGGCAGCAGCTTCTCCTGCGTGTACTGCCAACTCGCCAGCACGTTGGCGCTGAAATTCTGGGGCCCTGCGGCGCTGGTCGCGATCAGCGAGCCGGTATAGGTGTTGAACGCGCGGTTGTTGCCGAGCACATGGTCCTGCCACGCGACGTAATTCACGGCCGGTGACACCGTGATTGAATAGCTGTTCCCGGACTTGGTCACGGAGACGCCGGCCGTGGTCTTGTCGTAATGGTCGTCGGTGACGGCGACGGTGGCGAAGCGGCTCACCGTCTTGCCCTCGGTCAAGGCCGCGTTGAGCAGCACCAGCCAGTCCTGGGTCACCCAGACCGGCTGGCTGAAATTGACAGCGGCCTGGCTCGAGCGGCCGGTGACGTCGAGCGCGACGAACGGTCCCTGGATGATCTTGATCTTGCCTTCGGTATAGCTGACGCCGGCGCGGCCGCCCCAGGGATTGACCGGGATGCTGTAGGCGACATTGCCGTTGAGATTGCCGTCGGAGCGGACGCCGTAGAAGGTCAGACGATCGTCGACGCCGAACAGGCCGTGCCGCTTGTAGAAGGCCCCGCCTTCCCAGCGTCCCGTGTTCTCCGCGCCCTGGTTGTCGGTGAAGAGCTGCAAGGTGTCGACCGGCGGCTCGATCACCGCGAACTGGAGATCGGTGAGGCCGAAGCTCGTGCCGGGCTGCAGCAGCGCCTTGATCTGCACGTCGTTGGTCCGGTTGAACCAGATCACGTCGCGATTGAGCTTGGGAACGTCGAGGACCTCGCATTCGGGCTCCTTCACGCGATCGAGGATGTAATCGGTGCGGGTCTGCTTGTTGCCCTCGACCGTCGTCTTCTGCAGCCGTCCTTCGGTCAGCTTGACGCGGACGACGCCGCCCTTGGCGTCCTGCTCGGGCAGCGTCGCGATTCCCGTGACGATGCCGCGGGCGGCATAGATCGCATTGATGTCGGCGACGAGCTGCAGCAGCGAGGCGATGTCGACGTTCTTGCCGACATATCGCTTCGCGATTTTCTCCAGCTCCGCCGGCGTGATGAATTTGGACTCGTCGAAGGTGACCTTGCGCAGGCGGAATTTCGGCCCGCCCGGCTTCAGGAGCTGGGACTTTTCCCGCTCGCCGCCAATCACCGCCGGCCCGGTGAGCTTGGGTGGCGCACTCTGCTGCTCGAGCTGTCGCCGCTGCCTGTCGACGTCGTTCTGGATCACGCCGGGGTTGATCGACTGGGCCTGTGCGGAGGCGATGCAGCAAGCTGCAAGCGCGATCCCCAACCATGCCCCCAGAATCCGCATCTCGAATCCAACTACCATGCCTGTGCGAGACGGCCGACGACTGGCTTCGCCGTTTCGACTGCCGCATCCTTCCAGCCCGGACGCCCCGCACGCTGTTCCTTCTGGCGCAGCTTGCGCATGTCACTGAGCCCTTCGATGTTGACGGCCGGACCGGAGCCGACCGCCTCGACCGGCCGCGGCGTCAGCAGGGCGTCAAGCCGGGCTTGGCCGGAGAGACCGAGCAGATAGAACGTGCCCCCGTCCTTCTTCGCGAGCCAGCTCTCGATGCTCTCGCTGCCCTCGCCGTCGACGGAGATGTTGCGCATCATGCTCGCGCCGGTGAAGACATTGCAGCAGGCATGGGCCGACCCGTAATTGGTGACGGTCGCCGAGACGTCGCCGGTGTAGAACACCACATAGGCGTTGCTGACATTGGCGTTGCCGGTCTGGCTCATCGTGAACACGCCGCCCGGCTGGTAGAGCTGCAGCGTCGGCCAGTTGGACGGCGCCGGCGTGCGGTTGTTGAGCAGCACCTGCTGGGTGGCCGTGGTGAGCATGAGCTGGCCCGGCACGTAGCCGTTCACGATCGAGACGGCGTGTGCGTCGGTCCAGAAGTTCGCGTCCACCACCCTGAACTGGTTGACGATGATGCTGTCAGGATCGATCCAGACGTCGGCATATTTGGCGACGCCGCCGTTATGGCCGGTGATGTTCAGGATCAGCGGGATCGACGGGTTCGAACGGACCTGCTCACCCCTGACGTTGATCGTGTCGGCCGCGAGGTCGAGCTCGCTCACGACGCTGACCCAGTTGATCGTCAGGTCGCCCGACGAGGTCATTTTCACGACGTTGCCGCTGATCCGGTCGAGCGAGACCGAGCCCGCCACATCGAAATGCGTGTCGCCATGCGCGGAGATCGATCCGCCGCGGAGCGAGCCGGTGTCGGAGGTGACGTTGAGGTCGCCGGCATCATTAGGGATACCCGTCGTAGTGAGCTGGCTGAAGACAATGTCGTTCACTGCATGCAGGGTCTGTGTGCCGCCGCTGATGGCGGCGCCGACGGTGATCCCTCCGGTCGTCGCGGTGACGTCGAGCGTGCCGCCCGCATTGAGATTGTCCCAATGGACGACGGTGCCGCTGAGGACGGCATTGCCGGTCGCGGCCATGAGATTGTGGCCGGTGTTGGTCCCCGCGGCGATCAGCCTCGCCGAGCCATGGGCCGAGACCGAACCCAGCGTCGGCATGCCGCCCGACATCACCGTCTGCGCCAGGATGAAGCCGGTGTCGGCGGTGACGTCGATGTTGCCGACATCGCCGCTGCTGCCGGTGGCGGCCAGCGACTTGAACGTCACGTTCCGGGTCGCGTGGACCGTCTGCGAACCGCTGCTGTCGGCGGTGCCGATGACGATGCTGCCATTGTTCGCCACGGCGCGGAAAGATCCGCTCGCGCCGGTCGCCGTGCCCGCCAGCACCTGGTCGAGCGTCAAGCCGCCGGTGCCGATGATGTCCACGCTGCCCTTCACCGCGGACAGCAAGCTCACCTCGGTGTCGGTGAGAACCCCGACGTAGATGTCGCCGGCGCCCACGCTCGCCGACAGCCGCGCGGCACTGAGGGTGAACCGGCTGGTCGCATTGCCGATGCCGTTCGACGCGCTCAGCGAGAGCTCCGCGCCCGCACCTGAGGCGATGAACTTGGTCTGGCCGTCGCCATTGTCGATGATCGCGCCCAGCGAGGCGACGCCGCCCGCGGTGACGATGATCGACGGCGTGTTCGAGGCGGCTGCATAGGACAGCGACGAATTCAGTTGGCCGATCGTCGCATCGGCCGTGGTGGTCACCGAAATGAGCCCGGTTGCATTGATGGCCGAATAGGCGCCCATCGACAGGGTGGAAGCCACCAGCGTCACGCCGTCCGAGCTGCTGGTCGCGACCACCGGCGCCGCGCTGGTGCCGGCCGCAAAGGTGATGCCGCGGTTGGCGAGCAGCTGCATAAGGCCGTTGCTGGTGATGTCCGTGTTGATGGTGAGTGCGCCGCGCGCCACGTTCAGCGTCAACGCGCCGCCGGCCGTCAGCGCCCCATAGGGGCCGCTCGTGCCGACCGCGAGATCGCCGGTCACCGCGAGGATGCTGAGATCGCCGACCGCCGAGCCTGTGACCGCGCCGGAGATGTTCACCTGCAGCGGCTGGAAGGCCGAGCCGTTGAAGCCGATGCTGCCGCCGGCGCGCAAGTCGAGGTCCGAGCCCAGAATGTGGATGGCGGACCGGTCCGTAAAGCCCGCTTCGGCGTAGATGCTGCCGGTCGCGGCCAGCTGGATATCGTTGCCGGCGGCGATGTTGCCGAGGATGAGATCGCCGGTGGTCTGCTTGATATAGATGCCTTGCCCCGACGAGACCTGGTCGAGCTGATCGTTGGCCGGATCGGCGAAGGCGATCTGGAGCGCGTTCGGGTTGGCCGCGGGATTGCTTCCAGCCGTTCCCGAGGGGGCACCGATATTGCCGTGCTCGGCGATCAGGGTCAGGTTGGCGAGGTCGCCGGAGATCACGGGCACGCCGGCCACGCCGGCGGTGATGCCGTTCACCGCATGGAGCTTGACGTCGCCGCGGCCGGTCACCGCGATGCCGTCGGCCTGCGCTGCCGTGATCGGGCCGTAGTTCGCGGTGACGCCGCCGAGCGTGAGGCTGTTCTTGCTGCCGAGATAGACATTGGACAGCGCCTTGGCCGAAATCGCGATCGGGTTGTCGACGACGACGAGGTTCTGCTGCGACAGGCTGACCGTATAGGTCGTGACATGGGTGGTCGGGTCCGTGGTCGCACCGACCGTGAGTTGGCCGGGGCCGGCCGATGCGAGCAATGCCTTCTGCTCATTCGACAGCGTCGAGGAATCGGCGCTCGTGAACGAGAACACCTGGGGCGCGGCCGAATTGCCGACCGAACCGCGCGGCGCGTAGAGCATGATCTGGTTGGCGCTGATATTGGCCATGACGTTGTCGTCGATCGGCGGCGGCGTCGCGCCGATGGCGGACGAGGAGACCGTGTAGGCGAGCTGGTCATGCGTCCAGTTCGAGCCCGCGGTGATGATGCTGTAGACCCGCTCGGTCGACGCGAGCGCGTAGCTGTAGCTCGCGCTGTAGCTGTTCAGCGCCGCCTGCAGCGCAGCGTTGGTCGGCAGGCGCTGATCGGCGGCCGCCACGCCCTGGAACAAACTGGTGAACAGGCCCGACGAGAGCGTGCTGCCGAACACGGTCTTCAGCGCATCCGCAGGAGCGCTTCCGAGCAATGCCGTCAGCCCGCTCTGGAGCTCGGCCGTCGAGATCTTGCCGAGCAGGAACTGATCCTTCAGGAACCTGGTCGTGGCCTCGACCTTCATCTGTGTTGCCGAGACGTTCGCCGGGTCGATGCCGAGCTTGGCAGCCACCTGTGCCCGCAGCACCGTCAGGCCCACCGAGGTCGGATTGTAGGTGCCGTTGGCAAAGGCGATGTTCTTGAGCTGGAAGTAGTCGTTGTAGGCCGCCGTCACCATGGACTGGTAGCTGTTGACGGCGGCTGTGGCCGGGTTGCCGTTGAGCAGGTTGAGGTTGTCCCAGACCTGCTGGAGATGCGCGCTTTCCGCCGCGGAGATGCCGACGCTCGCACGGCCGTTCAGGATGCTGGCCTGGTTGCCGTCGGACCCGGCCGCCGCCAGGAACACCGGACCGCCGGTCGACTGGATCGTGCCGATCCGCAAATCGCCCCTGGACTGCACGATGTAGGCGCCGCCGGCCGAGGCGCTGTCGAGAACGCCGCCATCGACGGTGCCGTCGGACTGCGACGTGCCCGTCGCCTGGATCACCAGCGGCTTGATGTTGGTCAGCGTGGTCGCGCCATTGACGACGCTGCTCGTCGCGCCGATCGCACCGGCGCTCGAGTCGATCTCGATGTTCTTGCCGATCACGACCGGAGTGGCGGCATCATAGGCACCCGCCGAGTTGATGTCGCCGGTCGCCGAGATGAAGACGCTGCCCTGCGGCGCGCGGCCGGAGACGCCCGATGCGACGGCGACCTGGTTGATCGAGAGCGAGCCGACGGCCGCGACCGCGATGTCGCGATCGATCGAGGTGGCGGTCAGATTGCCGCCATAGACCTGCACCTGGACCGGAACGCCGTTCGCGCCGAGCGAACCGATACCACCATCGCCCTGCAGCGTCACGTTCTTGCCCGAGATCATCGGGTTGTTGGCGCTCGGACCGGACGTGATGGCCGAATTGGCGCCGATGGCCCTGACAGTCGTATCCCCCGAGAGGTTGTTGATCGGGCCGTTGATGACGATGCCGGAGTTCGAAGTCACCGCAACGGTGCTGACGCCTCCGCCGCTGAACTGGATGTTGATCGGGTTCGACGCCTTGACCGTGTTGGTCAGCGTCAGGGTCAGGTGATCGTAGATCTGCTGGTACCAGTTGTAATGACCGTCCGCACCGCAGCACTGGCCAGCCTCCGTGTTATAGCCGGCATTATGATAGCTGCCGGTCGCCGTCACGACTTCCTGGAAGTTCGCGCTCTGCAATTGGCCGGTATTGCCGCCCCCGCCCGTGGCCTGCATCACGTTCTCGACCAAGCTGACGGTGCGGGTCCAGTTGTCTCCGGAGGCGTTCGGCGTGTAGTGCCAGCCATAGTCAAACTGCGTGCTGGTCGTCGGACGATCCAGCGTCGCCGTGTCGACCCACTGGTAGTACATGTTGGGCTTCACGGCGTACTGGATGCCTGCCGTTCCGCTCATACCGCTCAGCATCTGGTCGGTGAACGAGCTCGCGTTGACGCCGGCCGTCCGATACGTCGACACCTGCTGGGCGCCTGCGGCGGAGGGATTGTAGACGTACCATGTCGTCTGCTGCTGCAGCTGATCGACGATCTGGATCACGCTCGGCGCGCTGACGCCGGTGTTGATGGTGTTGGTGACGAGCTGAAGCCCGGTCGAATTGTTGACACTGATCGTGCCGGCGCCGCCCTTGACCGCGATCGTGCCCTGAGCGGTACCGTCGGTCGAGGTCGAGATGATCTTGCCGTTCAGATAGACGTAACCTCCCGAGCCCTGCACCACGCCGTTCACGAGAATCTGGTCGGTGAGCGCGTTGTACTTCACGCCGATCTTGATATCGCTGGCGACCAGCGGCGCCGCAGCGGCCGTGATGTCGTAATAGCTGCCGTTCCGCGCATTGGCCTGGGCCTGGAGGAAGTCGGCTCCGTTGTTGCGGGATTTGAGGTCGTTGATGGCGGTCAGCGCACCGCCGCCGATGTCGACCGAATAATTGCTGCTCGTGCCGCTCTGGATGAGGCCGTTGACGTTGATGACCCCCGCCGAGATGATGATCGCCTGACCGAGGATAAATGGCGCGTTGGCGGGGTTCTGGTACCCCGACGACGTGGTCGAGCTCCAGTTCGAAGACGCGTTCGAGGACGCGGTCCTCGGCGTGATCACGTCGTTCTGGATATTGACGACCTGGAAATAGGCCGAGCATCCCGCGCAATTGAATGGCGAGTAATACGTGGCCGTGCGATTCTCGGTCACGGTGTGGCCCTGGGCATCCGTGGACGTCACGGTGTAGTCATAGGTCGTGTTGCTGAAAACGCCTTGGCCAGTGTAGGTATTCCGCTCCCATGGCGCGGTGGTGATGGCCTGGACCGTCGGCCCTTCCATTGCCGAAAGCGTGGCGACGCTGCCGACGCTGCCGCCGCCTCCGTTGGGCGTGCCGTTGCCCATCGGCAGGAAGATCGCCGAATAGAGCGACAGGCCATCGTAATACGTCATCAGCATGCGCGCGGTGAAGACCGTGCTGTTGGCGGCCGTCTGCTGAACGCCGGTATTGCCGTCGACGCAGCAGTAATAGAAGTACGGATGATTGCCGCCCGCGCCGATATGCGGGCTGGTCGCGTAGTCGCCATAGGCGCCGAGATAGGTCGCCGCCGCCATCACCGCCGTCAACGTGTCGTTGTCGGCCGGCTTGTACTGGACACCGGCCCATTGCGAGGTGACATCGTGGTTGGAGTTGTAGAAGCTGCCGACGCCGCCGAGGAAGATGAACGAGCCGTTGGGCGCCACCATCTGGATGGTCGCGGCATTGAGCGACTGCGACGCGACGACGCTGCCGAGCTGGCTGGTGATCTTGAGCAGGCCGTTCTCGTTGGTGACGATGCCGTCGAAATAGATGTCGGGCTTGCGGGTCAGTTGGTTGCCGTTGTCGTCGACGCCGAGCCCGGTGCTTGGATCGACGCGGTTATAGGTCGCCGAGATGTCAATGATCGGCGTCGCGCTCGGCGTGGCGGTGAAGGTCACGTTGGAATGCGAATCCGGGTCGACATGGTCGATCTGGCGGTAGGTGATGTTGCCGCCGGTCACGTTGGTGACGGTGAGGTTGGCGAAGTCCATGAAGTCGAGGCCGCGGTTCTCGACCTTGATCTTCGGCGACCCCAGTGCGGTGACGGACGGCGCCGTGTGACCGGCGAGGCTGTTCCCGGTCAGCTTCTGCGCCAAAATCGAGACGTTGCCGGCGGACACCAGCATGTCGCCGAATGCGAAGGCGTTGCCCCCGGCGTCGGAGGTGTAAGGCGCCTGCTGGATCAACGCGTTGATCTGGCGCTGGATGTCGCCGGTCGGATCGGCGCCCGACGGCGCCATCGTGGCGGGATGCGCGTTCGTCGACGCCGCGAGCTGGGTCCGGATCTGCGCATCGGTCAGGCCGGTCAGGGTGGCGAGCTGGTTGACGATGTTCTGGTAGGGATTGAAGCCGCCGACGATGGTGTACTGCACCGTCTGATGGTTCCAGCTTTTCACCGGGCTGAAATGATCGACGTCGGAGACGTATTCGAGCGTGGATGACAGCGACGAATAAGGGCTGGTCGTGCTCAGGGTCGGCGCGCTTGCGCCGAGCTCGATCAGGATGGTCAGGTCGTTGTTGGTGCCCGCCACCACCAGGCCATTGAGCGCGACGTCGCCGGTTCCGCTGGTGTGGCTGTGGTTGTCGCTGTTTTTGGCGCTGAAGATGTCCAGATACGGATTGTAATTGCTGCCGTTGCCGGAGGCGGTGACCTGCCCCTGCGTCGCGCCCAGATAGATGTCGCGGACGCCGAGCACGCGCGAGCCGTCGGAGAGCGTCAGGCTGCTGTCGCCGCCGGCATTGGCCGTGCCGCGGTAGAGAGCCGAGATCGGAATGGCGGTATTGTTGTAGACGACGGTCGTCGCGGTCGCCTGAATGCTGCTGAAAGTGATGGTATCGCCCGACATGCCGGCGAAGATGTTGATGTCGCGCCAGGCCTGGATCGTCGTGCCGCTGTCGACGGTGACCTCCTGGTCGGCATGAACCCAGCTATTGGTGCTGGCGCCGACGCCGGCGATCGCGCCATAGAGGCTGGCATTGGCAAAGTTGGAAGCCGACATTTTCGCCGCCGTGCCGACGAAGATCTTGCCGACGCTGAACAGCTCGCGGGCATGGATGTTGACCGCGAGCGTAGCGTTCGCCGTCATGTTGGACTCGGCGCCGCCGCCGGCGAAAAAGGCGGCGGTGGCCAGGCTCGCCGTGTCCACTGTGTTCAGCGTGTTGTAGGCCTCGATGTCGATCACGCCGGTTGCCGTGCGCGGATCGCCGTTGAGGCTCAGGATCGTCCCGGCGCCGATATTGGTGGTGACGTTCTGGGTGACGAAGGATTCGCTCAGCGCGGCCGCGCCCGCGAACGTACCGCCGGAGCCCGTACGCGCGCCGCCGCCGGCCTGGTTCACGATGTCGTTGGAGATGACGACGATATTGCCGCCATCCGTATTGACGATCAGATGCGTTCCGATCTCGGCCGTGGTGGTCGAGGTGACATCGTTCCGCGCACTGCCGCCCGAGACGCCGGCCGTGGACGCCTGGTAGGCATCGCCGTTGGCGGCATAATTCGTGGTGTGCGTGGCCTTGACGCTGAGACCGCCGAAATAAAGCGTGTCGTCGGTCGAGCCGCCGTCGAATCGCGCATTGGTGACCGCGGTCGAGCTGGTGCTGGCGACCGCCGCTGCGCCGGCATAGGTGCCGCCCGCCCCGACCGTTGCGTTGGAGACGTTGGTGTCCCTGCCGGTGGCGGTGATCTGGAGGATGCCGGTGTAGTCGGCATGGTTCAGCGTATCCATGTCGGCAGATGCGCCCAGATAGGCATAGGTGTGCGCGTTCGACGACGTCTGCGCCACGGTCGCGCCCAGTGCCAGGAATCCGCTGGAAAGACCGGTCGCCTCGGCGTATTGGGCGCTGTCGTTCTCGGCCGCAATGACCACGTCGGCGTTGGGAAGCCGGATCCCGGTTCCGCCATACGCGTTGACGGTCGCGTTCTCCGACGCCCTCGCCAAGCTGCCCTGCGCGCCGATCAGCGAACCGCCACCGCCGGCGAGCGCCTTGGCCCAGGTCGTCGTGCCATAGATTGTCGTCGTGGTTCCGTCGGTATTGGACTGCGTACCAATGATCGGGACAAGCGCCATCGCGGTCACGCCGAGCGCGCCGCCGGAGAAGATGACGTTGTCGCCGACATCGGCAGTCACAGTGGCTCCGACGGTCGACTGCGCGATCGCGACACCGACGGCACCGCCACCCACGGAGACGCCGATCGCCTCGCTCGACAGATTGGGCGTGATCGACGCCGTCACCAGCGTGCCGGCACCGGTCGCGGAGGTCGCGATCGAGGCGCCGGATCCGATCTCGGCTAGCACGCCCGAGTTTTCGTGGGCCTCGGCATCCGCGCCGACGCCGGCGACGATACCGCCGCCGAGCGCGGTTGCGGTCGTGCTCAATGTGCCCGCACCCGCGGCTCCAACCGCCAATGTCGAGGTGTTGACGGCGGCGCCGTTCAGGACTCGCGCTGCGACCGAGCTGCTTCGGCTCGCCGTTGCGACCGAAGCACCGACCGCCACCGCACCGGCGCTGGCGCCGCCGGTGAAGACGACCTGGCTCGACGAATCCAGCGCCATGACGGCGGCGGCGCCCGTACCGGTGATTTGGCCGCCGAGCATGGCGACCACGGAATTGTTGACATTGCCGACCGCCACGGAGGCCTGGGCGCCGAAGTAGAGCGCCGCGCCGCCGGCGATCGCCTCGGTGTCGATGGTCTTGCCGGCATAAGGCCCGGTGCTGGCGTCCTTGACGACTGCCGCCACATTGACCGCGGTCGCCGAGACCGTCAGAGGCGTATCCGCAGCCTCCAGCACCCCGGAGCCGTTGCGGCCGTAGTCGCTCAAATTGGCGAACACCGTGCTGTTGACGCTGGTGTAGCCGATGCCGGCCCCGATGCCCACGTTCTTGGCAAAGCCCGCGCCGAGCAGATACATCTTGGCCGCGTTGGCGCTGGTGGCCGTGACGTTGACCTGCGTGCCGATGACGTGGCCACCGGCGATCTGGGCGACGACGGCATCGTTGCCGCCACTCAACACACCGCTGACGTCGTAGGTCGAGGCGGTATTGGCATTGCTCGGATTGCCGGCCGTCCCGCTTCCGACCGCGTCGCTGCCATGCGAGGTGCTGGTTCTGGCGTTCACCGCCGCAATCGTGCCGTTGTTGCCCTGATTGAGCTGGCCGGTCTGCTGACCCTGGGTATCGGCATCGGCCGTGTTCGTGCCGATCATGATGACGCCCACGGTCGCGCCGATGCCGACGCTGCCGCCGATGCCGGCGGTGACCGCGTAGGACAGCACCTCCTTGGTGCTGAGCGCGGCGACATTGATCGCACCGGACGAATTCAAGTTGCTGTTGCGGCTCTCGGCGATGGTCTGGCTCTTGAACGAGATGACGTTGGCGGCGGCGCCGACGCCGACCCCCGCCCCGCTGGCGCCGACCGCGAGCGCACCTGCGATCTCCTTGATCGCCACGTCCTCGGTCGCGTTGATGGTAACCGCACCGGCCGCGCCGCCTGTCACCGATTGCAGCGTGGTGTCGTAGACGCCGGCGATGGTGGTGTTGCTGGCGATCTCGATGTTCGCCATGCCGGCGATCGCCGCAGTGCCGGTCGAGAGCGCGCCGCCGACCGCATAGGCCTCGAAGCGGTTCTTGGTGTTTGCCTCGACGTCGAGCGCGCCGCTCAGATTGAGCGCGGTCGTGTGTGCAGCACCATTGCCCTGATAGTGGAATTCGTCGCCGACATAGGCCTCGGTCCGGTTCGAGGAGACCTGGACCAGGAATGCGGCGCCGATCGCGGCCTGGCTGCCATAGGCGCCGGAGCCGTTCGCGGAGAAGATGCCGGTGTTGTTGGTGGCGTTCACCGTCAATGATGCAGCCGTCAGCGCTCCGCCGTCGACATAGGCTTCCGTCGTCGCCTGGAAGACGTTCAGCCCGACCGAGCCGGTGTTGAACCCGGTCGCGATCGAGGACGCGTCCTGCTCGGCATTGGCCTTCACCGTGACGGCGCCGACCGTCGCGCTCGTCGACTGCACGCCGCCGACCGTGGAATTGGTGATATACGCAAAAGTATCGCGCGACATGGTCGTGCTGATGATGGTCGCGCCGCCGCCGCCGCTGCCTGTGGGCGGGACGATGCCGAAGCCGAACGCGCCGGAATAGGAGAAGCTGCTGGCCGCCACCTCGATCTGCGGCACCAGCGTCGACGAGGTCAGGCGCGTATCGATGGCCGCACTGTCGATATAGGCCCGGGTCGCCCCGCTCATCACATTGGTGATCGGATTGATCATGATGGCGATGCCGCTGCTCGCGGCGAGCGAGGCGACATTGGTCACGACGGCCTGGTGCGAGCTCGCGACCACGGCAAGGCCGCGCACGATGTCCTGGTTCTCGGAGAGGTCGGGCGTCGTGTCGGTCGGCGCATGGGCGGCGCCGAGATCGAAGGCGTGGACCAGTGTGCCGTTATTGACCGACAGCGTATCCGTCGAGCTGGTCCCGAGCGCGTCCACCTTGGTGTTCGCGCCGCTGATATAGGCCGCAGTGGTTCCGGTGATCCGGTTGGTCACCATCGAGCCGGCGATGCCGGCCGCCCCCTTGCTGATCGACAAGGCGCCGGCAAACACGGCCGCCTTGTCGTTATTGCCGGCGATCACGCCGACATTGTTGGCGGCGGTGACGTCCGCGCCGTTGATACCGTTGGAGCCGGCGGCGGTAATGCCGGCGGTGACGTTGGTCCCCAACAGATTGGTGGCCACCGAGCCCGCGAACCCCACCTGGGAGGACATCGCGATACCGACGGCGACGGTCGAGATGCTGGTGTTCGAGTTCGCGCTGACGGCGACGTTGCCCGAGGCGGTCAGCTTGGAGCCGGTGACGCCGGCGCTGACATCGTTGGCGATGCTGCTGTAGACGAGTGCCAGGCCCGCGGCGCTTCCTTGCGTCGAGGCGCCTGCGACGGCGGCGCTTCCAGTGATGCTGGAATTGTCGGTCGCGGAGACCGAGATGTTGCGGCCCGTGACGGAGGATTGCGACGCGCTCGACAGGTTGTTGCCGATCGCCGCCGAGACGGTGTTGGCAATCGAGCTGATCGTGGTGCCGCCGACGCCGGCAAATTGCCCCGTCGCCAGACCGAAGCCGATCGTGACCGCCTGGATCTTGGAGGAGTCGACCGCGCTCACACTGACATTGCCGTTACTGCCGGCGGTCATCAGGACGTTGGCGATATAGGCCGAATGCGTCGTC
>Ga0207426_1001739_pt1 | contig 16577 bp, 15 predicted proteins | sample AraplaMF_Cvi_mMS_FD_184265 | JGI IMG/M metagenome (GOLD analysis project Ga0207426, IMG submission 184265) | Arabidopsis root microbial communities from the University of North Carolina, USA - plate scrape MF_Cvi_mMS (SPAdes) (version 2) | ecosystem: Host-associated > Plants > Roots > Endosphere... | reverse complement strand
CCCGCCAGTTCATCAACCACGGCCACATCAAGGTGAACGGCCGCAAGGTCAACATCTCGAGCTACCAGCTCAAGGTCGGCGACGTGATCGAGGTCAAGGAAGCCTCCAAGCAGCTCGCCCACGTGCTTGAAGCCAGCCAGCTTCCCGAGCGCGACACCCCCGACTATCTCGAAGTCGACCACGGCAAGATGACCGCCAAGTACGTGCGCATCCCCGCCCTCTCCGACGTGCCGTTCCCGGTGCAGATGGAGCCCCATCTGGTCGTCGAATTCTATTCGCGCTGATAGCTCGGCAGGACACTATTCAAAGGCCCCGGTTTTCCGGGGCCTTTTTGTTTGAGCCGGCCATGTTATGATCGCGTGATGGAGCTGATCATGACGCGTCTTCTCGGCGGACCTCTCAACGAGATTGATGATCGGCCCCTCTCCAGCTAACAACAACAGAAGAGGCCGACCTGGCAGAAGCAGAGGCTGAAATCGCCCGCGGCGAATTAGCCACTGCCGATGAAGTTCGCGCCATGCGGAAAAAGCACGGTCTGTGATGCTCTACACCCCTCCCCCCATCGATCCCAAGGCGCCGCCGGTGCGCATCAATCTGCTCTCGGACACGCAGACCAAGCCGACGGCTGCGATGCGCGAGGCGATGGCGCGCGCCGAGGTCGGCGACGAGCAGGTCGGCGACGATCCGACCACCAACGCGCTGTGCGAGCGCGTTGCCGAGCTGATGGGCAAGGAGGCGGCCGTCTACATGCCTTCGGGCACGATGTGCAATGTCACCGCGACGCTGGTGCATTGCCGCCCCGGCGACGAAATCCTGGCGCATGAGACCGCGCACATCATCGCCCGCGAGGGTGGCGCGCATGCCGCGCTCGGCGGCTTCCAGGTCAACCAGCTCAAGGGCGCCGACGGCCAGTTCACGCCGGAGACGTTCCGGAAAGCCCTGCATCCGCGCACGCGCTACCAACCGGCGCAGACCGTCGTCAGCGTCGAGCAGACCGCCAATATCGGCGGCGGCACGATCTGGAAGAAGGCCGCGCTCGACGAGATCGTCGCGATCGCCAAGCAGCATGGCCTCGTTACGCATATGGACGGCGCGCGGCTGCTCAACGCGACCGTTGCGAGCGGCATCTCCCCGCGCGACATGACCGCCGGCTGGGACTCGGCCTGGATCGACTTCTCCAAGGGCTTGGGCGCACCGATCGGCGGCGTGCTTGCCGGCACGCGCGCCTTCATCGACGCGGTGTGGCAGTGGAAGCAGCGGCTCGGCGGCTCGATGCGGCAGTCCGGCGTCTGCGCGGCGGCCTGCATCTACGCGCTCGACCATCACGTCGATCGCCTTGCCGACGACCACGCCAATGCGCGTGCGCTCGCGCGCGGGCTGTCACAGATCGCGGGCATCGAAGTGCAGGAGCCCGAGACCAATCTCGTGTTCTTCAAGCCCGACGGCGCGGGCGTTGCAGGTGACAAGATGGTCGCCGCCCTGCGCCAGCGTGGCGTCACGCTCGCGATGATGGACGGCCGCATCCGCGCCTGCACCCATCTGGACGTCAATGCGGCCCAGGTCGAGGAAACGATCGGGTACGTGCGGGAGATCGTGCGCGGGGCGTAGGTCTTGTAGACCGGATGGAGCGCAGCGAAATCCGGGACGGTCTTTCTTGCGGCACGAATCCCGGATTGCGCTGCGCTCCATCCGGGCTACGAAGCCGGCCAGTTACCGCCCCATCGCCTGATAGATCAGCGTTTTCAGCGCCAGCTGAATGCGGCCGCGCTGTGAGGGCGTCTGCACCATGAAGATCCCGAACAGGTCGTCTTCGGGATCGATGAAGAAGAACGTGCCGCCGACGCCGTCCCAGCGATATTCGCCGAGCGGCCACGAGGTGCCCTCCGGCACCGACGTGCGCACCGCAAAGCCGAGGCCGAAGCCGCTTGTCGCGCCCGGATAATAATTGGGATCGCGCACGACCTTGGTCTCGGGCCCGATGTGGTCGGATGCCATCAGCGCAATGGTCTCGGGCTTGAGATAGCGCCGGCCGTCATAGCTGCCGCCGTTGAGCAGCATCTGCGAGAAGCGTGCGTAGTCACTGATCGTGCCGACCAGACCGCCGCCGCCCGACTCCCATCGCAACGGTTTCCGGGGATCCTTGACCTGCGTCATCGGACTGATCGCGCGATCATTCGGCATCGGCTCGGCGATGCGCGGCCATTTGGCGGGATCGGCGACGTAATAGGCGGTGTCGGTCATGCCGAGGGGATCGAGCAGGCGCTCCCTGGCGAACTCGTACAACGTTTTGCCTGATATCACCTCGATGATACGGCCGAGCACGTCGGTGGAGTGGCCATAGTCCCAGATCGTGCCGGGCTGCTCGGCGAGCGGCAGCGCGGTGATCTTCGCGACCAGCTCGGCATTGGTCAAAGCCTTGTTGTCGAACAGGCCGGCGTCGGCATAGAGCTTGTTGACCAGACTCCCGCCGTAATAGCCGTAGGGAATCCCGGCGGTGTGGCGCATCAGATCCTCGATCGTCACCGGACGATCGAGCGGCTCCAGCACCATCGAGACACTGCCGTCTTCGGCCTTCTTCTCGACGGCGACCTTCATGCCGGCAAAGGCCGGAATGTATTTCGACACGGGATCGGCGATCGAAAGCCTGCCCTCCTCGACCAGCATCATCGCCAAGACCGTGGTGATCGGCTTCGACATCGAATAGAGACGGAAGATCGTGTCGGCGCTCATCGAGAGCTCGGTCGCGACATCGCGGACGCCGAAATTCTCGTAATAGACCGGCTTGCCGTGCTGCTGCAGCAGCAGGATCGCGCCTGGAAAAGTGCCGGCCGCGATCTCGTTGCGGATGTACTCGGAAACCTTGGCGAGCCCCTCGGGCGAGAAGGAATGGGCGCGCCCCTCAGAGCCCGCCCGCGCACTGACCGCTCCGAACAGAAGAACGAGCGCCGCGATCAACCCGCGGCGCCCGAACCTGTCAATTCTCCATGGCTTCATAGACCAACTGCTTCAATGTCCGCTGGATGCGCTGGCGCTCGGTCGGGGTCTGCTCCAGCAGAACAAAGAACATGTCCTGCTTGGGGTCGATGACGAAATAGCAGCCGGAGGCGCCGTCCCACTTCAATTCCCCGAGATCGCCGGGCGGCGGCGGCTTTGCGTTGCCGGGATCGGTGCGGACCGCAAGGCCGAGACCAAAGCCGAAGCCGTCGCCGGGGAAGTAGAAATAGTCGCGGTCGACACCCGATTTCGGACCGATCTGGTCGGTCGTCATCAGCTTGAACGTCGCGGGCTTGAGGATGGTCTTGCCGTCGAGAGAACCGCCGTTGAGCAGCATCTGCGCGAAACGCTCATAGTCCGCCATGGTCGAGACCATGCCGCCGCTCGCCGACTGCCACTTCTTGACGACGGTCGGATCGTTGATGCGGCCGACGCGGAAATCGCTGTCGTTCGGCACCGGCTGCGCCAGCAGCTTCTGCTTCTCGGGATCGGTGACGAGAAAGCCGGTATCGACCATGCCGAGCGGGCCGAGCACCTTCTCGCGCTCGATGTCGAGCAGCGGCTTGCCGGTCGCGACTTCCATCACGCGCGCGAGGATATCGGTGGAATGACCGTATTGCCAGAGCGCGCCCGGCTGGTTGTGCAACGGCAGCTTGGCGATGCGCTCGGCGAACTCGGCGAGGTCGAAATCGCCGTCATAGATCTTGGCGTCGCGATAGGCTTTGCGGACCAGGCTGTCGCCGTAGAAGCCGTATGTGACGCCCGAGGTGTGCGTCATCAGGTCGTGCACGGTCATCGGCCGGTTCAGCGGCACCAGCTCGAGCGACTTGGTGCCGTCGTCGGCCTTCTTCTCGACGCCGACCTTCAGATTGGCAAAGGACGGGATGTACTTCGAGACGGGATCGTCGAGCTTGATTGTGCCGTCCTCGACCAGCTGCATCGCGACCACCGAGGTGATCGCCTTGGTCATCGAGAACAGGCGGAAGATCGTCTTGTCGGTGATCGGAGCCTTGCTGACCACGTCCTGCACGCCGAAGGCCTCGTGGAAGACCGGCTTGCCGTGCTGCTTGATCAGCACGGTCGCGCCGGCGATCTTGCCGGTCGCGACCTCGTTCTTGAAGAACTCGCTGATCTTGCCGAGCTTGTCCTGGTTGAAGTGCGCGCCGGCCGGAATCTCATAAGTCCCCTCGGCGCGCGCCAGTGACATCGCACCCAGCGACATCAGCGCGCCGCAAACGAAAGTCCGCAAACCCATTTGTAAAATCATATCCCCTCCACGGAACATGGCGGGCGGAGTGTACCGGCCGCGCCATCAGGCACAAGGGCTGCCATGGCGCGCCAAAACGTCCGTGTGGGGTACAGCAGAATATGACGGGTTACGTCCAGCCCGCCGCAGAAGGGCCGCCCGCGATGCCTCCCTCGCCGGGAAGCGACAAGTTTGCGGCGTTGACGATAGCGTCAACGCCGGGTCGTCATGTCGGCAATGGTGACCTCGAGCTCGGCGCCGCCAATGCGGCGCGCCAGCCCGGTCATGGATCAGGCCGCGACGGCGACGCCCTTCTCGGAGAAGAGCTGCTGCAGCTCGCCGGCCTGGAACATCTCGCGGACGATGTCGCAGCCGCCAATGAACTCGCCCTTGACGTAGAGCTGGGGAATGGTCGGCCAGTTCGAGAATTCTTTGATGCCGTTACGCAGCTCGGCGGACTCGAGAACGTTGAGGCCCTTATAGCCGACGCCGATGTGGTCGAGGATCTGGACGACCTGACCGGAGAAACCGCACTGCGGAAACTGCGGCGTTCCCTTCATGAACAGAACCACGTCGTTCGACTTCACTTCGTTGGCGATGAATTCCGAGATGCTCATATCCGTGTCCTTCTGGGGCGGAGCCCTCAACGATTCCCTTCGGGCAGGCTCAGCCGATCTAACCCGATACCTGCCTATATATGTAGCCCAAACCGTTGTGCATCCAAAGTAAAATGGCGGCGAATGGCCCCCGGGCGGCCGGCCCCGACGACACCGCGCCATTGCATGATGGCACGAATATCATCGCCTGGGAGGACTTTCATACCGTAACGGAGCCCCTATCTAGGACAAACCCCGGTTTTGGAACCGTGGTCCGCGAACAACGTTCTCTTGTCCTGTCTGGAGAAAAACGTGACGAAACAAGCCTCCGCCACGGCCCCTTCGCCGCTTTCGTCACAATTGGCTGATCCGGCCGGCCTCGCCCACAGGCTGGAGCAGGCTTTTCTCACCGTCCGCAACGAGACCGAGCGCCGGGCCGCGCCGCTGTCCCCCGAAGACCAGCAGATCCAGTCCATGCCCGACGCGAGCCCGATCAAGTGGCACCGCGCCCATACCACCTGGTTCTGGGAGCAGTTTCTGCTCGGCGAGCATTCGCCGGGTTACCGCCTCTTCCATCCCGACTTCGCCTTCCTGTTCAATTCCTATTACGTCAGCGCCGGCCCCCGTCACGCGCGTGGCCACCGCGGTGACATCACCCGCCCGAGCGCCAGCGAGGTCGGGGCCTATCGCAGCCATGTCGATGCGGCCGTCGTGAAATTCTTCCGCGAGAGCGGCGAGGAGCAGCTTCGCGGCCTCGTGCCGCTGATCGAGGTTGGTCTCAACCACGAGCAGCAGCATCAGGAGCTGATGCTCACCGACATCCTGCACGCCTTCGCGCAGAACCCGATCTATCCGGCTTATGACACGAGCTGGCGTTACCCGGCCTCGACGCGTGCGGGCGAGGATTGGTTGACGCTCAACGAAGGCATCCACACCGTCGGTCATGTCGACGACAGCTTTCATTTCGACAATGAGAAGCCGGCGCATCGCGCCCTGGTCGGCCCGGTCAAGCTCGCGCGCAATCTCGTCACCAACGCCGAATGGCTCGCCTTCATGCGCGACGGCGGCTACGCGAAGGCGACCCTGTGGCTGATGGACGGCTTTGCCGCCGCCGGCAAGGACGACTGGCAGGCGCCGGGCCATTGGCGCGAGGTCGACGGCCAGTGGCAGATGATGACGCTGGCAGGTCTCAAGCCGATCGATCCGGACGCCCCGGTCTGCCATGTCAGCTATTACGAAGCCGATGCGTTCGCACGCTGGGCTGGAAAGCATCTGCCGACCGAGATGGAATGGGAGGTCGCCGCGCGCACGGGCCAGCTCAACGACGCCTTCGGCATCGTCTGGCAGTGGACCCGCTCGTCGTACTCACCCTACCCCGGCTACCGCGCCGTGGAGGGTGCGCTCGGCGAGTACAACGGCAAGTTCATGATCAACCAGCTGGTGCTGCGCGGCTCCTCGCTTGCAACGCCCGACGACCACAGCCGTATCACCTATCGAAACTTTTTCTATCCGCACCACCGCTGGCAGTTCACCGGACTGCGGCTTGCCGATTACGTCTAACCTCAATCCGACGATCAATGCGCGCCGGACAGCGCGTTCAGGAGAGTATCATGAATGTGCACGCCAGCGCTTTGGCCGAAGCGCATCTCCCCGACGAGCAGACCACCGCATTCGCCCGCGAGGCCATCGAGGATCTCTCGCAGCAGCCTAAAAAGCTGTCGCCGAAATATTTCTACGACGCGACCGGCTCGGAGCTGTTCGAGGCGATCACCAAGCTGCCGGAATATTATCCGACGCGCACCGAGCTCTCGATCCTGAAGGAGCGCGGCAGCGAGATCGCGAAGATCATTCCGGAGCATGCGGCACTGGTCGAGTTCGGCGCCGGCGCGACCACGAAGGTCCGCCTGCTGCTCGACCAAAGCAAGTTCGCGGCCTATGTCCCGGTCGACATCTCCGGCGATTTCCTGAAGGCGCAGGCCAACGGCCTGAAGCGCGACTTCCCCTCGCTCGGCATCTATCCGGTCGCGGCCGACTTCACCACGCCGTTCGAACTGCCCAAGGCGGTGGCTGCGATGCACAAGGTCGGCTTCTTTCCGGGCTCGACCATCGGCAATTTCGAGCCGCATGAAGCCCAGGCCTTCCTCAAGAGCGCCCGCCGGATCCTCGGCAAGGGCGCGCAGATGATCATCGGCGCCGACCTCGAAAAGGACGAGCGCGTGCTGTTCGACGCCTACAACGATGCGGCCGGCGTCACCGCGCGCTTCAACCTCAATGTGCTCGTGCGCATCAATCGCGAGCTCGGCGGCAATTTTGATCTCTCCGCCTTCACCCACCGCGCGATCTACAATCGCGAGCGTCACCGCATCGAGATGCATCTGTTCAGCAAGAAGAACCAGACCGTGCGCCTGCTCGGCACGACCTTCTCGTTCCGGACCGGTGAGAGCATCCACACCGAGAACAGCTACAAATACAGCATCGCGCGCTTTGCCGCGCTGGCGCAAGGAGCGGGCTGGCGCGTGCGCGAGAGCTGGACGGACGCGGCCGGGATGTTCTCGGTGCATGCGCTGGAAGCGGTGGAGTAGCTCCCGCGCTTCGATAGCCGTTTCCGTGGCGCATCCTTCGAGACGCCCGCTTTTGGCGGGCTCCTCAGGATGAGGTCGGAGTGTGTGGCTCCAGCTCCCGCGCGCACTATTGCCAGATCAGCCTCATCCTGAGGAGACCGCGCAGCGGTCGTCTCGAAGGACGAGGCGCTTGCTCAGACGGCGCTCGGATTCAATGCGCCTCAACCTCTTCCGGCGCCGACCCCAGCGACACCGATTCCCACACCGCGACCACGATCATGATCACGCTGGTCGCGACCGACAGCCAGAGCGGCGACAAATCCGACGCGAACCACCACAGCAGCAGAAGCAGGATGATGCCGATGCCGTGCGAGAGCTGGAGGAAGCCGCGGATCGAGTGCTTGAACAGGATGGTGCCGATCAAAAACACGAGCGGGCCGCCGATCGTGCTCAGGATGGTGCGCAGGTCGGAATGGCCAGTGGGATGCTTCAACACCAGTTCGTCCGACACCGCGGTCAGGATGATGCCGGCGATGATCGGCATGTGCAGATAGGTGTAGGCGATCCGCGCCAGCCGGCCGGATTCAGCGGATTTCGAGAGCCGCTCCGAGCCGGCCTCGGCGCCCTTGTGGAAATAGACCCACCACATCGCGATCGCCGAGACCAGCGCCGAGACGAAGGCCAGAATATTGTCCGCGGTCCATTCCAGTTCGGCAAAGGTCGCGCCGTTGACGACCACGGCTTCACCCAGCGCGATGATGATGAAGCCGGCGCAGCGCTCGGCCATGTGGCCGCCCTCGACCGCCCAGGCCTCCACCGAGGAAAAGCCGAGCTTCGGCACCCAGAACCGCACCGCCGGCGAGATGTATTCGATCGTCAGCGCCGCGATCCAGAACCACAGCCGCGCCTCGTCATGGGCGAGACCGCCTGATATCCAGAAGAACGCCGAGCAACTGAGCCAGACCAGGATGCGGATCGCGTTGTGCCGGACCGCTGTCCGATGACGCGGGGTCGCGAGCAGCCAGAACGCGGTGCGCCCCACCTGCATGGTCGCATAGGCGATCGCGAACCACAGGCCTCGTCCCTCGAACGCGCTCGGGATCGTCGTCGACAGCACGAGGCCGCCGAGCATCATGAGGAAGATCATGATGCGGACCGGCGTCAGCTCGGGATTGAGCCAGTTGGTGACCCAGGCGGTGTAGACCCACACCCACCACACCGCGAGAAACAGCACCGTGACATGAACGGCGCCGAGCGGCGTGAAATGGTGCAGCAGCGTGTGCGAGACCTGCGTAACCGCGAAGACGAAGACCAGGTCGAAGAACAGCTCGGCATTGGTGACGCGGCTGTGCTGGTTCGGCAGGATGACGCGGAACATCGCGCCGCGCGGGTTGTCCGCAGCCATCATCGGGCCCCCGTCGCGATCAGGTCAGGAGCCGGGTACGCCGGTTTGCAGCGCCAGCGCATGCAGCACGCCGCCCATCTGGCCTTGCAGGGACCGATAGACGATCTGGTGCTGCTGGACGCGGGACTTGCCGCGGAAGGATTCGGAGATCACGGTCGCGGCGTAATGGTCGCCATCGCCGGCGAGGTCACGGATGGTCACCTCGGCATCGGGGATTGCGGCCTTGATCATCGCCTCGATATCGTGGGCGTCCATGGGCATTCGGGTCTAGCTCCTGTCTCGAATCGCTTTGCCGGGGTCCCGATCTGCAGGGCCAAACTTGCCGGCGGGGCGAAACTTAGCGTGAACGGGCTTCTACGTCACGCTTTCAGGCACTATATCCCTGATCCGATCAGGATAAAGGCACGACAAAGTGCCGCGCGGGACTGAACGAACGAAAAGGCGTGAAATCATGAAACTCCCAGGGCCCGACCACCCCATCACGATCACCCAGAACCCGAAGCGCGTCCGGGTCACGGCCGGCGGCGTGGTGATCGCCGAGACCAGCAAGGCGCTGGTCCTCAAGGAGGCCAAGTACCCGGCGGTGCAATATGTCCCACGCGAGGACGCCAACATGGCGCTGCTGGAGCGCACCGAGCGCACCACCCACTGCCCCTACAAGGGCGACGCGAGCTATTACAGCGTCAAGGCCGACGGCAAGACGCTCGACAACGCGATCTGGACCTACGAGACCCCCTTCCCGGCGATGACCGAGATTTCGGGCCATCTCGCCTTCTACCCGGACAAGGTGAAGATCGAGGAAGTGGGCTGAGCCCTGCTCGCGCGCCACCGTCATGGCCGGGCTTGTCCCGGCCATCGACGTTTCTAGCACCCGGAAGAAAATGCGTGGATGCCCGGGCATGACGACTGGGGGGCTGACGCAACCCGGCTACGCCCTGAATATCGTGAGCCCAAGTATCAGCAGCACCAGGAAGATCACGACGAAGACATAGAACAGGAAGCGCGCGATATCGGCCGAAGCAGCCGAGATGCCGGTGAAGCCGAGCACGCCGGCCACGATCGAGATCAGTAAAAAGATCAGCGCCCATTTCAGGATCGTCATCGTCAACTCCGACCTGAGGCCGCAACCACGCGGCTCTCACTCTTTACGTCGACCCTAACTTCGCTGCGCGGAACTGGTTCCTGATCGCACGACAGGGAGCCCTTTCGGCACAAACTGCGCTTGATGAATCCGGTTCCGGGCGGCACAGTCACCCCGGGACGGAAGCGCAACCGGGGCGACCATGATCACGATGTCACATACCGCGGCGATCGGCGCCGAGGCGCATGCCGCACCAAAGGCGAGGTCACGCAACGTCTCGCTCGACCGCGCCCGCACCTTCCTGACGCTGGTGGTGCTGCTGCATCACGCAGTTATCCCCTACACCTATTTCGGCCATACCGATCCGGCGTCATGGATCGGCTTCGACGTCGTCGTGCTCGCCACCGACAGCTTCTTCATGGCGATGTTCTTCTTTCTGTCGGGCCTGTTCACCTGGCCCGGCATCGCGCGCAAGGCGCCGTCGGTCTTCCTGCGCGACCGCCTGCTGCGACTCGGGCTGCCGTTTGCGATCGCCGCCTTCACCGTCATTCCGCTTGCCTATTACGCGATCGCACTGCGAGCCGAGCCGGAGCTGACTTTCGCTGCGTTCTGGTGGAAGACGATCACGGTCGGCCCATGGCCGAGCGGTCCGATCTGGTTCGTCTGGGTGCTGCTGGCGTTCGACCTGACCGCGAGCCTGCTCTATCGGGTCTCCGCGCATCTGGTCGATCCCGGCAACCGCATCTCGCTGCGCGGCTTCGACCAGCCGTTCGTGTTCTGGTTGCTGCTCGCCGCCGTCAGCGTCATCGTCTACGTGCCGTCGCTGCTCTATTTCGGTGGCAGCAGATGGTTCGAGTTCGGACCGTTCTCGGTGCAGGCGAGCCGCATCCTGCTCTACTTCGCCTACTTCTTCATCGGCGTCAGCGTCGGCGCTGCAAATTTCGATCGCGGCATTCTCAGCGCCGACGGCCAACTGCCGAAGAACCGCTGGACATGGGTGGTCGCGACGCTCGTGCCCTACTGCATGATGTGGGTCATGATCTACATCAAGCGCGAGGTCCTCGAGAATCCCGATCCGCAGCCGCACTGGTACCAGGCCGTTTACGGCACGTTCTTCGTGCTGTTCTCGGCCTCGATCCTGCTCGCGATCCTTGCCTTCTTCCTGCACGAGAAATCGCCGGGCCCGAACCTGCTCGACCGCATGCAGGCGGACGCCTATGGCATGTTCCTGGTGCACTACCCGATCGCGCTGTGGATCCAGTACGCGCTGTTCGACTACACGCTGCCCGCGATCGTGAAGGCCACGATCGGCTTCGTGCTCACGGTGATCCTGAGCTGGGGGCTGACGGCGGCGCTACGGAAACTTCCGGGCGCATCGCACGTGTTGTAGAGGCACGCCCTCTCTCAACTCATCATTGCGAGGAGCTTTTGCGACGAAGCAATCCAGACTGCCTCCGCGGAGAGATTCTGGATTGCTCAGCTACGCCCGCAATGACGGAGGAGAAAGCCCTTACGCCGCCTTCCCGCCCATATATTCCGGCAGCCAGCGCTCGTGCGAGGTCTTGAGCGCATCGATCGTGACAGGCGCTTCGCCCGCGATCGCGATGGCATCACCGCCGGTGGTGCCGATGCGCACGCAGGGCACCTCGCAACCGCGCATCTTGGCGAGCACGCGGCCGGCTTCGGTCTCCGGCACGGTGACGAGATAGCGCGCCTGGTCCTCGCCGAACCAATAGGCCTGCGACACCAGCGAGGTCGGCGCTGCCAGCAGCTTTGCGCCGATGCCGCTCGCCATCGCCATCTCGGCGAGCGCGATCAGGAGGCCACCGTCGGAGAGGTCGTGCACGGCGGTCGCCGTGCCCGCATGGATCATGCCACGCACGCAATCGCCGTTGCGCTTCTCGGCAGCGAGATCGACCGGCGGCGGCGCGCCCTCCTCGCGACCGCAAATGTCGCGCAGGTAGACCGACTGGCCGAGCCAGCCGTGGGTGTCGCCGATCAGGAGGATCGCCTCGCCCTCGGCCTTGAAGGCAAGTGACGCGGACTTGGTGAAGTCGTCGAGCAGGCCGACGCCGCCGATCGACGGTGTCGGCAGGATCGCGCGGCCATTGGTCTCGTTGTAGAGCGAGACGTTGCCGGAGACGACCGGGAAGTCGAGCGTGCGGCAGGCTTCCGAGATGCCCTTCAGGCAGCCGACGAACTGGCCCATGATCTCGGGGCGTTCAGGATTGCCGAAGTTGAGATTGTCGGTGATCGCAAGCGGCTTGCCGCCGACCGCGGTGATGTTGCGCCAGGCTTCCGCCACCGCCTGCTTGCCACCCTCGAACGGATCGGCCTCGCAATAGCGCGGCGTGACGTCGACGGTGAGCGCCAGGCCCTTCGGCCCGTCCTGCACGCGCACGACGGCGGCGTCGCCCCCCGGACGCTGCATGGTGTTGCCGAGGATGACGTGGTCGTACTGCTCCCACACCCAGCGCTTGCTGCACATGTCGGGCGTACCGATCAGCTTCTCCAGTGCGGCTCCGACGCCCATCGGCGCGGGCACCTCGCGCGCATGCACGACCGGCAACGCGGCGGACGGGACATGCGGGCGATCATACAGCGGCGCCTCGTCGCCGAGCTCCTTGATCGGCAGGTCGGCCATGACGTCGCCGCCATGCTTGACCACGAAACGCTTGCTCGGCGTGGTGTAGCCGACGACGGCAAAGTCGAGGCCCCACTTCTTGAAGATCGCCTCGGCTTCCTTTTCCTTCTCGGGCTTCAGCACCATGAGCATGCGCTCCTGGCTCTCCGAGAGCATCATCTCGTAGGCGCTCATGCCGGTCTCGCGGGTCGGCACCGAATCGAGATCGAGATCGACGCCGAGGTCGCCCTTGGCGCCCATCTCGACGGCCGAGCAGGTCAGGCCCGCCGCGCCCATGTCCTGGATCGCGATGACGCAGCCCTTCTCCATGATCTCGAGGCAGGCCTCGAGCAGCAGCTTCTCGGCGAAGGGATCGCCGACCTGCACGGTCGGACGCTTCTCCTCGGACTTGTCGTCGAACTCGGCCGACGCCATGGAAGCGCCGTGGATGCCGTCGCGGCCGGTCTTGGAACCGAGATAGACGATCGGCATGTTCACGCCGGACGCCGCCGCATAGAAGATCTTGTCAGCATCGGCGAGGCCCACGGCCATCGCGTTGACGAGGATGTTGCCGTCATAACGGGTGTGGAAGCGTACCTGGCCGCCGACGGTCGGCACGCCGAAGGAATTACCGTAGCCGCCGACACCGGCGACGACGCCGGAAACGAGGTGCCGCGTCCTGGCGTGCTCGGGCGCGCCGAAGCTCAGCGCATTGAGGCAGGCGATCGGGCGGGCGCCCATCGTGAAGACGTCGCGAAGGATGCCCCCGACGCCCGTGGTCGCACCCTGGTAGGGCTCGATGTAGCTCGGGTGGTTGTGGCTCTCCATCTTGAAGACCACCGCCTGGCCGTCGCCGATGTCGATCACGCCGGCATTCTCTCCGGGGCCCTGGATTACCCAGGGCGCCTTGGTCGGCAGGCCGCGCAGATGGATGCGGGAGGATTTGTACGAGCAGTGCTCGTTCCACATCGCCGAGAAGATGCCGAGCTCGGTAAAGCTCGGCTCCCGCCCGATCAGCTTCAGGATGCGCTCATACTCGTCGGGCTTGAGCCCGTGGGCGGCAACCAGTTCGGGGGTGATCTTGGGTTCGTTCTTCATGGCTTCAGGGGCTTTCGGCGGCGGTTTGGCCGTTCTTAGGAAGATCGGGGCCTCGCGAAAAGCCCTTTATGGCGCATTTTCCCGCTGTCCCACGTTTTGCAGGCGGGGTCGGCGGGAACAGGAATTGCAAGGCGTTGACGGATCGGATTTAAGGGCAAAAGAACCTGAATTGAAGGCCCATTTCCTTGCACGAATTGACCAAAGTCCCCTCCACCCGCCGTCCCGACCTGCACATGGCCACCGAGGGGGAGTTCAAGGGCTGGCGAACGTGGATTCGCGACAGTTTTGAGAGCCATATCGGCCCGTTCTGGCACAAGATCGAGGACGACGGCAGCGTCCGCTCGGCGTTCCGGGTCGAGAAAAAGCACCTCAACGGCTCCGGGAACGTCCACGGCGGCTGCTTCATGGCCTTTGCCGACTATTGCCTGTTCGCGATCGCCACCCACGAGCTGGACGGCCCGGCCGTGACCACCAATTTCGCCTGCGACTTCCTCGACGCGGCCCGCGAGGGCGAGCTGGTCGAATGCACCGGCGAAGTCTCCCGCGCCGGCGGCTCGCTGATCTTCCTGCGCGGTAAGCTGAGCTCGGCCGGGCGGCCGCTGTTCACCTTCTCCGGCACGATCAAGCGGGTGAAGCGGAAGCCGGCACTCCCGGCAAACGCATAGCTCGACGCCTTCCCTTTTCGCGCCCCCTCGCCCAGACTTGAGCCAAGCGCGTTCGCGCGGGGGAGCAGGAACAAGGTGCCGCAGAGCACATCGTCAGGCCGTACAGCGGCCGCGGCATCATCGTCGCCATCCGTCACAGCCACCGGTGCGCACAGCTGGCGCGACTACGCGTTGCTGTTCGCGCTCGCCTGCTGCTGGAGCTCGACCTATCCGCTGGCCAAGCTCGCGCTGGATACGATCCCGCCGATCACCTTCATCTCGGCACGCTCGCTGATCGCCGCCGCCTTCCTGTATCCGATCCTGCGGATGCGCGGCTTGAGGCTGCCGACCGATGTGAAGGCCTGGAAGCTGTTCGCGGTCCAGCAGCTGATCAACTCGACGTTTCCGTTCCTGGTCATCACCTGGTCGCAGCTCTACGTGCCGGCGTCGAACACGGTGGTGCTGGCCTCGACGACGCCGATCTTCGCGTTCCTGATCACCTCGCTGATCACGCGGCACGAGCCGGCGACGCTGCTCAAGCTCGTCGGCGCGATCCTCGGCCTCGCCGGCACCATCGCCATCATTGGCCTGGACGCGCTGCGCGGCTTCGGCAGCGACATCATCGCCGAGATCGCGATCCTGCTCGCCACCATCTCGTTCGCGTGCGCGACGATCTTCGGCCTGCGGCTCTCCGACTACGACCCGATGGTGGTGGCGACAGGCTCGCTGCTGTTCGGGGGCCTCGTGCTGCTGCCGGCTTCGCTGATCATCGACCAGCCCTGGACGCTGCACCCGACCCCGACGGCGATCGTCGCCACCATCGTCATGGGCATCGTCTCCAGCGCGCTGGGACTGCTGCTGTTCTACGTCTGTCTCGGACGGCTCGGCACGCTGACCACGAATGCGCAAGGGTATCTGCGCATCCCGATCGGCGTCGGCCTGTCGGTGCTGCTGCTCGGCGAGAGCGTGCCGTCGAACCTGGCGCTGGGCCTGCTGCTGGTGATGGCCGGCGTCGCCGCGATGACGGTGCCAGCGGAGAAGTTCAGGCTTCGGTAGGACGGATTATTGCTTGGCGTCGTCCGCCAGCATCTTCCGGTATTTCTCGACGTCGCGCGTCACCAGCTTCTGGAGCACGTCGGGCGTATGCTCGTCGGCATCGGGCGCAACGGTCGAGAGTTCTCCGAAGCGCTTCTTCACCGCATCCGTCTCGACGGCCGTGCGCGCCGCCGAACTCAGCTTCGCGATCACGGCCGGCGGCGTGCCCTTGGGCGCAAACAGGCCGTTCCAGCCCTGCGCCTCGAACTCGGGCAGCCCCGCTTCCGTCGACGTCGGCAGATCGGGCAGCGTGGCGAGCCGCACCGTCGAGCCCACGACAAGGCCCTTCACCAGCTTCTCGTTGATCGACTGCGAGACAGACGCCGCCGCATCGCAGACACCGTCGATCTGGCTGCCGACCGCATCGGTGAGCGCAGGCGCGGCGCCGCGATAGCCGACCAGCTGCGCGTCGATGCCGGCGGCCGTCACGAAGCTTTTGCAGATGAGATAGTTCGACGAGCCGACGCCAGCATGGCCGAGATTGATCTTGCCAGGATTGGCCTTGGCGTAGGCGATGAACTCTTTCAGATCCTTCGCCGGAAAATCTTTGCGCAGCGCGATGATGCCGAAGGTCTTGGCGACCATGGCGATCGGCACGAAGGATTCAGGCGTGAACGGCAGTTTCGGATAGATCGTGTAGGTCGCGGCGTTGGTGCCGGCATTGCCGATCGCGATGGTGTAGCCATCAGGCTCCGCGCGCGAGGCACGCGCCAGCGCGGTCGAGCCGCCGGCGCCGGCGACATTCTCGATCACCACGGTCTGGCCGAGCGCGATGCCCATCTGCTCGGCCACCGTGCGCGCGATCACGTCCGACGTGCCGCCGGCCGCGAACGGCACGATCATGGTGATTGGACGTTTGGGAAAGTCCTGCGCCAAGGCGGCACTTGCCAGCGACAGCGCCGCGACCGCAGCGAACGCGCGCTTCAGCACGAACGAGATCACGCCGCCTTTTCCAGATGCGCGGTGAGGCCGGCGAACAGGCCGCGGCCGTCGGTGCAGCCCATGATGTCTTCGACGTGGTTTTCCGGATGCGGCATCATGCCGAGCACGTTGCCCTCGTCGTTGACGATCCCCGCGATCGAATGCGCGGCACCGTTGATGTTGGATCGGTCGTCGACCGTGCCGTCCGGGGAGCAATAGCGATAGAGCACGCGCCCCTCGCCCAGCAACCGCTTCACCGTCTCTTCGTCGGCCGCATAATTGCCCTCGCCATGCGCGACCGGCACGCGAATAA
>Ga0207426_1001736_pt1 | contig 16616 bp, 13 predicted proteins | sample AraplaMF_Cvi_mMS_FD_184265 | JGI IMG/M metagenome (GOLD analysis project Ga0207426, IMG submission 184265) | Arabidopsis root microbial communities from the University of North Carolina, USA - plate scrape MF_Cvi_mMS (SPAdes) (version 2) | ecosystem: Host-associated > Plants > Roots > Endosphere... | reverse complement strand
GAGCCCTGGCGCCTCGTCCTTGGGCAATACAAGATTGCCGCCGGCCTGCCGCAGCCGCGCCGTCAGCCGGCTCGCGCCGACCCGATCGAGCAGCACGATCGCCGGCACGTTCAGCGACAATTGCAGCGCCTTCTTCACCGGCACCGTGCCCTGGAACGTCATGTCGAAATTCTCCGGCGCATAGGAGCCGAAGCGCACCGGCCGATCGTCGATCAGGCTGTCGGGGTGGACGAAGCCGTCCTCGAAGGCGAGCCCGTAAATGAAAGGCTTGAGCGTCGAACCCGGCGAGCGGACGGCGCGGGTCATGTCGACCTGCCCTGCCCGGCTCTCGTCGAAATAACCGGCCGAGCCGACGCGCGCGAGCACGTCGCCGCTCTCATTGTCCACGACGATGATGCCGACCGAGATGTTCGGCCCCAGCGCGATAGCGCGATCGCGCGCGAGCGGCTCCAACACCTTCTGCAAGTTTGCATCCAGCGTCAGCTTGATGACCGGCGTATCCTTGACCGTTGAAAGCGCCGTGTCGGAGGCATGCGGCGCCAGGATCGGCATCGGCTTGCGCAGCTTCGGCACCGGCACGGCCTTGGCCTGCTGCGCATCATCGACGTTCACCACGTGCTCGGCGACCATGCGGTCGAGCACGCGGTCACGTGCCTTGCGCGCAGCCTCGGGATAGCGATCGAGCCGCCGCGTCTCCGGCGATTGCGGCAGCGCCACGAGCAACGCAGCCTCGGCCAGCGACAGCCGCTTCGGCTCTTTGCCGAGATAGGCGATCGAGGCCGAACGGATACCTTCGAGATTGCCGCCGTATGGCGCCAGCGCGAGATAGAGGTCGAGGATCTGCTCCTTGCTCATGCTGCGCTCGATCTCGATCGCGCGCACGATCTGGCGCAGCTTTGCGTAGAGCGAGCGCTGACGCCGCGGCTCGATCAGCCGCGCCAGCTGCATCGAGATGGTCGAGCCGCCCGACACGATGTGGCCTCGGGTCGAAAGCTGCAACGCGGCGCGGCCAAGCGCGAGCGGATCGAGGCCGTTATGCGCGTAGAAGCGCTGGTCCTCATAGGCGAACAGCAGCTTCAGGTAAGTCGGATCGACGTTTGCTTTGGCATCGACCGGCAGCCGCCAGCGGCCGTCGGCCATGGCATAGGCGCGCAGCAGTTTGCCGTTACGGTCGACGACTGTGGTGGAGACCTGCCGTGCCTCGTCGAGCGGAAGCGGGCCGAGCGAGTAGACCCAGCCGACGAACGCACCGATGCAGAGAATGAGCGTGAGCGCGAGAGCGGAGAGGATGCGGAAGCCCCACCCCGTCCCGTCATGGCCGGGCTTGTCCCGGCCATCCACGTTCTTGGCGCCGGCACCTACGTCCGTGGATGCCCGGGACATCTGCGCGAAGACGCGCTTCGCGCCTTTGCCCGGGCGCGACGACTGCGTATGAGGCCCGTTCGGAGCGTCAGTCATCCCACCACTCACTTCGCCGCCTGCACCTCGACACTGCCCGTTCCCGTCCGGCCATAGCGCGAGGGATTGTACATGTCCTCGACATAGGCCTGCGGCAGCACGTACTTGCCGGGCGAGACGACACGGACGACATAGGCGACGGTGAACACCGCCTTTGAATCCGACGCCCGATCCACGGCCGCGGTGAAGCGGTCGTCGCGGAACTCCGTGTTCTCAGGCTCGACGCCGTCCTCGATCCAATCCAGCGTCCCGCTGTCGCCGGATGACACCAGCTTCGGATTGTCAATCTCGAGGCCCGCGGGCAGATAGTCGGACACCATGATGTGGCCGTACTCCGGCTTGGCCTCGGTGATCTTCAATACCACGGCGAAGCGCTGGTTCTGCTTGACCTTCCTGATGTCGGCGGGCTTGCCGTCGAGCGTGAAGTAATTCCGCTCGATCTTGAAGCCTGCCGAAGCCGCCGGCTCCGGCGTCACCGGCGAGCCCGACACCGAGACCACCGCCTGAATCGGCGCATCGCCGGTGTTGGTGATCTTCAGCGGCTTGCCGCTCAGCGTGTCCGACTTGTAGTTGCGGTAGAGCGCGGTCTTGACGCCCTGGCCGTCAACCTCGACCGAGAGGTTTTCCTTGGCCAGCGCCCGCGCCGCCAGCACCAGCCACGCATTCTCCTGCGTGGAGGTATAGGGCGTGAGTCCGCGTGCGGTCTCGACGCGTGACACTGCCTGCGTCAGCGTCGCCTTCGGCGCGTTGCCTTCGCTCGCAAGCGACACCAGCGCCGCGGCATCGCGAAGCTGCGAGCCGTAGTCGGTGCGGCCGAACTCAAGCGCGGGCTTTGGCGCCAGGCTGTCGAGCGCGGCACCGTAGACGCGCTCGGCACGGCCGCGGTCGCCGACCAGCGCCAGTGCCGCCGCAAGCTGCGACTTTGCAATCGGCGTTGCGAGGTTGCCTAGCTTGGTATCGGCGAGATAGCGGAGATCGCCGATCGGCGCCGCGCCGTTGCGGGCGAGCACGTAGAGGCCGTAGGCGAGATCGCGGCCGCCGTCTTTCTCCGGCTCGTTGCCGTTGACGACCGAGTTGCGAATGCGATCCAGCGCGTTCTTGAACAGCACATCCGGCACCACAAAACCCTTTTCGCGGGCGCGGGTGAGGAAGTCGGTCACATAGGCATCCAGCCACGCGTCGTCGCCGCCGGCCGACCACAGGCCGAACGAGCCATTGGAGCCCTGACGGGCCAAAAGCCGCTCGATGGCGTCACGGATGCGCTGATCGACCTCGGTGTCCATGGCCAAATGCGCACCGGCCGCGAGGTCGTTGACATAGAGCAGCGGCATGGCACGGCTCGTGATCTGCTCCGAACAGCCGTAAGGATAGCGATCGAGCGCCTTGAGAATCGTCGCCGCATCGAGCGCGGTCGACAGGCTGGCCGAGATCGAGACGCTGCCGGTGCCCGGCACGAGATCGGCGAACATGTCCGAGGTCAGCGTCAGGCTCTCACCCTTCGCCAGAGTCCGGATCGAGCGCCGCGCCAGCACCTGGGTTGCTGCCTTGACGTCGAGCGCATAATGACGCGCCAGCGTCAGCCCGTTCGGGCCCTTGATGTCGACGTCGAGCGTCGCCTGCCCCGCCGCCGTCGCATCGATCGCAAGCGCAAACGAATTGCGCTGCTTGGCGGCGAGCTTGACGGTGGTGGCGGGATTGCCGGTCATTTTCACCGGCCCGCCGGTCTTCACGTTGATGACGTAATCGCCGGCCTGGCCCTCGACATTGTCGATCTCGAGATTGACCGTGCCGTGATCGCCATTGAGCAGGAAGCGCGGCAGCGTCGTGGTCAGCACGACGGGATCGCGGATCACCACGTCGATGTTGGCGCGGCCGAGCTTCGTCGCAGTCCACGCCACCGCCATGACGCGCGCGGTGCCGGCGAACTCCGGAATGTCGAAGCTCACCTCCGCCGTGCCGTCAGCGGCAACGGTGACGATGCCCGAGTAGAGCGCCAAGGGCTTCTGCGCGGGCGGCGAGCCCTGCAGATCCGCAGCGCCCGCGTCGCCGCCGGACTTGATCTGGCCGCGCGTGCCCGACATGCCGTCGATCAGCTGTCCGTAGAGGTCGCGGATCTCCGCGCTGAGGCGGCGCTGGCCGAGATAGTAATCGTCGGGCGCCGGCGGCTTGTAATTGGTGAGGTTGAGGATGCCGACATCGACGGCGGCGATGACGACCTTGGCGTCTTCGCCCGGATTGAGCCCGTCGAGCTTGACCGGGATCCTCAGCGTGGAGTTCGGCCGCATCAGGTCCGGCGGCGAGAGCTTCACGGTCAGCGTGCGGCTCTGCTTGTCGATGCCGAACCATTTCAGTCCGATCGCCCGGCCCGGCATGCGCTGGGCGGCTGCGTCGAGTGGACGGCGCAGGGTTGCGACCACATAGGCGCCGGTGCCCCAGTCCTTGCCGACCGGGAGCTTGACCTGCGCGGTGCCTTCCTTGACGTCGATGGTCTGCGTCGTCAGCAGGCGGTCGCCGACCACGTTGACGGTGAGCTTGCCGGCGGTGCGGACATTCACCGACACGGTCATGGTCTCGCCCGACGCATATTGCGGCTTGTCGATCGAGGTCTCCAGCAGGTCCGGCGTGTCGGCGCTGCCGTCGGAGTACCAGCCGACGTCGAACTGCACCGAGGTCACCGGGCCGTCGGCGTCGTTCGACTTCACGTCCAGCCGGTAACGCCCGGGTTGCGGGGCGAGCGAGATCCGCGACGGCTTGTCGGCGGCGATCGTGACGTCACCGTCGGCGACGCGGGAGGTCGACTTGACCGGCTCATACTCCCAGTAATTGTTCTGGCGATACCACTGGTAGCGCGACTCCATCTTCAGGAGCTCGTAGCGCAGGCCGTCGCGGCGCAGCTTCTCCCCCTCGGGCGAGACGAACACCACGTCGAACTCGGCCTTGTCGCCTTCGGCGACGTTCTTGTCCGCGAACAGCGGCTTGATTCCGATCATCGCGGTCGCGGGTGCGACCGGCAGCACGAGCTTGCGCTCGACGGCGCGGCCGCCGGTCTCGACCATGCGGACGAATATCTGCGCTTCCTGCGGACGCGTCGAGGCCGGCTGCTTGTCCAGCGTCACCGGGAAGGTCGCAACGCCGTTGGCATCGGCCTCGGGCAGATTCTCCAGCGGCGTGCGCTCATTCGAGGTGGTCTCCTCGTCGGCGACGCCGAACTGGTAGCCGGCGAAGCCCGGGCGCTCGCTCGCCGGCGCGATCAGCATGTCGCCTTCGAGTGCAAGTCCCGAGGCTGGCGCGCCATAGAGGAAATGGCCGTCCGCCTTAAGCTCCACCGGAGAATTAGCTTTGATCAGCTTGTCCTTGGCGGACAACTCGAATTCGATCCTGTCCGGAACGTAATCCTCGACCAGGAACGAGGTCTCGCCGACCGATGAGCCCTTCGGATCGGTGAAGGCGCGCACCCGCCAGGTCCCGGTCGGGACCGCGGAATTGAGCGTCACGGCGAGCGAGCGGCCACCAGCGCCCTGGTCGGACAGCACGGCGCGGCGATACTCCACGCCATCAGGACGTTCGATCACCAGCGTCATCGGTCCGCCGTTGACGGCATTGCCCTGCCCGTCGCGCAGCAGCGCGGTCAGATAGACGGTCTCATTGGAACGATAGACGCCGCGCTCGGCATAGACAAAGGCATCGGCACCGGCAGGTACCACGCGGCCGGAGACGCCGCGGTCGGACAGATCGAAGGCCGAGGTCTTCAGACTGAGGAACGCATAGTCGGCCTTCTCGCCGGTCACCGTCAGCATCGCCGGCGACAAACCGCCCTCGCCGCGCGCAAGCCCCGCCTCGAACAGCACGTGACCGATCTCGTCGGTCTTGCGCGTCGCCAGGATCTCGTTGTTACGGGCAACCAGTCGAACCTCGGCCTTGCCGACCGGATCGGTCGACGCCAGCGAGTTCACGAAGACATGGATGCCGTCATTGCCCGAATAGGCGGTCACGCCGAGGTCGGAGACGATGAACCACTGGGTGGCAAGCTGATTGTCGTCGTCCGAACCCGGGCCCTTGGCGGCCGCGGTCATCACGTAGACGCCGGGCTGAAGCTCACCAAGCGCCTGGTCGACCGGAAATGCTGTGGTGACGTCCTGGTTCAGCGTCATCGCGGTCGCGAGCTCGCCGGTCCAGACCTTGACGCCGCGCTCGGCACCGAGATCGGAGAGCTGATAGCGCGACAGCGTCTTCTGAAAATCGCTGTCCACCACGGTGTTGATCAGGTTGCGGTCGCCGATCCGGAACACATTGACGTTCACCGCGGGCGTGTTGACGCTGACCACGGGAATGCCGCGCTGGCCGGTCTTCGGCAGCACATAGGCGCGGCTGGTGAAGCGCACGAACGGCTTGCGGTCGCGCACATAGACGTTGAACTCGGCCGATTTCGGCAGCCCCTCCTTGACGGTGGACGGCAACCCGGCGCGCAGATTGATGTTGTAGCGCTCGCCGTGCTTCAGCCCGTCGACGCAAAGCTGCTTGCCTTCGGCCGAGAGCGCCGGCTTGTCCTGGCCCGCCAGCGCCAGGAACGGCCCGAAATCGGTCCGCTTGGCCAGCTCCTCCGAGAACTGGAAGCAGGCGCGCGGGCTCGCCGAATCCGAGTCCACGGTGTAGTCGAGCAGCCGGAAGCCGTGCTCGTCGCGCATCTTCTCGTACTGGCCGCGGACGTCGGCGACCTCGCGCATGTCGAGCGACAGCCGCAGCGCGTCCAGCGCCGGCCGCCACAGCTTGCGCTCGGCCAGCGACTTGCCGAGCACGGCGAGTGCGTCGGCCTCCTCGCCCGGATTGCCGGCGCGCTGGTAGGCGATGTAGGCGGCGGTCGAGGCCCGTTCCATCAGGAAGGTCTGCTCGCTCGAACTCTTCGGCGAGATCTGGAAGATCACCTTGGCGAGCCGCAACCAGTTGCCGGTGTCTTCCGGCGTGGTCGCCGCGATTTGGCCGAGCACCGACAGGCCGGTGCGGTAGTCGTTGCGCCGGAACGCGGCGTCGGCGTCCGTCTTCAGCGTCGCATTGGTCTTGGCGACCGGCCCGGCCTCGCTCTTGATCTGCGCCTCGAGCTTGATCGCGGAATCGGCGAGGTCGTCGCGCTTGAACGCCTTGTCGGCGGCGCAGGCCGCACTCAGGCCGAACGCCAGCGTGGCGCAGATTGTGACGGCGCGAACAAGACCGATCATAATGGACTCCCGGAAATCACGGCGAACGCCGCGTGAGCATGAAATGCGCGGAAAGGTGACGGACTCAAGGCGATGGAACCAAAGGTGCAAATCGTCGCATTCGCCAATTCTTGCAACATGGCAAGGCACGCCCTGGGGGGACCGGCCGAGATATCGCCGCGCACGCCGTCCTGATGGCGCAGCCCTATCCGACCCGTCGACCGGCGGCCATGTCCCGGAAGCTGATCAGCGTCCCCGGCGATGTGAACCATCGTCCGCTCCGCTGCCGCTCAACCCGGCACCCTGACACCCCACCGTTCCGCTTTGTCGCTTCAGCCGGGAAAACGGTTCGGTTCGGACTTGGCTCGCGTGAGGATTTTTCATATGTGGCGTGCTAGAACACCGGCAGGCGGCAGCCGGCGCCGGTTCAAGGCTGGCCAAGGCTGTTCATACCCGGCCTCAAGACGGTCCCATAGCTCAACTGGATAGAGTAGCGGATTTCTACTCCGCGGGTTGCAGGTTCGAGTCCTGCTGGGATCGCCACTAAAAAGCGTGAGTGATCAAAGGAGTTTGGGCATTTTGGCGTGTCGACGCCGACATTTCGACGTGCCGATGACCTGGCCGCGCTGCTTCGACGGATCCGATCGCATTGCCCGGCGGACACGCCGCGCGATGCCGGCGACAATGGCTTGAATCTGCCGGCGGCGACCCAGCGACGGCTGGAAACGATGCGCGCCACCGAGCCGCTCTCGCCTGCAGCCGACAGACCGCACGACCCTTGGCCTTGAGGTCGTCGACGAAACGCGCCGCCGTCGAGCGACGCGCGCGACATGCGATGCAGGTCGAGCATCTGAATGGCCTCTTCGCCTCCGGGAGAGTTCGATGAAAGGCGGATGTGGATGGGCGCTTCTGCAAACGGATTTCAGCGGGACGTGGGGTTGCTCCATTCCCGATTGCAGTGCTAATTTTCTCACCTCGACAGGGAGTGAAACTTGGGAACCCGCAACTGGAGATCAGTGCTGTTTCCCGATATCGCTCGCAAGAGCGATTGCTGCGCGATAGTCCCGATGCTCGTGGCGATGGCCATCATCGCCGCCCCCGACATCTGTCAGTATCTGCCAATCCCTTTGGACTGATGGCTCACGCAGCTTTTGTAATCACCGCCATATTCGCGACGGCGTTTTTCACACGGCGATGGAAACTCGATCCGCTCGCGACGGCATTCGGATCTTCACTCATCTATTTCACGCCAGGCTTGGTCGGCGCAGCTCTGTTCTCCTATGGCGAAGGGCTCGATCACTACTACGAGGTTTTTGTACCCGGCGCCTATGCAGCGATGGGAATGGTCCTGTTGGGGCTCGTCATAGCCGCAGCGATCGTCGATCGGTTTCCGATCAAGATGGATTGGCGACCCCAATGGCAGCTCACCGTCCCCGGCGTCTTACTGGCGTTTGCCGTAATATCGACCGCCGTCTCGATCGACCACACCGGGCTGTATTTTCTCTGCATCGACAAGAACATGACGCTCGCCGAGATCGACAATTGGTATAATTACGCAACGGTTTCGGCTCAACTCACGCTTGCCGCCGCATTCATTCACCGCAAGCCATGGATCATCGGCGTTGCGAGCTGCCTGCTGCTGGCCGACATGTACGCCGGCTTCCGAACGGGCGTCGCCATGGCTTGTCTGGCGATTCTCATGATCTCAGGCCACCATTTGCCGAAGGGGCGAGCCGCAGCGGTCAAGTTCCTGATCGTGTCCATTGTTTTTGGCGGCACGATGTTCCTCGCAAAGGTGCTGATCGTTCCGGCCAAATACGCCACCGCTTCGTATTGTCCGCCGGCAAAGCCGACAACTGCCGCCCCCTCCCTTTCTCAACCATCCTCATCAGCGTCGACTTCAACTGCAACGCCGACTGCAGATGTCCTCATAGGCACGGCCTACAACCTGACGCGTCCGAATTTCTATTTCCTCGCGTTCGTATCCCAAGCTGAACCTTTCGTGATTCAGGCGACGCTCAACGAGGTGATCAGACGCAATTTCAAAACCGAAACCACCTATCTCGTCGCGCAACTGGCGTCAGCCGTTCCTCTCGGAAAAACCCTGTTCGATATCGACAGCAGCAACGTCCCGCTGTTCAACTCGATGGTACAGCCGGCGCTGTTTCCCAAGGTCACCTTCGGGATGGCTTCCAATCCATGGGCGCAGGCCTACGCGGCCGGAGGGCTATGGATGGTCGCCGCTTTTGCGACAGGCTATGCGATGATGCTCGGCCTCTTGACCATCCTGTTCAACATAACGAGCGGCGCGATCAAGGCCGGCGTCGCCGTCATCTCGGCGTGGGCCGGCTTCTACTTTCACCGCAACGATCTCTTCGTCGAGATCATCTATCTCAAGCAGGTGATCTATATCTTCGGTGCGTCCCTGCTCATCGCATGGGCCATTCACGCCGTCCAATGCCGCGTCTCGTCTGGCGACCTCTAGTGCTATGCCGCCTGTGCCGCGAAAGTTCCGCGCTGCCCGGGTCGGCGCGCGAAGCCGGGCGAGCATCTCGAAAGACCCAAACGCCGCGAGCTTGAACGCGCCAATCGGATGCCCAAATCCTGGTGGAAGGTCATGGGTGATTCCAGCATCCGACGAACCGCCCGGATTTGAATGGTAGGCCAGGAATGCACCAAGAACCGATCGCGCCATACACGCCGCCGACGCCGAACCTGAATGACACCGCTGCGGCTTGGGGACCTCGGCCATCCCTGCGGAAGATTCTCGTCGTTGGCTTGATTCTCGCGATCTTCTTCGCCGTGAGATACCTGCTTCAGTGACGTCGCGGGTCGGGCGCCGATCGCGGTTAAATCACTGCCCTTCACAAGCGCGTGGGTAACCATACTCAGCCCTTTGCACTGCACAAAGGCGGCCTATGTATGTGCCGGACGAATTGCGCCGGTAAGGATTCCAATGCCCCGATCAGAATGGACGAGAATGGCGATTGCCGCTGTGGTGGCAATCGTGTCGATGTCGTATCTGGCAATCGATGCGGGCGTCGTGAGCACCAATGCGGTCACGAAGCGCATCGAGGTGGTGCAGGCCTCCATCGTCGGGGCCGCCACGGGTCCCCATCAACTCGCTTTCGCCGTTCAGGCCTGGGCGCGGCGAGGTCACGACGAGAAGCCGGCCGCTTCTGTCGAACACTGCATGGCGATTGATTAAGTCCGTCGCTGGATCAACCGCCATTTCGTTTGTTCACGGTCCGACTCCGCTTCGTTCGCGCGGCACGAATCGCACTCGTAGAAACCGGCAACGCGCATTTCTTAATGCGGCGTTTTGATCGCTGGCTCATTCACGCATTCAACGTGACCAGCACCGGCCGAAAACGATAGTCATCGATCGCGGCGTTCGACAGCAACAGCCGGCGCCTCTCTCCGCGCAGCATCATGCGGTCGATCCTGCCGAGGATGAAGCGCGCGGCTTCGCGGTGCTCGCCGGTGAGCAGACCGGACCGGTCGAGATACTTCCAGGCAATCTCGAAGGACTGCGCGCGCAATTCCAGATCTGTCACTTTCAGGTCGGTCATGCGCGGCCAACGCCGCCGCGGATCGAATGTTCCTGCGTCTGAACCGGCCGCGCGAGCGCAGCGCCGCGTTGGTTAAAGGCGCCACAAAATGCGAGGCCGTCGTGGAACGAGATCACGGCCATGCGCATTGGATCGTCTGAAATTCAGTGGTGCCGACCTGCCTGCCCCGGTCGGCTTTGAAGGGCCCCGTGCTTGTCCCCCGAGCACGGGGCTTTCTCATGCGCGCTCGCGCGACTTAACCAATCCCCATGGAATCGTGCGCGTGCGAATGCGGTCAGTCCCGCTGGTCCTCGCGCCGGTCGCGGGCGAGTTCGTGCCACGCCAGGGCCAGTTGAATCAGTCTCTGCCGGTCGGGACCTTCGGATGCGGCTGCGCGCTTCATCGCCGCCTCGGCCTCATGCTGGGGATCGTACTTGGTACACATGAGACGACACTAGCCGGTCGATCTCGACAAGCGGATGGCAATTTCGTCCGTATGAATGCGGGGTTGTTTCGAGACCACCCGTAAACGGCCACGGCAGACCGATTTCGGTTAATACGGATCGCTCAAAGCTGCACGCAAGTCGGGCGCGTTGCTTTGCTTCAGGACATCTTCGGCGCGCCGTGGCGACACCGTTTGTCATTCCGCCGGCCTCTGTGAATTGGGTCACAGCCTGTGTCCGGCACCTCCGCTAGACAGGATCTCAACCGCTCGCACCGCCGCGAGAGGGCATGGGTGGCCTGTCATGACAAGAGACACCGCAGCCGAAACTCACATCCCGACGCGACGCGTCAGGCCCGATCTGGTCGGTCCCGCCTCTCTCACGACGGCTGGCGTCGTGATCCTGGCCGGGATCGCGGGGCTCGTCTGGGCCACGGTGACGTTCTTCAACTGGCTCGTCTCCTGACCCGACCGCCGATCGGCTGGCCGCCCCCGCTGCAAAACGAAAGAGGCGGGCCTGCGCCCGCCTCTTCGATTCATGTCTGCGTCGAAACTCAGTAGCACGCGCGCGGATCGGCCTGCACATACTGGCCGCTGGGATAGCGGTAGTAGCAATTGCCCTGCGCCAGATAGTAGCCGGGCCGCGAGGCCGCCGTCGCGCCGGCGATTGCGCCAGTGGCGCCGCCGATCACCGCCCCTGCCGCCGCGCCCGAGGCGTTGCCCGAGATCAGGCCGCCGAGCACGCCGCCGACAATGGCGCCGCCGAGCGCGCTCACACCGGGATCCGCCGGCGGCGGTGGCGGAGGCGGCGGTTCGTAGGCAGCTGCCGGAGCATAGGCCACCGGCACGTCGTCGTAATAGTCGTCCGAGACGTAGGCCGGCGGACCGGCCATCCGCTGCGGATAATAATACCAGACGCCGCCGACGTCCCACCACCAGCCGTCGCGCCCGTTGCGGACTTCGTGGCGCCAGCGCCCGCCATCCCAGGCGCGATTGCCGCGATAGGCGTGCCCGCCCCAGTCGCGCGACGGGATGGGTGCGCGGGCGTAATTGCGGCCGGGCGGAGGACCGCCGGCTTGCGGGCGCGGACCACGCTCGGGACCCGGGCCGGCTTGAACGGGGCGACCGGCACTGGGCGGACCACCGGCCTGCGGACGCGGGCCAGGCTGCGCCGCAGGCTGACCTTGGGGCCGGGCCGCCTGCTGCGGCGGCGGGCCCTTGCGCATATTCTGAGGCGCGCCCTGCGGCTGGGCCTGGGGCCTCGGCGGCAACGAGTCCTGGGCCCGCGCGGAAAACGCGACCAGGGACATGGCCGAAACCAAGGGAATGATGATCTTCATGCGGCTGGACGCAATCATGCGTGCTGGACCCCCTACTTCCGAGATTGCCGTGGTCTCAGCGCGATAGACGATTCGCCCTGCGCTGGGCTGATGCCGGCTGACATAACTGACCTGCTTTGGCAGGCCATGTCGCGTTACAAATGTTTAAGATCACGGCAATTTTTCGGCTCCGGCGACCGCCGGTCGCGACCCTGGACCGGCTAGCGGGCCGGCTCGATCACGTTGCAATTGCGGCGCCCCGACATCACGCAGTCCTGCATCTTGCTGGCGGCCGTGAGATCGCGCGCCAGCCACAGGCCGACGCCAAGAATGACGATGGCGATGATCAACCCCGCGATTGCGCCACGACGGTTGTCACCGGATTGGGGCTTGGGCGGGGATCTGGGCTTCTCGCCCGGCAAGGTGGGGTCGGGACTGGACATGACTGGCTGATCGCAGGGACGGCTGCGCTTTACCACCTCTGCGGCGTCGCGTCACATCCCGTTCGGACCGGTCAGCCTCTGGTCTGCCGGATCGCCTCCTTGCGCGAGGTCTCGACCGCAGGGGTCACCCGCGGAGCGCAGGTCGTCAGGACGAAGGCGGTCTGGGTGCACTCCCAATCCGCGCCCAGAACGGCGCTGTCGATCGGCTGCGGGTTGGCGAGCAAAATCGCGGCGCCGGATGCGGCCGCCAGCGCGAGGGCAATGGCAAGCCCCCGCAGGCTTAATCGGAAGATAGACATGCCCGTGCTCCGTCTCGTATCGGGGCGGACGCTAGGCGCCGCTCCATGTGGTCCTTATGAGGGACATCACAATTCGGCAGTTTTTCCGGGCTACGAAGGATCGGCTGGGTAGGCGATTTCCGTTGACCTGATCGGCTGCGATTATGGGTGGCTTCGCGACGCGCGCCGATGTAAACGCTTCTTCGTCGCGCGGCGCCTGCTATGCCCAGCCGACGTACCAACACGCACCTATTTAGGACTGAAAGCGAGGAAGACAAGGCTCGTCGATGAGTGGATTCAGGGAACCCGGGTTCGCGGACCGGCAGAAGGCGGCACAGGACGCCCGCAAAAATCTTTTGAACAAATTCAAGTCGCAGCCGGGCCAGGACGATCCGGCGGTGGCGGCACGCCGTGCCGAGCGCGAAGCTCTCGCCGCCAAGCGCGCCGAGACCAAGGCCTCCCGCGAAGCTGAAAAGGCCGAGCAGAAGCGCCTCGCCGAAGAGGCTGCGGCCACCGAAGCCGCGCGGGTCGCGCGCGAAGCCGAGGAAGCCGTTGCAAAGCAGGCTGCGCTCGAGGCCGAGCAAAAGGCGAAGCGTGACGCGCGCTACGCGGCCCGCAAGGCCAAGCGCAAATAGAATTCAAAGGTCACGTTCAGGTCTCACGATCGAGTGAACCAGAACCGTGGCGACGCTTCCGGGGCGGCCCATGTGACCGCCCCAGAATTTTTGGGCGTGCGCGATCACCATCGCGCGCCCGGACGACGAACGACCCGCGATGAGCGAGGATCAGTTCTTCTTCATCATTCCGTCGTCCTTCTTCATCCCGTCCTTCGACATGTGATCCTTCTTCATGCCGTCGTCCTTGGACATGGTGTCCTTCTTCATGCCGTCCTTGGACATCGTGTCTTTCTTCATCATGCCATCATCCTTGCCCATCTTGTCCTGGGCGAAGGCGGCGGGCGACAGAGCGAGGCCGAGCGAGAGAGCGGCAGCCGAGACGCCGAGCACGATGCGGTTGCGAATGGTCATGACAAGTCTTCCCTTCGAGATGATGGTTACGAGCGACGGATGCCGCTACCTCATCTCGACGGATCGCAAGCCCGCGTTGTTACGCCGCTGTCGATAAATTTCGGCGCGCCCTCCGCCATCTTTCGTTTGATGGACGCCCGCGCGCCGGAACGGGACGAAAAGTGTGCAGCGCAACACGGCCGGCACTTGCCGTGGCATTCGATCTCGAACTATCAGACTAGAGAACATTGGCCGGAAGACCGGCTAGGATGGGCCAATCGCGCAGGCCTCAACCCACCCAAATCACACCAATCAAGAACCGTTCAAAAAGCGCTCAAAGGGACCCGAACATGCTCACGCGCCGCCATCTCATCGCGACCGCCGTCGCTGCCCCCGCCATTCTCCGCTTCGGCACCGGGACCGCGCACGCCGCGACCACGCTGAAGATCTCGCATCAATTCCCCGGTGGCACCATCGACAAGGGCGATTTCCGCGACCGCCTCTGCCGCATGTTCGCCGCCGAAGTCGCCAAGCGCAGCAACGGCGATATCGCCGCCGAGATCTATCCGAATTCTTCGCTGATCAAGACCAACGCGCAGTTCTCCGCGATGCGCAAGGGCGCGCTCGACATCTCGCTCTATCCGATGCCCTATGCCGGCGGCGAATTGCCGGAGACCAACATCGGCCTGATGCCCGGCCTCGTCACCACCTATGACCAGGGCCTGCGCTGGAAGAAGGAGCCGGTCGGCAAGGCGTTGACCGACTTCCTCGCCGACAAGGGCATCATCCTGCTCACCTGGGTCTGGCAGGCCGGCGGTGTCGCCAGCCGCTCCAAGGCGATCGTCTCCCCCGAAGACGCCAAGGGCCTGAAGGTGCGCGGCGGCTCGCGCGAGATGGACATGGTGCTGCAGACCGCCGGCGCGTCGGTGCTGTCGGTGCCGTCGAACGAAATCTACGCAGCGATGCAGACCGGCGCCTGCGATGCCGGCATCACCTCCTCCACCAGCTTGATCTCGTTCCGCCTCGAAGAGGTCGCGAAGTCGCTGACCTCGGGTGCGGGTGCCTCCTACTGGTTCATGCTCGAGCCGCTGATGATGTCGAAGGCGATCTTCGACAAGCTGCCGAAGAACCAGCAGGACATCCTGCTTACGGTCGGCACCGAGCTCGAAGCCTTCGGCCGCAAGGGCGCACAGGACGACGACGTCGAGGTCGCCAAGGTCTACGAGAAGGCCGGCGCCAAGGTTTCGGCGCTCGATGCCGCGACCGTCGGCAAGTGGCGCGATATCGCCCGCGACACCGCGTGGAAGGATTACGGCGCCAAGACCGCGACCGCCGCGAACCTGCTCAAGCTCGCCTCCGACGTCGCTGCATGAGCCACGGTCCGCTTCCGGATCGTGACGCCCACGCGAGCGCAACCGCAGGGACCGGCCCTGCGGCTGCGCTTGATCGCGGCCTCGCCATCCTCAACAGCATCATCGTCGTGTTCGCGGCGATCGCGCTGGTCGCGGCCTGCGCGATCCTGAGCTACAGCGTGCTGAGCCGCGCGCTGTTCAAGGCCGCCAACTACTGGCAGGACGAGGCCGCCGTGTTCCTGCTGGTCGGCGCCACCTTCATGACCGCCGCCTATGTGCAGCAGAACCGCGGCCATATCGGCATCGAGGCCTTCGTCGGCCTGCTCTCGCCACTCGCCAACAAGATCCGGCTTTGGCTGGTCGATGCGGCGACGCTGCTCTTCTGCGCCTTCTTCACCTGGAAATCCTGGACTCTGGCCCACGAGGCCTATGTCGACGGCCAGGTCTCGAACTCGATGTGGTCGCCGCCGCTCGCCATTCCCTATTCACTGATGGCGCTCGGCATGAGCCTGCTCTGCGTCCAGATTCTCGTGCAGCTTGCGCTGCCTTTCGCAGGAGCCCGGCGCAAATGACCGTGTTCGGTATCGGCGTTGCCTACGCGGTCGCGACGCTGCTCGTGATGTTTTCAGGCATGCCCATCGCGTTCGCGCTCGGCGCGGTCGCGGTGGTCTTCATGGGCATCTATATGCCCGCGGCCTCCCTCGATACGGTGACCCAGAACGTCTACGAGGAAATGGCCTCGATCACGCTGCTGTCGATCCCGCTCTTCATCCTGAAGGGCGCAGCAATCGGCAAGTCGCGGGCCGGCCAGGATCTCTATTCGGCGCTGCACGCTTGGTTGCACAAGGTGCCCGGCGGCCTCGGTGTCGCCAACGTGTTCGCCTGCGCGTTGTTCGCGGCGATGGCGGGCTCAAGCCCTGCGACCTGTTCGGCGATCGGTTCGGCCGGTATTCCGGAGATGCGCAAGCGGGGCTATTCCGGCGGCTTCGCGGCCGGCATCATCGCTGCCGGCGGTACGCTCGGCATTCTCCTGCCGCCCTCGATCACCATGATCCTGTTCGCGGTCGCCGCGGAAAAGTCACTTGGCCGGCTGTTCCTCGCCGGCATCGGGCCCGGCCTGCTGCTGGTCTCGCTGTTCGGCGCCTACGCCGTGATCCGCTTCCGCCAGGAATATGCTGCGGCTGAAGCGGCCTACAAGAAGGGCGGACCGGAAGCGCCGATCCTACAGCGCGACGAATATACGCTCGCCGAACGCTTCAGCGTGCTCCCGCGCGTCATTCCGTTCGTGCTGCTGCTCACCGGCGTGATGATCGCGCTCTATGGCGGCTATGCCACGCCGTCGGAGACCGCCGGCCTCGGCGGCCTGCTGGCGCTGGCGCTGATCGCGGCGATCTACAGCGTGTGGCGGCCGAGCGATCTCGGGCCGATCATGAAGTCGACGATCCGGGAATCGACCATGCTGATGATGATCATCGGCATGTCGCTGCTCTATTCCTACGTGATGAGCTATCTGCACATCTCGCAATCGGTCGCCGAATCCATCGTCGCGATGCACCTGCCGCGCTGGGAATTGC
>Ga0207426_1001735_pt1 | contig 16619 bp, 10 predicted proteins | sample AraplaMF_Cvi_mMS_FD_184265 | JGI IMG/M metagenome (GOLD analysis project Ga0207426, IMG submission 184265) | Arabidopsis root microbial communities from the University of North Carolina, USA - plate scrape MF_Cvi_mMS (SPAdes) (version 2) | ecosystem: Host-associated > Plants > Roots > Endosphere... | reverse complement strand
CAGGCCACTGCTTCGGCCAACGATCTGGGGCGGGCTCGGTTTCTGGTGCGCGGAGGCGGCAATTCCGGTCCGCCGGCCCGCTCCGGGTGACCGCCGCACCGCGCCGGACCCCGCCGTTCCCGTACCACCGACCGCCCGCCCCTCCCGGGAACGGACCGGCCCGCACCGGCGTCTGACCCACTGCCACCCCGCCGTCGCAGCACCTCGTCCGCCGGGCGGTCCGGGGCTCCGCTTCGAGTATCTTTTCGACAGTTGAGAGTGAGGATCCGCATGGACACGGCCGCAGTAACGGCCGGGGGTGCCCCCGGACGGATTCTTGGGGAGGACACCGGCGCCGTACCGCCGCCCCGGACCGCCCCCTCGGCCGGGACCGTACCGGCACCGCGGTCCGCCGGGCCGGACGGCACCGGGACGGCCGGCACCGGCACGCCTCCGCCCGACCTGCCCGGGCGGCTGCGGCACGCCGCGCACCGCCTGCGCACCCGGACCGCCCCGTTGCGCGCCCCTCGCCTCGACCCCTACTGGACGGCCGGGCTCTTCTTCGCCGCCTACGCGCTGCTGGCCGTCTGCCGCTTCCGCACGCTGTCCACGTCCTCCTGGGACCTGGGGATATTCGAGCAGGCGATACGCGGCTACGCCCACTTCCGGGCCCCGATCGTGGACCTCAAGGGCCCCGGCACCAACATCCTCGGCGACCACTTCAGCCCCGTGCTGATCGTGCTCGCCCCCCTCTACCGACTGTTCCCCTCGTCCCTGACCCTGCTGATCGCGCAGGCCGCGCTGTTCGCGGTGTCCGCGATACCGGTCACCCGCGCCGCCGCCCGCACGCTGGGCCGCGTCCCGGGCCTGGCGCTCGGCCTCGCCTACGGCACGTCCTGGGGCGTGCAGAAGGCCGTCGACTTCGACTTCCACGAGATCGCCTTCGCGCTGCCGCTGATCGCCTTCGCCCTCGAAGCGGTGCTGCGCGGACGGTGGACGGCGGTGGTGTGCTGGGCCGCGCCCCTGGTGCTGGTCAAGGAGGACCTCGGGGTGACCGCGGCCGTCATCGGGGCGCTCGCCCTGATACGCACCCGGCGGGCCAGCCCGCTGGCCATCGCCCTGGTGGCCTTCGGCATCACCGCCACCGCCGTCACCCTCGGCGTGCTCATACCGGGGTTCAACGGCTCCGGCTCGTACGACTACTGGAGCAAGTTCGGCTCCGACGGCGGCGGGCTGACCATTCCGCTCGACACGGCCGTGCGCACCACCTTGTGGGTCCTGCTGCCCACCACCGGCCTGCTCGCGCTGCGCTCCCCGCTTCTGCTGGTCGCGCTGCCCACCCTGGGCTGGCGTTTCCTGTCCCACGAACCCCACTACTGGGGCATCGACTGGCACTACAACGCCGTGCTGATGCCGGTGGTCTTCCTCGCCCTGATCGACGCCCTGCCCCGGGCCCGGGTCTCCACCCGCCCCTGGCTGCGCTCCTACGCCCACCACCTGCCGGCCGCCGTGGTGTCCGTGGCCCTCGCGCTGACGACCACGCTGCCGCTGGCCCGCCTCACCGAGGCCGCCACCTACCGCACTCCGCCGGACGCCGTCGCCGCCGGGAAGCTGCTGGACCGGATACCGGACGGGGCGAGCGTGGAGTCCGACATCCGGCCGCTGAGCCGTCTCACCGGCCGTACCCGGGTCTTCTGGACCGGCGACACCGGGGGGCTGGCGCCCGACTACGTCGCCGTGCAGCTGCGCGACGGCCGCACCCCGCGCCAGGCGCTGGCGGACGCCGCCGCCCGCCATCCCAGGTCCACCTACGTCATCCTCGGCGGCGCCTCCGACCTCCTCGTCCTGCACCGGACCTCCGCCCGCTGACCCCTGGCTCCCGAGGCGACGCCCGCGCGGACGCGGGCCGGACGGCGGGCACCCCCCCGCCACCCGGCCCGCCGGCACACCGCCGAGGCCCCGTCAGCTGACTCTGTCGTAGTACGCCTTGGCGGTCTTCAGGCACTTCCGGCGCTGCTCGGCGGTCTTGCCTGACTGGGTGCGGCACTGGCGGTTCATGTCGAACAGGAACGCCTTGTCGACGCGCTTCTCGTGGGCCGAGCCCTTGAACGCCTCCTTGCCCAGGAGCGCCTTGTAGTTGCGGTAGCCGAAGTCGTGGCGGGCGCAGGAGAGCCGGAAGTCGAAGCCGCCCGGCTTGTCCGCGAGGCGGGTGCAGTAGTCGGTGGACCAGATGAACCGGTAGGGGTTGGTGCCGGACTGCGCCTGGGCGCGCAGCAGGCGCCACTCGCCGGCGCTCTGGGTGGTGCCGCGGGTCAGCTGGTACAGGCGCTTGAGCCTGGTGTTCTTGCTGGGACCCGCCTGGGCCGCCCGGTCGTGCCCGGCCGCCGGGGCGGTGGTCGCGCGGGCCGGCGCCGCCGCCCGGCCGGCGGACGCGTCCGTGGCCAGGGCGGGAGCCGCCGTCGCAAGGCTGATCAGGCTCGCTCCGGCCAGGGAGGCGAGGGTGAGGCGTGAGACATGCATGGTGCGTGCCCTTCTCGATCCGGCGATGGGAGCAAGAGCCTAAGAACGGCACGTAGTTGGCGATATTGGCCATTGGGGCGATGCCCTTTGGTACACCTCCCTGCGGGACCACGTGCGGGCGGGACGCGGGAGCTGCGGTGGGGCCGGTTCCTGGGCGCCCGGGGCCGGATCCGGGGCCGCCGCCCGGGTTCCGGAGCCGGGCCCGGGGCCCACGGCGGGCGGCCGGACCGGACGCCCCCTCGGGTGCGGGGGCCGCCCGCGTCCGGCCGGGAGCCCGTCAGGCGGCGGACACCTCGTCGGCCCCCGGGTCATGGGGCGGCGAGCCGGCCGCGAGGCTCCAGCGGCAGTTCGGCGACGGGCACAGCTGATCGTGATGGAGTGCGGAGACCATGGCGGCCTGGAGCCGGGTGCTCTGGCCGGTCTTGATCAGGATGCGCGAGATATGCGCCTTGACCGTGCGTTCGGAGATCCTCAGCCGCCGGGACAGTTCGCCGTTGGACGGCCCGCCGCCGAGGAGCAGGAGCACCTGCCGCTCCCGCTCGGTCAACCGGCTGAGATCCACCGGGCCTTCGAGCGGGCCGTCGCCCGACCCCTGGTACGGGCACGGCATGCCGTTCCTTGCACGCAAGGACGTCTTCATTTTTTCCCCCTGGTCCGGGCCCGGCACGACGGAACACCGCACGTCCGGTCCCTGATGGCGCGTCAGTGGTCCGGCACCGTCCCCCGGTCCGGGGCGCCGCCCCGTCCCACTGCCGCTGTCGCGCGCCCGGGTGCCGTCACACCCGGGCCTCCTTCGCTGGGAGCACCTCCTGTCTCCCCGTGTGCTGCCGAGGGCGCGGTCCCGTACGGCACCTCGGCTCGCCGGCGTCTCCGCGCCGGCCGGTCCGCGTCGTCCCGCGCCGTGCCCGCTCCCCCACCGACACCACCGTCACATCCCTGCGAGCGGCCCCGCATGAGTAGCCGTACCTAGTTCGCGGGACTCTTCCCGACCTCAGCAGACGCCAGTTGACCTGCGATGACGAAGGGTTCGGCGGGGCGTCATCCGCCGATGGCGCAGGAGAGTGCCGGATACTCAGACACTGTCGGACATCGGCGGAAGAATCGACGGAAAACCGAAGGCCGCCGCCCCCGCGTGCGCGCGGGAGGCGGCGTCCGGCTGCCGTCCGAACCGTCCAGGTCATACGGATCATTCTCGCCGGGACCACTGACAATCGACGCCCGCCCGGGAACGCGGAACGGCCGGCCGGCGGCCCGTCGATGCGGATCGACGGACCACCGCCCGGCCGCTGCCGTTTCTCCCGTACGTCCCGCGCTCCACGCCCTGCGCGGCACGGGCCGTGGCCTACGAACCGAGGATCGTGGCCAGGAACTCCCCCACCCACGACAGCAGTTCGCGGCCGACCAGCGGCTTGCCGCCGATCTTTCCGGTGGCCGGGCGCGGCACCAGGATCTGGCGGGTGGCCGGCTTGAGGACCGTACGGGGGTGGAGCCGCTTGAGCCGCAGCTCCTGCGATTCGCGCAACTCCACCGGCCCGAAGCGGATGTTGGAGCCCTGCAGGGTGATGTCCGTGACGCCGCAGGAGCGGGCGAGCATCCGCAGTCCGGCGACCAGCAGCAGGTTCTCGACGGGTTCGGGCAGCTTGCCGTAGCGGTCGAGAAGCTCCTCGCGGACGGCCGCGATGTCCTCCTCCGAGGAGGCGGAGGCGATGGCCCGGTAGGCCTGCAGGCGCAGCCGCTCGCCGGGGGCGTAGTCGTGCGGGACGTGCGCGTCGACGGGCAGCTCGATCTTGACTTCGAGCGGCGGCTCCTCCTCCACGCCGCCTTCCAGGGAGGCGCGGTAGTCGGCGACCGCCTCGCCCACCATCCGTACGTAGAGGTCGAAGCCGACGCCCGCGATATGGCCGGACTGCTCGCCGCCGAGGAGGTTGCCCGCGCCGCGGATCTCCAGGTCCTTCATGGCGACGTACATGCCCGCACCCATCTCGGTGTGCTGGGCGATGGTCGCCAACCGCTCGTGGGCGGTCTCGGTCAGCGGCTTCTCCGGCGGGTAGAGGAAGTAGGCGTAGCCGCGCTCGCGGCCGCGGCCCACCCGGCCGCGCAGCTGGTGGAGCTGGGAGAGGCCGAAGTTGTCGCCGCGCTCGACGATCAGGGTGTTGGCGTTGGAGATGTCGATGCCGGACTCGACGATGGTGGTGGAGACCAGCACGTCGAACTTCTTCTCCCAGAAGTCCACGACGACCTGCTCCAGCTGGGACTCGCCCATCTGGCCGTGCGCGGTCTGGATCCGGGCCTCGGGGACGATCTCGCGGAGCCGGGCGGCGGCCCGGTCGATCGACTCGACCCGGTTGTGAATGTAGAAGACCTGGCCCTCGCGCAGGAGTTCACGGCGGATGGCGGCGCCGATCTGCTTCTGCTCGTAGGGGCCGACGAAGGTCAGGACGGGGTGGCGCTCCTCGGGCGGGGTGGTGATCGTCGACATCTCGCGGATGCCCGTCACCGCCATCTCCAGGGTGCGCGGGATGGGGGTGGCCGACATCGTCAGGACGTCGACGTTGGCCCGCAGCTTCTTCAGCTGCTCCTTGTGCTCGACGCCGAACCGCTGCTCCTCGTCGACGATGACCAGCCCGAGGTCCTTGAACTTGGTCTCGGAGGAGAACAGCCGGTGGGTGCCGATGACGAGGTCGACGGAGCCGTCGCGCAGTCCTTCGAGGACGGCCTTGGCCTCGGTGTCGGTCTGGAAGCGGGACAGCGCCCGGACGTTGACCGGGAACTGGCCGTAGCGCTCGGTGAAGGTGCCGAGGTGCTGCTGCACGAGGAGGGTGGTCGGGACCAGGACCGCCACCTGCTTGCCGTCCTGGACGGCCTTGAAGGCGGCGCGGACCGCGATCTCGGTCTTGCCGTAGCCGACGTCGCCGCAGATCAGCCGGTCCATGGGGACCGACTTCTCCATGTCCTCCTTGACCTCGGCGATGGTGGAGAGCTGGTCGGGCGTCTCCGCGTACGGGAAGGCGTCCTCCAGCTCGCGCTGCCAGGGGGTGTCCGGGGCGAAGGTGTGGCCGGGCGCCGCCATCCGGGCCGAGTAGAGCTTGATCAGGTCGGCGGCGATCTCCTTGACGGCCTTCTTGGCGCGCGCCTTGGTCTTGGTCCAGTCGGCGCCGCCGAGCCGGTGCAGGGTGGGGGCCTCGCCGCCCACGTACTTGGTGACCTGTTCGAGCTGGTCGGTGGGGATGTAGAGGCGGTCGCCGGGCTGGCCGCGCTTGGCGGGCGCGTACTCGACGAGGAGGTATTCGCGGGTGGCGCCCTGGACCGTGCGCTGCACCATCTCGATGTAGCGGCCGACACCGTGCTGCTCGTGGACGATGAAGTCGCCGGCTTCCAGGGTCAGCGGGTCGATGGTCTTGCGGCGGCGGGCCGGCATCCGGGCGCCGTCCTTGCCGGCCGCCTTCTGGCCGGAGAGGTCGGTCTCGGTGAGGACGGCGAGCCGGAGCTCCGGGTCGATGAAGCCGTTGTCGAGGGAGCTGCAGGAGACGTGGACGACGGACGGGGAGAGCTCGGGGAGGTCGGCGTCCAGGCGGGCGGGGATGCCCTCGCCGCCGAGGACCTCGACGGTGCGGGCCGCCGGGCCGTGCCCCTCGGTGAGGAACACCGTGCGCCAGCCGTCCGCCAGCCACTGCTTGGTGTCGGACAGCGCCCGCTGGGTGTCGCCGCGGTAGGTGTCGGGGGCGTGCATGCCCAGCTTGAGGGTGTCGCCGTCGCCCTCCAGCGCCTCACCGGCCGCGAAGGGGCTCACCGACCACCACATCATGCCCAGCTCGCGCGCCCGGTCCCGGACGTCCGCGAGGCCCCACAGCGAGGCCGCGCCCACGTCGATCGGCGCCTGCCCCCCGCCGGCGCTGGCCGCCCAGGACGCCTGCAGGAACTCCTGGCTGGTCGCCACCAGGTCGGCGGCCCGGGTACGCACCCGCTCCGGGTCGCACACCACCGTCATGCTCCCGGCCGGCAGCACGTCCAGCAGCAGCTCCATGTCGTCCACCAGGACCGGAGCCAGCGACTCCATGCCGTCGACCGCGATCCCCTCGGCGATCTTGCCGAGCAGCTCGCCCAGCTCGGGGTGCTGCTCGGCGAGCGCCGCTGCCCGCTCCCGGACGTCGTCGGTCAGCAGCAGCTCACGGCACGGCGGCGCCCACAGGCCGTGTTCGGCGACTTCCAGGGACCGCTGGTCGGCGACCTTGAAGTAGCGGATCTCCTCGACGTCGTCGCCCCAGAACTCCACCCGCAGCGGGTGCTCCTCGGTCGGCGGGAAGACGTCCAGGATCCCGCCGCGGACCGCGAACTCACCGCGCTTCTCGACCAGCTCGACGCGGGCGTAGGCGGCCGCCGCCAGACCGTCGACGATCTCTTCGAGGTCGGCGGTCTGCCCCGTGCGCAGGCTGACCGGCTCCAGGTCGCCCAGCCCCTTGACCTGCGGCTGGAGCACCGAACGGATGGGGGCGACGACGACGGAGACGGGGCCGGCCGTCGGGTCGTCGGTGCGCGGGTGGGCGAGCCGGCGCAGCACCGCGAGGCGCCGGCCGACGGTGTCCGAGCGGGGCGAGAGCCGCTCGTGCGGCAGCGTCTCCCAGGACGGGAACTCCACGACGGCGTTGTCCTCGCCGGCCGGCATCAGGCTGCGCAGGACGGCGGCGAGGTCCTCCGCCTCCCGGCCGGTGGCGGTCACCGCGAGGACCGGCCGGTCGGCCCGGCGGGCCAGCGCGGCGAGCGCGAGCGGGCGGGCGGCGGGCGGGCCCACCAGGTCCACGTGCGGCCGGTTGCCGTCGGCCGCGGCCTGCAGCGCTTCGGCGAGCGCCGGGTCCCGTACGACGGCGTCGAGCAGGCCAGTCAGGCTCATCAGAAGGTTTCCGTCCCAGCGAGGCGAACAACACAGCAGCCCGACACGTCGCACGGGCCGGGGTTGCCAAGCGTACGCCCGCCCGTCACCCGGGCGGGCCGCATGCCCGCAGCGGCCCCGGCGTGCGCCGGCAGGACACGCGCCGGGGCCGTGCTCGCGGCCCGCGGCGCGCGCCGCGGGCCGCGAGCGGCGGGGTCAGCCGGCGACCCGGACCGCGGTGTAGTACTTGTTCGCGGTCTTGAGGCAGGCAGCCTTCAATTTCTTCCGCATCGCCGGGGTGAACGGGTCGGCCCACGGCTTGTACTGGCAGGCCCCGCGCATGTCCTGCAGGAATACGTCGTCGATACGCTTCTTGTGGTCCCGACGCCAGGCGGGCTTGCCCACAATTGTTTTGTAGTTGCGGTAACCGAAGTCGTGGCGGTAGCAGGAGAGGTAGAAGTTGTAGCCGCCCGGCAGCTTCTCCGGCGAGCTGTTGCAGCCGTTGGTGCTCCAGTTGAACCGGAAGTAGTTCGAGCCCGTGCGGTACAGCCCGAGGTACTTGTACCACTCGTCCTGGGACGTCTTCCCCTTGCTGGTCAGCGCCTTGAGCTTCCTCAGCCGGTACGCCCCGCCGACCGCGGGACCGGCCACGTCCGCCGCGAAGGCCCGCTGCGTCACGGAGGACGGCCCGGTCGTGGCCGCCCCTTCCGCCGGCGCCTCGGCGAGCGCGGGTGCCGCCGTCCCCAGAGCGAGGACACCGGCCAGTACGACACCTCCGAAGGAGGTCCGTATCGTGTTCACTTGTTTCCCTTCCCCGATTTCATGCTGCATGGGAAGCCGTATACGAAATCGGCTTCGGGGAGGAAAATAGCGCGCCGGCGCGGCACCGCAGAGGGAATTACAGGAAATGCCCCGGCACCCCCTCGAAGGAATCCCATGTTCCGCAGCAGCGGACAAGGCGAATTAAGGATGAAGTCGATCACTATGTCCGGATACGCCCGACAGGCGAAGCGGGACCAATACCCCCAAATTCCAGCCGCCCGGTCCCGGCTGTGACGTGGCCCACTCCCCGCCCCGCGGACGCCGGACCGCAGCTGCCGCACCGCCCGTTGCGCCACCCCGCGACCGGCGGCGCGGTTCCGCAGTCCGCCGCCGCATGGAAGGGTGCAGCGTACAAGGACCTGCGGAGGGGGAACGGTGAGCCACAGCGCGCGACCTGCCGGCCACAGCGAACGCGACGGCGTACGGACGACGGGCCCGGCGCCCGCGGACCCGCGGCGGCGCCCCGTCGTCGCCGCCCTGATGCTCGGCATGGCGCTGGCCGCCCTCGACTCGACGATCATCGCCACCGCCATCCCGCAGATCGTCGGCGACCTCGGCGGCTTCGCCGTCTTCTCCTGGCTCTTCTCCGGCTACCTGCTCGCCGTCACCGTCACCCTGCCCGTCTACGGCAAGCTCTCCGACACCTTCGGCCGCAAGCCCGTCCTGCTCACCGGCATCGCGCTCTTCCTCGCCGGCTCACTGGCCTGCGCGGGCGCCTGGAACATGGCCTCGCTGATCGCCTTCCGCGTCGTCCAGGGCCTGGGCGGCGGCGCCCTCCAGGGGACCATCCAGACCATCGCCGCCGACCTCTACCCGATGAAGGAACGCCCCAAGATCCAGGCCAGGATCTCCAGCGTCTGGGCCGCCTCGGCGGTCGCCGGCCCCGCGCTGGGCGGACTGCTCGCCGCCTACGCCGGCTGGCGGTGGATCTTCCTGGTCAACCTGCCGGTGGGCGCGGTGGCCCTCTGGCTGATCGTGCGGCACTTCTCCGAGCCGGCACGGGAAACGACGGGCACACCGGCCCGCCGCGCCCGGGTCGACTGGCCCGGCGCACTGGCGATCTTCGCCTGCGGCGGGCTGCTGCTGACCGCCCTCGTCCAGGGCGGCGTGGCCTGGTCCTGGCACTCCGCGCCGTCCCTGCTGCTGTTCGCCGGCAGCGCGCTGTGCGCCGCGCTCACCGTCCTCATCGAGCGCCGCGCCGCGGAACCGATCATCCCCGGCTGGGTCTGGCGCCGCCGCACCATCTCCGCCGTCAACGTCGCGCTCGGCGCCCTCGGCCTGCTGATGGTCGCGCCCACCGTGTTCCTGCCCACCTACGCCCAGGCGGTACTGGGCCTCGGCCCGACGGCGGCCGGCTTCGTGCTCTCCGTCATGACCCTGAGCTGGCCGGTCTCGGCCGCCCTCAGCAGCCACGTCTACAACCGCCTCGGCATCCGCACCTGCGCGGCGCTCGGCATCGGCGCGGCCGGACTGGTCCTGCTCGCCTTCCCCCTGCTGCCCCACCCCGGCGCCGCCTGGCAACCCGCCCTGATCATGCTGGCGCTGGGGGCGTCCCTCGGCCTCTTCCAGCTCCCGCTGATCATCGGCGTCCAGTCCTCGGTCGGCTACGCCGAGCGCGGCACCGCCACCGCCTCCATACTCTTCTGCCGCCAGGTCGGCCAGTCCCTGGGCGCCGCGCTCTTCGGCGCCCTCGCCAACGCCACCCTCAACGACCGCCTCGCCCACGCCCCTTCGGACATCCGCCCCGGCCTGCCCGGCGACCTCGACGCGGTCTCGCACACCCTCCAGCACCCCGGCGCCCTCACCGCCCACGCCACCGACTACCTCCGCCGCGCCGTCGCCACCACGGTCGACCACGTCTACCTCGGCGCCGCGGCGGCCGCCGCACTCGCCCTGGCCGCGCTGCTGCTGCTCGCGCCGCGGCACTTCCCGGTGCACACCGATGCCCGCGGTACGGACGACGGCGAGCCCGCCGGGAAGCAGGCGCCGCGCGGCGGCCGGTGAGGTCAGGCGTCCGGGCCGCCGCCCCGGCGGGGCAGTTGCGTCTCCAGGGTGTCCGCCTCGTCCGAGCCGCCGCCCTGCGGCCCCCCGGCGCCCTCGTCGTCCTCCTCCGCCACCGGCGCCTTCCCGGTCAGCACCGCCAGGCTGTTGCGGACGTGCGTCATGTGGACGCGCGCCTCCTCGCGCTCCGCCTCGTGCGCGCGCAGGATCCGCTCCGTGCCCCGCTCCAGGCGCTCCACCTCCGCACGGGCCTGCGCCAGCAGCCCGGCAGCACGGTCCTCACCGTCCTCCTGGCGGTGCCGGGCGGTCTCCTCCGCCTCCGCGTACTGCCGCCGGGCGTCGGCACGGACCGCCTTCCCGCGGGCGTCCAGCTCCGCGACGCGCCGGTCCGTCTCCTCCTCCAGCGCCGCGAGTTCCTGCCCGGCCGCTTCCCACTCCTCCGTCTGCCGCTTCTCCTGGTCGCTCAGCAGCTGCGCGGTGCGCCGGCGCACCTCCGCCAGCCCGTCGGCCGCCTCGCTCCGCAGCCGTTCGGCCTCCTCGGCCGCCACGGCCGCCAGCTCCGCGGCCTCGCCGCGCGCCGCCCGGTCCGTCCGCCGGGCCCGGGTGTCCGCCTCGGCCCGCACCTGCGAGCCCGCCCGCTCGGCCGCGTCCCGCACCTCGTCCGCGTACTCGGCCGCCGCGTCCCGCACCTGCCCGGCCGCCTGCTCCGCCTCGGTCCGCAGCCGCGCCGCCTCGGACTCCGCGGTCGTCAGGATCAGCCGCGCCTCGCGGCCGAGCGACTCGTACGTCTGCGGCGGCTGCTGTGCCAGATAGGCGCGCAGCTCCGCGAGTTCGGCCTCCATCTCGTTGGACAGGACGGTGAGCCGTGCGGCCCGCTCCCAGCAGGAGTCGCGGTCGATCGAGAGCCCCGTGACCCGGCGGTCCACGTCCTCCGGCCGGTAGCCACGCCCTCGTACGGTCTCGAACCCGTGAGGCGAAACCGATGCACTCATCCCTCAAGCCCCTCTCCGCCGCGCACAGCACGCGCGCGACCCGCAGCGTTCCGCTTCCATCCGCATGTTTCCGTGCAGCACCGTGCAGTGACGCGCACTCGCCGGGGACCGGGCCGAAGCCGCACGCTCACGACACTCCACCCCATCCACCCCACCAGGATGCGTTATTTGGTGTCAGAAGTCGGAATCCGATCATCTGCGCGCAGCGCCTGGAACAGCCGCCTCGCCCCGGTTTCGTCCCACCGCAGCACCGACCCGACCCCGTTCACCATCACCCCGGGCCGCATCACCGGAACCGTCGTCGCGTGCCCTTCGCCCCCGGCGATCTGCTTCATCGACCAGCCCATATCCAGCACCCGCGCCATATCCGTGCCGTCGTCCACCCGCAGCGCCGCCAGCGAGGTGTCCAGCACCCGCTGCAGCCGGGTCGGGTCCAGGAGGATGTCCGGGGAGGCCATCTCGTCGGCAACCGCACCGAGCAATTGCCGCTGGCGCTTCACCCGTCCGAGGTCACCCTCGGGGTCCGCGTACCGGGCCCGTACGTACGCCAGCGCCTGCGTGCCGTTCATCCGCCGGCAGCCCGCCGGGAAGTCGGCCCCCGACCGCTCGTCCCGCAGCGGCTTGTCCAGGCACAGCCGCACCCCGTCCAGCGCGTCCACGACCCGCACGAAGCCGAGGAAGTTCACCTCGGCGTAGTGGTCGATCCGCAGACCGGTCGCCTGCTCCACCGTTCGGGTGAGCAGCTGGGGCCCGCCGTCCGCGAAGGCCTCGTTGATCTTCCGGTTGCCGTGGCCCGGTATCGGGACGTAGCTGTCGCGCGGCAGGCTGACCAGCGTCGGCCCGTGATCGCCGTAGTGCAGCACCATGATGGTGTCGGTGTTGCGCACGTCGTTGTTGCCGACGTGCAGGTCCCTGCGCTGCTGCGGGGTCAGCGCGGTACGGCTGTCCGAGCCGATCAGCAGCCAGTTCGTGCCCTTGCCCGCGGACGGCCGCCCCGGGTAGTCGCCCAGGGCGTCCATGTGCCGCAACTGCCGCCCCGCCGAGACGTACAGCCAGGCGCCGACCGCCACCACCGCGACGACCAGCACCAGCAGCGCCACCAGGAGCCACACCAGCCACGCCCAGCGCCGCCGGGGCGGGCCCGGGCCGCGCAGCGACCTGGCCGTCCGCCGCCGGTGCCACCAGCGCGGACGCCCCGAACGGTACGCGGCCGTCGACGGCGACGACTGCGACAGCGGGGGTATCGGGCGGCCCATATAGGCATGGTCGGGGCACCCGGCCCGTCCCGCAGGTCGAGCGCGCCGGCGCCGGACCCGCGGGCGGGCCGGCCGCACCCCGGCACCGCTCCTACAACAGCCCGTCCCACATCTGCTCCAGCAGCACCGACCACCAGGTCTCCGGCGAACCCAGCGCCGGCGGATCCAGCGCGACCAGCTGCGCCTGGAAGTCGACCGTCCAGCGGCCCGCCTGCTCCGGCGTCAGCCCGTAGCGCAGCCGCCACATCCGCCCCAGCATCGCCAGACAGCGCGCGAACTCCGGCAGACCGGAGTTCACGAACTGCGGCGTCGCGGGCGCACCGCCCGGCCCGGCCTCCATCGGCACCGCCACGATGTGCGCGGTCCCGTACTGCACACACAGCTGACGGCCGAAGTCATTGCCCATCACCAGGTACGACCCGGCATCCGAGGCGGGCTGCACCATCCGCTCCGCCGCGAGCTCCGCCAGCGTCGGCACCGGACGGCCCGGCTGCGCCTGCGCCCAGAAGAACGGCCCGAAGTCGACCGGCAGCCCGGACCACACCAGGGTCTGCGCCACCACATCGGGCACCCCGTGCCGGGAGACCGCCCGCTGGTCGAAACGGAAGATCCCCTGCGGCCCGAACGCCTGCTCCAGCTCCTGCCCGATCAGCTGCGGCGGCACCGGGGGCACCGGCTGCACCTGCGACGGATGCGGCAACGGCGCCCGCACCGGCGCCGGCCGCGCCGGACCGTCCGCGACCTGGTGCAACTCGCCCTGGTGCTCGACGAGGTGCCGTACGCCCTGCTGGCGCGAGGCGTGGTCCCTGCCGTACGCGGCGGTGTGGCTGATCCGCACCTGCGGCCAGTTGTCCCGGATCATCCGCGCGCAGTAGCCACCCGGCAGATCACAGCACTCCAGCTCGGTGTGCAGCTCCAGCACCTGCTGCGGCGGCACGTTCATCCCCCGCAGCTCGTGCAGCAGCTGCCACTCCGGGTGCGGCGTACCCGGCGCCGAACGCCGCACGATCTTCTGCTCGGAGCCGTCCGGCGCGCGGTAGCTGAGCACGGCCATATAGCCCGGGCCGACGGTCGGCTGACCACCGGGCGCCTGCGGATAGCCGTAGCCACCGGGCGCCTGGCCACCGGGGCCCTGCGCGGCGGGCGGGCCGGGCGGCGGCCCGGGCGGGGTGGGCTGACCGGGCGGGGCCTGGGGCGGAGCGGCAGGACCGGCCGACGGCGGCACAGCGGGGCCGCCCGGGCCGTCGCCGGGCAGCGCCGCGCCACTGGCGAGCATCGTCGCCGCGGCGTGCACCCCGCCACCACCACCGCCGGCGGCGGGCGGTGCGGAGGGCGGAGGCGGCGGACCGTCCTGGCCGCCGGAGCCCCGGCCGCCCGCGGACGCGGTGGGCCTGCCGGGCGGGCCGGGCGGCTTGGGAGCACCGGGCGGGCCGGGAGGACCGGGCGGACCGGGAGGCCTGGGCGCACCAGGGGGGCCGGGAGGACCGGGCGGTGTCACGCCGGGGCCGCCGGCAGCGCCGTCCGGCCCGCCCGCGCCCGCGAGCCCGGCCTGCAGGGACGCGCCGTCGGCGAGCATCGTCGCGGCGGCGTGCACCCCACCGGAGCCGGGGCCGCCGGAGACGGGACCGGGGGCATCCGTGCCGCCGGGCCCCGTACCGCCGGGACCCGTACCGCCGGATCCGGAACCCGAGGCACCGGCCTCGTCGGAACCACCGGCCGCACCCGTCCCGCCCGGCCCGTCCACCGCGCTGAGATCCAGATCCGCCGCGTCCAGCTGCGAGACCATCTGCGTCGGTACATAGCCACCGGCCGGGGCACCGGACGCACCCGGACCGGACGCCGCGGGACCACCCGCATCGGCCCGGACGGCCTGCGGCGGGTCCTGCGGCGCACCGTCACGGCCCGCGCCGGGCGGACCGGGCACACCCGGAGGCGGCGGCGGTCCCGCGGCGGCGTTCCCGGGCAGCGACGAACCGTCGGCCAGCATCGTGGCCGCGGCATGCACCCCACCGGTCGCGGGCGGCGGGGGCGGCGTCCCGGGGCCGGGAGCGGCCGGCCCGGCCGCGGCGGGCGTACCGGCACCGGGCACGGCGACACCCGGGGGCGGCGGTACGTCGACGGCCGGCGGCCCCGACGGCGGCGGCAGATCCGGCAGCCCCGCACCCGCGGGCGGCGCGGGCGGCATCGGCGGCGGCAGCGGAACCGCGCCCGGCCCGCCGGCCGGCCGCGGCCGACCGGCGTCCGGCATCTCCAGCGCGGGCGCCACCTGCGTACGCGGCAACTGGCTGCCGCCCTGCAGCAGTTCGGTCTTGGCCTCCGGCCGGACACGCGGCGTCCGGGCGGCGGCGTCCTCCTCGTCGGAACCGGCCAGCGGCGGCGCGAAGACCGTCTCGGGCAGCCCCACCGACCGGTCCTCCCCCGCACCATCGGTCGTGTCCGCCCCGGCCCACGGCTCCGGCGCACCGGCATCCGCCTGCGCACCGGCGACGGCCCCGCCCTCGGTGCCGTTCACACTCACCTCGGCCCAGGCGTCCGAGGCCGACGCCGCGGCAGCGGGCGCCGACGAAACACCGGAGGTCTCACCCGCAGATCCCGCCGGGCGCGAAGACCCCGCAGGGCCCGAGGACCCCACAGAGCCCCCGGCCCCCGTGCCCCCGGCTCCCCGCCGGACCGACCCGCCGATCGTGTCGGCCGCCTCCTGCAGCCACTCCGGCGGCGTCAGCAGAAACGACGTGGCCTCCAGGTCGATCCGCTGCGGCGGCACCTCGGGCGCGTACCCGCCGTCCGCGGGGGCGCCGTACTCCTCCTCGTAACGCCGGATCACCTCGCCCACCGGCAGCCCCGGCCACAGCGTGGTCTCCCCGCTGTCCCGCGCGATCACCAGCCGGGACCGGCCGCCTTCCGTCGAGGGGCCTTCCTCCCGGTCCTCGGCCCAGGCCACGAAGCCCAGATCGAACTCCCGCACCCGTACCTCACGGTGCAGCGGCGCCGGGACGTCACCGTTCACCCACCGCTCCGCGCGCTCCTGCGCCTGCGCGAACGTCACCACCGTGCTCAGCCCCCCACCGCAACCGCGTACGCAAAACCGCCGTCGACCATCAGGTTCGCCACGGTGTCCAGCTCCGGCGGATTGCCCGCCAGCCGCTGCAGAAAGTCATCGAAGTCCGTGCCGCACGGCAACAACAGCCGCTCCACCCGCTCCTGCACCGTCCACCCGTCCCGGTCCCGCGCATCGTCGTACGGGCAGAACCACACCGAACCGAGCGCCTCGCCGCGCACCTTCACCGCGACCACACCGCCCTGGACGAACGCCACGCCCAGGTAGTCCTTGGTGAAGTGGTCCCGCAGACACTTGTTCACATAGATCAGATCGTTGACCGCCGCGTCGTCGCGCACCGTGAAGAACGGCTGGTCGACCAGCAGCCCCAACTCCGCGTCCAGCGCCGCGCCCACCGGGGCACAGCCGCCCGCGGCCTTCAGGAACGACCGGTAGGCACCCGGCAGCCGATAGCCCAACGCCTCCTCGGCCTGCGCCACCTGCTCCTCACCCACCGACAGATCACGGTGCGGCAGCCCGAAATGCACCGGCCGGGTCTCCTGCAACGGCCGGGTACCGCGCCTGTCGTGCGCCGCCGCGGCCGTCGCCAGCCCGGCGTGATGGCGCAGCAGCGCCTTCACCTCGACCGGGATCAGCTCCATCCGCCGGGTGCCGGCCACGTGATGCCAGGTCCAGCCGTGCGGCGTCGCCACGGCCGGCACATCTATCCACAGCTCGTGCCCCTGCGCGTGCAGCGCCGCGTTCGCCGACACATAGTCCGTCAGCCGCAGCTCGTCGACGCCGAAGCCCTCCGGCGGCTCGGCGATCTCCGCCGCGGCACGCGCATACGGCGAGAACTCCGGGAAGCCGCGCGCGTCCATCCGCACGCCGGCGGGGTACCGCGTCGCTCGGACCGGGTCCGGAAAATGCACGACCTGTCCGGCATAGGCCGCATTCGGTGGGGCGGTGTCCCCCGCCACCTGGGGGCCGGGGTGTGCCCCCAGCCCTTGCCGACCTGTCGTCATCGCGGTTGCCCCCTGGCTGAAGCTGGCTTTGGGGCACAGCCTATGCCGTACCGCAACACCCGCCCCCGCCCGCCCGCCCCCACACGTCAGCCCCGCGACACACCGGCGTCACCCACCGGC
>Ga0207426_1001734_pt1 | contig 16620 bp, 10 predicted proteins | sample AraplaMF_Cvi_mMS_FD_184265 | JGI IMG/M metagenome (GOLD analysis project Ga0207426, IMG submission 184265) | Arabidopsis root microbial communities from the University of North Carolina, USA - plate scrape MF_Cvi_mMS (SPAdes) (version 2) | ecosystem: Host-associated > Plants > Roots > Endosphere... | reverse complement strand
CCTTCGACACGATCTTCGCCGAGGGGCAGCGGCGCTATGTCGAGTCGCTCTCCTCCTATGCCCGGCAGTTCCTCGGGCAGATGGACAAGCCCGATGTGGACTTCATCGAGGGCCTGTCCCCCGCGGTATCCATCGACCAGAAGTCGACGTCGCGCAACCCGCGCTCCACGGTCGGCACGATCACCGAGGTCTACGACTACCTCCGCCTGCTCTTCGCCCGTATCGGCAAGCCGCACTGTCCCGAGTGCGGGCGGCCGATCGCCCGGCAGTCGCCGCAGGCCATCGTGGACAAGGTGCTCGAACTCCCCGAGGGCAGCCGTTTCCAGGTGCTCTCGCCGCTGGTGCGTGAGCGCAAGGGCGAGTTCGTCGATCTCTTCTCCGACCTCCAGACCAAGGGCTACAGCCGGGCCCGGGTCGACGGGGAGACCATCCAGCTCTCCGAGCCGCCGAAGCTGAAGAAGCAGGAGAAGCACACCATCGAGGTGGTCGTCGACCGCCTCACGGTCAAGGAGTCCGCCAAGCGGCGGCTCACCGACTCCGTCGAGACCGCTCTCGGGCTCTCCGGCGGCATGGTGATCCTCGACTTCGTCGATCTGGACGCCGACGACCCGCAGCGCGAGCGGATGTACTCGGAGCATCTGTACTGCGCCTACGACGACCTCTCCTTCGAGGAGCTGGAGCCCCGCTCCTTCTCCTTCAACTCCCCCTTCGGCGCCTGCCCGGACTGCACCGGCATCGGCACGCGCATGGAGGTCGACCCCGAGCTGATCGTCCCCGACGAGGACCGCTCCCTCGACGAGGGCGCCATCCACCCCTGGTCGCACGGCCACACCAAGGAGTACTTCGGCCGCCTGGTCGGTGCGCTGGCGGACGCCCTCGGCTTCCGTACGGACATCCCCTGGGCCGGGCTGCCCAGCCGCGCCAAGAAGGCCCTGCTGAACGGCCACAAGACCCAGATCGAGGTGCGCTACCGCAACCGGTACGGCCGCCAGCGGGCCTACACCACCCCCTTCGAGGGTGCCGTCCCGTTCGTCAAGCGGCGGCACTCCGAGGCGGAGAGCGACAGCAGCCGGGAGCGCTTCGAGGGCTATATGCGCGAGGTGCCCTGCCCGACCTGTGAGGGCACCCGGCTGAAGCCGATCGTGCTCGCCGTCACGGTCCAGGAGCGCTCGATCGCCGAGGTCGCGGCCATGTCGATCAGCGACTGCGCCGACTTCCTGCGGGACATGAAGCTCACCGCCCGCGAGAAGAAGATCGCCGAGCGGGTCCTCAAGGAGGTCAACGAGCGGCTGAAGTTCCTGGTCGACGTCGGCCTGGACTACCTCTCGCTGAACCGCGCGGCCGGCACCCTCTCCGGCGGCGAGGCCCAGCGCATCCGCCTCGCCACCCAGATCGGCTCCGGTCTGGTGGGCGTGCTCTACGTCCTCGACGAGCCCTCGATCGGTCTGCACCAGCGCGACAACCACCGCCTGATCGAGACCCTGGTGCGGCTGCGCGACATGGGCAACACCCTGATCGTCGTCGAGCACGACGAGGACACCATCAAGGTCGCGGACTGGGTCGTGGACATCGGCCCCGGCGCGGGCGAGCACGGCGGCAAGGTCGTGCACAGCGGCCCGATGAAGCAGCTGCTGGCCACCAAGGAGTCGATCACCGGCCAGTACCTGTCCGGCAAGAAGTCCATCGCGACCCCCGACGTCCGGCGGCCCGCCGACCCGTCGCGGCAGCTGACGGTCCACGGCGCGAAGGAGAACAACCTCCGCGACATCGACGTCTCCTTCCCCCTCGGGGTGTTCACCGCCGTCACCGGCGTCTCGGGATCCGGCAAGTCGACGCTGGTCAACGACATCCTCTACACCCACCTGGCGCGCGAGCTGAACGGCGCCAAGTCGGTGCCGGGCCGGCACACCCGGGTGGCCGGCGACGACCTGGTGGACAAGGTCGTGCACGTCGACCAGTCGCCGATCGGCCGTACCCCGCGCTCCAACCCGGCCACCTACACCGGCGTCTTCGACCACGTCCGCAAGCTCTTCGCGGAGACGATGGAGGCCAAGGTCCGCGGCTACCTGCCGGGGCGCTTCTCCTTCAACGTCAAGGGCGGCCGCTGCGAGAACTGCTCCGGCGACGGCACGATCAAGATCGAGATGAACTTCCTGCCGGATGTGTATGTGCCGTGCGAGGTCTGCCACGGCGCGCGCTACAACCGGGAGACCTTGGAGGTCCACTACAAGGGCAAGTCCATCGCCGAGGTGCTGGACATGCCCATCGAGGAGGCGCTGAGCTTCTTCGAGGCGGTGCCCACCATCGCCCGGCACCTCAAGACGCTCAACGAGGTCGGTCTCGGGTACGTCCGGCTCGGCCAGTCCGCGCCGACGCTCTCCGGCGGTGAGGCACAGCGCGTCAAGCTGGCCAGCGAGCTCCAGAAGCGCTCGACGGGCAGCACCGTCTACGTCCTCGACGAGCCGACCACCGGTCTGCACTTCGACGACATCAGCAAGCTGATCAATGTGCTGTCCGGCCTGGTGGACAAGGGCAACACGGTGATCGTCATCGAGCACAACCTCGATGTGATCAAGACGGCGGACTGGGTCGTCGACATGGGCCCCGAAGGCGGCAACGGCGGTGGCCTGGTCGTCGCCGAGGGCACTCCCGAGGGCGTCGCGTCGATCCCGGCCAGCCACACCGGCAAGTTCCTGCGGGAGATCCTCGGCGACCGCGTCAGCGATGCCGCGCCGGTGGGGGCCACCGCGAAGAAGACGGCGGCCAAGAAGACCGCGGCGAAGAAGACGGCCGCCAAGAAGACCGCGGCCAAGAAGACGACGGCGCGGGCCCGCAAGGCCTGACACCGCCGGACGGCTCCGGCCGGGCCGTCACCGCTCTCCGTGCGAGGGAGCGGTGGCGGCCCGCTGCTTTCCGCGGGGAGGCGTTCCCCGGCCGCCCGTCCTGGCCCCGCCCCGCTGCCACTTCGCCTTGGTCGCCTCAGCCGCCTCCGCCGCCGGCACCGTCACAGCGGCCTACGCCGCCAACTCCGTGGCGAACGGCGGTTCCGCGCCCGCGCGGGAGCAGGTGACGGCCGCCGCGCGGGCGGCGAAGCGCAGGATGTCGCGCCAGTCGTCGGTGCCGAGAGCGGCCACGGCGGCGTACGAGAGGGCGTCGTGGGCGTCCAGACGGTGCAGCAGCGCGGCGTTGACGGTGTCGCCGGCCCCGATGGTGTCGACGACGGTGACCCGCTCACCGGGGACCGTCACCTCCCCGCCGCCCCGTGTCAGCACCGTCAGACCGTCGCCCCCACGAGTGAGGACGATCGCCGCGGGCCCCGCGTCCAGCCAGTCCTTCGCCGCCGCGGTGACCGACTCCCCGGTGCCACCCGGCGCGGCGTCCGGCCCGGCCAGCCACAGGGCGTCCTCCTCCGACAGCTTCAGCAGGGCGACATCGGGGAGCCAGGAACGGAAACGGGCCCGGTAGGCGTCCGGGTCCGGGATCAGACCGGACCGGATGTTGGGGTCGAGGGCCGTGAAGACACCGCGCCGGGCCTCGCGGCGCAGCAGGGACTCGTACGCGCTCGCGCCGGGCTCCAGGACGAGCGAGCAGGTGCCCAGGGAGAGCGCGCGGGCCGCGGCGGGCAGCGCCGGCGGCAGGGTGAAGAGCCGGTCGGCGGTGCCGTCCGCGTAGAAGCCGTAGCCCGCCGAGCCGTCCGCGCTGATGTCCGCCACGGCGAGGGTGGTCGGCTCGCTGCCGCGCTGCACCAAGGAGGTGTCGACACCGCCGTCGTGCAGCCCCTGGAGCAGCGCCTCACCGAAGCTGTCGGTCGAGATCCGGGAGCAGAACGCGGCGGGCGAGCCCAGCCGCCCCAGCGCGACCGCGGTGTTGTACGGGCCGCCGCCGCGCCGCGGCAGCAGCGCCGGCAACCGGCCGTCGGCGGTGGGGGCCCCGGTGCCCCCGTCGGAGGGGGAGGTGTCCTGCGGGCTGGGGACGAGGTCGATCAGTGCCTCGCCGGCGACGACGATCACGGGGTGGGGTTCCTTTCCTGGGCGGCCGGGGGCGCGGCCGCGGCGGGTTCGGCGCAGCCGCACGACGTACGGTGCACAAAGGTGCAGGGGAGACGGACGGTGCGCGGGGGGCGGTCCGGCTCCGCCAGGCGCTCCAGCAGCAGCCGGACCGCCGCCGCCCCGATGTCCTTGCTGGGCTGGGCGATCGCGGTCAGCCGCGGGGTGAACAGATCGGCCCACGAGAAGTCGTCGAAGCAGGCCAGCGCGATGTCGCGGGGCACCTCCAGGCCGAGGTCGCGCAGCGCCCGGAGGGTGCCGATGGTCATCGCGTTGTTGGCGGTGATGATCGCGGTGGGCGGTTCGGGGGCGGCCAGGAGATGGCGGGTGGCGTCCTGGGCGCCCGCCGCCTCGGAGTTGCCGCCGGCGAGGAGTTCGGGAGCGAAGGGCAGGCCCGCGGCGCGCAGTCCCTCGCGGTAGCCCTGGACCCGCTCGGTGGTCGTGCTCAGGCCGGGCAGACCGGCCACCAGGCCGATCCGGGTGTGCCCCGACTCCGCCAGATGCCCCACCAGTTGGCGCACCGGGCCGGTGTTCTCGGCGCACACCTGGTCGTGGTCGTCGCCGACCAGCCGGTCCAGGAAGACGGTGGGCACCTCGCGGCGGGTCAGGTACTCCACCAGCCCGGCGGGCTCCGCGGACGGCGCCACGATCATGCCGTCCACCCGGCGCTCGTGCAGCAGCTGGACGACCTTGCGCTCGTGCCGCGGGTCGTCGTGCGGATCGGTGATCAGCAGGCTGTAGCCGGCCTCCAGGGCGCCGGCCTCGACGCCCTGGAGGATCTCGGTGAAGTACGGGTTGCTGATCGCGGAGACCGCCAGGCCGATCGAGCGGGTGCGGGAGGTGACCAGGGAGCGGGCCAGGGTGTTGTGGGTGTAGCCGAGCTCCTCGATGGCGCCGAGGACCGCGGCGCGGGTGCCGGGGCGGACCGGACGGGTGTCGTTCAGCACATGCGACACCGTGGCGACGGAGACTCCCGCGCGCCGTGCCACATCCGTCATCGTCGTCATCCGGTTCTTCCTCCCCGAGCGTGCGGCACCCCGTCGGTGCCGCGGCCTCCCACGGCCGCGTCCCGCGAAGTCCACCACATTACGAGCACCCACCCCGAAGCGTAAACGCTTGCGTAAGCGTTTACGCCCAAGCTACCTTCCCGACATCGCAATCCCGCACGACGTCGTGAGGAGGCGCCGATGCGCGCTCTCGTGGTCACCGCACCGGGCAAGGGGGGCAGCGCAGCTGTCACCGAGCTGCCCGACCCCCGCCCGGAGCCCGATGAGGTGGTCGTGCGCGTCACGTCCTGCGGGCTGTGCGGCACCGATATGCACCTGCTCGGCGGTGAGCTGCCGGCCGCGGTCTATCCGCTGGTGCCCGGGCACGAGCTGACCGGCGAGATCGTGGCGGTGGGCGCCGCGGTGACCGGCCGGGCGGTCGGGGAACGGGTCGCCGTCGACCCCAACATGCCGTGCGGCGCCTGCCACTACTGCCGGATCGGCCGCGGCAATCTCTGCGAGGACTACACCGCGGTCGGCGTCACCCGCGCCGGCGGCTTCGCCGAGCTGGTCGCCGTGCCCGCACGCTGCTGCTACGTGCTGCCCGACGGCCTCTCGGAGGCCGCCGCGGGACTCGTCGAGCCGCTGTCCTGCGCGGTGCACGGCCTCAACCGGCTGCCGCGCCGGCCCGGTGAGCACTATCTGATCTACGGCGCCGGCACCATGGGCCTGATGATGGCCGCCCTCGTACGGACCGCGGGGGCCGCCTCGGTGTCCGTCGTGGACCTCAACGAGGACCGGCTGGCGTTCGCGGAGTCCTTCGGGGTCGACGCGGCGGTGACTAGCGCCGACCGGCTCGGGCGCACGCCCGGCTTCGAGGTCGTGGTCGATGCGACCGGCGCCGTCGCGGCCATCGAGGACGGGCTGGGCCGGGTCCGCCGCGGCGGCACCTTCCTGCAGTTCGGCGTCGCCGACCCGGCGGGCACGGCGTCCTTCTCGCCGTACCGCGTCTACCACCACGAGATCGACATCATCGGTTCGATGGCGGTCCACCACAGCTTCCAGCCCGCCATCGACCTGCTCGCCGCGGGCGGCGGCACCGTCGCCCTCGACTCGCTGGTCAGCGACGTCTATGGTCTCGACGCATTCGACGAGGCGGTGGCCCGGTTCCGGGCGGGCACCGGCCAAAAGATCCACATCGCCCCGCAGAAGGGCTGAGCGCGGTGCCCACACGCATCAAGAACGCACTGATCTGGGTCTTCGGGGCCCTCGGCGGCATCCTGTGGGGCTATGACACCGGAGTCATCTCGGGCGCCATGCTCTTCATCAAGAACGACATCGCCCTCACCCCGCTCCTGGAGGGACTGGTCGTCTCGGGCCTCCTGGTGGGCGCCATGCTCGGCGCGGGTCTCTCGGGGCGGCTGGGCGACTCCTGGGGGCGCCGCCGGCTGATCCTCGCGGCCTCCGGGGTCTTCATCCTCGGCACCCTGGGCGCCTCCTTCGCCTTGGGCCCCGCCTCGCTGATCGCCTCCCGGTTCGTGATCGGCATCGGCGTCGGCATCGCCTCCGTCGTCGTCCCGCTCTACCTCACCGAACTCGCCCCCAAGCAGCTGCGCGGCGGGCTGACGTCCCTGATGCAGCTGCTGGTCACGGTCGGCATCTTCGTCGCGTACGGCACCGACTATCTGCTGGCCGGCGCCGGGGCCTGGCGCTGGATGATCGGCCTCGGCGTGATCCCGGCCGCCGTTTTGGCGCTGGGCATCCTCACCCAGCCCGAGAGCCCGCGCTGGCTGGTGGGCAAGGGCCGCACCGACGAGGCCCGTACGGTGCTGACCCGGCTGCGCGGGGACGCCGGCGCGGCGGGGGAGGAGCTGGCGGAGATCGAGCGGGCCGAGCGCACCGAGCGGGCGCAGAGCGAGCCGCTGACCCTGCGGCGGCTGCTGTCGCCGCAGCTGCGTCCGGTGTTCGTGGTGGGGATGCTGCTGGTCCTCTTCCAGAACTTCGTCGGCATCAACACGATCATCTACTACGCGCCGACCCTGCTCACCGACATCGGTTTCGGCTCGGACGGCGCGATCCTCGCCAACGTCGGCATCGGTCTCCTCAACATGCTGATGACGCTCCCGGCGATGCGGCTCATCGACCGCAAGGGGCGCAAGCCGCTGCTGCTGTGGGGCGCGCTGGGCATGTGTGCGGCGATGGTGCTGCTGGCCGTCACCAACCTCTCCGGGCTCGGCTACGGCGCGCTGCTGTCCGTGCTCACCCTCCTGGGGATCGCGCTCTACATCGCGTCGTTCGCCATCTCCTGGGGGCCGGTGCAGTGGGTGATGCTGCCCGAGCTGTTCCCGATGCGGATCCGGGCGGCCGCGGTCGGCCTGTGCGTGCTCTTCAACTGGCTGTTCAACATGATCGTGGCGCTGGTGTTCCCCTCGCTGCTGCAGGCCTGGGGTGCCGGGATCAACTTCCTGTTCTTCGCCGGGACAACCCTGCTGGCGTTCCTCTTCGTGCAGCGGCTGCTGCCGGAGACCAAGGGCCGCAGCCTGGAGGAGATCGAGCAGGACCTGCTGCGCGGGCGCCCGGCCCGGCCGGAAGCGGAACGGTCTGTGCCGGTATCGTCGGGAGCCGCCCACCACTGACGCCATGACCTCTGGAGCAGCCATGAGCCAGCCCCCCGCCCGACGGACCGTGCTGCGGGGGGCCGCGCTCGCCGGGGCCGCGGGCTTCGGCCTGGCGGCCTGCTCACCGGGGGACTCGGGCGCGAACGCCTCCGCGGTGCCCGCCGAACCGGTCGACCTCGGATCCGCCGCCGCGGTGCCGGTCGGCGGCGCCAAGCTCTACCGCGAAGACCGCCTCGTCGTCTCGCAGCCCGCCAAGGGCACCTACAAGTGCTTCAGCGCCAAGTGCACCCACGCCGGCTGCATCCTGGCCGAGGTCGAGAAGAAGGAGGGCAGCTGCCCCTGCCACGGCAGCCGCTTCGACGTCACCACCGGCAAGGTCGTCCAGGGCCCGGCGTCCGAGCCGCTGCCCGAGGTCCCGGTCAAGGCCGAGAACGGCAAGCTGATCGCGGGCTGAGGCGCGGGCCGCCGACGCCGCCCCGGGCCTGTTTCCGGTCCCAGGGGACCCCGGACTACCCCCAGTCCCAGGCGATCCCCAGTATCCCGGGCCGCACCTCCTGCTCCACGAGGTGCACGGCGCGGTGCCGCCCGCTGAGCGCCAGTTCCTGCCGGCCGCTGCGCGGGGCGCCCGCCGAGGCCTGCGCGAAGCGGGTGCAGCGCACCGGCAGCGCCGCCGCGTCGAAGCGCACCTGCAGGACGTACTGACCGCCGGCGCAGCTGAAGCCGCGCAGGTACTCCGTGCTCGGGCCGCCGCTGCCGTCCTCGAAGGCGTAGCCGAAGACATGGGTGTCACCGGCCCGCAGCCGGGCGTCGAAGAGCAGCTCGGCGACCACCACCCCGGCCTCGGCGTTCCCGCGCACCCGCCCCAGCCGGCAGTTCTCCGCCGCCCGCACCCGCACCCGGGACGGATCACAGCCCGCGTCGCCCCGGTGGACGGCGACAAAGCGGTCCACGCCGTCCCGGTGCGCACGGACCACCTGGAGCGATTCGCGGGCGAGGAGCCGGCGCTCGGGGCCGATGCGGACCCGTTCGTGATGGCCCACGGTGTGCAGTCCGCCGTCCACAGGGGCCGCCGGCCCGGCGAACAGCCGCTGCAGTGCGGTGTCGGGGGCCACCTGCGAGCGGGCGGGCGGCCGCCCGGTCTCCGCGCGGGCGCCGCCCTCCGGCACCAGCAGCCGGTGCAGCGAGCGCGCCGGCAGGTCGAGGACCTCCTCCAGGGCGCGCACCGCCCGCAGCGACTCGGGGCGCTGCGGCCGCCGGGCGCCCTGCTGCCAGTAACTGAGGCTGGTCACCCCGATGGTGATGCCGCGCTGGGCGAGCTTGTGCTGAACGCGGGTGAGGGCGAGCCCCCGTTCGGTGAGCGCGGAGCGCAGTGCGAGATGGAACGGCCCGGTCCGCAGCAATTGGGCCAGCTCCGCCGACCGGGGGGTGTCCTGTGCCATTGCCTCGATCCTCCGGCGCGCGGGGTGAACGTTCACAACCGGATCGCACGCTGTACGCGCTGCCTGCCTGTTCGCTGCAGTACGCCGGGCACCGGCCGCTCACATGCGGGGCGGACCGTCCACACCCCTCATGCCACCCCGCATTGAAGCGTGTTGCCCTGCCTGCGACAACACCTGATGCTCCGCCGCAGCATCCGGATGTGCTCCGCTCGCCCCTCCCAGTCCGGGAGGAACGCCGCACTGTGCGGCACGCCTTCGACCGGATGGGCACCGACTCGGGTGCGTATGTGACCGGTTGCCTCCGCTACGGCACCGGCCGAGCGCGATCGACGCCGGCCGGCCCGTCGGGACCCGGATGCCATGGGCCGCCGGCGATGGCCAGATGCATGTGATCTACGGATATGACACGGACCGCCACGGGGCGTGCTGGGGTGATCCATGGTCGACCAACAACCGCTACAACTGGGGCGATTTCGGCTACTACGCGAACGGCAGCGCCTTCTCCTGGACACACTCCCCGTACCGGAGGGGAGCCTGGGGCCATGAGGAAGCGCACCGCCGTCCGCACCGCCCTTCGTGCCGTCGCCACCGGCACGTCCGCCACGGCCCTCCTCGGCCTCACCCCGCACCTCGCCCTGGCCGCGCCCGCCCCCGTGCCACGGACCCCCGCAGCGGCGAGCCTCACCGCCGCCCATGCGGCGGCCACCGCCCCCGCGACCCTCGACACCGTCGCCCGGTTCTTCGCGGCCGGGCGGAAGCGCGGCGGCGCGCACACCGGCGCTCCCGGCGCCGCGCAGGCCGCGCCGCGCATCGAGGGCGCCGCCGTGCCCGTCTACGTCCTGTCGCCGGACTTCGTCCGCGGCCGCGACGGTGCCCCGGTCGCCCGCCTGGAGTTCCTCGCCAGCAGGGCCGTCGCGGGCGACGGCCGCACGGCCTCGGTGTGGACCGCGCGGCGGGGCGCCGCCTGGAAGGTCGTCAACATCGCCGCCGGGGACGACGAGGCCCGCTACAGCGCGGCCGGTGCCGCCCGGGCGAAGGGCGGCACGGTCTTCCGCGAGCCGCGGATCGACGCCTGGTACGTGCAGCACGGCGACCGCGTCGAGCCGCTGGACACGGATGCCCGCCAGGCCGTCGGCGCGCACGGCACCACGGTCGCCGCCTACCGGGACCGGGTGGCGCGGGCCTACGGGGACAAGCTCCCCGGCTCCGCGTACGACCGGCGCGGCGGGTCCGGCGGCTACGGGCCGGGGGCCGGAGTCGGCACCGGGACCGGGGCCCGGGGGCCGCACACCCCGCGGCCCGTCACGACGGCCGGGCTCGCGGACGACAGCCTGCCGGTGACCGCCGCCACGACCCTCGCGGGCGCCGCCGCCCTGCTCGCCCTGGCCCTCTCCGCCTCGGCGCCACTACGGCGGAGGCGCAGCGGCTGAGGGGGTGGCTTCCAGGCGGGGAGCAGCCGCCGCGGCGTACGCACCTCACGACGCACGCCCGCCCGGCTCCGCGGCCGGGCGGGCGGGGGCGAAGCAGGCCAGCACGTCCCGGAACCGCCCCACCGCCTCCACGAGGTCCGCGAAGCGGGTCGACAGCGGCCCGGGGGAGAGGCGCACCCGGTCCGGGGGGAGGTGGTCCACGAACAGCTCCGCCGCGGCGAGCGCCGGTACCAGCTTCCCGGCCCGCGGATGCCGGTAGGTGACATGGGGGCCGCGCCGCTCCGGGGCGGCGGGACCGGCCGGCCGCAGCCCGTACGGCTCCAGTACGGCCCCGGCGAGTTCCGTCAGGAACCCGGTCAGCGCCAGGCTCTTGGCGCGCACCGCGGCCATCCCCGCCTCGGCCAGCAGGTCCAGCGCGGGCTCCGCGGCGGCCAGCGACAGCGCGGGCGGGGTGCCGGTCAGGAAACGCCGGATGGTCGGATCGGGGTCGTAGCGGGGGCGTGCGGCGAACGGCTCGCGATGCCCGTACCACCCGTGCACCGGCTGTGCGGCGCACGCCTGCAGATCCCGTCGTACGTACAACAGCGCCGGGCACCCGGGCCCCGCCATCAGGTGTTTGTACGTCGCGGCGACCGCCATGTCGGCCCCGGTGGCCGCCAGTTGGAGGTCCACCGCGCCCACCGCGTGGCTGAGGTCCCACAGCACCAGCGCCCCCTGTGCATGCACGACCTCGTGCACCTGCGCCATGTCGAGCAGCGCGCCGGAGCGGGGCGAGACCAGCGGCAGCACCACCACCGCGGTGTCCTCGTCCACCGCCGACCGCAGTGTCGCCATGTCGAGTCCGGTGTCGGGGTGTGTGTGCACGGTGCGCAGGGCGCGCTCGCGCTCGGCCGCGACCCCGGCGACGACATGACGATCGGTGGGGGAGTTGTCGTCGTCCACCACCACGGTCCGCCGGCCGGGGCGCGCCTCCAGGGCGGCCGCCGTCAGCTTGTAGAGGTTGACGCTGGTGCAGTCGCCGGCCACCACCTCGCCCGGCCGGGCGCCGAGCACGGCCTCGGCCATCCGGTCGCCGATCCGCTGCGGCAGGTCCCGCCACTGCGTACCGGCCCGCGCGAACCGGCTGCCCCACTCGTCGCGCACCACCCGGTCCAGCAGTGCCGGGGTGGCGGCGGGCAGCCGGCCCAGCGAGGCGCCGTCGAGGAGGAGCCGGCCGTCCGGCACCGGCGCGAACCGGCCTGGGAACGGTGCCAGCGGATCGCGGGCGTCCAGCCGCCGGGCCCGCCGGGCGGCCTTGCGCAGGGCGGCCGGCCCACCCTCCGGGGCCGTCACCGCGGCCCCCGGCAGGTCCCCGCCCCCTGGCAGGCCCCCGGCCCGCGGCGGGGGAGCGGCGCGCGGGAGACCGGCGCGGCCGGCCCGTCCCCGGGGCGCCGCAGCGGCACGGCGGGCCGCCCGGGGGCCGTGCGCCGGGCGCGTGCGGGGGCAGCCGGTGCGGGGACGCGTTCTGCAGTCACGCGGACAGAGTCGCCGACGCCCCGCCGCCCGCGGCACTCACTTCCGCGTCATTCCGCCGGTCGCCCACGAGATCGACTACCGGAATTGACGGCATTTGCCCCCGTGGCGCGCAGGGGTGGGGCCACGGATCCCGTTGATCCGCACGGTCGTTGACGGGCCGTCGCCTTCCTGCTCCGCCGCCCCGGCAGGGCGCTGGCCGGAAGCTCCCCTTCTCCGCGATCGCGCCGGTCTGCTACGTCGTGCGCCGTCGCGCGGCCGCTCTGCCCGTCAGGGGCGGAAGCGAGCCCCCGACCTGGAGGGCGGGCCGGCAGCACCCGGCTCCGGCCTCGTCCCGCTCCGCCCCGGGCGCCGTCCCCCGCGTCCCGGCCGCCGGAACGGCCGCTCACCTCCCGTCCCGCCCGGCCGTCCCCGCCGCCCGCCGAGCCCGCATCAGCCGTCCCGCAAGCCGCCCCGCCACCGGCGGAGCCGCCACGGCAGGCAAGGGAGCCGGGCCGGACGCCACGGCTCCCGCGGGCCGCCGCCCGCCGATGCCGGACGACGGCGGTCCGGGAACGGTGATTGTCGGTCCCGGTCAGTAGGGTGGTGTGCATGGCAGACCCCAGCAGCTACCGACCCAAGCCGGGACAGATCCCCGACTCGCCGGGGGTCTATAAGTTCCGCGACGAACACGGCCGTGTCATCTACGTCGGCAAGGCCAAGAGCCTGCGCCAGCGCCTGGCCAACTACTTCCAGGACCTGGCCGGCCTCCATCCGCGGACGCGCACGATGGTCACCACCGCGGCCGCCGTGGAGTGGACCGTCGTCACCACCGAGGTCGAGGCGCTCCAGCTCGAATACACCTGGATCAAGGAGTTCGACCCGCGCTTCAACGTCAAGTACCGCGACGACAAGAGCTATCCGTACCTCGCGGTGACCCTCAACGAGGAGTTCCCGCGCGTCCAGGTCATGCGCGGCGCCAAGAAGAAGGGCGTGCGCTACTTCGGTCCGTACGGCCATGCCTGGGCCATCCGCGAGACCGTCGACCTGATGCTGCGCGTCTTCCCGGTGCGGACGTGCTCCGCGGGCGTCTTCAAGCGCTCCGCACAGATCGGCCGCCCCTGCCTGCTCGGCTACATCGGCAAGTGCTCGGCCCCCTGCGTCGGCCGGATCTCCCCGGAGGACCACCACGAACTCGCCGAGGAATTCTGCGACTTCATGGCCGGCCGCACCGGCGCCTACCTCCGCCGCCTGGAGCGTCGGATGCAGGACGCCGCCGAGGAGATGGAGTACGAACGCGCCGCCCGGATCCGCGACGACATAGGCGCCCTCAAGCGGGCCATGGAGAAGAGCGCCGTCGTCCTCGCCGACGCCACCGACGCCGACCTGATCGCCGTCGCCGAGGACGAACTCGAAGCCGCCGTCCAGATCTTCCATGTCCGCGGCGGCCGGGTGCGCGGCCAGCGCGGCTGGGTGACGGACAAGGTCGAGGCCGTCACCACCGGCGGCCTCGTCGAGCACGCCCTCCAGCAGCTGTACGGCGAGGAGCGGGGCGACGCCGTCCCCAAGGAGGTCCTGGTCCCGGCGCTCCCCGAGCCGGTCGAGCCGGTCGCGCAGTGGCTCTCCGAGCGCCGCGGCTCGCAGGTCTCGCTGCGCATCCCGCAGCGCGGCGACAAGAAGGACCTGATGGCCACGGTCGGCCGCAACGCCCAGCAGGCCCTGGCCCTCCACAAGACCAAGCGCGCCTCCGACCTCACCACCCGCTCCCGCGCCCTGGAGGAGATCGCCGAGGCGCTCGGCCTGGACGCGGTGCCGCTGCGCATCGAGTGCTTCGACATCTCCCACCTCCAGGGCGACGACGTCGTCGCCTCGATGGTGGTCTTCGAGGACGGTCTCGCCCGGAAGAGCGAATACCGCCGCTTCCAGATCAAGACCTTCCAGGGCCAGGACGATGTCCGGTCCATGCACGAGGTCATCGGCCGCCGCTTCAAGCGCTACCTCCAGGAGAAGCAGAAGTCCGGCGAGTGGACGGAGGAGCCGGCCGGCGACTCCCCGGAGGACGGCAACGGCCTCACCGATGGCGGCGACCCGGTCACGGCCCGCGACGGCGAGCCGGAGCCGGACCCCCTGGCCGGCCGCCCGACCGACGAGGACGGCCGCCCCAAGCGGTTCGCCTACCCGCCCCAGCTCGTGGTCGTCGACGGCGGCGCCCCGCAGGTCGCGGCCGCCCGCCGGGCCCTGGATGAGCTCGGCATCGACGACGTCGCCGTGTGCGGCCTGGCCAAGCGCCTCGAAGAGGTCTGGCTGCCCGAGGAGGACGACCCGGTGGTGCTGCCGCGCAGCAGCGAGGGCCTCTACCTCCTCCAGCGCGTCCGCGACGAGGCACACCGCTTCGCGATCACCTACCAGCGCAGCAAGCGCGGCAAGCGGCTGAAGTCCTCCCCCCTCGACGCCGTCGCCGGACTCGGCGACACCCGCCGCCAGGCGCTGCTCAAGCACTTCGGCTCGGTGAAGAAGCTGCGGGCGGCGACGGTCGACGAGATCTGCGAGGTCCCGGGCGTCGGTCGCAAGACCGCGGAGACGGTCGCCGCGGCGCTGGCCGGGGCGGCGCCGTCCGCCCCCGCGGTGAACACCGCCACAGGAGAGATCATTGAGGATGACGGGGCCCCACCGGCCGCGTTGTCGGCAGAACGGGGGCAGGAACGATGAGCACACCGCACGAAGCGCAGGAATCCGAGAGAGACGGTGCACAGGTGAGTACGGGCACGACCGACCAGGGCGAGAGCGCCGCGATCCCCGAGTTGGTGATCATCTCCGGGATGTCCGGTGCCGGCCGGAGCACGGCCGCGAAGTGTCTGGAGGACCTCGGCTGGTTCGTCGTCGACAACATCCCGCCCGAGCTGATCGCGCCGATGGTCGAGCTCGGCGCCCGCTCGCAGGGCAACGTCGCCCGGATCGCGGTCGTCGTCGACGTCCGCGGCCGCCGCTTCTTCGCCAACCTCAAGGAGTCGCTGGCCACCCTCGACGCGCAGAACGTCAAGCGCCGCATCGTCTTCCTGGAGTCCTCCGACGAGGCCCTGGTGCGCCGCTTCGAGTCGGTGCGCCGCCCGCACCCCCTCCAGGGCGACGGCCGGATCGTCGACGGCATCCTCGCCGAGCGCGACCTGCTGCGCGAGCTGCGCGGCGACGCCGACCTGGTCATCGACACCTCCAGCCTCAACGTCCATGAACTCCGCGCCAAGATGGACGCCCAGTTCGCCGGCGAAGAGGTCCCCGAGCTGCGCGCCACGGTCATGTCCTTCGGCTTCAAGTACGGCCTGCCGGTCGACGCCGACATGGTCATCGACTGCCGCTTCATCCCCAACCCGCACTGGGTGCCCGAGCTGCGCCCCTTCACCGGTCTCAACGACGAGGTCTCCAGCTACGTCTTCAGCCAGCCGGGCTCCAAGGAGTTCCTGGACGGCTACGCCGAGCTGCTGCGGATCGTGGCCGAGGGCTACCGCCGTGAGGGCAAGCGCTATGTGACCATCGCCGTGGGCTGCACGGGCGGCAAGCACCGCAGTGTCGCGATGTCCGAGAAGCTCGCCCGCCGCCTGGTCTCCGAAGGGGTGGAAACCGTCGTTGTCCACCGGGACATGGGGCGCGAGTGAGCGGGCGGGCACCACGGCTGCGCAGGGTCCGGCGATTCGTCCCCAGCGGCCGTATGACGAAGGGGGCCACCCCCAAGGTGGTGGCACTGGGCGGCGGCATGGGCCTGTCCGCCTCGCTCACGGCGCTGCGCCGGATCACCGGTGACCTGACCGCGGTCGTCACGGTCGCCGACGACGGCGGCTCCAGCGGCCGCCTCCGCGACGAGCTGGGCGTCCTGCCGCCCGGCGATCTGCGCAAGGCGCTGGCCGCGCTGTGCGGCGACGACGACTGGGGCCAGACCTGGTCGAGGGTGATCCAGCACCGCTTCACCAGCGAGGGCGAGCTGCACGACCACGCGGTCGGCAACCTGCTGATCGTCGCGCTGTGGGAGCAGCTCGGCGACCATGTCCAGGCGCTCGACCTGGTCGGCAGGCTGCTCGGCGCGCACGGCCGGGTGCTGCCCATGTCGGCGGTGCCCCTGGAACTCCAGGCCCAGGTCAAGGGCCATGAAGAAGGCCGTCCGGACGCGATCACCACGGTCCGCGGCCAGGCCACCGTCGCGCTCACCCGTGGCGAGGTGCAGTCCGTCCATGTGGTCCCCGAGGACCCGCCGGCCGTTCCCGAGGCGGTCGCCGCGGTGCGTGACGCCGATTGGGTGGTGCTCGGACCGGGCTCCTGGTTCTCCTCCGTGATCCCGCATCTGCTGGTGCCGGAACTGCGCGAGGCGCTGGAGGAGACCCAGGCGCGAAAGGTCCTTTCGCTCAACCTTGCGCCCCAACCGGGAGAAACCGATGGCTTCTCCCCGCAGCGTCATTTGGAGGTTTTGGCCCGACACGCCCCTAAACTCGCCTTCGACGTGGTGCTGGCCGACAAGGCCGCCGTGCCCGACATCGACGGTCTGACGGTTGCCGCGAAGCAGCTGGTCGGCAGCGAGGTCGAGCTGGCGGCGGTCGCCGCACAAGGAGACGACGCCCGGTCGA
>Ga0207426_1001729_pt1 | contig 16693 bp, 20 predicted proteins | sample AraplaMF_Cvi_mMS_FD_184265 | JGI IMG/M metagenome (GOLD analysis project Ga0207426, IMG submission 184265) | Arabidopsis root microbial communities from the University of North Carolina, USA - plate scrape MF_Cvi_mMS (SPAdes) (version 2) | ecosystem: Host-associated > Plants > Roots > Endosphere... | reverse complement strand
CTCTCCCACTGGTCATAGGCGTGCCGGGCCGGGCGGGGCGGCGCTGCACGCCGTTGGTCCCGCCCCCTTCGGAATCGTGGCAGAAACAACGCGTTCGCGCGGGGTCTTCGGCGCTGCGTCGTGCGGAGGTTGTGAGAGATGTCGCTCACGTGCCGCAGCGCGGGCGGCAGTGCGGCGGTGGTTCGCTCTCAGCGGAACAGGCTCCGCTACCAGCGGAATGTGCGCATCCGCAGGGCCTGGCGCATCCGTTCGGCGCGTGCGCGGCGCGGCTGGACGCGGTTGCGCAGTTCCTTGGCCTCGTGCAGTTCCCGCAGAAATTGTGCGCGGCGGCGTCGGCGCGCCGCTTCCGCCCCGGCGTCCGGGGCGGCGTGGTCGCTGCCGGTGAGGGCGTCGTCCGTGTCGTCGGTCCGCTTGCGGTCGGGCACGCGCACACCACCTCGGGCGGGTTCTTCGCCCGGGGGCAGGACGGCCGATCGGGCGTACGTGCCCACTTTCCCTCCTTTCGGCGGTTTGATGCCGACCCCACCCCGCCGGGGTGCGCGGCTGCCGGGTTCCGCAGGGCGGGCGCCGGGGCCTTCCGGCTCGGTTACTGTCGATGTCATGCGGATCCACGTCGTCGACCACCCGCTGGTGGCGCACAAACTCACCACTCTGCGCGACAAGCGCACCGATTCCCCCACCTTCCGGCGGCTCGCCGACGAGCTGGTCACCCTGCTCGCCTACGAGGCCACCCGTGATGTGCGCACCGAGCAGGTCGAGATCGAGACCCCCGTGACGGCGACCACCGGTGTGCGGCTCTCGCACCCGCGCCCTCTGGTCGTGCCGATCCTGCGGGCCGGTCTGGGCATGCTGGACGGCATGGTGCGGCTGCTGCCCACCGCCGAGGTCGGCTTCATGGGCATGGTGCGCAACGAGGAGACGTACGAGGCGCACACCTACGCCACGCGGATGCCCGATGACCTCTCGGGCCGTCAGGTCTACGTCGTCGACCCGATGCTCGCCACGGGCGGCACGCTGGTCGCGGCGATCCGTGAGCTGATCAAGCGCGGTGCGGACGATGTCACCGCGATCTGCCTGCTGGCCGCGCCGGAAGGCGTCGAGGTCATGGAGAAGGAGCTGGCCGGCACGCCGGTGACGGTGGTCACCGCGGCGGTCGACGAGCGGCTGAACGACGACCGCTACATCGTGCCGGGCCTCGGCGACGCGGGTGACCGGATGTACGGCACGGCCGGCTGAACGCGCCCCGCCCGATCATGGTCCGGGCCCTGCACCACACGGTGGTGCAGGGCCCGTTCGCCTGTGGTCAGCACTTGGCGTCGGCGGCGGGGACCGGGGACGGGTGGGTCAGCAGGGCCAGGGACTTCGCGGCGTTCTGCTGGGTGGTCAGGTCCTTGAAGGCATTGCCGATGATCAGGTCGAGGTCGGCGCCCTTGCGGCCGTCGGTCTTCTGCTGGGCGCCCGTGAGCTGGGTGGCCAGGACCTTCAGCGGGGCGTCGGACGCCTTGGGGCCGAGCAGTATCCCCGCGCCCTTGACCTTCTTGTCGTAGGCGGCGGGGGCGTTGCCCACCTTGCCGATCTTGAAGCCGCGCTTTTGGAGTTCGTCGGCGGTGCGCTTGGCGAGCCCGGAGCGCGGGGTCGCGTTGAAGACGTTGACGGTCAAGGTGGCGGGCGCGGGCATTTTCTGCGCGGCGGCCTTGGCCTGCGCCGCCTCCGTCTTGCCGCCGTCCCGGCAGTGCTGCTTGTCCTGGGAGGAGGCCTGGGCGCTGCTGGTGCGGCCGCCGAAGACGTCGATGAGCTGCAGGGTTCCCCAGGCGGCCAGACCGAGGGCGCAGGCCGTGGCGACGACGGTGAGGACGATCCGGCGGCGGTGGCGGGGACGGCGCATCCGCGGATACCTGTCGCCCGTGATGCGGTACTTCTTACCGCCCATCCCTGGGGGCGTCAGCATGCTCATGGGCGCAGCGTAGTGCGGGAGGCAGGCCGTGCCTACTAGATGATCAACGCGTCGTGCGAGACCCAACCCAAAAGGGTCAATTCGGGCAGGGTGGGTTGGGTGCTGCCGGGCGGTAAGGGGGGTTTTCCGGGCAGTTGGGCCGGCGGGCCGTGCGGCGTCGGCCGGGGCGCGCGTCAGCCCAGTTCGAGCACGCGGGCGTGCAGCACCTGGCGCTGCTGAAGTGCCGCGCGTACCGCGCGGTGCAGCCCGTCCTCCAGGTAGAGGTCGCCCTCCCACTTCACGACGTGCGCGAAGAGGTCGCCGTAGAACGTGGAGTCCTCGGCGAGCAGCGTTTCGAGATCGAGCTGCTGCTTGGTCGTCACCAACTGGTCGAGGCGTACCGGGCGCGGGGCGACGTCCGCCCACTGGCGGGTGCTCTCCCGGCCGTGGTCCGGGTACGGCCGACCGTTTCCGATGCGCTTGAAGATCACACGGAAAGCCTACCGGGCGAGCGGCACCGGGCGCAGCCATGCCGCAGCAACGCAAAAGGATCATTGGCGGCAAATTTGGATCATTGGGGAGGGGTGGCCCACGAGATATGGCCGGATGCGACCCGAACGGGCTACCGCGCGGCGTGTCCCGGACGGGCGGTGCCCGCCGTCGCCGCGGCCCCGCGGCGGGCGGTCACCACTGCCGGGCGGCCACCGAACTGGGCTGCCAGTACGTGACCGTGGCGGTGCGCGGGTCGACGTGGACGGGGGCGCGGCCGTCCAGGCCGACCTGGGTGGGGGCGGCCCGGCCGGTCAGCGCGACGCCGAACTGGGAGATCCGCCGGCCCCGGTGGCCCCGGCCGGCCGGCCCGCCCGCGGAGGTGAGGATCATGGCGTACGCGGTGTCGCCCGGCGCCAGCGAGACCACGGTGAGCGGCCGGCTCGCGCGGATCGCGGGGAGGGCGGCCTGCCGGCCCTCGCCGATCCGCAGCAGGGGGTAGCGCTGGGCGGCGAAGTCGCAGGTCCGGCCGGAGAAGTTGGTGACCTTCAACAGCATCCGGCGGTCCCGGTGCGGCAGGGCGCCGGCGTGGAATCTGAGCATCTCGGGGGTGCAGGCGACCCGGCCGCCGGGGTCCGGGGGGTTGGCGTCGTCGGGGGCCGGGGCGGGGGCCGGCGACACGGCCGAGAGGGGGTTGTCGGCCTTGCTGCCGGGGGTGTCGTGGCAGGCGGTGATCAGGGTCAGTGCGGCGGCGGCGAGGGCGGTCGCGGTGACGGTCCGGCTGGTGGTGGTGATCGGCATCGAGGGGCTCCCCCGGGACGGTGGCGTGTCCACGACCTTCGGCGCGGGTGCTGGTGATCCGCTAACGCCCGGCTAACGCAGGCCGTTGGTTTCGGCCCTTCGCCCGCGGCGGCCGGCGGGCGGGCCGCCGGTGGCCGGGGCCGGACCGGCGCGGGCCCGACCGCACGGTGGTCACCCTCCCGAGGGGGACGGGGAGGTGCCCTTGCCGCCGGGGGCGGAGCGCGCGCCGGTGGGGTCGGCCGACGGGGTGCCGGAGGGCGGCAGGGCGGTCGGCGGGGGAGTGCCGGACGAGGGGTCCGTCGACTGCGGGGTGGGGCTGCCGGAGCCGGGGGTGTGCGACGGCGGGGCCGGCGGCGGTGCGCCGGGCGTCACCGAGCCGGTGGGGCGGGCCGTGCGGTGCGGGCCGTCGGAGGGCTCGCTCGGCGACGGCGCGGGGCCGGGGGCCGTACGGTGCGGGGACGGGGCGGGGACGACGGGGCGCGGTGGGGTGGCGGGTGCGGGCCGGCGGTCCGGCGGGGTGCCGGGGGTCGTCGCCGCATAGCCGATCGCGAGGGCGGCGGCCGCGGCGGCCGCCGCCAGCGGCAGGCCGAAGCGGCGTGGCCACAGGTGCCGCACACCGGGCAGCCGGGTGCGGCGGAGGTGCGGTCCGGGGGGTGCGGCGGGCCGCAGGTCCCGGACGGCGATGCTCTCGGCGCGCGCCGCGAAGGCCCGGCGCAGCCGGTCCTCCACGGGGCGTCCGGCGCCTCCGGGGCCCGCGCCGCCGCCGGGGCCGCCGCCCGCGCCGCCGCCGGGCCCGCCGCCGGCGCGACCGGTGTCCGTGCCGGGGCCGTTCATGACCGCTCCTCCAAGATCTTCTCCAGCGAGTTCAGTGCGCGGCTGGCGATCGACTTCACCGCGCCGCGGCTGATGCCCAGCGTCGTCGCGATCTGTGCCTCCGTCAGCTCGCCCCAGTAGCGCAGGACGAGCACCTCCCGGCGGCGGGCGGTCAGCCCGCTCAGTGCGGCGAACACCTCCCGGTGCTCCTCGTCCAGCACGATCCGTTCCTCGGCGGACGGGGCGTCCGCCTCGTACGGCGGGGTGTAGTCGCGTGCGGTGCGCCGGCGCCGCAGCACCGAGCGGGCGGCGTTGACGACCGCGGTGCGCAGGTAGGCGAGCGCGTTGTCGACCTCGCCGAGCTGTTCGCCGTGCCGTTTGTAGAGCGCGGCGAACGCGTCCTGGACGACGTCCTCGGCCGTGGCGCGGTCGTCGACGAGCAGGACGGCCAGCCGGACCATGTTCAGCCGGTGGGCGTGGTAGAGCTCGCTGATCGTCGGCCGCGGCTCGGGGGGAGCGGGGGTGCCGCCGGCCGGCGACCGGGAGCCGGCGCCTGCCGGCAGGTCGTGGGCCACGGGCCGGGGCGGGTGGCCGGTGCGCGGTGTCTCGCGGCGGGCGGCCGCCGGGCGGGCGGTGCGCAGCAGCCACCGCCACAGGGCAGGCCGGAGCCCCGGCAGGGCGAACCGTACCGGGGCGTGCTGCGGGCCGGCGGAGTACTCCATCGATACCTCGGGGTGGGGCGGGCGGCCTTGCGCGGTGGCTCAGCCGCGCCGGCGGCGGACCGCGTAGACGGCGCCGCCGCCCACGGCGATCAGGGCCGCGGCGCTGCCGCCGAGCGCCACGGTGGTCGTGGAGGAGGCACCGGTGCGGGCGAGTTCCCGGCCGCCGTCCGCTCCCTTGGCCGGGGCCGGGCGGGGCGTCGCCGGGGGTCCGTCACCGCGTGTGCCGGGCGAGGTCGGCGGGGCGCTGGGAGCGGGGGTGGGGGCGTCGGACGGCTTCGGACCCGGGCGGGTGGGCGAGGCGCTGGGGGTGCTGGGGGCGGTGGGCCGGGGGCCGGGCGACGGGGGAGCGCTGCTGGCCGGCGTGGGGGAGGGCCGGGCACCGCCGTCGGCGTGCGCGGTGCCGGCGGCGGACAGCGCGGCCAGGGCGAGCGCCGCGACCAGTCCGGCGGCGGCCGCACCGCGCGGCCGGGGGGCGTACGGCCGGAGACCGGCGGAGGTGCGGGAGGTACGGGTGAACTTCACGGTCGGCTGCTCCACGTTCTTCGACGGGGCGGCGCCGGATGGCGCCCTCACCCGTCACGACGTGCGGAGCGGCCGGGGGTTGCCGGGCGGTGCGGAAAATCTTCCGGATCCTGCGCGCCGTCCGCGGGCCGCGCGTCCGACGGCCGGAGCACGGCAGCCGGCAGCCGGCGTCACCGCTCAGCCCTTCGGGTCGATCAGGCCGAGTCGGTACGCCCTCGCGAGGCGGCGCGGCACCTGGTGGACGGCGCCGTCGACGGTGACGGGCACCGGCCGGGAGGCGGTGGCGAACGCCCGGCCCGGCCTGTGGCAGGCCGGGCCGGGCGTGGGCGTCCGCCCCCGTCACCGGGCGCGGAAGCGCTCGCGGACCGGAGTCGTGGGCCGGAGGGCCGGATCGTCGACCGGAGCGGTCAGATCGTCGAGGTGTCGATCACGAAGCGGTAGCGGACATCGCTCGCCAGCACCCGCTCGTACGCCTCGTTGATCTGCTCCGCGCCGATCACCTCGATGTCCGCGGCCAGCCCGTGCTCCCCGCAGAAGTCGAGCATCTCCTGCGTCTCCGGGATGCCGCCGATCATCGAGCCGGCGATCGAGCGGCGCCGCGGGATCAGGGCGAACGGCGCGACCGGCAGCGGGTTCTCCGGGGCGCCGACCTGGACCAGGGTGCCGTCGGTGCGCAGCAGCCCGAGGTAGGCGTTGAGGTCCAGGTTGGCGGAGACGGTGTTGACGATCAGGTCGAAGGTGTCCGCCAGCTCCTCGAACGTGGCCGGGTCGGAGGTCGCGTGGTAGTGGTCGGCGCCCAGCCGCAGGCCGTCGTCCTTCTTGCGCAGCGACTGGCTCAGCACGGTGACCTCGGCGCCCATCGCATGCGCGATCTTCACGCCCATGTGACCGAGGCCGCCCAGGCCGACGATGGCGACCTTCTTGCCGGGGCCGGCCTGCCAGTGGGCGAGGGGCGAGTAGAGGGTGATGCCGGCGCACAGCAGCGGGGCAGCGGCGTCCAGCGGGATGCTCTCGGGGATGCGCAGGGCGTAGTTCTCGTCGACGACGAGGTGGGTGGAGTAGCCGCCGTGGGTGGTCTCGCCGTCCCGGCCGGTGGCGTTGTACGTACCGACGTTGCCGAGCTCGCCGGTGCAGTACTGCTGCAGGCCGGCCCGGCAGTTCTCGCACTCCCGGCAGGAGTCGACGAAGCAGCCGACGCCGACCCGGTCGCCCGCCCGGTAGCGGGTGACCTCGGCGCCCACCTCGGCGACCACGCCGGCGATCTCATGGCCGGGGACGATCGGGAAGGCCCCGCCCTCGCCCCACTCGGCGCGCACGGTGTGGATGTCGGAGTGGCAGATGCCGGCGTACTTGATGTCGATCAGGATGTCGTGGGCACCCAGCTCGCGGCGCGGAATCGTGATCCGCTCCAGCGGTGCTTTCGGGGCGGGTGCGGCGTACGCGAAGACAGAGGTGTGGGTCATGCCACCGAGAATGCGGCGTTCCGCTTGCCGTAACCAGTGCACTCTTGAACGTATGCATGGCGTGCCTAGTACTGACGGAACCACCCTCCGGCCCGGTCCGGGGCCGCAGACCGCGGTCATGGACCAGCGAACGGAGCTGAGCGAGTTCCTGCGCTCCCGGCGGGCCCGGCTGCGGCCGCAGGACGTCGGGCTGCCGGAGTACGGCGGGCGGCGCCGGGTGCCGGGGCTGCGCCGGGAAGAGCTCGCGCAGCTCGCCGGGGTGAGCGTGGCGTACTACATCCGCCTCGAACAGGGCCGCGGCCGCAACGTCTCGTCCGCGGTGCTGGACGCCATCGCCACCGCGCTGCGGCTGACCTCCGCCGAGCGCGATCACCTCATGCACCTCGCCCGCCCGGTCTCCCGCCGGCTGCGCCCACCGGCCCGGCCGCAGCGGGTGCGCCCCGCGCTGCAGCAGCTGATCGACACGATGGAGAACGTCCCCGCCTACGTCATCGGGCGGCGCCTCGACATCATCGGCTGGAACCGGCTCGCCTGCGCCCTCCTCGGGGACTTCGCGGCGCTGCCGCCCGAGCACCGCAATCTGGCCCGGCAGGTCTTCCTGGACCCGTCGTCCCGCGCGCTCTACGAGGACTGGGACGCCAAGGCCGCCGACGTGGTCGGCTATCTGCGGCGCGACGCGGGCCGCAACCCGCACGACCCCGACATGGCCTCGCTGATCGGCGAACTCTCGCTGCGGAGCCCGGAGTTCCGGCGGCTGTGGGCCGCCCACGACGTGCAGGACAAGGGGTTCGGCGGCAAGGTCCTGCACCATCCGCTGGCCGGGCGGCTGGTCCTGGCGTACGAGACGCTGACCCTGCCCGCCGACCCCGACCAGCAGGTGATCACCTACCACGCCGAGCCGGGGTCACCGTCGGCCGCCGCCCTCCGGTTGCTGGCGTCGGGTCAGGAGAAGACCACCGAACGGACCTTGAGCTGCTCCGAGGCGTGACCGCCGTTCGGCCGGAGGCTGAAGTAGTCGCCCGTGCAGTTGGGGCCGGCGAAGACCGTGGCCACGGACGAGGTGTAGTTCTTCGGCGTGTGGGCGGGCTGGACGGACGGGTCGGCCACCTCGGGGAGGGCGAGGCACGCCCGGCTCGGCGGGTCGGCGAGCAGGCCCACGTGCGGGGTGCCGGTCGAGTCGCTGTAGACGTAGGTGAAGGGGCCGGTGGCCGCGCCGGCCGGGGCGGTGGGCAGGGACAGGGCGAGCGCGAGGGCGCCGACGGCGGTGGCAACGGTGTGGCGAAGACGCATGGGATGTTCCCTTTCATTCCGTTTCCGTGCGGAATGTGTGTTGCCCCGTCGTACGTCCGGTGATGTCCCTCGTCACACGAAGGAGTTCGATCTTTAGCTGGTGTTCGGGCCGCCCGGCGTCCGGGGCGCCGCCGCGAGCCGCGCCGCCCTAGGGGTGCACCCGGCTCCGCTCCCGCAGCACGCCGGCGATCCGCTCGCACCAGTCCCGGGTCTCCCGCTCGAAGCCGAGACCGCGCAGGCAGGTCAGATACGGGCCGAGCCGCGCGCCGCGGGCCAGGAACTCCGCCTCGTCCAGGCCGCCGCGCAGCCGCGCCAGCAGCTGGGTGAAGACCTCGGCCTTGGCCGCGGCGACCCGCGCCCGCTCCTCAAGCTGCTCGATCACCGGTGCGGCGTCGATCCGGTCCACGGCCTGCACCTTGACCAGGAGATCGTCGCGGATGAAGGAGGGTTTGGACGCGGCGGCCGCAAACCGCTCCAGCTCGGCCAGACCCTCGTCGGTGACCTGGAACAGCCGCTTGTTGGGCCGGGTCTCCTGGATCACCTGGCGGCCGGAGATCAGCCCCTCCGTCTCCAGTTTGGCCAGCTCCGTGTAGAGCTGCTGCGGCAGTGCGTGCCAGAAGTTGGCGACGCCGACGTCGAACGCCTTGGCCAGTTGATAGCCGCTGTACTCGCCGTCCAGCAGTGCCGCCAGCACCGCGTGCTTGAGCGCCATGTTCCGGCCACCCCTTCCCATACTCAAGAATATGACTAATCATAGTCGCGACTAAGAGGGAACGGGGCCGGGCCGCGGCCCGGCCGAGGCGAGGAGGACGTGGCATGGGGACGACGGCGGACCGCTTCAGGGCGGCGGTGGAGGCGGCGGATCTCGGCGCGGTGGAGGAGCTGTTCACCGAGGACGTGCGCCTGTACAGCCCGGTGAAGTTCACGCCCTTCGAGGGGCGGCCGATGGTGCTCGGGCTCTTCGGGGTGCTGTTGCGCACGTTCGAGGACTTCCGTTACGTCGGCGAACTCGCGGGCAGCGCCCAGACGGCGGCGGGCCCGGACGGCGGCGCTGCCGACTCGACGGTCCTGATCTTCCGGGCCACCGTGAACGGCAAGCAGATCCACGGCATCGATCTGCTGCAGTTCGACGAGGCGGGCCGGATCAAGGAGTTCACGGTGATGGTGCGGCCGCAGTCCGCGGTGCAGGCCCTGGGGGAGGCGGTGCTGGCGGGGCTGGTCGAGGACGGGCTGGTGCCCCGGCCGTAGGGGCACGCGCCGGCCGCCCGTCGAGGGGCCGCGGTCGCCGGCCCGGGTCAGGCTTCCAGGAGCCGCTGGAGGGCCGGTGCGTAGAGGTCGGCGAGGCGTTCGGGCGGGGCCTGCGCGGCGGCGCCGTCGCGGTGGATGCTGAGGGTGGCGCCCAGGCCGATCAGCTGGGCGGCGATCAGCTCGGCCCGGAGGGCGGCGTCCGGGCCGGTGAGCAGGGCGGTGAGCCGGCCGGTGATCTGCTCCTGGAACCGGTCGCGCAGCAGCGAGCGTTCGTCGCTGATGCCCAGCGAGAAGACGACGCGCAGCAGCGGATCGCCCTGCTGGGCGCGCCGTTGTCCGACGAGGGTGCGCACCAGGTGCCGGCCGAGTTCCGGCAGCGGCGCGCCGAACAGCGCGTCGGCCGCCGGGCCGAAGTCGGCCACGGCGGCGAAGAGCTGCTCCTTGCTGCCGAACCGCTTGACGATCAGCGAGGCGCTCACCCCCGCGTCGGCCGCGATGCCGCGCAGCGTGACCTCGGCATAGGGGCGCAGCGCGAAGGCCCGCCGGGCGGCGCGCAGGATCGCGGTGCGGCCGGTGCCGGGGTCGGCCGGGGCGCCCGGATCCGGCGCGGCGTCGGGGGCGGGGCCGGTGTCCGTACCGGCGCCGGGGGTGGGGTGCGGGTCCGTACCGGTGCCGGCCTCGGCCTGAGCGGTCATGCGTCCTCCTGGGTGAGCGCCGTCCGCGCCCGGGGGGCCGGCCGGCGGTCTTGTCCGACCGTACCGGCCGGCGGTTCGGCGCGGCGGCCCGGCAGGCACAGGGTGACGGCGAGGGCGAGCAGCGCGGCGGCGCCCGCGATCAGGAAGACCAGCAGATACGCCTGCAGGGTCGGAGCGGTCCGGCCGCCCGTGCGGAAGGTGACATTGGCCAGCACGGCGGCGACCGTCGCGCTGCAGAACGCCTGCCCCACCGAACGCATCAGGGTGTTCAGGCCGTTGGCCGCCCCGGTCTCACCGGCCGGTACCGCGCGCATCACCAGCGCGGGCAGCGCGGAGTAGCCGATCGCGGTGCCGGAGGCCACCACCGTCGCACCGGCGATGATCATCCAGAGCTGGTGGCTGGTGAAGTACCGCACCCCGTATCCCAGGGCCATCAGCCCGGCGGCCAGCGCCAGGGTGACCTTCGGCCCGTGCTTCGCCGAGATCCGTGCGGACACCGGCGACAGGGCCACCATCGACAGCCCGCCCGGCAGCAGGCACAGCCCGCTGACCACGAGGGACGCCCCCAGCCCGTATCCGGTGCCGCGCGGCTCCTGCACCATCTGCGCGGTGGCCAGCGAGTTGGCGTAGAAGGCGAAGCCGATCAGCAGCGCGGCGAGGTTCGTCAGCAGCACCGCGGGCCGGGCCGAGACCCGCAGATCGACCATCGGCGACGCGCACCGCAGCTCGTACCGCCCCCACGCGAGGCCCGTCAGCACGGCCGCGGCCAGCAGCCCGAGGGTCGGCGCCGAGGTCCATCCCCAGCCGGCGCCCTGGGTCACCGCGAGCAGCAGGCAGCCGAGGGCGACGGTCAGGCCGAGCGTGCCCAGGACGTCGAAGCGGCCGCGCGAGCGCAGCGGCGATTCGGGCACGCAGCTCAGGACCAGCACGATGTCCAGCAGGCCGAGGGCCGCCGAGACCCAGAACATGGTGTGCCAGTCGGAGTGCTCGATGACCAGCGCGGCGATCGGCAGTCCGACCGCGGCGCCGATGCCCAGCGTGGAGCTCATCAGCGCGACGGAGGACAGCACCCGTGCCGGTGGCAGCTCGTCGCGCATGATGCTGATGCCGAGCGGCACCACCGCGAGCGCCGCGCCCTGCAGGGCACGCCCCGCGATGAGCACCCCGATCTGCGCGCTGACGGCGCACAGCACGGACCCGAGCACCAGCACGCCGAGGGAGGCCAGCAGCACCCGGCGCTTGCCGTACATGTCGCCGACCCTGCCGAGGACGGGGGTGCAGATCGCGCCGGTGAGCAGGGTGACGGTGACCAGCCAGCTCGCGGCGGCCGGGGAGGCGCCGGTGAGCCGGGGGATGTGCGGCAGCAGCGGTACGACGAGGGTCTGCATGACGGCCACGACGACACCGCAGAAGGCGAGCACGCCGACGAGTGCGCGGGGGTGGGCGGCGTCGGCGGGGCGGTCGGCCGCCGTGGGCTCGGGTATCGCTGCGGGCATGGCTCTCCGTAGGGCGCGGCGGAACGGCGGACAGGGGTGCACAGGCGTTCACCCCAGGGTAAACGCCTGTGCACCCCTGTGTGGGCCGTATGCCGCGGGCGGAGGTCCGGGGGCCGGGGGCGGGGGCTGCCGGCCGGGTCCGGGCCGGCAGGAGTACCTGCCTGGTCGCCGTACCCGCCCGGTCCCGGACCCGCTCCGCCCGCTCCTAGACCCGCTCCACCTGCTCCACCGAGATCGCCGCGGCCGGGCAGATGGCCACTGCCTCATGGACCGCGTCATGGAGCCCGGCGGGCGGTTCGGCATCGAGCAGGACGACGATGCCGTCCTCCTCGCGCTGGTCGAACACCTCCGGCGCGGAGAGCACACAGCTCCCGGCGCCGCAGCACTTCTCCTGGTCGATGTGTACGCGCATGGTTCTCCCCAGGACGGGCCGCCCGGCCCCGGGGGCCGGGCGCGGACGGACGGGAACGGGACGACGGAACAGGCCGGAGGGGGTCCGGCGGCGGAAGGGGAGGGTCACCACGCGACCGGCAGGGCGTGGACCCCGTAGATCCCCATGTCGTGGCGGAACCGGACGTCCTCGAAGGGGACGTCGAGCCGCAGGTCCGGCAGCCGGCGCAGCAGCGTCTCGACGGCGATCTGCAGTTCCACCCGGGCGAGCGGCTGGCCCAGGCACTGGTGGACGCCGAAGCCGAAGGCGACATGGCGGCGGGCGTCGCGCCCGACGTCGAGGGCGTCGCCGCCGGGGAAGACGTCCTCGTCGCGGTTGGCGGAGTTGAGGGTGCACAGCACGCCCTCGCCGGCGCGGATGGTGCGGCCGCCGAGGGTGACGTCCTCGGTGGCGATCCGCGGGAGACCGTTGTGGACGATCGTCAGATAGCGCAGCAGCTCCTCGACCGCTCCCTTGATCAACGTGGGCTCGGCCCGCAGCCGCTCCAGCTGGCCGGGGTTGCGCAGCAGGGCGAGGGTGGACAGCGCGGTCATGTTGGCGGTGGTCTCATGGCCCGCGATCAGCAACAGCCGCCCCATGGAGGAGACTTCCTCGTCGTCGAGCTCGCCGCGGGCGACCAGCCGGCTGACGATGCCGTCGTCCGGCTCGCGCCGTTTGGTCTCGGCGAGCCGGCACAGGTAGCGGTGCAGGTCGTCCTGTGCGGTGCGCACCTCCTCGGGCGTCGACCGGAGGCTGAGCAGGAGCCGGCTGCGGTCCTGGAAGAACTCGTGGTCGTCGTACGGGACGCCGAGCAGCAGGCAGATCACCAGGGACGGCAACGGCAGCGCGAATTCGGCCACCAGGTCCGCCGCGTTGCGCCCCGCGGTCATCCGGTCGAGCAGGCCGTCGGCGAGGCGCTGCACCTCGGGGCGCATCGCCTCCATCTTCTTCACCATGAAGTCGGCGGTGAGCATCCGGCGCAGCCGGGCGTGCTCGGGGTCGTCCTGGCGGATGAAGGTCGGTTTGGAGGTGGCGAGTTCGCGGCCGCCGGCGGTGAGGAAGGGGAAGCCGGGGCGGGCCGCGTCGGCGCTGAACCGCGGGTCGCCGAGCACCGCCCGGACGTCCTCGTGGCGCGTCACCAGCCAGCAGGTGGAGCCGTCCCACAGCGTGGCCCGGGTGACCGGTTCCTCCCGGCGGGCCCGTTCGACGCCGGGCGCGGGATCGAAGGGACAGCCGTCGGCCCGCGCGGCCGGGACGGCGAGGGGAGTGGGGGAGGCGAGCGGGGCGAGGTCCTCGGCCGGGCCGGTGCCGCGCTCCGCCTCGGTGCGTTCTGCAGTCGTCATACGGCTGGTCCTTCCACGATCGGGACACGGCACTGCCGTGGCGAACGGTGCGGGTGGCGCCTTTCCTCGACGAACTCTGCGCACGCGGCAACCCCCTCGGCAGCCGCCGTGACCAGCGGGGTCACGGTCACCGGGGGCCGGTTGCCGCAGCCGGCCGGTGGGTCCGGCCCGGAGCGGGCTAGTTACCTAACTTAAGCAACTAAGTGGACGCTAACGCACCGGGAGCGGGGGAGGGAAGGGTTGATCACGAGGGACCCGAGGTTGGCTCAAACCGAGTGTGCGCCCGCCCCCGGGCCGGCGTGCGGGAGCGAGGATCCCGGTTCCTCAAGTGCCGCTAAAGTGCCTGCATGCCGGACCCCGCGAGAGACCAGGACCCCACCGCCGCACTGCAAAGAGTGCTGGCCACGCTGTCCTATCTGCTCACCCGATCCCGGGCGCACGAACGCCAGGCGGCCGAGGCGGGCGTCACCGCGGCCCGCTCCGACCTCTGGCTGCTGATGGCGCTGGAGGACAGCGGAGGCGTCAGCAGGGTCGGCGATCTGGCCGCGCTGCTGATGGTCGAACCGCCTCATGTCACGCGCCAGATCAGCCAGTTGGAGTCCCAGGACCTGGTCGAACGGACCCCGGACACCCTCGACCGCCGCGCCCGGCAGGTGGCGATCACCCCGCACGGCAAGGCCGTCCTGGGCCGCCTCCAGCGCACCAGCCAAGCCGGACTGCACGACGCGCTCGCCGGCTTCGACGACGCCGACATCGCCACCACCGTCGCCGTGCTCAACCACCTGGTGGCCCACGCCCGCCGCAAGCACACCGCCGAGGAGCGGCCGCGGGGGCGCGGGGTGTGAGCGGGGCGGGACACCCTTGGGGCCCCACCCCGTCCGGTGGCCGTTCCTATTCGATCTCGACCCGGCCGCTGTGGCCCTGTCCGCCGCCGCTGCCGCCGTTGCCGCCGTTGCCGCTGCTCTTGCCGGCCGCGCCGTCCTGCCCCTCGGGGGTGCCGAGGTTGCGACGGACCGAGTCGAGGATGGTCAGGCCCTGGCCGACCAGGCCCGCGGCGATCTCGCCCAGGCCGTCGGTGCCGTTGAGGACATTGACATTGGCGTTGGCCAGGCCCGCGGAGGCCTCCTTGACGATCTGCGGGAGCTGGTCGATCAGCATCCGGTCCAGGGCCACCCGGTCGTGCGACGCGGCGGCCTCGGCCTGGATCTTCATCCGCTCGGCCTCGGCCAGGGCCAGCAGCCGGATGCGCTCGGCCTCCGCCTCGGCGGGCTTGACGACCTCGGCCACCAGCTCCTGCTGACGCAGTTGGGCCGCCCGCTCGGCGAGTTCGGTCTGCGCGGCGAGCACCTCCTGTTGCGCATGGGCCTGGGCGAGCGGGCCCGCCTGGGCGGCGCGGGCCTGGGCCCGGTCCACCTCGGCGGAGTACTCGGCCTGGACCACGGCGGTCTGCCGGGAGTACTCGGCCTGGTTGCGCGCGGCCTCCTGCTGCGCCTCCACCGAGGCCTGGGTGGCCTGCGCCTGGGCGATCTGGGCCTGACGCTGGATGGCCGCCTTGTGCGGGGCGGACATCGCCTCGATGTAGCCGGTCTCGCCGTCGTCGATCGACTGGATCTGCAGCGAGTCGACGATCAGACCGATCTTCGCCATCTCGGTCTTGGAGGTCTCCAGGACCTCGGTGGCCAGCTTCTGCCGCTCGGTGACGATCTCCTCGACCGTCATCGAACCGATGATGGAACGCAGATGACCGGCGAAGATCCGGCCGGTCAGCACCGACATCTGGTCCTGGTCGGACAGGAACCGCTGACCGGCGTTGACCACGCTCTCGGTGTCGTTGCCGACCTTGAAGGCGATGACGGCGCGCACCGTCAGTGCGATGCCCTGCCGGGTCACGCAGGTCTCGGCGACCTCCGCCTCGCACATGGCCAGCGTCAGAAATCGGACCTTGCGGAAGACCGGCAGCACGAACTTGCCGTGCCCGGTGACCACTCGGAACGGCGCGCCCCCCTGTCCACGCCTGCCTCCCGAGATCAGCATGGCTTGATCGGGGGCAGGAACGCGGTAACCGAACATGCTTTGTCTCCTCAACCGGCGTCGCCGGCATTGCCGGACAACGCGTCCAACGGATCGGCCCACTCCATGACGTCGACCTGACGACTGCCACGCGACTCGATCACGAGCACGGTCGCCCCTACCGGAAGGGGCTCGGCGGACCAGGCGAGAAAGGCCTCGCTACCGCCTCTGATCCGTACCAGGACCTCACCGGGACCGGCAGTCCCCCGCGTGCCGATCAGCAGCACTCCCGTACAGCCGATCACGGCATCGTCCTGTGCCATCCGCGGCTGCCTCCCCCGTTACGTTCCTGGAAAATCGACCATAGCGCTCCCGAACCCGGCGGCCCATGGGGGGTTGGCGGCGAGTTGGGAACCGGACCGCGGCGGTCGGTCCCCCCCCGTGCGGAGACCCGCGGACGCGGTGGGTCGTTCCCCGCTGCGGGGGGCGGTGGGCAGGGCCGTGCGTCACGCGGCGCCGGCGGCGTCCGGAAGCCGGGGCAGCAGCGCCGAGATCGCGGCGGCGAGCACGACGTTGAGGACCAGCGCGGCCGCGAACGCGTGCCCGTAGGCGGGGACGTCGTGGTGCGCGGCGCCGCCGAGTGCGCCGTAGTAGAGGATGCCGACGAGGGCCACCCCGACCGCCCCGCCGATCTGCTGGCCGGTGGAGAGCACCCCCGAGGCCATGCCCACGTCCTCCGGGCCGACGGTGGCGAGCACCGCGCCGAGCAGCGGGGTGACCAGCAGGCCGTTGCCCGCGCCCACCAGGAGCAGCGTCGGCACCAGCTCCCAGGCCGTCAACGAGGCCCCGGCGCCCAGGGTCAGAGCAATGGTGCCGAGGAAGCCCGCGGCCCCGGTCAGGGCGCCGAGCCGCAGCACCCGGCGGCCGTGCCGGGCGAGCCGGCCGGCGAGCAGGCTGGTGGCGAAGAAGGCGACGGCGAACGGCGTGTAGACGAGGCCGGCGCCGAGCGCGTCCCTCCCCAGCCCGTCCTGCAGCGTCAGCGACAGCACGAGGAACAGGGAGTTGATGCCCGCATAGGTGAGGACGACCAGGCTCATCCCGACCGCGAAGGGGCGCTCGCCCAGCAGCCCCAGCCGGACGAGCGGGGCGCCGCCCGCGGCCGCCACCCGCCGCTCCACCAGGCAGAACACCGCGAACGCCGGGACGCAGGCGGCCAGGCCGAGCCAGGTCCACAGCGGCCAGCCGTACGCGCGGCCCTCGATCAGCGGCACCACGAGCAGAACGAGCGCCACGGTCAGCGCCGCCGCACCGGGCAGATCCAGCCGCCGGGCCCTCGGTGCCCGCGTCTCGGGCAGGAACGGCCCGGCGAGCAGCAGCGTCACCACACCGACGGGCACATTGACCCAGAACACCGGCCGCCACGAGGAGCCGAAGAGGT
>Ga0207426_1001727_pt1 | contig 16709 bp, 14 predicted proteins | sample AraplaMF_Cvi_mMS_FD_184265 | JGI IMG/M metagenome (GOLD analysis project Ga0207426, IMG submission 184265) | Arabidopsis root microbial communities from the University of North Carolina, USA - plate scrape MF_Cvi_mMS (SPAdes) (version 2) | ecosystem: Host-associated > Plants > Roots > Endosphere... | reverse complement strand
ACGTCCTGGCCGTGGTGCTGGGGCTGGCGCTGATCGGGGCGGTGGCCGCGCTGATCGTCACCGAGCGGCGGCCCCGCCCGCCGAAGCCCGCCGCCGCCTCGGCCGCCGTCGTGGGGCGCGAGGCGCTGGACGTGGTCGACGCGGGCCTGCGCCGGCTGACGGGCGAGTGCCTGCGCTCCGGCCGGTCGCTGCCCGACCTGTACGCCGTCGTCTACTCCGAGGAGCGCCTCGGACTGCTGCTGGCCGGCCGGGAGGAGTCCGCCCCCGCGCCCTGGGTCGCCGAGGCGGACGGCGAGCGCTGGACGATCTCGCCCGACGACCTGCACCGCCCCGGCCCGGAGGGCGAACCGGCCCTGCCGTACGCGCTGACGGTGACGGTGGGCCTGGACGGCGCCGACCGGGTGCTGGTCGACCTCTCCCGGGCGGCGGGGCCGGTCGCCGTGACGGGCCCGGACGAGGAGGTGCGCGGCCTGGCCGAGGCCGTCGTCGCCGAGGCGCTGGCCGGCCCGGTGGGCGCGCTCGCCGAGGTCACCCTGGTGGGATCCCTGGCCGGTGACGGGTTCCTCGCCGGCGCCGCGCCGCGGACCTCGCGGCTGCACTCCGCGGCCAGCCTGGAGGAGGCGTTCGCCAGGGCGGCGTCGGCGGCCCCGGGAGCGCCGGAGCCCGGCTCGTCCGAGGTCACCCAGATCTTCCGGCTGATCGAGGGCAGCAGCCGGATCGCCGTCCAGGGCGAGGCGCCCCACCTGTTCGTCGTGGACGCCTCACAGCTGCCGCGGCGGGAAGGGGCGTTGGACGGCCTGCGGCGCGGGGACGCGCTGCTGGTGCTCGGCGACGCGCCTGCCGCGTGGCCCTGGCGGGCCGGTGCGGACGGATCGCTCGACACCGGACCACTCGGTCTGGCGATCACCCGGCACGCGGGGCGTTTCGCATGAGTCTCATCCGGCGGCCCGGTCCTGGCCGCCCGCGTGCAGGCCGCGGCTGTGCAGCGCCTCCCGCAGGGCGCGGGCGGCGTAGTACGTGCGCGACTTGACCGTGCCCGGCGGCACGCCGAGGACCCGGGCCGTCTGGTTGACGCTGCGCCCCAGGTAGTGCACGTGCAGCAGGACCTCGCGCTGCGGCGGCCGCAGATCCCGCAGCGCCTCGATGAGCACCTGGGAGGTGAGGATGTGGTCCACCTCGTCGGACACCGGAAGGTGGGCGAGTTCCGGGTCGCCGGTCTCCGGCGGTCTGGCCTGGCGGGCCCGGTGACCGTCGATGACGAGGTTGCGCAGCACGGTGAACAGCCACGGCCGCGCCGAGTCGGCGGTCGGGTCGAGCTCCCCGGCGTGGCGCCAGGCGCGTATCGCGACCTCCTGGAGGACGTCCTCGGCGCGGTGCCAGTCGCCCCCCAGCCGCCGCGCGGCGAACTGCAGCAAGGCGCTGCCGTGGAAGTGGTAGAGGGCTCTGAGGAACTCGTCGGGGCGGAGTTCCGCGGGGCAGGGGCGGGATATGCAGTCTTCGGTCGAAGCGCTGGCCGACAAAGGCCTTTTCCTCTCCGGTCGTCTGTGGGGAAGACGGGTGCGGCCGGCCGCGGGCACGCCGACGGGCGCCGCCGCGAGCGGTCGTCCGCTCCGTACGGCGTGCCCGCCGGCCCGCGGCGGCGGTGAACCCGCCCGGTACCGCCGTCAGCCCGGTTCGCGGGAGGAGAGCGAGCGCACCTCGCGAGCCGTCAGTTCCCGGTCGTAGAGGTGCACATCGGAAACCTCGCCCTTCCAGGGGTCGGCCGCCTTCCCGTCGAACCTGCCGCGTCCGATCACCACGGAGCCGGTGGGCCGCACCGTGCTGGTGGCCGTCCTGCTTCCCGCGAGCCGGCCGTCCACGTAGATCCGCATCCGGTGGTCCTTCTGCCGGTAGGTGCCGGTGAGGTGGTACCAGCGGCCGGCCTGCGGCTGCTCGGCCCGGTCGGCGACGGTACGGGCGCCGGTGAAGCTGAACGCGAAGTTCTGGTCCTGGCCGGAGTACTGGAGGTAGAACGTGCTGGCCCGGTCGCCGTCCTGGGACAGCACGGTGTGGAAGCCGTTCATGTCCTCGGGGGCGAGCCGCACCCGTGCGGCGACCGAGTAGTCCTTGCCGGCGGTGTCGATCCGGGTACCGGTGTCCGCGTAGCCGCTGGTGCCGTCCAGCCGCAGGGCGCCGCCCCAGGGGCCGTCGGTCCACTGCCCGCCGTCCTTGACGACGGCGTCGTGCTCACCGGCCTTCGCGGTGCCGGACCGGTGCAGCGGCCACCACCCGACGCCGCGCAGCGACCCGCCACCGGCCCCCGGGCCCGGCGTGGCCGAGCTTCCCCCTGCCTGGTCCTTCCCGGACTTCTCGGCCCCCTGTCCGCGCACCAGTTGGGTGACGACGAAGGCCAGCGCGACGGTCAGTACGGCGATGGTGGTGATGAGCGACCATCTGCGCGTCATGGATCTCCCCGGGACGTACGGCATACAGGTGTCACTGGTGACCACGTGTCCGTTCCGGAAGTGGTTCAACGTTCCCGCAAAGTCTGACAGGCCGTCGGGTGGCCGGACGTGGGCGCCCCTTAATGTGCGGGGCTGCGGGGGAACGTGCGGGGGCAGGCGTTATGGGCGCATCCAGGTGGTTGATCGGGGTGCTCCGGCCGTCCCGGTCCACCGGCGTCGCCCCGGCATGACGAACGGGCCCGGCGGGTGCGCCGGGCCCGTCGTCGGGTGGTGGCCGGTCAGGCGGGCAGGGCCGGGTAGTCGGTGTAGCCGCGCTCGTCGCCGCCGTAGAAGGTGGTGCGGTCGGGCTCGTTGTAGGGGCCGCCGGACGCGAGACGGCGGGGCAGGTCGGGGTTGGCCAGGAACAGCGCGCCGAAGGCGATCAGGTCCGCGGTGCCGTTCTCGATCAGGCCGAGGGAGTCGTGGCCGGTCGGCTCGGGGTGCGTGAAGGGGTTGAGGACGAACGTGCCGGGCCAGTTCTTGCGCAGGCGCTCGGTCAGGCTCCGGTCGGGGCCTTCGAGGACGTGCAGGTAGGCCAGGTCCAGCGGGGCGAGTGCGGCCACCAGGTCCGTGTAGGTCTCCTCCAGGTCCGCCGGGTCCGTCTCGGCGATGTCGTTGAAGGGGGTGCCGGGGGAGATACGGATGCCGGTGCGGTGCGCGCCGATGGCTTCCGCGACGGCGCGGGCGACCTCGACGGCGAAGCGCGTCCGGCCCGCGGCGTCGCCTCCCCAGGCGTCGGTGCGCTGATTGGCGTTCGGGGCGAGGAACTGGTGGATCAGGTAGCCGTTCGCCCCGTGCAGCTCCACCCCGTCGAATCCGGCGGCGACGGCGTTGCGCGCGGCGTCGGCGAAGTCGGCGATCGTCCGCACGATCTCGTCGTGCTCCAGCTCCTTCGGCGTGACGAAGTCCTGGGGGCCCTGGTGGGTGTAGACCTGGCCCTTCGCGGCGACGGCGGAGGGGCCCACCGGGATCAGGCCGTCGGGCAGCAGGCTGGGGTGGCCGATGCGGCCGGTGTGCATCAGCTGCGCGAAGATCACTCCGCCCTCGCGGTGGACCGCGTCGGTCACCTGCCGCCAGGCCGCTACCTGCTCCGCGGAGTGCAGGCCCGGGGTGTCGGGGTAGCCCTGGCCGACCACCGACGGCTGGACGCCCTCGGTGATGATCAGGCCGGCGCCGGCCCGCTGGGCGTAGTAGGCCGCCATCAGCTCCGTCGCGCCGGCCCCCGGCCCGTAGGCGCGGCTGCGGGTCATCGGCGCCATCGCGATGCGGTTGGCCAGGCGCTTGCCGCCCAGCTCGATCGGGTCGAACGCGGTCGTCATGATCATTCCTTTCGTGGCGAACGGGAGGCCGCCCGGCCTGGCGGCGCGCCCTCGGTGTGCGGTGCCCAGCACACCATTACCTGTCCGAACAAGTAAAGCGCCCGCGGTCATCCCGGCCCCGGCGTGAACCACGTCACCCGTCGCTCCACTCCCCCGAAAACCCCTGTTTGACGTACAGATTCCGCCCGGCGGGCACAAGGGGGCCACGGAGCGCGAAGGATGGCTATCCTGGCTGTATCGGCGCCATGGGAGCCGGATCACTGTCCGGCAAAGTTCAGCCGGGAAGGGACGATGACGATCAGATGAGCCGGACGACCAACGGGGACACACCGAGCAAGCCGTCGACATCCGCACCCGCCGAGGCCACGGTGCCGGTGCCCGCCGCCGCCCACGCGGGGCCCGTCAGCCACGCGATCTTCCGCGTGGCCCGCCTGCACCGCATGATCGCCGGGCAGCTCCTGCGCCCCCTCGGCCTCCACCTCGGCCAGGAGCTGGTCATGATGCACCTGTGGGAACTCGGCCCCCAGCGGCAGACCGACCTCGTGCGCCTGATCGACTCCGATGCCGCCACCATGACCCGCAGCATCAAGCGCCTGGAGAACGCCGGCTTCGTCCGCCGCCGCCCCTGCCCCGACGACAAACGCGCCGTCCTCATCGAACCGACCGCCGCCAGCCAGGCGCTGCGCCGCGAGGTCGAACGCATCTGGGCCGAACTCGAAGAGGCCTCCGCGGGCGGCCTCACCCCCGACCAGCAGACCGAAGCCCTGCACACCCTGCGTCGCATCGAGGACAACCTCGCGCGGGTGGCGGCCCGTTCGGGGGAGGGCGCCCCGTAGCGGCCCGTTCGGGGAAGGACGCCCCGTCGCGGCCCGTTCGGGGAAGGACGCCCCATCGCGGCCCGCCGCGGTCGGCCGGTGCGGTGACGGACCAGGGCGGTGCCGGCGGCGGAACCAGGGCGGTGCCCGCGGCGGTGCCGAGCAGCGCGGCCTTGCGCCATCGGGAAGGGGGACGCGCGCGGGACGTGCTGGACCGCGGGTTGCCGCAGGCGCTGCAGATAGCCACCCGTCGGCATCCGGAGCCCCAGGCCACGGACCCGGGGCGTGGTCGTCGGCGGGAGCACCGCGGGCCGCATGCGCCGGCCCTGCATCGCGTGCACCCGGCCGGCTCGGGCGGCCCTCGCGCAGGGCGCTCGATCGGGCCGCGAACGGCTCCGGGGAATCCGAGCTGCCGCCGCACACCCCCGTCGCGACACCTCCGTTCACCCGACACGCGCCTCGCCCCCGCGATTTCCACGGATGTTTTCGCGAACACCCCGCGCCCGCATGCCGGTTGAGAAAAATGGCGGGCCTCGGCCGAGCGCAGCACCGGCCCGCGGCCCCCGGCGCGCCGCCAAGACCGCCGCTCTGCGGGCCGGTTGCGCTTCTCCTTGCTGCGGAGCCCCTTGTTAGTGAGGCGTTAATGGCTCGCTAGCGATCCCCGACAGAGTCATGTGCGTCCAAGGGCGTCGCTCGGGGGGCGGTGCGGCCTTCGGAATTCGCCCCGCACCACTCATAGGGGAGCACACGATGCAGGAGATGACGCCGGACAGCAGGGGCCGTCGCGCCGGAACAGCCGCCTAGGCGACGCCCCGGGTGAGCCCTGGTACGCCCGGCCCGGCACGGCGCGGATCGGGCAGCCCTGGCACGGGTCGGGCTCCACCGGCGGCGGGAGGCCGAGGAGCACCGGCAATCCGCCGCGGACCGCCGCCGCCCGGGGTCAATTCCGGGGAATTCGGAGCGTAAGCAATGCACAACCCTCCGTGGAAAATTCCGCTTCTCGTGGCCGGAATGGAACCCCGGGGTCTGTCTTCTCATCTCTCTGGGCGTCCCGCTTCTCCGGGCGCCCCGCTCACCAGAACTCCGAACGAATGCAATGGGGACCGTCATGCGTGAAATCAGCCGCCGAGGGATATTCGGGCTCGGAATAGGGGCGGCAGCCGCTCTCTCCGTCGCCGGCTGCACCTCTTCCGGATCGTCGGGATCCGGAAAGGTCGGCACCAGGCCCGGCCAGACGAAGCAGGGCAAGCCGATAGGCGACGGCTCCACGTCGTACACCGGAAAGCAGCCCAACCAGCCGTCCGCGCCGGAGAAGCTGGAGCCCGGCCAGAAGCCGCCGCAGTTCGTCGTCTTCTCCTGGGACGGCGCGGGCGAGGTGGGCAACGGGCTCTTCCCCCGGTTCCGGAAGCTCGCCAAGGACCACAACGCCTCGATGACCTTCTTCCTTTCCGGGCTGTACACGCTGCCCGAGTCGAAGAGGCGCATGTACCGCCCGCCGAACAACCCCGTCGGCCACTCCGACATCGACTTCCTCACCGACGAGCACATCAAGGCGACGCTGAAGAACGTGCGCGCGGCGTGGCTCGAGGGCCACGAGATAGGCACCCACTTCAACGGCCACTTCTGCGGCGAGAGCTCGGGCTCGGTGAAGCACTGGACCCCCGCCCAGTGGGACGACGAGATCGAGCAGGCCATGTCCTTCGTCACCAAGTGGCGGACCAACACCGGCTTCACCGACGTCGAACCGCTGCCCTTCGACTACACCAAGGAGCTGGTCGGCAGCCGTACGCCGTGCCTGCTCGGGCAGGAAAACCTGCTGCCCACCGCGCGCAAGCGCGGCTGGCGGTACGACGCGAGCTCCCCCGGCGGCCTGCAGGTCTGGCCCGGCAAGAAGCAGGGCCTGTGGGACTTCCCGCTCCAGGGCATGCCGTTCCCCGGCCACACCTTCGACGTCCTCTCGATGGACTACAACATCCTGGCCAACCAGTCGAAGAACTCCACCAAGGCCCCGCCGGCCAACTACCCCGCCTGGCGCAAGCAGGCCACCGACGCCTACGTCGGCGGCTTCAAGCGGGCCTACGAGACCAACCGGGCGCCGTTCTTCGTCGGCAACCACTTCGAGCAGTGGAACGGCGGCATCTACATGGACGCCGTCGAGGAGGCGATGAAGCACATCGCCGATGCCAAGCACAAGGACGTCCGGATGGTCTCCTTCCGCCAGCTCTGCGACTGGCTGGACGCCCAGGACCCGAAGGTCCTCGCCGACCTGCGCCGGCTCGGCGTGGGACAGCAGTTCACCGGACGCGGCTGATTCGACGGCGAGGGGCGGCGGGACGGCGGACGGCTGGACAGCGGCACGGCAAAGGGCGCCGTGGGGGCGAGGCGATTTCGCCGGGACGCAGCGGGTGTCACGAGGGTTGCCCTGGAGCCGTTATTTCGATTGGCGAGTGACAGAAAGTCCCGAACTTCCTGGCAGGGCACCGCTTTTCGGTCATAGCGGAGAACGCGGGTACCGGTGCGCGTAGAGTGAATTGGCCGGTGCACGGTCCCGGAAGACCGGACCGCTGCAACGAAATGACGGGATGCCATGCCGTAAGGGGCGGGGTGTATCACCGTCTGCCGAAGGGGGAACGATGGTACATCGCGCGCGTGTGATTCCCGCTGTACTGGGAGCGTTAGCCGTATCTCTTGCGGTGAGTTCGTGCGGCATGACGGCCGAAGAGAAAAGCACAAGCGAAAAGCGGGACTTCTCCTACGCGGGCAAGAAGCTCGCCATCAGGGCGACCAACTCATCAGTGCAGCTGCAGGCCGGCACCGGTGACGGCAAGGTGCGCGTGGAGCGGACGCTGAAGGGGAAGGCCGCGGATCCGGGCAACTCCGCGTGGTCCCTGGACGGGTCCACGCTGACCCTGCGGACCGAGTGCAGCGGTATCTCCCTTTCCTGTGAGGGGAGTTACACGGTGTTCGTGCCGAAGAGCGCGGCCGTGGCGCTGGAGAGCACCGCGGGCCCGGTCCGCGCGCAGGGTCTCGCGCGGCCGCTGGAACTCCATGTCAAGGACGCCTCGGCGGAGGTGACCAACGTTTCCGGGAAACTGGGGATGACGGTGTCGAGCGGCAATGCGTCGGCGACCGGCATCACGTCGGAGGAGTTCTCCGCGACAACGTCCAACGGGCGCGTGAAGGCCACGTTCGGGGCGGCACCGCGGACAGTCACCGCGTCCGCCGCCAACGGGAATGTGAACGTCACGCTGCCGAAGGGCGGAGACAAGTACCGGGTGACGACCAAGGCGTCGAACGGGCAGGCGCATTCGTCGGTGCCGAACAGCAAGGGCAGCGACCGGAAAATCGAGCTGACGAGTCAGAACGGCAGCGTGCGGGTGGACCGGGCGGAGTAACGGAGCACAGGCGGGGGCGCGGCAGCCTCCGCAGGAGTGGATGAAGGGCAGGCCGGGGACCGGCGGCGGGTGGCCGGCGGGGCGCCTGCCCTTCGCGGCACTCGTGGGTGGATGGCGCCCGGCATCGCCTCCGCCGGAGGCCGCGCCCCGCACCCTCGTTCAGAGCCGGCGCAGACGCGCGGCGATGCCGTGCCCGACCAGCAGGTAGATCACGGCCGGAAGGCCGTAATTGAGGAAGACCCGAAATCCTTCCGCGTCCATGGTGAAGATGTCCTGTGACCACCAGGCCAGAAAGTCCGCCACGCCTTGCACAAAACCGACGAAGACATTGGCCCGGTTCGCTTCGAGAAGGTAGAGCAAGATCCACAGGCCCAGGAACACGGCGGCGATGTCGGCGATCGTGTGAATGATCAGCGCTGTCCGCCTGGCGGCGGAGCCGTCCCGATGGCGTTCGGAGCGGTAGGGGTCGCTCGGGGCGTAGTAGTCGAAGGGCTGGTTTCCCGGCAGGGGTTCGATGTTGTTCACGGCTTCCCAATCTGACGCGTACGAGACCTTGGCAGCGAGGTGGACACGGCCGGGCGGTTTCGTTTCCTCCTCCTCCAGGGGCATTACGTCGATGGCCGCATACGGGTCACAGGGCACACCCGCATTCCCTTCTGCGCCATGAGTACGTCATTGCGTTACCCGGCCGCCGGAACAGATCCGATATGCCCCGCGAAGGCATTCCCGCTCCACCTGCTCGACCTGCGGAAAGGGGGAACGGCCCACTCCCGGACCGCCGGCCCGCCCAACTCCCGGGCCGCCGGCCCCCCGACGCCCCACCGGCGGCGAAACCCCCGCGAACGCCCCAACCCGAAAGGGAGCCCCTCCGACCGCGACACAGCACGTGAAACCGAAATTCTGCGACACATTCCCTCGGCACGGCGGTCCGGCAACTCTGCGCATTCTCCACACAGAAAGGGCACACTCGCAGGTCCGGCGCACACAGGTCACGGGCTGCACACCGCATTTGGGGCTGTTATGCCCTCCGCGCGACCACACCGGCTTCCGCCGCAAGCCGCGGCCTCGGAAAAGTACGTGAAGGAGTTGTCACCATCCGGTCGAAAATCCGGCTCGCCGACATGCCGCGATACCGAAACGTCTGCAGAAATTTCGGACGGATCAGGGTGGCCGAGTAGCCGTGGACCATGGTTTGATCCGCGTCATTCGGAAGTTGCACCTCCGCCGTCCGGGCGGGAGTTGCTCCTTCGCTTCCGGATGTCGGACGACCGTCGAACCGGTTGCATCAGCTCGTCGCCGGGTCGCTCGATATGGCTCAGGATCACCGCACGAAACGAAAGGGAAGGGCCTGCCATGCGTAAGGACGCCATGCCCCAGAACGAGACTCGCGAGATCGCCGACAGCGACCTGGAGAACGTCTCCGGCGGAATTCTCGGCACCGAAAACCTCACGAGCGGTGCGGCCTCCGCGCTGCCCGGCCTGCCCGCCCTGCCCTCCGCGAGCGGCTCGGTCGCGGGCGGCCTGAACGCCAACGTGGGCCCCGTCTCCGGCAACGCGGGCTTCTCCGGCGGCCTCACCGTCTGAGACACCACGCACCAAGGACCACCCGGTCCGCGTGACCCGCCCTACCGGCCCCCTCCAATACCGGCAGGGCCGCCCTGGGCCCCGGCGCTTCCGCTCCGGGGGCCAGGGCGTTTCGCGTTATCGGCGCCTGGTCCCCGACGTGGCGCCGGACTGCGGTTCGGCGTTCTGGGCGCGACGGGGCGTGCGCCGGTCCAGGTGGGTGATGACATGGGCGTGGAAGCGGTCCACGACGTCGTCGACGCTGCGGATGAACCCGGTCTCGGCACTGCCGCGGCCGCTGCCCATGCTCCGGAACAGGGACAGGCGGAAGCCGGTGATCTGCGCACCGTCCTTCGGGAGGATGTCGGCCGGCTCGGGGCGCAGACGTTCCAGGGTTCCGCGCGGTCCCGCTCCGGGGCCGTCGACGAGGGCTTCGACGTGCAGGTCCGCCGGCGCCGCGGCGAGTTGGCGGATCAGGCGCTTGGCCCAGGTGAGCGGGTAGCCCTGCTCGGACGCCGGCACCTCGATCGACGAGCGCAGCTTTCCCGTGCGCAGATCCGCCGTGAGGGCGAGGGTCCCGGGTGTGCCCTCGATGCGGAGTTCGGCATGCAGCCGTCCCTGGGAACAGAGCTGGTCGGCCAGCGCGGCACGACGGGCATGAGGATCGGTGCCACGCCGGGCGCGCTGGACGGGCAGCACCTTCTGCCCGAGCTCACCGCCCAGACGCAGGCACACCTGCCGCACCAGCCGCGCATTCCGCGGTCGCCCCGCGCCCGACCAGCGGCCGCCTCGGCGTCGCCCCCGACGGGTCGTCCCAGCGGTCGCGTGCGGGCCATCCGGTGGGCGTCCAGTGTCGCATCGCCGGATTCCTCGGCGTATGTCCGGAACGGTGGGGTCCGTTGGTGAGGGATCTGCACGGAAGCGTTACACCGTCTTCGCTTTGCCCGACGGGGGTGCGGTTAGCGTTACAGCCCGCTCGATCCCGCGTGCGAACTTGATCAGGTCGCCGGCGTCCTTGGCGGCGCAGTCAGCACAGAAAGATCGCAGATGGACTACTGCACCTCGTGCCGCCGCAACCTCAACGGGGCCCTCGTGTGCCCCGGATGCGGGGACTACGCGCCCGACATAGCGCCGCCCTCCCACCGCCGGGAGCGCGCGATGTCCGCTGCCGAGAAGTGGGAGGCATGGCGTGCGGAGGAGGACGCTGCGGGGTTCTCGCAGGGTGCTCGGCAGCATGCCGCCGCTCAGCCGGCCGGGGCGACGGCGTTCGGAGCCGGGGCGTTCGGGGCCTCGGCGTTCGGGAGCGGTGCGCCGGAGCCGGAGGGTGAGGTGCGGGCGGATGCCGCGGACGACGAGTCGTCCGAGGGTGCCGCCGGAGTCACCGGGGCCGCCGCCGGTACCGGGCAGGGCCGGGCGGCTCGGCGCCGGCAGTTGGCGCGGTGGAAGAAGCATCGGCGGCGGGCCGCGGCCGCTACGGCCTTTGCCCTGGTGGGCGGCGGTCTGACCGTCTCGCTGCTGCAGAACAAGCCGTCGAACGGCCATGCGCAGGCGGCCTCGTCGCCGGAGCCGGGGAGCGTGGGCACGCCCCGTACGGAGGCCGCCGCCTCCTCGTCGGAGCAGCCGGACGCCGAGGCGTCCCGGCACTCCCCGGCGCGTCCGCACAAGACGGACCACCGGCCGGACAGCGCCGCGGCCACGCCGCCCGCCGCCACGCCGGCGCCCCGGCAGCAGCCGCACCACGACGCCCCGGCGCAGCAGCACGTCTCCTCGGGCACGACGCAGCACAGCACAACGCCCGGCTCGTCCGGGCAGACGCACACCGGCCACACCGACGCCGCCACGCCGACGGCGTCCGCCCCCGCTTCCGGCGGGCACGCGAACGACGGCTCGGGCATCACGGCGCCGTCGGACAGCGCGCCGGCCACGTCGCCCGCGCCGAGCGCCCCGACGACGCCGGCGGCCGAGCCGACCTCACCGTCGCATGTGTGCCTGCTGGGGCTGGTCTGCGTCGAGTGAGGGCCTAGGCCGCGGGCGGCCGCTCGCGGCCCGTCCCGACGAGCGGTCACGGACCCGTGGGCGCCCGGCTCATGCGGTGTCGGGTGTGCGCCGTGGCGCGGGCTGTGCCTGGGCTGAGGCCGGCGGTGCCGGGAGCGGGTGGCGCGGGCGGGTGCGGGACTTGAGCACCTGGGCGCCGATGGCGAGCGGGACGGCGAGGAGCAGGACGTAGAACACGCCGATCTTGCGGAGGTCGTCCAGGAAGAACCAGACCGCGGCCAGGGCGGTGAACCAGAACGCCACGAGGGCGAACCCGCCGGTCTCCTCGTCGCGGTAGCCGGCGATCAGGCACAGGGCGGCGACGATGCCCAGGACCAGGGCGATGACGACGTAGTGCGTCTCCCAGCCGACGTTGGCGCGGGCGAGCTCGGACCAGGTGGCGACGGCCTCCGCCACCGGGCCCCAGGCCACCGCGCAGGCGAGCCGCGCCGACCAGAGCAGGAGCACCGCGCCCGCCACGGCGGCGAGCAGCGCGACCCGGTTGAACTGGCCGGCCTCGATCATGTCGGTCCGGGATATCACCAGGGACAGGAAGCAGCCGAGCAGGGCGACCGCGCCCTCGGCCGTCGGGCGGAGGACCACCCGCGCCGGTTTCCGGCGGGGCGCTGCCGCGTCCCGGCCGCCGCTCGGGGTCGCGGGCGAGCTGCCCGGCACGGAAGAACCTCCCGGCACGGGCGAACCGAACCGCCCCGCCACGACCGGCCGCCCCGCTACGGGATCGGCCGTGCCCGGACCGGGTGTGGCGAGGTCGGGCGGGGCAGGGGCGGCATGGTGGGCCGGCGCCGGGTCGACGGTCGTAGGGGTCCGGACAAGGGGTGCCGGTGCGGCGGGGGCGCGGGAGGCCGCATCGAGCGCCCGGTGCATCTCGGACGCCTGGGTGAAGCGGTCCTCCCGGTCCTTGCGCAGCGCGCGGGCGATCACCGCGTCGACGGCGGGCGGCAGCTCCGGGCGGAGCTGGGAGGGGGGCACCGGTTCCGCGGCCAGGTGCTGGTGCATGACGGAGAACGGGGAGTCGCCGGTGTACGGGGGACGGCCGGTCAGCAGCTCGTAGAGCAGGCAGCCCACGGCGTAGAGGTCCGTGCGGTGGTCGGTCGCGGCGCCGTTGATCTGCTCCGGGGCCAGATAGGCGGGGGTGCCGACCGCCACGCCCGTGCCGGTCAGCCGGGTGGCCGCCTCGGTGAGCGCCTTGGCGATGCCGAAGTCGACGACCTTGACCTGGCCGGTGCCGGTGAGCATGACGTTCGCGGGCTTGATGTCGCGGTGCACGATGGCGTGTCCGTGGCTGTGCTCCAGGGCCTCCAGCACCTGGCCCGCGATGCCGACCGCCTGCGCGACCGGCAGTGCGCCGTCCTTGAGGACGTGGCCGAGGCTGCGGCCCGCGACGAACTCCATGACCAGATACGGCTCGGCTGCGCCGCCGTCGGCGTCCTCGCCCACGTCGTGGACGGTGGCCACCTTGGGGTGGTTGAGCGCGGCGGCGGCGCGCGCCTCCCGCTGGAAGCGGGTGAGGAACTCGGGCTGCAGCGCCAGCTCGGCGGAGAGGGTCTTCACGGCGACGGTGCGGCGCAACCGGTGGTCGACCGCCCGGTACACCGTGCCCATCCCGCCGTGCCCGAGCCGCTCCACCAGCTCGTACCGCCGGCCCAACATCCTGTGCTCCACCGGGTTCCTCCAGGGACCGTCGACGCCAACACGCACGCGGGAAGACGTACTGGAGTGCGAACGGGTTCCTCCACGAGCGGGCGGCGGCCGTGGCCGCGCTCGTGGCCGCGGTCGCGGCCGCCCCCGTGGCGGCCGCGACCGCCGTGTGCCGCGCGCCTCGTGACGGCTACGCCGCGTCCCAGGTGACGGGGAGCCGGTGCACCCCGTTGATGTTCATGCCGTCGCGCAGGGGCACGTCCTCCGGCGGGACCGCCAGCCGCAGCGTCGGGAAGCGGGTGAACAGCGCGGGGAAGGCGACCTGCATCTCGACACGGGCCAACTGCTGGCCCAGGCACTGGTGGATGCCGTGGCCGAACGCCAGATGCCCGGTGGCCCCGCGGCGCAGATCGAGGGTGTCGGGGTCGGGGAACCGTGCCGGGTCGCGGTCGGCTGCCTCCAGGGAGAGGGTCACGGTCTCGCCCGCCCTGATGAGGTGGCCCGCCACCTCGACGTCCTCCAGCGCGGTCCGTGCCCCGGTGTGGGCGATGGTCAGGTAGCGCAGCAGCTCCTCGACCGCCGGGGCGGCCAGGCCGGGATCGGCGCGCAGGGCGGCGAGCTGGCCGGGGTGGGACAGCAGCGCGAAGGCGCCGAGCGCGAGCATGTTGGCGGTGGTGTCGAGGCCGGCGGCGAGCAGGAAGCTCCCGATGCCGGCGAGTTCCTCGTCGGTCAGGTCGGTGGTCGTGAGGTCGCTGAGCAGGTCGTCGGTGGGGGCGGCGCGCTTGGCCGTCACCAGCGCGGCCAGGGTGTCCTGCAGCGCGGTCATGGCGGCGACCACCTCCTCCTGGGTGGCGCTGCGGGTCATCAGCGTCGCCGTATGACGCTGGAAGACCTCCTGGCCGGCGTGCGGGACACCGAGGAGTTCGCAGATCATCAGCGCCGGCAGGGGCTTGGCGTACGCCTCCACCAGGTCCAGCGTCGGACCCCGGCGCTCCATGGCGTCCAGGTGTCCGTCGGTGATCTCCTCGAAGCGGGTGGTGAGCGCGCGCATCCGGCGGACGGTGAACTTGCCCATGAGCAGCCGTCGGTAGCGGGTGTGCTCGGGTGCGTCGAGCCCGGTGAGGTCACCGACCGGGGCCGGGGGCAGGGGGCCGGCGGGGCCGCCCTCGAACGGGTTGTGCAGGAGCTCGTAGCGGGAGCTGAAGCGGGGGTCGGCGTGTATCGCGCGGACCGCGGAGTAGCCGGTGGCCAGCCAGCCCAGGTGCCCGTCGGGGTAGCGCATCCGGGCGAGCGGCCGCTGGGTGCGCAGCCGGGCCAGCTCGGCGGGCGGGTCGAAGGGGCAGCCCGCGGTACGGGCCGTCGGGAGCGTGACGGGGGCGGGGTCGGGGTCAGCGGCGGGGTTTTGGCCGTGGGCGCGGGAAGGGGTCGGCGGTTCGGGATGCATGGGTGTCCTCCGATACGGAGTGCGGAGTGCGAGGCACGGGGTGCGAGGCACGGGGTGCGAGACGCGAGATGCGGGACGCGAGATGCGCAGGCGGCGGACCGGGCGGGCGGCGGCGCGCCGGGCGGGCGGCGGCCCGTGGAACGTGGCGCGCCCGTGGCCCGTGGGCCGCGCGCCGGTCAGCGCGTGGCGCCGCGGCGGAAGGCCGCGCGGGCCCACAGGTAGCCCGCCAGGGAGAGACCGACGCCCCACGCCACGGCGATGAGTCCGTTGTTGCCGATCTCGGTGCCCAGCAGGAGGCCGCGGAGCGTCTCGTTGACGGGGGTGAAGGGCTGGTACTCGGCGAACCAGCGCAGGCCGGCCGGCATGGAGTCGGGGGTGACGACGGCGCTGCCGAGGAAGGGCAGGAAGGTGAGCGGCATGGGGGCGTTGCTGGCGGACTCGACGGTCTTGGCCACCATGCCCATCGCGGCCGCCAGCCAGGTGAGGGCGAAGGCGAGCAGGGTGAGGAGGCCGAGGGCGGCGAGCCACCCGGCAAGAGTGGCGTGCGGCCGGAAACCCACCGCCAGCGCGACGGCGACGACCAGGACCAGGCTGACCATGGTCTGGATGACGCTGCCGACCACATGACCCGTCAGCACGGAGGCACGGGAGATCGCCATGGTGCGGAAGCGGTTGATGATGCCTTCGGTCATGTCGAGGGAGACGGACACGGCCGTCGAGATGGCGCCGGAGGTCACGGCCATCAGGATGATGCCCGGGGTGACGTAGTCGACGTAGGCGCCGCGGTCGTTCGCCGCTCCCGGCAGGCCGATGCCGTTGCCGAGCGCGCCGCCGAAGACGAAGACGAAGAGCAGCAGCATCACGATCGGCATGGCGACGACCTGAAGCGTCAGGGACGGGTAGCGACGGGCGCGCGTGAGGTTGCGGCGCAGCATCGTCATCGAGTCGCGCAGGGCGTGGGCGTGCGTGCTCATCGGGCGTTCTCCTGGAGGGAGTTGACCGCGGCGCCGGACTGCGGGGTCCGGTCCGTCAGGGTGAGGAAGACCTCGTCGAGGCCGGGGGTGTGCACGGTGAGCGCCTCGGCCCGGACCGATGCGCGGTCGAGGGTGTCGAGGACGGCGCGCAGCGCCGGGATGCCGCTGTCGCCGGGGATGTCCAGGGTGAGCGCGTCGTCGTCGCGCGCGGCGGAGGGGAAGAGGGCGGCGGCCGCGGCGAGTTCGCTCGGGCCGGCGAGCCGGAGGCGGAGGTGGCCGCCGGGGATCTGCCGCTTCAGCTCGTCCGCGGTGCCCTCGGCGACCAGCTTGCCGTGGTCCAGGACGGCGATGCGGTCGGCGAGTTGGTCGGCCTCCTCCAGGTACTGCGTCGTCAGGAAGACGGTGACGCCGTCGTCGGCGACCAGGCTGCGGATGATCTCCCACATGGTGCGCCGGCTGCGCGGGTCGAGGCCGGTGGTCGGCTCGTCGAGGAAGATCAGGCGCGGCCGGCCGACCAGCGTCATCGCGAGGTCGAGCTTGCGCCGCATGCCGCCGGAGAAGGTGGCGACGGGCCGGGCGGCGGCCTCGGTCAGCTCGAAGCGGTCCAGGAGCGCGCCGGCGCGCCGGCGGCCCTCGCGGCGGTCCAGGTGGTGCAGGTCCGCCATCAGGAGCAGGTTCTCCCGGGCGTCGAGCAGGTTGTCCACCGCGGAGAACTGGCCGGTGACGCCGATGGCGGCGCGTACGGCGCCGGCCTCGCGGAGCAGGTCGTGGCCCGCGACCCGGGCCCGTCCGGCGCTCGCGGGGATCAGGGTGGAGAGGATCTGGACGGTGGTGGTCTTGCCGGCGCCGTTGGGCCCGAGCAGGGCGAAGACCGTGCCCTGGGGGATGTGCAGGTCGATGCCGTCGAGCACGGCCTTGTCGCCGTAGGACTTGGCCAACCCCTCCGCGGTGACGGCCTCGGGGCGGGGGCGGACCGGAGCGTTGATCATGATCATGACACTTCCTGTCTCGAAGAGGGGCGGT
>Ga0207426_1001726_pt1 | contig 16736 bp, 16 predicted proteins | sample AraplaMF_Cvi_mMS_FD_184265 | JGI IMG/M metagenome (GOLD analysis project Ga0207426, IMG submission 184265) | Arabidopsis root microbial communities from the University of North Carolina, USA - plate scrape MF_Cvi_mMS (SPAdes) (version 2) | ecosystem: Host-associated > Plants > Roots > Endosphere... | reverse complement strand
GTCGGCCCGCTCACCCTCCATTACGAGTCCCTCACCCTGCCCGCCGACCCGGACCAGCGGCTGAGTGTCTACACCGCCGAGGCAGGCTCCAGCTCCGAGGAGGCGCTTCGGCTACTGGCCGCGTGGGTACGGCAGCCCGAGACCTCGCACGGGCAGCACGCAGATCATTAGATGCCCGTCGTCGTCGCTGCGAGCATGATGCGCCGATCAAGTCAAGCTCCACGCGGACAAGGGCTACGACTACGACCACCTGCGCAGATGGCTCCGTAAGAGGGGCATCCGCCACCGCATTGCCCATAAGGGCATCGAGCCCTCCGCACGACTGGGCCGCCACCGCTGGGTCGTCGAGAGGACGGTCTCCTGGCTGGCTGGCTGGATGCCGGCACCTGCATCGCCGCTACGAACGCAAGGCCGAGCACTTCCTCGCCTTCGTCGGTATGGCCGCAGCTCTCATCAACTACCGCCGACTCACTTGGTGGACAACAGCGACTAGGATCTACCGGGACATCGCGTGTCGGTCACCGGCTGGGTGAGGCATGGAGGTGTCGGGAGGTGCCTTCGGAGGCATTCCTTGTCAGTTGAGTTGAACCACACGATCGTCCACGCCCGGGACAACCGGGAGTCCGCCCAGTTCTTCGCGGACCTGCTGGGTCTTGAGATCACCGCGGAGTGGGGCCCGTTCATCGCGGTCGGCCTGAGCAACGGCGTCACGCTGGACTTCGCCACGATCCCCGCGGACCAACTCGCCATGCAGCACTACGCCTTCCTGGTCTCCGAGGAGGAGTTCGACGCGGCGTACGCGCGGATCAGCGAGCGCGGCATTGAGCACTACGCCGACCCGCACCGGCAACAGCCCGGAGCGATCAACCACAACGACGGCGGCCGCGGGGTGTACTTCATGGACCCGGCGGGCCACGCCATGGAGCTGATCACCGTGCCGTACGGCGGCTGGACCTCGTAAGCACATGCGCCGAGTGCCGCACCCCAGCCCGGGGTGCGGCCCGGCGGCCCAGGTTCTGTCTCTTTGGTTACGTGAACGAAGCCAGGAGGTTCAGGTCGCGACAGTAGACCCTCCGGTCGGGCGGCTTCGGTGTCGACTGGCCGGCCGGCTAGAGGCGATGACGGCGACCGGTACGCAGACCAGCGGGAAGAGGCAGCCGACAGTGAGTGCACGAGTGATGCCTTCGGCAAGGGCGTCGTCGAGACGCGCTGACGCATCCTCGGCCGCTTTGCTCGCCTGCGAAAGCCGCAAGGCGACGACTGACTGCATGACAGAGGTCCCCACGGCCGAAGCCAGGTCGTACACGCCTACCCATTGAGCGGAACCCAGCGCAGCGGCACCCAGGCCGAGGGCCGCAGCTGGTGCTGTGACCGCATAGGTTGGCCGGGTTGATGGCCGTGGCGGTCGGATGTGCGGTGACGTCCGTTCCGACCACTGGGAGGTGTGGTGGCCGAGCGGGAGGCCGCCCCCGCCTGCTCAGCGGTGACGACGAGGACTTCGTCATCCAGACGGCCACTACTCGCCCCACAAGCTCGGTCAGCCCTTCACCCGCTGGTCGATCCGTAAACTTGCCGCCTACCAGCCCCGCGTGCGGACGTGTTATCCGTATCAGCCGTGAGGCTTTACGGTGTCTGCTCCTGCGTCGCGGCATCTCCTTCCAGCGCACCAAGACCTGGAAGGAGTCCCGACCTTGAGCGTGACGCCAAGCTGGACCGCATCGAGCACGTCCTGGAGCACTTCCCGACCGGGTGTTCGCGTTCGATGATCGGCACGCTGGGTATCCGGCCCACCCAAGGATCCTGCTGGGCGAAGCAGGGGCAAGCCCAACCGTCTGCCGGCGACCTTCCGTCGCACCCAGGGCGTCACTTACTTCCACGGCTGCTACGCCGTCGGCGACGACCGGCTGTGGGGCGTCAACTGGCGCCGCAAGGGCCCGCCAGCAGCCTGGCCGCACTGAAGTCGATCCGCGCCGCACGGCCCGACGGAGCCCCGATCTACATCATCCTGGACAACCTCTCCGCGCACACCGGCGCGGTCATCCGTCGCTGGGCGAAGAAGAACAAGGTCGAGCTGTGCTTCACCTCGACCTACGCCTCATGGGCCAACCCGATCGAGGCGCACTTCGGCCCGCTGCGGCAGTTCACCCTGGCCAACTCCCACCACCGCAGCCACCCCGCGCAGACCCAGGCCCTGCGCCGCTACCTGCGCTGGCGCAACACCAACGCCCGCCACCGCGACACACTCGCCGCACAGCGCAAGGAACGCGCCCACATCCACAGCGAGAAGGGCAATAGCTGGGGAGGCCGACCGCTTCCAGCAGCAGCTTGATCAGACAGGGACTTCGAATATGAGTTCGAGGCCGTCTTCCTCGTCCCATTGCTCTCCGACCTCGACGAAGCCAAATCCAGAAATCGTGGCCAGGGATGCCGTGTTGTCAGGGCTGATCGTCACCCGCACGGTCCTGACTCGGGCTTCTGCAACGGCCCGACGTACCAATGCGGTCAGTATCGCTCTGGCGTAGCCCTGACGACGGTAGAGGGGGCTCACCGAATAACCGAGCTCCACCATGCCCGCCTCATCCGGCGGCCCATGGAACCCGGCATAGCCCACGACGGCACCTTCCGGCTCGGCTACCACGATCTGCGTGAGCCACCCCGCGCAACCCGGGTCCGAGGTCAGCTGGTTGACCCGGTACTGCCACACCCACTTTGCCGTGTCGGTGATGAAGTACTCGGTGAGAGCGACACCTGCTTCGGCACTGGCTTGAGCCAGGTCGTCCTTCAGCAAGGCGACCATGGTCGTGCTCGATAACTCAACGAATCGCACGGACTTCCCCCTCGTGGAGGCTGGGGTCCGGCGCTCGGCTTTGTCTGACACAGCGGGAATCTTCGTGGCGCGTCCAGGAGGTGTCCAACGGTTTTCACACCGGCCCATGCATACCCCGGCCAGATTGCGGCCCCGTCCCATCGACCTTAGCCGCGCCCCGGTGAACCTTCCCGGTCCACGTCACTCAGATCGCCCCGCCCCCCCCACGAACATGAATGATCAATGAGGCTGGCCCGTCCCACCGACCCATCAGACACGCTCCAGTTGGGCGTGCCCTATGTGACGATTCGGCCGTCGGAAGGGTGTGAGTACTGGTCCGTGGGTCGTGGACGACGACTTGTGGGATGCCGGCGGCGCAGGATGGGCCTGTTACGGACGGCGGGCCGGGGACGGCCCCTGCGGTGCTGACCTGGGCCGTGCCCGCCGCGTTCGACGAGTGGCGCACTGTGCGGGAGATCCTCAACTCCTACGATCCGCCACGGGTGTTCTCCAACACCTTCCTCGACACCCTGTTGCCCTGAGGGCGCCCCGGGGCCCGGCGCCGCCCCCTGACGCCGGCGTCGTACCGTGCGGATACGGAGTTGCTGACGGTGCCCCTTCCGGGGAAGTCTCCGTGCATGATCGAGTTGGTGGTACTGACACCGGATGACTGGGGCAGCTGGCGCGAGCTCAGGCTGGCCGCGCTCGCCGAGGCGCCGTACGCCTTCGGGTCCACGCTGGCGGACTGGCAGGGCGACGGCGACCGGGAGGAGCGGTGGCGCGGCCGGTTGAGCATTTCCGGCTCGCACAACCTCCTCGCGCTGTGGGACGGGGAACCGGCCGGGATGGTAAGCGGTGTCCCCGGCCCGCGGGACGGCGTCGTCGAGTTGATCTCCCTGTGGGTCGCCGAGAAGGCCAGGGGGCGCGGTGTGGGCGACCGGCTGGTCGAGGCGGTCGTGGGGTGGGCCGAGCGGGAGCGGGCCGAGGTGGTGGAGCTCGCGGTGACGCCCGGGAACGCACCCGCGGTCGCGCTGTACCGGCGCCATGGATTCGCAGACACCGGACAGCTCGGCGACGTGCTGCCGGACGGCGGCCGGGAGAACGTCATGGCCCGACGCCTCTCCCTCAGCCCGGGCTGAGGGACCGTTCCACCGCTCCGCCGGTAGCCGCGGGGTTCCCCGTGGCCACCGGCGGGCGGGGCGGCTCAGTCGAGCTTGCAGGCTTCGGAGGCCGGCTGTTCCTTGGCGAGGAATATCGTCTGGGCCATCATCTTGTAGCCGCTGATTCGCTCGCGGAACGTCTCGACGGACTCCTCGGGGTGCACCGAGTCGATGACGGCGTGCGGGCCGTGCGCGTTGAACTGGTGGCTGACGCCGCGCGGGATCTGCATGTCCGCCCAGGAGTTCTCCGGGACGACCAGGTTGTAGCGGGTGCGGTGCACGCCGTCGGGGGCGTCGGAGGCGGCGTCCTCGAAGACCTCCGGCCGGAACGGCGTGACGCCCTCGATGTGGGTCACGTCGATGGGCGAGAGGCTGGACACCCGGATGCGGGTGCCGGGGCCGGTCATCATGCGTACGAAGCGCAGCCCGGTGTGCAGGTGCATCCGGGAGCAGATGTCCCGGTCGATGACGTCGTAGAAGTCCATGAGGTAGCGGTCGGCGAAGAACCCGTCGAAGGGGGCGTCCAGCATGTAGACGTCACCCTCCTCGAAGGTCTGGGCGCGCTGGATGCCGTCCCTGTCCTGGGTGGTCGCGGCCGGGGTGTGGTGCGCGGCGCGTACCACACCGCCCAGGGCGTCGGTGATGGCGAGGGAGATTTCGGCGGGCAGTTGGATGACGGGTGTGACATGACATCGGCCCGGGTCGCTGAAGTCCACCACGTCATGGACTTCGTTCTCGTCGTCGGGGGTGAACTTCATGAACTCGGTCATGCGAACTCCTTGTGCGATCGGTGCAACCGGCTCGGGTCCCTTGTCCCTTACCGAGAAGGGGACTTCACGGCGCGGTAGTTGGTGCGGCAGGGAGCCGGCGTCCTGGAGCAGGACCCCACTCGCACTTGACGTAGGACGGCTCGATGTCGTGGTCCGCCGGGGTGCGTCCGGTGCCCTTGAGGGCGGTGGTGATCGCGTCCGGCGCGTAGGAGCGGCTGCGCAGGGTCTGGTTCACCCGGTACGCCCCGCCGTCGTCGGTGTCGCCGTGGCGCAGCAGGTGGACAGCGCCTTCGCCGACCAGCGCGCGGCTGCGTTCGAGACGGCGCTCCGGGACCGGCAGGCCGTACAGCTCGGCCGTGTGGAGGTCTGAGGCGCGCAGCAGTGTGTGGACTTCCTCGGCGCTCTGAGCCGTTTCCAGGCGGGGGCCGGCGCGGGATGCGAGGTCATGTGGGATGCCGTTCGTGTGGGGGGGGAGGGCCCGGGGTGCGGTAGGGGTGTGCGGTCAGCGACGGAGAACGCGTAGCGCGTGGTGGCGGTGTAGGTCTGCCCCGGATCCAGCCGGGCGGAGGGGAAGTCCGGGCGGTTGGGGGCGCGGGCCAGGGCCGGGTGGAGGCACGGTCCGGCGCGGGGCGGGTGGAGGCCGTCGCCGGTGGAGACGCCCATGCCGGTCTGGTCCGTGGACAGGCACAGCTGCCGTCCGGAGTCCGGGTTTCGTGGAGGTCGGCCGCCCAGGTGTGCGGCGTGTCGAGCACGTAGAAGTTGTCCAGCCGCAGGCCGTCGACCGGGGCGTTGCCAGTGAGGTGGAGCGGGGTGCCGGCGACCGGGGCCGGTGGGCCCGGGCAGCGGGACCTGGTCCTCGTCGAACCGCAGGACGCGGGCGGCGTTGACGGCGACGTGGTGGCCGTCGACGGGCCGGTGCGCGCCGGGGCCGGCCAGGTTCCAGAAGGCGTGGTTGGTCAGGCCTACCACCGTGGGGGCGGTGGTGGCCTGGAAGGCGATCGTTCACCCCGTAGGTCCAGACCACCACGACTTCCGTGCCGTTGCCGAGGGTGTATGCGTTCACCGCACAGCAGCGTGTGCACGTAGTCGAGTACTTCACTCTCGGTCAGCGCAAGGCCGTCTTTCATGTCTCACCTGTCCTGGGTAGATGTTCCACCGGCACGGGACGACGTGTGCGCCGGCCTCGCGGTATCGGCCGTTGCTGCGTCCGCCCTGGGGAAGATCGCCACTGCGCGATGAACGTAACGCGGCCGGATCACCGCACGGGTAACTACAGCGCCACCCTTCCGGCAATGGGTCTGCCCGTTGCGCGCTTACTTCGAGATGGCTCGCCAAGTGAGGCCAATGGACCGGCAATTACCGCAGGGTGGGCGCGACGCAAGGCCCGCGTGATTGGTGTCTGGCGGTCACCGCACGCCGGTGCCGAGAGGAGACCTTGTGGCATCGCGTCCCACCATCGAGCACACCACCGTCGGTGTCGCGCCCGCCCGCGCCGGGTACTCCGCCGCCGCGGTGGAGTCCTACGGACCATCCCCGCGCGTGCGGGGAGCAGCCGTCGGAGCCATCGCCGGTCTCGCCCTGCGAGGGACCATCCCCGCAGGCGCGGGGAGCAGCCGATGACGGTGTTCGCGAAGATGTCGCCGTCGGGAGGATGGATGACCCTCCCGAGGGTTACTTCACGTCGACGTAGTCCGCCGCGGAGGCGACCGCCGGGGTGGTGGACGTGCCTGCGAAGGAGTAGCGGAAGTAGCCGTCCGCCGTGGCCTTCGTCGTCGTCCTCAGGTTGCCCTTGCTGTCCGTCGTGACGGTCTTGAGGGTCTTGTAGGTGCTGGTTCCCTTCTTCTTGAACTGGAGCTTCACCGGCTGCTTGGTGTAGCCCCCGTACTTGTAGGTCTCCCAGCTAGCGCGGGTCAGGGCGCCCGCGACGGTGATCGTCTTGTTCTTCTTCACCGGTTCCGGCGAGGCGTTGACCCACAGCCTGGAGTTGCGCAGGACCTTCGCCTTCGCGGCGGAATCCTTGGTGATGTAGTCACCGTCGTTGGCCAGGACGTGGGCTCTCACGGTCCAGGTACCGGCCGTGATGTTGTCCTGGAGCTGGATGCGCGGGTTGATTTTCAGCGTGTAGGTGCAGGTGGTCGTGGTGAAGCTCTGGCGCACGCACTTGCCCGCGATGTTGTCAGGCATAACGAGACCGTAATAGTCGCCGTTCGGCAGGGGCGTATGCCACATGACCGGGAAGGTCCTTCCGACCTCGATTCCCGAGTCGTCCGTGGCGGTCACCGCGATGGTGAACGTCTTCACGTCCGTGGTCCCCACGACGATGTTCTTCCCTCCGTTGACGACCACCTTCGTGATCTTGATGTCACCCGAGAAGTCATCCGCCTGGGCGACCGCCGGAATCGTGAGCGCGGACAGGGCGAGGGCCCCGGCGAAGCCTGCCACGGTGGTGCGGTGATGCATGAAGGCGTTTCCCCATGTTCCAGCGCCTCAGGAACGTCCCAAGGCGGAGCTGACAATGCCCACCCAGAACGGGGGTGGCACGGACATGACCATCAGCTCGCAGGAATGGTTGCCCATCGATCACACGGCTGCCAGGACGAGCGCGGGCTCACGCCATCTTCCGGCCTCGGTTTACTGGTGTGCTCTCGTATTCAATGTCACCAGTTCACCGAGGAACCCAGCCTGTTGGTGACCGCGTGTGATCGCCAGCGGCGTATCGGCCCCATGTCCCGCCGGCCTCTCTGATGAGGCGGCTGGTGGACTTGTCGTGGTAACCGAGAGCGTCCGCGACGACGAGGCCGGGTAGTTCGAGGAGTTGCTGCCGGAGGGCGACGGCGCCGCGGGCAGCAGCGGCCGGGACCCCGACCTCGTTCAGGAGCGCGGACAGGTGGTTGGGGCGAAACGGCTGGCCCGCCCGGCGCCCGGGAAAGAGCCGGCGGGATGCAGGGTTGGTAGCGGTGGTCTCACGGGCCCCTGGCACGGACAAGGACGCCGTTGTGCTCGTGTTCGCCGAGGCTTGCACACAGGCGATTGACAGGGCGAAAGGTCCCGACAGGTACGACGACTGGTGATCGTTGAGGGGGTTCTCCACCGACAGGTGGCGAGACCCCTCCTAGTGAGCCATGTCACTTGTCGGGGGTGCATAGCGGGGCAGGGGCCAGTGTCTTTATCCAGGGTGTAGGGGCGTGTTGAGGTGAGGGGGACGTTGATGGGGCAGTTGCGGGCCGATGAGTTCGACCGGTTCGTGGCGGCTCGGTGGTCGGCGTTGCTTCACCTGGCGCGGCTGTTCACCGGAGGAGACCGGCACCGGGCCGAGGACCTGCTGCAGGAAGCGCTCGTCAAACTGTGGTTTGCCTGGCCGAAGGTGGCCAAACAGGCGCCCGAGGCGTACGTGCGCAAGGTCTTGGCCCGTGCCGCGGCTCGCTCGGCACGGCGTCGCTGGTGGGGCGAGCACCCCGTGGACCAGCTGCCCGATCCGCCCGAGGTGGCAGATGAGACCGCTGCGGTGGACGAACAGAACCGGTTGGAGGCCGTGTTGGCGTTGCTGCCGGCGCGGCAGCGGGCTGCGGTGGTGCTGCGCTACTACCAGGACCTGCCCGAGCGGGATGTCGCGGAGGTGCTGGGCTGTCCGGTGGGTACCGCCCGTTCACTGACGGCACGCGGCGTTGCACGGTTGCGTCAGCTTCTGGCTGAGGCAGAGCCGGTGGAGTGAAGAGGGAGCTATGGATCACTTCGAGCAGGAGCTGGCGCGGATGATGCGCGACACTCAGGAGGACACGCTCTATGAAGACCGGCACCGAGACCGACTGCACGCCGGCGTGCGCGCACGTCGGCGGGCGCGAGCGGCCTGGACGGCCACCGGATCCGTGCTGACCGTTGCCGGACTGGGAGTCGGACTGATGGTCCTGCCAAGCTCCTTCGCTCAGGACGGCCCCAGCGGCCCTCAGCACCGCCGCGGCACTCCTGCGGAGTCGGTCCCGATGCCGTCGACGCCCCGCCCCGCGCCCAGTGCCACGGCGCCGAAGCCGACTTGCACGTCAACCGCCCGGTCGGTGCCGATGCCGTACCACCTCTCGACCGCCGCGCCTTCGATGCCCACCCGTACCTCACCCCTCAAGCCAGTTCCGATGCCGACCTGCACCTCAAATACCGGTCCGGTTCGGACGCCGACACCAACCTCGACCGCCAGGTAGCGCCCTGGCCGCGTTCAAGCCGTCCGATGGATGTGTACGGAAGCCCAGTGTTCGTACACCTGGGCGAGAGGGAGACGGCGACTTCGTTTGCGCGCGCACCGCGCCCTGGGCAACCAAGTCGGCCACGGGCTCTGCCTCGGATCCCGCCGAGCGGGCGAGCTCCGCACAGTACAGCCGCTAGATATTCGTCGACCCTCAAGACCGTCGCCTCCCGGCCCTGAAAGTGGCGGGAGGCGCAGGAGGCACCGTGCTCACCGCGTTCGCCCGAGCGTTCAAGACGCCCGACCTGCGCAAGAAGCTGCTGTTCACATTGGGCATCATCGTGCTCTACCGGATCGGAGTGCATATCCCGGCCCCAGGGGTGAACTACGCGAACGTCGAGTTCTGCATGGAACGGCCTCACGCCAACAGCGGGTTGTTCGGCCTGGTGAACATGTTCAGCGGTGGTGCGCTGCTGCAGATCACGATCTTCGCGCTGGGGATCATGCCGTACATCACGGCGAGCATCATCCTCCAGCTGATGACCGTGGTGATCCCGTGGCTGGAGGCCCTCAAGAAGGAGGGTCAGTCCGGCCAGGCGAAGATCACCCAGTACACCCGCTATCTGACCGTGGCGCTCGCCGCCCTGGAGGGCACCGGTCTGGTGGCCGCCGCCCGCGCCGGTACGCTCTTCCCGGGCTGCACGCGCCAGATAGTGCCCAGCGGCTCGTTCTTCATCGCGATCACGATGGTGATCACGATGACCGCCGGTACCTGCCTGACCATGTGGTTCGGTGAGCTGGTCACCGCCCGCGGTATCGGCAACGGCATGTCGATCCTGATGTTCATCTCGATCGCCGCCCGCTTCCCGGGCGCGCTGTGGCAGGTCAAGCTCGAGGGCGAGCTCGCCGACGGCTGGATCGAGTTCTTCGCGGTGATCCTGGTGGGCCTGGCGATGGTCGCCCTGGTGGTCTTCGTCGAGCAGGCCCAGCGGCGGATTCCGGTGCAGTACGCGAAGCGCATGATCGGGCGCCGGTCCTACGGCGGAACGTCCACCTACATCCCGCTCAAGGTGAACCAGGCAGGTGTGATTCCCGTCATCTTCGCGTCATCGCTGCTCTCCATCCCGCCGCTCATCGCACAGTTCAGCGGATCGAAGGCGGCATGGGCGACGTGGCTCGCCACCAACTTCAGCAAGGGGGACCGTCCCGTTTACATCGCCGCGTACTTCCTGCTGATCGTGTTCTTCGCGTTCTTCTACGTGGCCATCAGCTTCAACCCCGAAGAAGCCGCCGACAACATGAAGAAGCACGGTGGCTTCATCCCGGGCATCCGGGCTGGTCGTCCGACGACCGAGTACCTCAGTTACGTGCTCAACCGGATCACGTGGCCGGGCTCGCTGTACCTGGGGCTGATCGCGCTCGTACCCACAATGGAGTTGGTGCTCTTCAACGCGAACCAGAACTTCCCGTTCGGCGGGACAAGCATCCTCATCATCGTGAGTGTGGGCCTGGAGACCGTGAAGCAGATCGAGAGCCAGCTTCAGCAGCGCAACTACGAAGGATTCCTCCGCTGATTCTTCGAGGTGGGTGGATCACTCCGGGACCGGTGATCCGGAGGTGTGGGGTGGCGAAGAGTATGCGGTCTCAACAGCTTGCCGCGTCCCTGGGCCTTCATGCGGTTCCGGCGAAGGACGAGGGGCTGCGGTCGAAGGTGAAACGCCTGGTGGAGCGGGGTGGGTGCTCCAGGTGCTGCCGGGGGTGTTCACCCAGCTCGGGGCGTCGGCCGGCTGAAGGCGTCTGCATGGCGGGCAGCGTCTCGTAGTCGCGCACCAGGCAGCGTGAGCGCATCAGCAAGCTCTGAGTGCGCTTCACCACCCACCTGCGCGGCAGCACCACCTCGTGTCGTCGGTGCCTGCGCACCGGCGACCGCCTCGCCGGCCTCCACGGCCTGATCTACTTCGGAGTGCCCTCCGCCGGTCGTTCGGCGGCGGCCGTGAGCCGTTGGGCCAGGTCTTTGAGTGATTGGCGCAGTTGGTCGGGGCTGTGGACGGTGAACGGCCATTCCAGGGAGGCCAGCAGGCGCGCCACGCTGTCCAGCTGTGCGGCCTGCGCGCGCATCAGTACGCCGGTGGGTGTGGCGGTGAGGGTGGCGATCGTGCGGGGCAGCCGGCGCGCGATGTCCTCGATGGGGCCCTCGATCAGCACCTCGACCTGCCACGGTGCGGGTGTCCGGGTCAGGGACGCGGTGAGGTGGGTAACCGGGTCGAAGTCGTCGGGGGTGGTGAACGTTGCTGCGCTGGGCGTGGCGGATGCGATCCGGTCGATGCGAAAGGTGCGCAGGCTGTCACGGAGGTGGTCGTGACCGACGAGGTACCAGCACCCGGAATGGAAGACCACGCCGTACGGGTCGACATCGCGCTCTGTGTGTTCCTGGTGCCAGGAGCGGTAGCGCAGGCCGACGGTGTGACCGGAGTGGCATGCCTGCGCCAGGGTCAGCAGGACGCCTGCTTCGGGGGCCTGCGCGAGCACGGTGTTGGCGGTGAAGGACAAGGTGTTCCGCATGGCGGCCAACGGTGCACGCAGAGAGTCCGGGAGGACGCGTTCGAGCTTGGCAAGGGCGCCGGCGCCGGCGGGAGCGGTGGTGCTCATCCCCAGACGCTCCCCGGCGAGCAGGCCCAGCATGACCACGAGGGCTTCTTCGTTGGTGAGCATCAGCGGTGGCATCCGGTAGCCGCGGGCCAGCCGGTAGCCACCGAAGCGGCCTCGGTCTGATTCCACCGGGATGCCCAGCTCGCGCAGGCGTGACGCGTAGCGCCGGACCGTGCGCACGTCGGTCCCCAGACGGTCCGCCAGCTGTGCACCGGTCAGTCCTGGGTGTGTCTGGAGGAGTTCCAGCAGGGCCAGTACGCGCGTCAAGGGATATGACATGGATCACTCGGCATTTCAGGGCGGAAACTGTCCTGTATGGACTCTACTCTCGCCGCAACCCCTGAAATCCAAGGAGAAATCGTATGGCTACCTTCGTACTCGTTCCTGGTGCCTGGCTCGGAGCCTGGGCGTGGGAGGCCACCGCCCATGCCCTGCGGGAGCGTGGGCACACGGCGCTGCCGGTGACGCTGACCGGCCTGGGCGAACGATCCGCCCTCGCCACCCCGGAGGTGGGCCTGGACACTCACATCGACGACATCACCGCGTTCGTCGTGGAGCAGGACCTGCGCGATGTCACCCTCGTGGCGCACAGCTACGCGGCGGTCCCCGCCACCGGCGCTGCGGGCCGCCTCGGACCGCGGCTGGAACGCCTGGTCTATCTCGACAGCGCTCCCTTCGCGGAGGGCACGTGCCTGCTGGACGTCATGTCGGGCGACGTGGTGGACCAACTGCACCGGCAGGTGGCCGAGCACGGAGACGGATGGCGGCTGCCCTTGCCGCCCTTCGAGCTTCTCAGCACGTTCAGCACCCTCGAAGGGCTCGACGAGGACCAGCTCGACCTGATGCGCACCCGGGCCACGTCCCAGCCTTTTTCCACCTTCGAACAGCGGCTGGTCCGGACTGATGAGCTCGGCCCTGACGTCGACCGTGTGGTGGTCGCCTGCCACGACGCCAAGGCCCTACTGGATGCTGGGATGCCGACGCTGGCCTTCCTCAACCAGCCGCCGTGGCGGCGCTTCCATCTGCCCACCGGGCATTGGCCCATGCTGTCCACACCCGTCGAACTCGCCAAGACCCTCGACGCAGTCGTCTCTTCCGGAGGCTCCGGGTTCTGACAGCCATGACCTGCTCCGCTGCATGCCCTGCGCGTCGTGGATCGCCTGTCATGCCCCCTCGCACAGCAGGGCGGCGGCCACGGAGGTGCCAAGCGCTTGGGGATGGGCGGGCCCGCCTCAGTCGAGGGCGTTGAGAACGGTCTTGTCGTCCGGGTGAAGGCGGCTGGCCGGGTCGCCGAGCGCACGCGACCAGGGCCTCGCCTGCCAGACGGATCCCGGCGGCGTTAAGGGTGCCGGTACTTCGGCGGTTTGGAGCGTGGCGGGCCTGCACGCCGGCCGGGCCGCGTCCGGCCCTCACCTCGTGCGTACCCGTTGCCGCTCCGCCTCTCGTCAGGGCGTCTGTCTTTTGGCATAGGCGGGGTCGCCCCCAAGGAGCAGGGAAGCCCTGCTGCGGGGGCGTGATAATCGGCGCTATGTCGTTCAGCGCTCCGCCCGTCACCCAGAACCGCCCGGCCCGAAGCCTCTTTGCGGGGCCCGAGGAGTGCGGGTGGCGGCTGTGGAGAGCGGTGGGCGAGGCGGTCGCGGCCGGGGCGCTGGTGCTGCTCGTGTGCCGGGGCGGCGAGGCGGTGAGCTACCTCAGGTTGGAGGGCGGGGCGGCGGCCCTCGGGCTCATCGGCGTCGCGGTGGCGCTGGTGTTGGTGCGGCGCCGGTTCCCGGGGGCCGGCGTGGTCGGGCTGGCGGCGCTGATGGGGGTCGTGCCCGCCGTGGCGCCGCTGACCGCGGTGGTCGCCTACACCGCGGCCCGGCAGATTCAGATGTCGCGACGGCGTGCCGGGCTGCTGTTCGCGGCGGTCGCCTCGGCACCGGTGACCTGCGTGGTGTTCGCGCCCTGGATGGGGTTTTCCAGATGGGAGTTCGGTCTCGCCGTTGGTGCGGTGCTCGCCACCATCACGGTCGTCGTGCCGGGGCTGGTCGGCGTCGCCGCGGGGCAGCAGGACCGGCTGCTGCGGGCGTTGCGAGAGCGCGCCGCCGCCGCCGAGGAAGCGCGACGGCTGGCGGACAGTGAATCCCGGATGCGTGAGCGGTCGCGGATCGCCGCGGAGATGCACGATCTGGTGGGGCACCGGCTGAGCCTGGTCTCCCTGCACGCGGGCGGGTTGGAGATGGCGCTGCTCAAGGAGGCGCCCGCGCTGCGGGAGGAGGCCGCGCTGGTGCGGAGTGCCACGCGCGATGCGATGCAGGAGCTGCGAGCGGCGCTGGGGGTCCTCGGCCCGCTGGCGAGGGACCCCGGTACGGATGCGCTGACCGATGCGACAGGCACCCGCGCGGACATCGAGGCGCTGGTCGAGGAGTCGCAAAGCGGCGGTATTCCCGTTGCCTTCACCTGGGAGGGGGCGGATCTGGACGCGCGGCCGGCCCGGGTGCGGCGGGCGGTGCACCGCGTGGTGCGCGAGTCGCTCACCAACGTTCATCGGTATGCGACCGGGGCCCACGTGACCGTCGCCGTCCGCCATACCGACGAGCGGGTGGTGGTCCAGGTGCGCAACGGCGTTCCGCCCTCCCCGCCTGCCGTCGCGACCGGGCTCGGCTCCGGGCAGGGGCTGACCGGGCTGCGGGAGCGGGTGGCGCTGCTCGGCGGCGCCCTGGAAGCGCACCGGACGCCTGGTGGCGGCTTCGCCGTGGCTGCCGACATCCCCGCCGACCCCGGCCCCGGTGCGGAGACGGCGGACGCGGCACCGGACGACAACGGGCCGGTGGCCGTCGACGAGCCCGGCAGCGGGCTCTCCGCCCTCCAGCGGCGCCTCGGTGGCGCCGTCACCGGGCTGCTCGGCCTGGTGGGGGTGGGCGTGCTGATGATGTTCGGGCTTGTGCTGGTGGACCAGGCGCAGCACACTTCCGAACCCCCGAGCGGTGAGGAGCCCCGGTTGGGGATGAGCAGGAAGCAGGTGGAGAGCGCCATGGGATGGGACAACAACGCGTCGCGTGCGGCCGCCGCCGGGCGCGAGCCGCGGCGGCCGGGTTCCGCCACGGACTGCATGTATCCGTACACGGGCGAGAAGCTCAAGAGTGGGCGGCTGGAGATCGTCCGCTACTGCTTCCGGTCCGACACCTTGATCGCGACCGATCGCTTTACCGTTCCGATGGTGACCGAACCGCCCGGTGGGAACAGGGCACATGACTGACCGGGCCAACTCCGCGGTTTTCTGGGCGGGTTCCGCGATCCGGGTGCTGCTTGCCGACGACGAGGAGATGGTCCGGCACGGTGTCCGGGTGATCCTCCGGCACGCCGAGGGCATCGAGGTGGTGGGGGAGGCGGCCAACGGCGCCGAGGCCGTCCGGCGTGCCGCCGAGGACCGGCCCGATGTGGTGCTCCTGGACGTCCGCATGCCCGTACTCGACGGGCTCGCCGCCGTCGAACCGCTGGTCGCCCTGGACCCCGCGCCGCAGGTGGTCATGCTCACCACCTTCGGCGACGAGGAGAACGTCCTCCGGGCCCTGCGGGCGGGCGCCACCGGCTTCCTGCTCAAGGACGAGGGACCGCAGGAGCTGATCCGCGCGGTACGGGCGGCGGCCGCGGGGGACGCGGTGCTCTCGCCCGGTGTCACCGGGACCGTCGTCCGGCGGATGCTCAGCGGCGGCGCGCCCCGCGTCCCGGACCGCAGAGTGGCCGGGCTGACGGACCGGGAGCGGGAGGTGCTGGTGATGCTGGGCGAGGGGCTGTCCAACCTGGAGATCGGCACCCGGCTCGGCATCGGGGTGGGGACGGTCAAGACCCATGTCGGCTCGATCCTGGGGAAGACGGGGTGCGGCAGCCGGGTGCAGGCGGCGCTGCTGGCGCACCAGGCCGGACTCATGGGCTGAGGTCCGGGCTCGGGCTCCCGTACGGCCCTCTGGGCCCCTCCGGCTCTCCCTTAGGGGAGAGGGGCCGTGGTCCGTGCGGCCGAGGGAGCCGCCGTGGCTCCGCCCTTGGACAGGCGGCGCATTCCCGACCTGAGGGCGACGGATCCGGGGGTGTGCCGCGGCCACGATGGCCGGGAGTCCCGCACCCCTCCCAGGAGTCCCCATGTCACAGCCCGCACCCCCGGCCACCGGCCTTCAGACGACCGCCGTCGCCGCCCGCGCGACGGAGCTGACCAAGGTCTACGGCGCGGGCGAAACCCGTGTCGTGGCCCTCGACTCGGTGTCCGTGGAGTTCGGGCGCGGCCGGTTCACCGCGATCATGGGGCCGTCCGGCTCGGGAAAGTCGACCCTGATGCACTGCATGGCCGGCCTCGACTCCTTCTCCGGGGGCTCGGCCCGGATCGCCGACACCGAACTGTCCAGCCTGGGCGACCGACAGCTCACCAGACTCCGCAGGGAGAAGATCGGCTTCGTCTTCCAGGCGTTCAACCTGCTGCCCACGCTGAACGCCCTCGAAAACATCACGCTCCCGATGGATATCGCCGGCCGCAGACCCGACCAGGAGTGGCTGGAGCTGATCGTGGGGACCCTCGGCCTGTCCGGGCGGCTGCGGCACCGCCCCTCACAGCTCTCCGGCGGCCAGCAGCAACGCGTCGCCGTGGCCCGCGCGCTGGCCGGGCGACCCGAGATCGTCTTCGCGGACGAGCCGACCGGCAACCTCGACTCCCGGTCCGGCGCGGAGCTCCTGGGCTTCCTGCGGGATTCGGTGCGCGAGCTGGGACAGACGGTCGTGATGGTCACGCATGACCCGGTGGCCGCCTCCTATGCGGACCGGGTGGTCTTCCTCGCCGACGGGCGGCTCACCGACGATCTGCCCGCCCCCACCCCCGAGGCCGTCCTCGACCGGATGCGGCACTTCGATACCCAGGGCCGGCAGACCTGACGCGGCCGCCCCTCAGCGCCCGTATTCCGCCTCCGCCCCCTCGCACTCCTCTGGGACCGACCATGCTGCGTACCGCCCTGCGCAACGTCCTTGCGCACAAAGCCCGCTTGCTCATGACCGCGCTCGCGGTCCTGCTCGGTGTCGCGTTCGTCTCCGGCACCCTCGTTTTCGGCGACACCGTCGCCCAGGCCTACCGCAGCGCCTCCGCCGCAAGCCTCCAGGGCGGGCAGTCTCCGTACGGGCGGCGGAGCCCACCACCACCCCGGATACGGCCGGCG
>Ga0207426_1001725_pt1 | contig 16737 bp, 12 predicted proteins | sample AraplaMF_Cvi_mMS_FD_184265 | JGI IMG/M metagenome (GOLD analysis project Ga0207426, IMG submission 184265) | Arabidopsis root microbial communities from the University of North Carolina, USA - plate scrape MF_Cvi_mMS (SPAdes) (version 2) | ecosystem: Host-associated > Plants > Roots > Endosphere... | reverse complement strand
CGCGTACATGGTCACCAACCTCGCCGAGACCGGATTCTTCCCCCGGAAGCTGGCGGCCGTGCACCCCCGCTACGGCACCGCCCGCCCCGCGATGTGGCTCAACCTCGCCTTCTCCGTCGTGCTGCTGCTCACCGTCGGCCGCAGCTGGCAGGCGCTGGCCGGAGTGGTGTCGGCGGCCATGGTCATCTCGTATCTGATCGGCCCGATCGCGGTCGGCGTGCTGCGGCGCACCCGCCCGGAGCTGCCCCGTCCGTTCCGGCTGCCGGCCGCCGGGGTGCTGTGCCCGGTCACCTTCGCCTTCGCCGCCTGCGCGCTGTACTGGTCGAAGTGGCCGGAGACCGGAAAGATCACCGTGCTGACGCTGGTGGCCGCACCGGTCGCGGCCCTGGTGCTGTGGCGCCGGGGCGAGCGGCAGCTGCTGCGGCAGTTCGCGCCGGCCTGGTGGATGATCGCCTTCCTGGTGTGGACGGCCACGGTGTCCGCCCTGGGCGGCGAGGAGTTCGGCGGCCGGGGCGTCCTCCCCGGCGTACTCGGCACCGCCCTGATCGCGGTCACCGCCCCGGTCTTCTACTTCTGGGCCGTCCGCTCCGGGGTCAAGGCCCACGCACGCGGCCTGACCAGCGCTCCGACCCCCACGGAAGCCGACCCGGCCGCCGTCGCCACCCCCGACGACGCCCGCCCGATGGCCTCCGTCTGAGGCCACCACGCCGGGTCCGGGGCACGCTCGGGCCCGGCGTATCTCCTCTCAGCGCCGGTCCGGCCGTCCGTCACCGGCATGCGCCCCCTGATCGACGATGGCGTCGTCGTGAAGAACGCGCACGAAAGACCATCGAGCCGGACAACGGACTCCATGGACGGAACATGTCCTGGTCCGAGGGGAAGGCGGGCAGTGCGGTCTGACGGCCGGCGGTCCGGACCACCAGCCGTCAGCGTTCCGTCCTCTTCCCACGACCGCGGGCTACTTGCCGGACGTCCCCGAGAAGCGGGTGATGGCCGGGACGAGGTCGCCGTGTGTGGCGATGCCCGCGGCCCACAGCCGGGAGCTCTTCGGGACGGTCGTGAATCCGCGGACGACGATGCCTGGGCCGGTGGTCTGCTGCCACCGTTCGGCCGGTGCGTTCCATCGCAGGGCCACGGGGGCGCTCCCTTTCCCGCCCACCGCCCGCAGCGTGCCGTTCGCGGCCCGGCCCACGGCGCGCAGCCGGCCGTCCGGGACGTCGGGAGTCGTGGTCGTGGTCCACTTCGTGCCGTCCCAGTGGACCGCGTACGGGCGCTCGGAGCCGCCTGTCGCACTGCCTCCGACCGCCCAGATGTCATCGGCACCGAGCGCGGTGACGCCGGTCAGCCACTGGTGGGCGCCTGCCGGACCGGGAGCGGTGATCTTCTTCCAGGCGGTGCCGTCCCAGTGCAGCAACAGAGCGGTCTGTGGCGTCTTCTCGTCCGCGGTGTACGACGTGCCCACGGCCCATACGTCATCGGCGGCGACGACGGTCACTCCGCTCAGCTCGCCGGTGCCCACGTCGGGCAAGGTCTGTCGCTGCCACGACGTGCCGTCCCACAGCTGGACGGCCGGCACGCCGTCCTTGACCGAGCGGGACATGGCCCGCCCCACCGTCCATGCCCGACCGCCGGGCGCGCTCGCCACGGCGTCCGGGACGACCCGGCCCGCCGGATCCCGGTCCAGGGGACGGGTGGTCCAGGTGCTGCCGTCCCAGTGCTCCGTCGCGGAACCGACCGCCCAGATGTCGTCGGCCGACCGGACGGCGAGGGCCTGCGGAAAGCTGTTCGCCGGCAGCGTGGATTCCTGCCTCCAGGTGGTGCCGTTCCAGCGCAGGGCGACCGCTTCGAGGGCGGTGGCGCTCTTCAGCCGGTAGCCCACGGCCCAGGCCTGGGTGTCACTGAGTGCGGCGATGGCGGTCAGGTCGCCCTTCGCCACGGGTACCGGTGTGCGCTGCCACGTGCCGGCGTGCACGACGGCCCCTACGGGTGTCGCGGGCGCGGCCGACGCGGCGGGGTCGCCGGCCAGGGCGGCCAGGCCGAGGGGCGCGGCGACAACGGCGGCGGCGAGCGCCACGAGCAGGGGCGCTCGGCGGCGCCTCGGCTCCCGTGCCGGGGTGGTGGAGGGGTGTGCGGGCGTCATGGGGTCCTCCGTCGGTGGGGAGTCATGGGCGGTGGGGGGCAGGGGCTCAGGCGGTGGTTTTGAGGACGAAGTCGAAGGTGCCGGAGTAGGCCGCGCCGGGCCGTGCGGTGAGTGCGATGGTGCAGGCGCGGTTGAGCAGCCGGTCCGCGGCGTTGAGGGCGGCGAAGTCCCGGCCGTACGCCTCGGTGTCGTCGGGGAAGTACAGCTGGGTGACCAGGACGGGGCTGCCCGGTGCCTGGACCTGGGTGTGGATATGCGGCGCCCGTTGTCCCCAACGGCCCCAGTAGTCACGGGGGATGATGGTCCGGAGCAGATAGGCGCCCCGGTTGTTGGTGTACTGATGGCCGCGGAGGGCGAATCCCGAGGTGTCGTAATCCCCGTTCTGGTCGCACTGCCAGAATTCGATGAGGGTGCCCGGCAGCGGGGTGCAGGAGGTGTCGTAGACGACGCCGGCGAGGTCGATCCGCACCCCCTGGGTACCGGGCGTGACGAGATCACCGCGCTCGGGGGAGGCGGGCTTGAAGAGCGGGCCTTCGACCGACGCCGGAGTCTCCTGGCCTGAACAGGCGGGCGTGACGGGCTTCGTGAGTCCTGCGGGGCGCACCCGTGACGGCTGCTTCGGCGTGGTGGCCGGTACGGTCTGCTGCGCCGAGGCGGCCGAGGTGGCCGCAACGCCGGCCGTTGCCGCCAGGGCGGCGGAGGTCACGCCCGCGGAGGTGGTCCTGAGGAACGCCCTTCGGGAGTTGCCCCGCTTGCCGTCCGTTGCGTCCGTGCCGTCCGGGACGCGCATGGCGTCCGGGCGCCGGGCGCCGCCGTGGGCGTCCGGCGCTTTCGCTTCGTCGTCGTACCGCATTGCGCCTCCAGGTGGAATCGGCGTCGAGCCGGGCATCGGCTCCAACTCGGTGGGCGGGGCTCCCCGTTGGGAAGGAAGCCGCAGGGTCCGGCAGCCCCGGAGCGCCCCGTTCCGCACAGTTTCCGGGGCCGCGCCGTTCCGTACACGGGTCGGATGACCGGTGACTTGCGCGCGTAACGAAACGGCGGGGCCGGGCCCCCTCGTCACTCATCAGCAGGCGCAGGACCGCAGGGCCTCACCGAGCGGGCCGGGGGTTCCGCCCAGTGATCCACAGGGCGATCTGCGTGCGGGTACGGAGCCCCGACTTGTCGCGGACCCGGTCGAGATGGCCGCCCACGGTGCTCGGGGACAGGCCCAGGTGCGTGGCGATCTGCCGGTTGGTCAGGCCCTCGGCGACCAGTCGGGCGACCGCCGCCTCACGTGCGGTCAACGCCGGCCCGGCGCCCGGGTATCCGTAGGGGGCAGCACCGCCGAGACCCTCGGGCGGGCCGGATACGCCTCCTTCGGCGTCGGAGGAGCGGTAGCCGTCTGCGGCGGCTTCGATGCCCGCGGATGCGCTGTCCGTGCGGCGCAGGGCGTACCCGGTCAGCCGCTCTCCGCGCAGCCTTCGGCCGGCGGCCACGGCCCGGTCCGCGGTGGCCGGACGCAATCGCTCCCGCGCTCGCGCCGTGGCTGTGGTCACCTGCCGCTGCCAGTGCGGCTCGGGCTCCGTGTCGATCCGCCGTCGCATCTCCGAGGCCGCCGCACACAGCCGCAGTGCCCGTTCCGCCTCGCCTCGTCCGGCCGCCGCTATGGCGAGGCCCTCCAGCGGATACAGCGAGTGGTAGCTCTCCATGGGCGCCTGATGGAGCACCTCCACGAATAACTCCTCCGCGCCGCCGGTGTCGCCCTGGGCCAGCCGGACGGCACCGGCGGTGTGCAGTGCTGCTGTCAACTGCCCCGGAGGGGCCTCGGCGCGCAGCGTGGGCAGGCATTCGGCCATCAGCGCGTCGGACGCGGCCACCCTGCCCGTCTGGAGCTGCGCCCAGGCCAGGTGGTGCAGACACAGCGCGGTGTCCAGCGGGCGGGCGAGCGGGCGGACCACGTCGAGGCACTCGGCGAAGGCGGCGACCGCCTCGGCGAATTCGCCCCGGCACAGCCGGGCGGCCCCCAGTGCGTCCAGCGCATTGGCCGTCGCGGCGGGGCGGCGCTGTGTGCGGGCCACGGCGACCGCCTCCTCGGCGAAGGCGAGGGCGGCCCCGTGGTCTGCCTGGAGGCAGGCCGCACGGGTTGCCAGCGCCAGCGCCGCGCCCCGGGCACCGCCGTCCCGGGCCCGGGCCAGCACTCCGGTCAGCAGGGCGCGGGCAAGTGTCAACTGTTCCTGGTGGTAGTGCAGTCGGGCCAGGGCGAGCGCGAGCGGGACATAACGGGGGTCGGGCCGGTCCGTGGTGTACGCGACGGCTGCCACGAGGTTCTCCCGTTCCATGACCGGCGGACGCACCGTGGCGTCGGCGAACACCGAACCGTGGTCCTCGGCCGCCTGGCCGGCCAGCCGGTCGAGCGCGCGGTGCCAGGTGGCGTGCAGCTCTCCCGCCTCGGTGAGCCGGTTCCTTCCGTAGGCGCGGATCGCGCTCAGCTGCCGGAAGCGGGCCGCGTGCGGTGCGTCACCGGGCACCCGGACGATCAAGGACTTGGCCTCCAGCGCGCAGAGCACCCGTAGCACCTGCCCGGAAGGCACCCCGGCGACCGGCGTCGCACCGTCGCCTGTCCCATCCACCGCATCGATGCCGAGTTCCGTACCGCCGGCACAGACCGCGGCCGCCCCGGCGGCGTCGAAGCCGCCTTCCAGCACCGACAGGCGCCGGAAGACGATCCGCTCCGCGGGGTCCAGCAGCCGATGGCTCCAGTCGATCGCCGCGCCGAGTTCGCGATGGCGGCCCGGTCCCGTCCGGCTGCCGTCGGTGAGCAGGCCGAGCTGGTCGTCCAGCCCGCGCAGAATGTCCGCCGGCGTCAGGGAACCGACCCTGCGGGCCGCGAGTTCGACGGCCAGCGGCAGGCCGTCCAGCCGCCGGCAGATCTCTGCCACGGTATGGGCGTTGCCGGGCCCCAGGGTGAAATCCGGGGCGCAGGTCCGGGCCCGCGCGACGAACAGCCGGACCGCCTCCACGGGCTGCTGCCCGTCCGCACCGGGCTCCTCGTCGTCGGGGGCCAGCGCGAGCACCCCCACGCGGAACACCACCTCGCCGGGCACCCGCAGCGCCTCCCGGCTGGTGGTGAGAATCCGCAGACCGGGGCAACGGCTGAGCAGGGTCGCGGCCAGCGTTGCGCCGGCCTCGATGACATGCTCGGCGTTGTCCAGCACGAGCAGCATGCGGCGGGTGCCCAGCGCGTGGACGAGCGCCTCGACGCCCGCCCGGCCACCGCGCTCGCCGACACCGAGGGCGACGGCCACGGCCTGCGGCAGCAGCTCTCCGTCACGGAGCGAGGCCAGCTCGACCAGTTGGGCGCGTCCCGGGCGGCCGCTGCGCACCCGGCTCGCGAGCTCCAGCGCGAGCCGGGTCTTGCCGACCCCGCCGGGACCGACCAGGGTCAGCAGGCGGGATGAGCTCAACAGAGTGCGCAGGCGCACCAGTTCGCGTTCCCGTCCGACGAACTCGTCGAGCGGCTGCGGCATCCCGTGGCCCGGTCTGTCCGCCGTACCGTCCAGTGGCTCCCTCGCCTTTTGCCGACCGGCACTCTGCTTGCCGACGCCCTGACGGCCGGTGCGTTGCCGGAACGCGCGTTGCCGGCAGGCTCCGGAGCAGTAGCGGGCCGGCCGGCCGCCCCGGTTCTTGCCGTCCCGCGCGCGTGGGGTGGTGGAGCGCAGCTCGGTGCCGCACGTCTCACACGTCCGCGTGATGGTCACCTACCGCATCCTTCCGCAACTCCACGAACGGCCTGGAGCTGCCCTGACGAAAAAGCGCTTGGCGGAGCGGGCACGTGGGCTGATCGGCAGAGGCTCACCTATCCACCCGATAGGGCACGGACCACGGACGAGAGGCCCCTTATTGCATATCCTTTGCAATAACTGAGCTGCGGCAATAGTAGGGGGCCGCGGTGCGCGAGAAGGGAACGGCATGCAGGGAACGCCCGTGGTGCTGGGCATCGAATCGTCCTGTGACGAAACAGGGGTGGGGCTGGTGCGTGACGGCCGGCTGCTGGGGCATGCGGTGGCGTCGAGCATGGAGGAGCACGCCCGGTTCGGCGGGGTGGTGCCGGAGATCGCGGCCCGTGCCCATGTCCACGCGTTCACTCCGGTCGTGCACCGGGCGTTGACGGAGGCCGGGTTGCGGATGTCCGACATCGGGGCGGTCGCGGTGACGACCGGGCCGGGGCTCTCCGGCGCGCTTCAGGTCGGGCTGGCCGGTGCGAAGGGGCTGGCGTATGCGCTGGGCGTTCCGCTGTACGGCGTGCACCACTTGGCGGGGCATGTCGCCGCCGACACCTTGGCGCACGGGCCGCTGCCCGACCCCTGCGTGGTGCTGATCGTCTCCGGTGGCCACACCTCACTGCTGCTCGTCCGCGATCTGGCCCGCGATCCGATCACGCACCTCGGCGACACCCTCGACGACGCGGCGGGCGAGTGCTTCGACAAAGTCGCGCGGGTCTTCGGGCTGCCCTATCCCGGCGGGCCGGCCATCGACCGGGCGGCGCGCGAGGGCGACGCCCGCGCGGTCACCTTCCCCCGGCCGCTCACCGGGCCGCGTGATGATCCGTACGCCTTCTCGTTCTCCGGGCTGAAGACCGCCGCGGCCCGATGGACGGAGCGGCACCGAGGACAGGCCCTGCCGGTGGCCAACGGCGCCGCCGCGCTTCAGGAGGCGATCGCCGATGTGCTGACCCGTAAGGCGGTGGCCGCCTGCACCGCACACGGTGTCGGCACCCTCGTCGTGGTCGGCGGGGTCGCCGCCAACTCCCGGGTGCGGGCGCTGGCGGAGGAACGGTGCGCGGCGGCCGGCCTCACCCTGCGCGTCCCGCCGCTGAAGCTGTGCACCGACAACGGCGCGATGATCGCCGCCATCGGGGACCTCCTGGTCCGGGCGGGCGCCGCACCCGCGCCGCTCGATGTCTCGATCGACCCGTCGGCGCCCCTGGAGTACGCGGCACTCCACCCGGTCGCCCGGCCCCTCACGGGGGAGGCCGGGACCACGCCTGTCCGCCTCCCCACCGGACCACGGCGGACTGGTAAGGTAAGCCTTACCTAACCTTCAGGAGTCTGTATGCGTATCTTCGGTGGTGCGGAGCGGCAGCCGACCAGCGCCGAAAGAGTCCGGGCGATCCTGGCCTCGGCGCACTCGATGACGATGGTGGCCGATGGCCGCAGCACCGAGGTGTCCCGCGGAGGCGGGCCGGGAGCGACACAGCACGTCCACCTGCACCCCTCCCCCGCGGATGCCGGCCTCACCGGCGCGGCCGGGGCGGGTGAACGGGTACCCGCCACCCTGAAGTTCACGGATGTCGCCCCGCTTCCGGTACGTGACCGGGTGCGCGCACGCGTCACCGTGCTGGGGTGGCTGACCTCCCAGGACAAGGCGGCCTCGCCCGCCGGTGACTGCATGGAGTTCGCCACCGCGGTGCTCGAAACGTCCATGTGCAAGGCCCGCATCGGTCTTGACGACTTGATGGCCGCCCCCGCGGACCCCTTGGCCACCTATGAAGCCGACATCCTCACCCACCTGGCCGAGGAGCACAGCCACTACATCCCGCTTCTGCTGCGACTGGTGGAGCCCCGCTTCCTGCAACTCATGGAACGTGTGGTGCCCCTGGCCATCGACCGCTACGGCATCAGCCTCCGCGTGGAGTACCCGCTCGGCCACCACGACGTACGGCTGCCCTTCCACAAGACGTTCACCGACGCCGGTCAATTCGGCATTCAGCTCCAGGCGCTGCTCACCACCGCCCGGCGCTGCTCACACGGCAGCCGGCTGCTCAGCGAAGGACGCGGGCCGGACGAGAACGCGATATCGCGCCGCGGCTGAACGGGCCGGGGCGCCCGGCGTCGGCTCGCTCGCCGGGCGCCCCGGTGTCACCTACGGCGCCGGAGGTCCGTGACCGGGACCGGCGTCAGGGCCGGTATGCCTGCCGCAGGGCGCAGGTCCAGATGACGGCACGGGTGGTCGACCCGGCATCGGCCGCGGAGCCACCGACGCGCTGGTCGTCGCTGACGGCGTACGCCTGGGAGGCGCCCTCCGGGGAAAGCCGGGGCAGCGCCAGCAGGGGGCCGGTGCCCGGCCATATCTGCGCCTGCTCCGGGGGCGCCGTCTCCGGCGGGAAGGGCCCGACCATGTGGCTGTCCGAGGCGGTGCCCACACTCACGTTGGTGGTGGGGCTGATGGCTTCGAAGGTGCCGCTGGTCCGCTCCCCGAGCAGCCCCGGTTCGCTCTCGGTCGTGTACGGGGGCCGCCACTGGGTGGGAGTCCGGGTGTCCAGCCGGGTGTAGTCGTGGGTGCCCACGATGCGTCCGGTGCGGTCGATGTCGCGGGGGTACCAGAAGTCGTAGGGCACTCCAGCGGGCCAGAACCGCTGGAGCGGTACGGCCGCGGCGCCCCTCCCGGCGGGCCAGACGAGGCCCGCCGACCACGATTCGTCGTCCTTGACGGCCTCACCGGAACCGGCGATCTGTCCTGCGTTGTTGAGGGCGGTCACCGAGGTCAGCGAGTATCCGGCCGGCGGCGCGAGCCGACGCCGGATCCGCGTGCCGTCCCATTCGAGGCCGATGAGGGCGCCGTCCTTGACCGCGTCACCGACGATCAGGCCCTGGTCGTTGACGTCCGCCGCGCGGGCCCCTTCCGGCAGCAGGGTCACCGCGCGTGCGCCGGCCCGGAAGCTGAAGGCGGCGGTACGGCCCGCGCCGCGCAGCGAACCGACCATCAGCCCCTTCGCGTTGACCGCCGCGACCTCACCGCCGGTGAATCCGGCGGGCAGTGGTACGCGGTGGACCCGGGTCCCCGTCCAGTACACGGGCAGCCCGCGCGATGCCCCCACCGCCAGCGCTGTCGGCCCGAGTCCCTTGACCTGACTGTCGCCTGTACCCGGCAGAGAGGCCAGGACCTGGAGGGCGGGCCGGCAGTCCGCGGGCTTACGGGCGCCGTCGGTGGGCCGGCCCGACGAGGCGGGCGCCGGACTCGCCGTCAGCAGGGGCATGAGGAACGCGGTCGCGACCACCGCCACCGCGGCACGGATGGGTCTTCGCATCATGGTCTCCGTTTCCGAGAACACGGGAAGGGCCCCGTCGGCACCTCAATGAGCCAGTGCATGACGGGAAGGACCCGGCAACGCCGGACTGGAGCTGTTCGTTCGGTGCGCTCACGGGAGAGGCGGAGGCCGATCACCGGATCTCACGGCCGCGCGGAGCGGTTGCCCCTCCCCGGGCAGTCTTGGGCACGCCACGCACACGTCCGTGACGTACCGAGAACTCCCCCAACCTCCCTGGATGGGAGGTTTCCGCGGACCGGCCCCTTTCCTACCGCACCTGTGACCCGTCGGGACGACTCCGCCGCCCAATGGCCGGAACTCGTCCGGGAGTGTCCGGGTCCGTTCCGGGAGCGGCCGGCTCCCCAGGGGTCGGCCCGGTGCGCTCATCGTGCCCCGGCGTGGTCCACGGCGGCCGAGGCCAGGCCGGTGATCAGCGGGTGCGCCCGGGTGCCGTCGCCGTCCAGCTCGGGCTGGAAGAGGGTGGCCAGGAAAAAGGGGTGGGCGGGCAGTTCGGCGATGCGCAGGCCGCCGGATTCATCGGTGCCGGTGAAGGTCAGTCCGTGTGCCCGCAGGACATCGAGGTAGTCGGGGTTGGGGCCGTAGTTGCAGTGATAGCGGGCCGGCGTACGGTCGGCGCCGAGAAGTTGGGCGGCCCGGGAGCCCGACGCGACCTTGACGATGCCTTCGTGGCCGACCAGGGAGCAGGCGAGCGGGACGATGACGGCGTCCTCGTCAGCGGTTTCCGGGGCGTTCTCGGCATGGCCGGCCCGGGGCACGCCGCAGACGTTGCGGGCGAATTCCAGCAGCGCGTGCTGGAAGCCGCCGCAGGTGCCCAGAAAGGGGATGCCGCCTTCGCGTGCGGCCCGGATCGCTGCCAGGACACCGCTCTCGCTGCGGTAGGGACTGCCGGGCAGCACCCAGACCGCGTCAAAGCCGTCCATGCCCTGGCCGGCGTCCTGGGTGGGGATCCAGTAGGCATCCAGGTCCAGTCCGTCCCGCACCCGCAACGCCTCCAGCAGGCCGGGGATGCGGGCATGGGACCGGATGGCGTCGGAGCGGTCGCCGACCAGGGCGATACGTGCGGTGGGGTTCATGGCGACGATCCTGCAACCCGGGGCACATCAGGTCCAACGATGATGTGTGCACCCGCCATTAGCGATCCTGATGCCCATGGATCCCCATCTGCTGCGCACCTTCGTCGCGGTGCTCGACCACCGCTCGTTCTCCGTCGCCGCCTCGGCCCTCGGCTATACGCAGTCCGCGGTCTCCCAGCACATCGCCGCCCTCGAAGCCGATCTGGGAGCCCGGCTGGTCGAACGCCGCCCGGTGGCTCCCACCCCGGCCGGAGCACGGCTGATGGAGCACGCTCCCGCCCTGCTGCTGCGCCTGGACGCCGCCCGCACCGACATCTCCCGCCTGCGGCACGCCCGCTCCACTCAACTGACCCTGGCCTGTTCGCCCGCCGCTCTGACCCCCGCCATCGCGCAGGTCCTGGTCCAACTGCGCTCCGCCGCCCACGCGTTGGACCTGGAGGTGCAGACGCTGGGCCGGGAAGCGGTGCTCGCGGAGGTGCTCACCGGACGCGCCGACCTCGGCCTCGTCGACGGCACCGCCGCCCCCAGCGACCCGCTCCCGCTGCCCGACCTCGGGCCCGCCACCACCCTCGCCGCGACCGAGGAGCCCCTGGCCGTGCTCTTCCCGGACCACCATCCCCTGGCCCGGCGCCGCACCGTGCGCCTGACCGACCTGGCACAAGCCCACTGGATCGACGCCCCGGACACCGCGATACCCCTCGACCGGCTGCGTGACGTCTGCCGCACCGACGGCTTCCGTCCCCGGATCCGGCACCGCGGCACCGACCTGCACGGCCTCGCCGCACTCGCCACCACCGGCCACGGCCTCGCCGCCCTCCCGCTCCCCCTCGCCGCGACGCTCGGCGGCACCGCCGTGCCGGTGGCAGAGCCCCGGCTGATACACCGCACCGAACTCGTCCACGCCGCCAACCCCGCAGAAATGACCCGGCGGTTGGCCGAGCTCCTCACCGGTGACCACACTCGCCGTGGAGCGGGGTGGTCGTCTGTTGCCCTCGGCGGCGGCCGTTCTTGACGTCCTGCCGCATCGGCAGAACGGCGAACGCGCCGGCACCGGGACTGCCGGATTCCCGGCATGGCCCGACCGGCCCCGGTATTCGCTTGTCAGTGCGGTGCGGCCTCTTACAAGCTGGCGGCTCATGTGCGCGCAGGGCGTACGTGGAGAGCTTTGGGAGGACACCGGAGTGAGCCGGCGGGTGGGAACAACAGCGGTGGACGGCGATGTCGGGTCAGTGCGGCGGGCGAACGGGCGAGCGCTCGCCGCGGCCTCCGTCACCGTGGTGCTGTGGGCGTCGTCGTTCATCGCGATCCGTAGTTGCGCCGCGGATTTCGGGCCGGGCGCGCTCGCGCTGGGCCGGCTGGTGGTGGCGTCCGTCGTGTTGAGCGCCCTCCTGCTGGCCCGGCGTGGTGGATTCCCGGCCCGCGAGGCCTGGCCGGGCATCCTCGCCTCCGGAGTCCTGTGGTTCGGCGCGTACATGGTCGCGTTGAACTGGGGTGAGCGGCATGTGGATGCCGGCACGGCCTCCCTGGTCGTCAACGTCGGGCCGATCCTGATGGCGCTGCTGGGAGGGTGGCTGCTGAAGGAGGGCTTCCCGCCGAAGCTGATGGCGGGCATGGCGGTGTCGTTCGCCGGGGCCGTGGTGGTCGGACTGTCCATGTCCGGCGGTGGCACGTCGTCTCTCGTCGGCGTCCTGCTGTGTCTGTTCGCGGCGCTGGCATACGCGGTGGGTGTGGTGCTTCAGAAGCCGACCCTGAAGCACGCCACACCGATGCAGGTGACGACGTTCGGCGCGCTCGCCGGAGCGGTGGCCTGTCTGCCGTTCGCCGGGCAGTTGGTGTCCCAGGTGAGCCGGGCGCCGGTATCGGCCACCTTGCAGATGGTGTACCTGGGTGTGTTCCCGACCGCCCTTGCGTTCACCACGTGGGCCTATGCGGTGTCCCGTACGACCGTCGGGAAGATGGGCGCCACGACGTACGCGGTACCGGTTCTCGTCGTCTTCCTGTCCTGGCTGTTCCTCGGCGAGATACCCGGCTGGCTGACGCTCCTCGGTGGTCTCCTCTGCCTGTCCGGGGTGGCGGTGTCGCGGATGCGGGGGAAGGCGCAGCCGCGGGTCCCGGAGGACGCACGAGGGGGCGGTGCGGACGCGCGGGCGGAGGGGCCGGCGGAGTCCGCGCAGCGCACTGCCGGCTGAGCACTGCCGCCCGGGCATCGGGGGCGATAGCGTGCGGAACACGGTGGACCACACCACCAACACCTCGATCAGATAAGGGGGTTGTTCTGGTATGAAACCGACCGGACACAGCGGTTTACGCAGAACACTCACCGTCTTCATCGCCGTGCTCGCCGTCGCCCTCGGCCTGACCACACAGACCGGTACGGCCCAGGCCGATGACGGCTCGGGCCTGAACGGCCTGACGTTCACATCGGTCAACAACGGCCGGAACCTGGATGTGCAGAACGGCAACACCGGGGACGGTGTCTTCATCGTCACCAACTCCGCGCCGGGCTACCACCAGAAGTGGAACGCCGGTCTTCAGGCCGATGGATCGTTCACCCTCGTCAACGACGCCACGGGCAAGTGCGTCGGAGCGGGCTATCCGCTCAAGCAGCAGTCCTGTTCCGGATCGTCCGGTCTGCGCTGGTACTTCCAGCCCGTGAGCGGCGCCGGCGACACTTTCATGATCCGTAACGCCGGTGACAACAAGTGCGTCGATGTCGTGCTGGGCGCCCAGTACAACGACGCATGGACCCAGACCTACGGCTGCAACGGCAGCAAGGCGCAGCAGTGGAGGGTCCCCTCGTCGGCGACCGGCGCCGTGTTCAAGGCCGCGGTGTCCTATGCGTCGAAGCGCTGCCAGAAGGACGCCACAACCTGCTCGTGGACGAAGGGTTCGCAGGCCCCGGCCGAGCCCCTTCCCAAGCAGTGCGTCTCTCCCGTCTGGTACAACGGCACCGAGGCGCCGGTGCCGTGGACGTTCTCGCTGAGCACCTCCAGCGGCTGGTCGAGCCAGCTCGGGGTGTCCTTCACCTCCACCCTCGGCACGGGCATGGCGAGCCCGGTGCAGACCAGCGTCAGTCTCACCCTCTCCGGCCAGGTCACCTACGATCTGCGGACGGATCTCGGCAACAGCCTGGTGATCTCCGTGCCGTCGCATCAGTACGGCTGGGTGGCGCTGTCCGAGCTGGCGACGAAGGTGACCGGTGAGTGGACCTTCGACGCGAACGGCTTCCCGTGGAAGGCGCAGGACACCGTCACGGTTCCGCTGCGCAACGATGACCAGGGCCGTGCCAGCATCTATCTGGCGCAGACCAGCCCGGACTTCACGAACTGCAACAGCTGAACCAGAAGGCGGGCCCGCACGGGTCGTGCGGGCCCACCCTGAAGCGGACGCGGTCTAGGAGCACACGGACTTGAAGGTCTCGGCGTCGTCCTCCCACTCCTGGCGCGCCGAGCTGAACGCGTCCTTGTAGGTCTCGGCCTGTGAGCTGTCGCGGCGGTTGAGCGCGGCGTCGAACCGTGATGCCGCGTCGCTCAGCGCCCGCGCGTCGTCGGCGAGGTCACGGAGCGCCGAGGCCACCTCCGAGTCGCCCGCGTCGCTCGCCGCTGAGTCGAGGCTGGAGGCCAGCGAGCTCAGGGAGGCGGCGCTCGCCTTGTCGTACATATCGAGGTTGCTGCGGAAGACCTGATTGCCCCGCGCACAGCCGTCGGGGGTCGCTTCCTCCGTCGGCTCCGGGGTCGAGGTGTCGCTGCCGCCGGTCAGACCGGTCGCCTGCGCGTTCACGTCCGGCGACGAGGTGTACGACGGTGTGGAGTACGTCGATGAGGGGGACGGCGATTCCTTGAGCTCGTCGCCGATCGCGCCGATGACCTTGTCCGGGCCGATGACGAAGAACGCCACCGCGGCGAGCAGTCCAACCACGGCGAGCGCGCCACCGGACGAGCTTCCCCCGCCGGACGAGCTTCCCCCGCCACCGGCCGGCGGCTTGACGCCGGCCCCTCCCCCCGTCTTGGTACCGGCCTTGCCGCCAGCCGTGTCCTTCTTCTCGGTCTCGGCGGTGCGGGGCGCCGTGTCGCCCTGGCCGACCTTCTTGGTCTTGGGCGGCACATACGCCTTGGTGTCGTACCCGGCCAGGGACCTCTCCACGGCCTCGGGGAGCCAGGAACCGGCGAGGGCCAGCGTCTGACCGGTCGTCTGCTTCCTGGCGTACTCCATGATCTCGCTGACGGCGGGCCGCTCCCCGGGGTCCCGGGCAAGGCACCGCTCGACGACCGCGCGCAGTGTGGGCGGACAATCGTCCAGCTCCGGGGCCTCGTTGAGGATCCGGTAGAAGAGGGCGTCGGGGTTGCCCTCGCCGAAGGCGGTGCGTCCGGTGGCGGCGAATACGGCGAGGTTGCCGAGCGCGAAGACATCCGTGGCCGGGGTGGCGGAGCGGCCGCGGATCTGTTCCGGGGCCATGAACGCGGGTGTGCCGACGCGGATGTGGGTGCTGGTGAGCGTGGTGGCGTCGGCGGCGTGGGCGATGCCGAAGTCGATGACGCGGGGGCCGTCCTCGGCGAGGAGGATATTGGCCGGTTTGAGGTCGCGGTGGATCAGTTCGCAGCCGTGGATCGCGGTGAGGCCCTCGGCGACGCCCGCCAGCAGGCGGAAGACCGTGAGCAGCGGCAGCGGACCGTGCTCGGTGACGGCCTGGTGCAAGGTGGGGCCGGGCACATAGGCGGTGGCCAGCCAGGGCAGCTTCGCCTCGCTGTCGGCGTCGACGACCGGTGCGGTGTAGAGGCCCTGGACGCGCTGGGCGGCGTCGATCTCCTTCCGGAAGCGGCGCCGGAACTCCTCGTCCTGGGCGTAGTCGGGCCGAACGACCTTCACCGCGAGCGCCCGGCCACCAGGGCTGAAGGCGAGGTACACCCGCCCCATGCCGCCCGCGCCGAGCCGTGCGCGTAAGTCGTATCCGGCCACCCGGGTCGGATCGTCGTCGTCGAGCGGAGCGAACCGGACAGCCATCCGTACCCCCGTGCTGTCTCAGGACCGACATCGGACCTCGGCAGCATCCCACGAGACATACGGCGGATACATGCCGCATGCGCAGACCGGAGCCGCGCATGCGCCGGCGCTCCCCCGCGGTCCTCAGACGGCCATCGCCTCCTGAATCCACCGGTTCACCCGGTACGGGAGCCACCACAGCAGGGGCCCCGTGCGGAAGACCAGGCGCTCCGCCAGGAAGTCGGCGGCGATGGCCGGGGGCACGTCCCGGAGCGGTGCCCCGTAGGAGAGCTGGGCGATCGCCTGCTGGTATTCGGGCTCCTCGGCGGTGAAGCGGCGCAGTTCGCCCCAGCGGCGGTCGCGGATCTGGACGAAGCCGGGGCCCTGGCGCCACAGGCACTTGCAGAGGTAGTGCCCGTTGCGCCACTCGGCCAGCGCGGCCGCGGGGTCGGCGGGGCCGGTGAGGGTATGGGGCGGCTGGAGGTGGCTGAGGTCGCGCCAGCCGTCGTCGGGCTCCGGGGGCAGCCGCAGCTGCCACTGCACCATGACGGCACGGGCGGTCAGATCGCGGATCAGGCACAGGCTCCGGACGGCCTGGGCGGCGTCGGCGGGGTCGTCGACCGCGGTCAGATCGATCTCCCCGGTGAACTCCACCCGGCGGGCCCCGAGTTCCCACAGCCGGGCGGCCTGATCGTCCGGCGGCGCGGTCAGGTCGAGCGCGCCCAGGCTCATGCCCGGCAGGGCGCAGGCGTCCTTGTCGTAGTCGCGCCAGGCGTGGAGGGTCAGCGCTCGGGAGGATGGGGCGGCGGTGCTGATCATGGCGTTCTCCTGCGGGGCATAAGAGTCCTGCTACGGGCCGGGCGGGGATCAGACGTGGGCGACGAGGGCTCGGGCGTCGTCGTCGGGCCGTTCCGGCCGGGCTGCCGCGGCGTGGGTGTGGCGCATGAAGTCGAGGCGCAGCAGGTCCTCGTTGACGGCGGCAGGTGCCAGGTGCACGTACTGGCCGCCGTCGGTGAAGACCAGCCCGAGCGTCACCCAGTGCTGGAGGAGGGCGTGCACGGCGGCCTCGTCGACGGTGTGCTCGGGGAGCCGGGCGGCGAGCTTGCGGGTCAGGGCGGCGGGGGCGTGCGGCTGGTCGAGCAGCCGGAAGGCGGCGATCTCGGTGGGTGCGGTGAGTTCCAGGGCGCCCCAGTCGAAGGCGCGCCGGCGGCTGACGAGCACGATGCGGTCGCCGAGGTCCGCATGGGTGAGCCTGCTGTCCGCGTGGTGCTTCTTCCAGGCGGCGAGGGCGTCGTTGAGCGCGGTGACGGTGGGCTTGGTGATGCCGCGTTCGGGCGCCTCGAAGACGTAGGCCATATCGAGGAGTTCGGATTCGGGCAGGTCGTAGGTGAACCGGTAGTGCTCCTCGGGGCGCAGACCGGTGAAGCCGAGTTCGGGGCGGTTGAAGTACGGGCTGA
>Ga0207426_1001723_pt1 | contig 16741 bp, 13 predicted proteins | sample AraplaMF_Cvi_mMS_FD_184265 | JGI IMG/M metagenome (GOLD analysis project Ga0207426, IMG submission 184265) | Arabidopsis root microbial communities from the University of North Carolina, USA - plate scrape MF_Cvi_mMS (SPAdes) (version 2) | ecosystem: Host-associated > Plants > Roots > Endosphere... | reverse complement strand
CAGAAATTCCTGTATATTCAGCCCCAATATTATCTTGTTATCAAATGAACAAAATCTTGATCGCTGCGGCCTGTATGGCGGTTACTACCGCTGTGGAGGCTCAAACCAACCAATCATTAACCGCACAGGATTACGCACGTGCAGAAAGCATGCTCTCCTACAACACCGAAGCGCTGATTGACCGGGCCACTATTGTACCTAACTGGATGCCAGGTGGTAAGTTCTGGTACCGCGTATTAACCGCACAGGGGAGTGAATTTATATTGGTTGATCCGGCAAAAGGAACCCGCGCACCGGCTTTTAACCACGAGAAATTAGCCGCCGCCATTGCAAAAGCCACCGGCAAGCCTTGCGCGGCCTACATGCTGCCCTTTATGTCCTTTAACTTTTCGGCAGATGGCAAGGCCATTGTTTTCTCGTCCCGCGGCAAACACTGGAAATGCGATCTGCAGCAATACAATTGCGAAGCAGATAATAATACACCCGTTATAGCTAACAATAATGCCCTGTCCTACAACCGCAGGAATCCTGCTCCCGGCAACGAAGTAGTATCGCCGGATGGGAAAAAGGCGGCCTTTATAAAAGAGCATAATTTATGGGTACGCGACCTGGCCTCCAACCAGCAAACGCAGCTCACTACAGATGGGGTGCAGGACTTAGGTTATGCTACCGACAATGCCGGCTGGAGCAGCAGCGATAAACCTGTGCTGCGCTGGTCGCACGATTCAAAAAAGATTGCCACTTTCCGGCAGGATGAGCGCAATGTGAACAGCATGTACCTGGTTACCACCAATGTAGGCGCACCCACCTTGCAGGCCTGGAAATACCCGCTGCCGGGGGATTCTACCGTCATCACCATTCAGCGTGTGATCATTGACGTGGAAAATCCCAGGGTCATTAACATACAGGTAGCGCCGGATGCCCACCGCGGTACTTTAAGCGATGATATTTCCAGCAGCGGTACTTTTGACGATGTGGACTGGAGCGATGATAACACGCAGCTGGCATTTGTTTCTACCTCCCGTGATCATAAGGAAGAAAAGCTGCGCATTGCCAATGCCGCCACCGGCGCCGTACGCGAGGTGCTGGAAGAAAAAGTAGCTACGCAGTATGAATCCGGTCAGGGCGCTATTAACTGGCGTTACCTGAAAAAAACCAATGAAATTATCTGGTATTCTGAGCGCGATAACTGGGGCCATTTATATTTATATGATGCCGCTACCGGTAAGCTGAAGAACCAGGTGACCAAGGGAGATTGGGTAGTAACCAAATTGATTAAAGTAGATGAAAAGAACCGGGAGCTGTATTTTGTGGCAGATGGCCGCGAGCCGGGTAATCCCTACTTCAATCATTTTTATAAAATAGGTTTCGACGGGCAGCATTTAACATTGCTTACACCGGAAGAAGGCAACCATCAGGTATCCCTTTCGCCGGACAACAACTATTTCATTGACAGCTATTCACAGCCCAATATACCACCGGTAACCGTGCTGCGTAAAATGGATGGCAAGCTGGTAACCAACCTGGAAAAAGCCGATGTGAGCCGGCTCACCGCCACAGGCTGGCATGCAGCCAAACCCTTCTCAGTGAAGGCGCACGACGGCAAAACAGATATTTACGGTTTGCTGTATACCCCCTCCAACCTGGACCCGCAAAAGAAATATCCCCTCATTGATTATATCTATCCCGGGCCGCAGGGCGGCAGTGTTGGCGGCAACTGGTCGTTCGTAGCCTCCCGCATTGATCACCAGGCGCTGGCCGAGCTGGGTTTTGTGGTAATGGTGCTGGAAGGCACCAGCAACCCGCTGCGTTCCAAAAGCTTTCATGATATGAGCTATGGCAACATGGCGGAAAATACCCTGCCCGACCAGGTAGGCGGCATCCGCCAGCTGGCAGCGCAATACAGCTATATTGATACTTCCCGCATAGGCATCTGGGGGCATTCCGGCGGTGGTTTTGCAACTGCCTGCGCCATGTTCCGCTACCCCGATTTCTTTAAAGTAGGCATCTCCGAATCCGGTAACCACGATAACCGCAACTATGAGGATGACTGGGGCGAACGTTATAACGGTCTTGCCGCCAACTCCGATTACAATGCGCAGGCTAACCAGAACTATGCCGCCAACCTGAAAGGCAAGCTGCTGCTGGCGCATGGCATGATGGATAACAATGTGCCGCCTTACAATACTTTATTGGTGGTGGAAGCGCTGGAAAAAGCCAATAAGGATTATGACCTGATCATTTTCCCCAACAGTAAGCACGGGTATGGCGCCTATACCTATTATATGATGCGCCGCCGCTGGGATTATTTTGTGCGTAACCTGCTGCACGCAGAACCGCCAAAGGAATACGACCTGAAAATGAAGATGGACCCGCGAAATAACTTTGGTACAAGGGATTAGAAAGGGGGAGAAGAATGTAAAATGTAAAATTTTAAATGCTAAATGTAAAAGTGGAATGCAGCGAATAAGGGACTGCATTCCACTTTTACATTTATCTCGTTCATAAAGTCTTGTCAATGGTCTCTATGAACCTCCTTTGTCGGTTTGAAATTTTACATTTATGATTTTACATTGATTTTCAACTACAACACCCCATCCGTCGGCGCATACGGCCGGTTGATCTTTTTAACACCGCTTTATACTACCTGTGCCATATCTTTGCCCCTGAATTACCGATGTGCGATCATAACCTATGAAGAAGATTACACGAAAAAGACTGCTTCGTCTTATACTGATTCCTGTTGTTTGTGTGCTGGTGCTGCTGGGAGTAGCCGCCGCCGTTTTATACTCACAGCAACAACGCCTGGTTGGGTTAGCGGTAAAGGAGCTGAATAAACAGCTGCCTGGTGAGCTGGTGGTTGGCAGCAGCAATATCTCTGTTTTCCAGAACTTTCCTTACATCTCCATTGGTTTGCGGCAGGTACGCTTTTACGGCAGCAAGCAGCAAACCGGTAAGCCCATTTACGAAGCGGAGCGTATGTACGTTGGCTTTAGTTTGCCCGACATTCTGCGCCAGCAATACCATGTGAAGGTGATCCGCTTAAAGAACGGTTCCCTGAACCTGGTAAAAGACAGGGCCGGCCGCCTGAATATTGTAGAGGCCAGCCGCATAGCGCAGGATACTACTGTAGTAACAGATACCACCACCAGCCCCCTGGACCTGGATATTAAAAAAGTAGTGCTGCGCAATATGCGCATTGCTTACCTGGATAAGCAAAGCGGGCAGCAGCTCACGGTACAGATAGAACGGATCCAATCCGCATTGCGGGCCAACGACGCTCAGATACTGGCCGACCTGGATGGTAAAATGCTCATAGACTTTATCCGCCCCGGTGATACCACTTTGTTCCGCCATAAAAAGCTGCAAACCTCCATTAAGCTGGCTTATAATAAATCCGCCCAGATGCTGCAGCTGCCAAAAGGTACCCTGCAGCTGGAAGATGCGGTGTTCAACATCACCGGCTCTGCAGACCTGCTGCATGGCAATGATGTGAACCTGCATATTAAAGGTGATAAGCCGGATCTTAAACAGCTGTTTGCCTTTGCACCGGAATCTGTAGCCAAACAGCTGGAGCATTTCAAATATGCCGGGCACCTGTCATTTGACGGTAAGGTAAAAGGTAAGCTGGCAGGCGGGCAAATGCCGCTGATAGAGCTTTCTTTCTCCTGTTCCGAGGCCTGGCTGCATAATACGCAGGCCGATAAAAAGCTCGATTCCCTGGCCTTTAAAGGATATTATACCAATGGTGCAGCACGTTCCCTGAAAACATCAGAGCTGCGTTTGCTGAACATGAATGCCCGCCCCGGACAGGGCATTTTCCGCGGCAATTTCATTATGCGCGATTTTACAGACCCCAAGGTGCTGATGCAGATAGATTCCGACCTGGAGCTGGGTTTTGTGGGCGATTTCCTGGGTATTGCCGATCTGCAGCGCATTACCGGCCGCATTTTGCTGAAAATGAACTTTAAGGAAGTGGTAGACCTGAGCGTGCCGGAGCAATCCATCGGTAAGCTTACAGAAGGTATTCAAAGTGAGCTCACTGTAAAAGGGCTTACTTTCCGTATTCCATCTTATCCGCACATCATAGAGCACCTGAACCTGCATGCGGACATGCGTAATGGTTTCGTAAAGCTGGATTCCCTCTCGTTTAACCTGGGCCATTCCGACTTTCACATGAACGGTTCTATCAGCGACCTGCCGGCCCTTTTTCACAAGCAGCAAAAGCCGGTGCTGGTTACATTTAAGGCCAATAGTAATAAGATGATCATGAAGGAGCTGCTGGCCTTTGATACCGCTAAAATGCGCAAGGCACAGGAAGAGATCTATGGCTTTAATATAGGCGCTTCGCTGGAAACCTCCGTGAATGAGCTGCGGCATCCCAACCCGCTGCCAAAAGGTAAGTTTAAGATAGAGCAGCTGCGCGCATCGTTCAAACATTACCCGCATGCATTCCACGACTTTGGCGCAGAGCTCACCATTAATGATACCGCCTTGCTGCTGCGCAATTTTGCCGGCTTGATCGATAGCAGCGACATTCGTTTCAGCGGCCGGGTAATTAACTATGCGCTGTGGTTTAATAAAGTAATGCGGGGCAAAACACAGGTAGCCTTTGACCTGAAATCGCAGCACCTGGCCATGAACGACCTGTTAGGCAAATACAGCCGCACCTATGTGCCTGCAGATTATCATAACGAAGTAGGCCGCAACATCTGGCTGCGCTCTAAAATAGACCTGCGTTATGATTCCGTGTTCCGCTTTGCGAAAATCAAGATCGCCAATATTTCCGGCAGCCTGCAAAAACATGCCTTTGAGCTGGATAGCATCAGCGGCAATGTGAAAATAGGCGCAGATAATTTTATAAAGATAGATACGCTGAAGGGCAAGATAGGCCGCAGTGATTTTGACATAAATATGCGCCTGTATGCGGGTAAAGATACCACGCGCCGGAAAAAGGAGAACTTCCTGCGCTTTAATTCCCGCTTCCTGGATGTAGACCAGCTCACCAACTACCAGCTAACAGCCGCCAAAGACGCTGCTGCTCCGTCTATTTCCAACATGCCGGTAGCCACCAATGCAGTAGCCAAAACTTCTGCGCATGCTAAAGCCTTCAATATTTTCGAAGTGCCGTTCATTGATTTTAATGCCTCGGTAAATGTGGGCAAGATCAAGTATCACCGTTTATGGATCAAGAACCTCTCCACCAATGCGCGGATGCTGAACAACCAGCATATTTACCTGGATACGCTGAACCTGGACATAGCAGAGGGTAAGCTGGCCGCCCATGCGCATTTCAACGGCAGCAATCCTGATAAGATCTATTTAACCAGCAGGATCAACGTGCAGGATATGAACATAGAAAAGATGATGCTGAAGCTGGATTACCTGGGGCAGGATTATGTGATCAACAAAAATATCAAGGGCCGCCTCACCGGCCAGATAAAGAGCTACGTACAGGTGCATCCTGATCTTACACCACTGATAGACCATTCCAAGGCGCAGCTGGATGTAGCTATTTACAACGGTGTGCTGATAAACTTTGCACCTATGCAGGCCATGTCGTCGTACTTTAAAGATAAGAACCTGAACATGGTGCGTTTTGATACCTTGCGGAATAAGCTCACGTTCAAGGATGGAGCGTTATCCATCCCCGCTATGAATATTAATTCCTCCCTGGGCTTTATGGAAATTTCAGGGAAACAGTCGCTGAATATGCAGATGGAGTATTACCTGCGCATACCCATGAAAATGGTTACCTCCGTAGGTTTCCGCATGCTGTTCGGTAAAAAGCAGGAAGAGGTGGATCCTGACCAGGTGGATGCTATTGAATACCGCGACAAGGATAAGAAGATCCGTTTTATGAACATTAAAATTACCGGTACGCCGGATAATTATAAAGTAGGTTTGGGTAAGGGTAAGAAAGCGTAAGCGCTTACCTTACCTGCCCGATGCCGAATTGGTTGCCGGCACGTACGGCTTTATCACCGCTGAACTGTACCTCTACCATTTTTTCGCTGGCCACGCTGTTATTAAATTCATCTGTTAGCGTTAGCAGCACCTTCCGCGTTCTTACATCGATCACTTCCCCGCTGGAAGGGTAGGCATATTTACCATCTATGCTAAAGGTAACCCAGCCGGGCATATCCTGCAGGGGAATGGTAGTAAGCTGCTGGTAGGGCGGTGTAGCGCTGAACACATGCAGTCGCATATTGTGGCCGTCGCATACCCACAGCTCTTTTTCATCCGGTGTAAGGCCAATACCATGGCTGGGATTGCCATGCCGCCGTACCGGTCCCATTTCCCAGCCTTCCACTACTACATGCGCCAGCTTGGCGCCGGTTTTCAGGTCGCCCACCTCAAAGCCCAGCAGGCTGTCAACGGTTACATATACACGATCTTCCTTTCCATTCACCGTAAAAGGGCGTATGTTATTGGCAAAAGGACCAGCTTTGCGGGCCAGGGTATGCGTTTTGGTATCTGCAATATATAACCAGGGGCTGCCAATATCATCCATATACACCTCGTTGCCGGTAGCGCTGTAAATGGTGTTGTGCGCGCGTTTGTATATCTCTATCTTTTTAATGATGTTGCCGGTTTTACAATCCACCACATTCCAGAAAGTATTTTCCAGGGAAGGCAGGTACATCGTAAGCCCATCCGGGGAAATAGCCATACGGTCGCAGCCTTTTTCAAAAGGTTTTTCCCAGATCACTTTATCGGTAGTAAGATCTATGCGCTGCAATGATTCCAGCGTGCTTACATAAATGCTGTTAAGCGGAATGCTTACAGCTATACCTTTTACATTAGATGGAGTGCCATCGGAGTGCAGGCCTTTTGTAGGGATCCTTTTCACAAAACGGTGGTGATCATTGATATCAAATACCAGGATGCCATGGCCCCCATAACCCAGGTAATCGCGGATGCCGGGCGTAGCCACATAGAGGTATTGTTTGTTTTGTGCGCCGGCCGCAAAAAAGGAGAGCAGCAGCAATAAATAAAGAATGCTTTTTTTCATAACCTGCTTTTGATGATACGTGGATGCTATGGTAAAATATCACATTTCAGGCAGGTTTTTATGGAAAAATAGCATTCCACATAGAAGCGGAATGCTATTTTTTTACATAGTATTTGTTATTTACGGCCTCCCAGGCGAAAGCCGGGAACAGCATAAAAGTCTACTTCATTATCAAAGAAATAAGCTGCATTCTTGTTATCGGAAACAGTGGTCAGGAAAATATCGCCGTCTGCATCCTTGCCTATCTTACAATCAAATGTTTCATCAGCTTCTACCTGGTTGTTCTTATACAATAGCAGCTGTACTTTGGCGGCAGTTTCACCGCTAACGGTTACAATCAGCTTTCCGTGCTCCCCCTCATCATTGGGCAGGGTGTGCGTGGAGGGTGGATTATACTGCTCTACCTCGTAAATAGTGTAAGTACCGGCAATACCGGCTGGCGTGGGTACATCATCATGATCTTTCTTACAGGATACAAATGTAAGAATGGCTAATGCCAGGAAGGAGGTCATCAATTTTATCATATGGTGCTGTTTAAAGTGTTACTATCCTGCGCTTATGCAGGTGTTGGGTTACCGGGTTACAGTACTGCTTGTGTGTTTGTTCCTATGCTGCAATTAAAAAATAAGGGGTAAAGATAATTGTTGCAGGGTCAGGAACCAATAGGGGCAAGGGGCACAAGAAAAGAAGCTGGAAAATTGTGTTTTTCTTATACGAGTTGGTATCTTTGGCAGTATCAGATAGATCCTATACCACGGCATTAATCCGGATGCCATAAATAACTACTATTAACCAGTAATCATCACCTATGGGTTTTATCTTTTACCTCTTTTTCGCACCAGCGATAATAATTTTTGTTGAATTTACCGGGTTTTTAATAAAAGGTAGGCGGGTGCTGAGCCGTTGGCTGATGCTGCTGGCAGAAATTGGTTCCCTGGTTTACCTGCCCTTTCTGTATGCCGGTTTTAACGGGAGAAATGAGTGCTGCATGGGAGAACTGGATGGTACTGCTTTTGCGCCTCCGCACCAACTGACCATTATCGTAATTATCCTGCTTTTCCTGGTCAGCTATTTTTATTCAAAATTCAGGAAGCAGCTTGCGCCGCCTTTAGCAGAAGTAGGAGTGAATGTGGCTTTAGTAATAGGGATCCTTTTTAACATCGTGATGTTGTTCCATGTAAAAGAGGGGATACTTTTAGTCTTTGGCCCATTGCCCATTATAATGGCAGGCGTGCTGATGCTGCTGCAGAACCAGCAGCTTTTTCGCCGTCAGCTGGAAAATGAAAAAGTGTATACCGGCAAAATAGAATTATTTGCATGGAAAGTGCTGTCTGCAAAGCCGCTGATCAAATTCCCGCTTACTGGTGCTTTGTTTACCGTTCTTATTAATATTAACAGCAGTCCTGTTGCTGTTTGGGCAAAAGCCGGATTCGCTTATAAGGGCTTTTACCGACACCTATGCTCATGGGCTTTCCCAATGGGATTATAAATGCGATAACGTAGAGTGCGGCGGCCACTATCTTTGCTCCGTAGCTGCCAACGGGCATAAACGCCTGGTAAAGCCGGTACGTTACGGAACCCGTAATAATGGCATCATTATCTGTAACCGGCAATTACTGGTGGCCAATGCATTTGAGGAGCTGTTACAGGAAAGAATGCCGGCCGTACACCGCTCTATAAGAAAGCAATACAATAAGGTAGGCAACCTGATCCATCGCTACTACAATATTTTCAACAATAAGATCATTTCAGACATTGTGTACATTCTTATGAAGCCCCTGGAATGGTGTTTCCTGCTGGTGCTTTATACTTTCGACAGCAAACCGGAGAACCGCATTGCCACGCAATACCTGGCAAAAACAAACCAGGCAGCAACCACACCGCAGTAAAAACCCCCTTTTAACAGGATTACCTGCTATCTCCTTTTACCCTATTTTAGATGCTATTATCAACCTTTTAACCTTATTGGATCATGAAAAAGAAAGCATCTCAAAAATTGCAGATCGTTAAGATCAAAATTTCCAAGCTGAGCAAAACCAATGCGCCTGCAGAGAACAAACAACGTACTTTGCCTACCACACAGTTTATTTCCTGTGGTGAAACTTTCTGGGTTTGCTAATTACAGCCTGAAACGCATGAAGCTTTTAACTGAAAAGGTGAATGGGCAATTTTGTTCATTCACCTTTTCATTTCAGCCCTTCACGATCAACCCGTAAAACCCTTTCCGGTACGTTTCTGAAACCGGTATGATCATTTCCCCGATCTTAATCCCATCCCGCTCTATAGCATCAATTTTATCAATAGCCACCATATAGGATTTATGCACCCGGCAAATAATGGCAGGCGGAATTTCCTGCTCAAACTCTTGGAACGTTTGCAAGGTCATAATACGTTTATGCAGGGTATGAATGCGGCGGTAATCCCGCATACCTTCAATGTACAGGATCTCCTGCAACAGTACTTTTTCCAGGCGGTATTCCGTTTTCACAAAAATGAACTTCTTTTCCGGGGCAGCCTGTTTGGAGAGGTTATGTTTCGCTTTTTCCGCCGCCTGCAAAAAACGTTCGAACGTATAGGGTTTCAGCAGGTAGTCGGTAACATTCAGGTCAAAGCCTTTAAGGGCAAATTCATCATAGGCGGTAATAATGATCACTTCCAGCTGCAGGCGGGCGCTTTCCAGCAGCTGAATGCCGGAGAGCTCACCAATATTAATGTCCAGGAACACCAGGTCAACAGGGTTAGCTTTCAGGAACACCAGCGCATCTACTCCATTATCAAAAACGGTTAGCAGGTTCAGGTACGGCAGCTTTTGAATATAGCTCTTCAGCCGTTCCTGTGCCAGGGGCTCATCCTCCACTATAATGCAGTTAATTTTCATGCGTATGCAGTATAAGGTTCACTTTGTAAATGCCGTTCTTTTGGGTAATAGCCAGCGAGTGTTTGTTGGGATATAGCAGTGCCAGGCGTTTTTGCAGCAGCGTATGCCCCAGCCCGTTAGCGCCTTCAATAGGGTGGGGGACTAAGCTGTACCGGTTCTCACAGTCAAATACCAGCCTGCCGGCCTCAATGCACAGCTGAATGCGGATGGCATTGGCCGTTCTTTCATGTGTGGCATGTTTAAAAGCGTTTTCTATATAAGGGATGAACAGCAGCGGCTCTATCATCAGGTTGCCGGTTTCCCCTTCCACGGAATAATGTACATAGTCTGTATTGGCGGTACGGATCTTTTGCAGGGCAATATACTTTTCAATATAGGCCAGCTCTTTGGATAGGGAGATCTGTTCTGTTTTTGTTTCATACAGCATAAACCGCATAATGTCCGACAGCTTGTTCAGGTAAAGGGATGCCTGCGCAGCATCTTTTTCTATCAGCACATCAATATTATGAATGGTGTTGAACAAAAAGTGCGGGTTCAGCTGCGATCTTACCAGGGCCAGCTCCGTTGCATGGTTCTTTTGCGTAAGCTCCTCTTTAATACGGATGTCGCCATACCAGGATATAAATCCCCGCATTACCAGGCCAATAATGCCGTGCACACCGGCCAGCAGCGCCAGGAAAAGGGTCATCCACATCATTTCCCGCCAGTCTGTATGCACGCCCCAGGTGCCGGGAATGGAAAGCACTAAAAGCGTAATAACCCCACTGCTTAACATACCTAAAGCACCAAACAGCAACAGCGCGGGGAACTTTTTAGTTTGCAGGAAGCGAGTGAACAGCAGGCCGTAGAAGAAATAAAAGCCCAACAGCCCGGGTAAAAAGCTGAAAACACCCGCGCCCGACACCAGCCATATGTACAGCATATCTGCAAAAGTTCTGTGCCCCCTGGTAGAAATAAGCATGAACAATGATACCAGCAGTATATAGGTGAACCAGTATCCTAAATGCAGCAATATAACAGCGGACCTTTTCAATCTTTCTGCTTTTTATAATAATACAATAACCAGCTTGCGATGGTGAACCCGCAAAAATAGCCGAGGGGTAAGGTATATAGCGCTGCAGCCGGTTGTTTGCCAATAAATTTGAGTGTTCCGTAAATGTAAGGAATAATGTAGCCATATTTCCACTTCACCGCTATAATGGAAGCCGTTAGCAGGCCAAGCCCAGCGCCCACCGGCACCAGGAAGTTCCTGAACTGCAGGCTTAATAAATATTGCAGCGCTACAATGGGCAGGCATGCGATAAAGAATTGGCCGCTGCCCCGCAGGTAGGCTGTAACCGGAAAGGCTGCACGGGGAAAAGGTATATGCCGGTTAAACAGGGCAGGCACTATCCCGGTAAGACAAATGCCGATGTTGAACAGCACAAAGAATTGCAGCAGCATTACCAGTATCACTGCCAGCTTGGCGCTGAAAATAATGTGCAGCTTTTGCGGGGTGCTGTGCACCAGCTTCCAGGCATTGTTCTTTACCTCCAGCTGAGTAATTAAGCTGCTCACCAGTATTACGCCCATAGGCAATAACAGCACTGCCATATACTCCCAGTTATCGGTATATAATTGCTGCCAAACCCGGGGCGATGCATTAACTGCCGCCGAATCAGCCGCATAATAGAACCGTTGGAACAGTACAATAAGAGGGATAAAGAATGCGCCGCATATGGTAAGCCAGGAGGATAGGCTATGGCGGGTTTTCAGCCATTCGCTTTTAAAGCTGTAAAAAAAGGGTAGTTGCATGTTAGTGATTAATAAGGTCCATAAAAGTGGCTTCCAGATCGTGGTGCTGCGCATGAATGCCATAAACATCAATGCCTGCCAGTACCAGCTGCCGGTTAATAAGAGCTATCTTTTCTTTGCTAACACCCTGCATAAGCAAATGCCCGTTCTCTGCTGCAGCATGCACTCCCTGTGCTTGCAGCAGCTGCAGGCTTTGGGTATTATTGTTAGTGCTGATCAGCACCGGCGCCTGTTGAGTACTGCGCATCAGCGTTTCCAGCGTATCCTGGAATAACAGCTTCCCTTTGTGAATAATACCGATATGCGTGGCCAGCTTTTCAATTTCCGGCAGCAGGTGGCTGGATATAAGGATGGTAATGCCCTGCTCCCGGTTGATGGTTTTTAGCAGCTCCCGCATTTCAATAATGCCGTTAGGATCCAGGCCATTGGTTGGCTCATCTAAAATAAGCAGGGAAGGGCGGTGCAGTAAGGTCATGGCGATGGCCAGGCGCTGTTTCATACCCAGCGAGAACTGCCCGGCTTTTTTATGACCGGTGTTAGCCAGGCCCACCAGCTGCAATACTTCGTGTATACGTTGGGTTGGGCAGCGGTAAATGGTTTGCAGCACCTGCAGGTTTTCCCGCGCGCTTAAATGGCTGTATAAGGAAGGGCTTTCGATCAGGGCGCCTACCTGCCGCAGCAGGGCTACCCGGTGCTGCTCAAACGGTTTTCCGAAAATGGTAATGTGGCCCTGCTGTTTTTTCAGTAATCCCAGCACCAGTTTCAGGGTAGTGGTTTTACCGGCGCCATTAGGCCCCAGGAAGCCGTAAATGCTGCCCTGCGGCACCTGCAGGTGAATGTTCTCCAGGGCGGTTTCCTGCCCTGTAAAGCGGTAGGTAAGTTGGGTTGTTTCCAGGCAAAAGGACATATGAACAGGTTTGTACATTTCAAAAATAGCCGCTTTATGCAGCAGGCTGCCGTGTGTTTTGTCATATGCAGGGGTTTATCTGCAAAAGAGGTGTTTTGTTCTGCAACACGTATCTTCGCCCCATGGCAACGATAGCAGATTTTGAGAAACTGGACATCCGCGTAGGTAAGATCATTACAGCAGAAGATTTTCCGGAGGCCCGCAAACCGGCCTATAAGCTCACCATTGATCTGGGGCCGGAGCTGGGCATTAAACGCTCATCCGCACAGATCACTAAGCACTACACCAAAGAAGCGCTGCCAGGTACCCTGGTATTATGCGTGGTGAATTTTCCGCCCCGTCAAATAGGGCCTTTTATGTCGGAGGTGTTAACCCTGGGCGTGCCGGATGCCGTTAACGAGGTAGTGCTCATTAAGCCGGAGCAGGAGGTACCCTTAGGTGGCCGGCTGTATTAAAAGCATTTAAACAAAATACTGTCCCTGGCTGTTTATAGAGCATAACTGTTCCAAAATAGCTTACCCCAAAACACCAAAACAATTACTATGGCCAGGTATGGTAACATTCTTTCCCTGTACAATTGCAGTGATACAGATGCTGCAAAGGTGATCCCCGTGCTGCAGAATAAACAGGTGATCTTTCAGCAGGTGGAGCACACCTTTTTCATAGAAAGCACCTCCAAAGACAATACAGTAGCCGTGGTAGACGGCATAAGGACATTACAGCTCCGCTTTACTTTTTTTCACGACAGCAATCCTTACAAATCAAAATTGTATTACAGCGATGATATGGATCCGCAGGTGATTGCGGCTATCAACAAGATCTTATTTCAATAACCACCAAACCCCAGATAATGAATTATAAATATTACCTGCTGTTGTTTGCGCTGCTGCAGGCAGCTGCGGCTATGGGCCAAAAGAACGGGTTCAGGGATTTTATACAGGTGTATCCCGTAGGGGAGGATGCGGACATTAACTTCCGCACCAGCTACGTGAAGTATGAAAAAAATGTGCTGTTTGAAGCCAACCCCATTGTACGCTACAGTTTTTCCAACAACATTTTACAAGGGCTGGGAGACGGGAAAACACATGTACGGGCCTACTATGCTTCTTTTACGCCACAGGTACGCATGTACACGGAAAATTCCCTGCCCGTGAGAACGCCCTCTTACCGGATCCTGTTAGGTACGCAGCAGGTATTCCGCCTGGGCAATAACCTGTTCACCATATCCCTGGAAAGCGGCCACTATTCCAACGGGCAGGCCGGCAGCGCATTTAGTGAGCAGTATGAGGATGGCTCCCCGCAAAGCGATAGCATTTACAGGCTCATTACACCTAATACCGATCTTTCCGCCATCCTGAACCGCAAAAGCGGCAACTTTTCCACCAACCTCACGGAGCTGGTATTTAACTACCGCATTAATAAGCTGGATGATGTTACTCCCAACCGCATTCACTCCCTGAAGCTGGGCGCGCTGTTTTACCACGACCGTTTCCTGCAGCTGTTTAACTTTGGCGGCTTTTCTGATGCAGATATTAAGATCTATGGGCGGGTAAGATTGCTGGGCGGATATGAATACAGCCTGGTAAGCCCCAAAGGCGTGCGGCATTGTTTTTTTGAAAATGCAGAATGGATCTTTGGCGCGCATAACTGGGTAAATCCCTTCCGGAGTGAAACCGGTTACCGCATTTATCCCTTTCATAACATGCGGGCCTTTGGGTTTGTAGCCAAATTCATACACGGGCACGATAACTACAATTTCCGCTTTGTGGATTCCGGTACGCAGGGCAGCATAGGTTTCACCTGGAGTAACTTTCCGCCGTTCCCAATTAAGAATTTGGATTAACGTGTGCCACACCTCAAGGATGTGGCACACATAATTACGTTTTCTGATAAAAATCTGCCCCAACAGCTGTTTTCCGTGCACTGCCGCTGTAGCCATGTACCCAGCCCAGGCGCTGTATATCAAAGGCCAGCACTTTGGCATCGCTTTCTTCCCTTGCCAGCCCGGCATAACCGGTAGGCATTGTAATATCTGTGGTTGCTTTTTCTATATTGGCTTTACTGGGCAGTGCATTCACTACCGTTGCTGGCAGCAGGTTTTCTACCTTAGTGCCGGTTTTCAGGCTGATTGATTTTTCAATTTGTGCCAGCGCCCCATTTTTGTATGCAACAGGGTCAGGAAGCAAATTTATCTGAGTGTGTATTTCCTGCAGGGTCTTTCCCTTGGTTACAATAGTTTTATGGTTGGTGTTTGCATAGCTAACCCCCGCATTCCAGTCTGCCTCTTTAGCCTTATAGGCCGCCCCTTTATCAAACCATTTACTATAATGCTGCCCGGATGCCCATCCCTTTCCTTCGGAGCTGGTATCAAGTGCAGGCTTTTGATTTTCATTACCAGCTAAATGGTCCTGTACTCCTTTTGTAAATCCGCTTTTATAATCGCCATGGCCCATTAATACTCCCGCCTGTGTGTGCATAGCGCTGGCGTCTCCGCCAAACTGTTCCGGTTTCAGGGAAGCCGGGTTTCCATGAACTTTCACTTCAACGATCCAATCGGGGTTTAAGTATTCCAGGAATAATTCCCTGTTCTTGATCACAGAGCCTTCATAATTATATTTTGCGCTTTTAGGTACCACAGGTTTTTTGTAGGCATCGCCGCTTACATCTTCACTGATGCCTTCCAGGTGTGCCGGGTTATTCAGGGGAGTATAATGGTTAATAAGCATTACCTGTTTGGGTACTTTAGCCAGGTCAATTTTAAGGCGCACGCCATCGGCTGAGGAAAATGGCTCCCCGTCATTACTATATACCGCTTTTTCCCGCGGGCTGGCTGAAAGGCTTAATCCGCGCTGGTGCAGGCCGCTTCCTTTCCAGTTATGCAGTACGGCCAGTTCCTGTACGCTTAGCGGCCCTTCCTTTTTTCCCCGGATCTGTTCTATAACATCCTGTCCATCGCTGGGGTCCATCAGGTTTTTGGGGATACCCGCAGCTTGTGACAGCATTTGCCAACGGCCGGTCATGCTGCCGGTGCTTAAAAATTCCATGAACTGGTAAAAGCTTTTTTCTACATAAGCATACCGCCGTGTAGGCACGCCAATATTATCTTCTACATATTCCTTTTCAGGCTTATCAAAACGGCTATACTTAATGCGAAGGTCTTCAGGATGGTCGTCATCTACCAGGTCCGGTAAATAGCTTCCTTCATCCGACATTAAAGTAGCTACTACCTGGTGACTGGCGTTTTTCACCATGCGGTCGCCATGTTCATCTTTTTCACCTAATACCAGCTCCCCGTTGCTGAAAGGAGGTATTTTCCTCAGTTCCGCAATAGGGTCAAAGCTCTTTAAAAAGGCCGGGTAATCCATCATCACGGTTTTAACTCTTGCATCCCTTTCCCCCTTGGCAGCTGCACCTATTACGTTGGGTGTATTGGGCATGGTTTCCAGCGTACCGGTTTCAAAAAGTGCTTTTTTATCTTTAAATGCAGACCGGATGGCTGCCAGCGCATCGCTTACTTTTTTTACGTCCGCAGGGTTAGCGCCCTGTTCGGGAAAACGCTTAGCTTTTCTTCATTCACCCGTTGTATAACAGGCTGCCGCTGCAGGGGAGTGGCAGGTGTTGGGTTTGGCTTCAGATGTGGCCAGGTTACGGCCGGCAGCTGCCGGCCATTTGAGCGTTGTTCCGCTGCTGCGCGGCTACCGGTATACGCCGCTTCTTTATCGTTGAAATTCATTTGTTAATTGAGGGATGTCTTTGGCCAATAAGGTACGAATATTTGGCGGATACAGGCCTTGCAACTGTCATGCGCGGCTACGCCAGTTGTCAGATAAGCCATATATAAGCCATATGTAAGCCATCTCTGAGCTATATATAAGCTAACCCTTATAAGGGACGGCTTATCTATGGCTTGTCTTATACTGAAAAAACTTTACAGAGTGGGGTAATTAAAATGGTTAAAGAGCAGTATTGGCTTTACCCTTTGCCATTAGGTACCGTTTTAACTTTACAGGTGAATGATTAGTAACAGTCACTGCTTTACAGTTGTAAAATAATACTTGGTTTCTTTTTGGGCCTCCATTTTTTTTTCAAAGGCCCGGTTTTAAGATGTGCTTCATTAGGAGTCAAATAGTTACAGCTCATATGTGGT
>Ga0207426_1001722_pt1 | contig 16752 bp, 11 predicted proteins | sample AraplaMF_Cvi_mMS_FD_184265 | JGI IMG/M metagenome (GOLD analysis project Ga0207426, IMG submission 184265) | Arabidopsis root microbial communities from the University of North Carolina, USA - plate scrape MF_Cvi_mMS (SPAdes) (version 2) | ecosystem: Host-associated > Plants > Roots > Endosphere... | reverse complement strand
CGCCTCGGCCTGCTGCATAGGCGTGCCAAGCAGGAAGCCTTGTACTTCGCTGAAGCCTTCGGCGCGCAATTTCCGTAACTGCTCTTCGGTCTCGATCCCTTCCGCAAGCGTTGTCGCGTTGAAACCAGAGCCGATGCCGACGACCGCCCGCACGATCGCCAAGTTACCCGGATCCGTTTCGATGCCGGAGACAAAGCTGCGGTCGAGCTTGATCTTGTCGAAGGCAAAGGCGCGCAGATAACTGAAGGAGGAATAACCGGTGCCGAAATCGTCAATGGCGATGCGGATGCCGAGTTCCTTCAACGCCCGCAAGAGCGGCAGGCTCTGCTCAACGTCGGCGAGGAAGACTGACTCGGTGATCTCGATCTCAAGGCGTTCAGGACGGAGACCGGTCTCATCCAGTACCGCAACAACGGTCGCAAGCAGGCTGTTGTGGCGAAACTGGCACACGGAGAGATTGACGGCGATCTTGAGGTGATCGGGCCAGGCCGCCGCCGCCCGACAGGCTTCGCGCAGCACCCACTCGCCGACCCGAATGATAAGGCCCGTCTCCTCGGCGAGGGGTATGAATTCCATCGGCGGGACCAGCCCTCGTACGGGATGGCGCCAGCGGATCAAGGCCTCGAAGCCCGCCAGACCATCGTCGTCAAGTTGCACGATTGGCTGGTAGTGCAGTTCAAACTGGCCCTTTAGCAGCGCCTCGTGAAGCTCGGCCGTGAGCATGTGCCTGCGCTCGGCTTCGAGGCGCATTTCAGGAAGATAAAAGCGATAGGTCGAGCGACCACTTTCCTTCGCTGCGTAGAGCGCAAGGTCCGCGTTTCGCATCAGGACATCGTCGTCCTCGGCGTGCTCCGGCGCAAGCGCAATGCCGATGCTGCAGGTGACGTGCTCGTCGACGCCATCAAGATCAAATGGGGCCGATAACGATCGGAGCAGCCGTTCGGCAAAGCGTTCAATGTTCTCACGTCGCTCCAGTCGGAGCAGCAGCGCAAACTCGTCGCCGCCGAGACGCGCGACGAGGTCGCCATCGGCGACAAGCTGCATCAGGCGCCCTGCGACCTGGCATAGCAGCGCATCGCCCGCGGCATGCCCTTTGCTGTCATTGATATGCTTGAAGTGGTCGACATCGAGGTAAAGCAGCGCCAGCGGGTTTTCCGTCGTGGCGACCGGTGCCTCCCGCTGGATATGATCGGCGAAAGAGGCGCGGTTCGGCAGGCCCGTCAGCGCATCGTGCATTGCCATGTAAGCGAGACGAGCCTCGACCGATCGCTCCTCGGTCACGTCCTGGGAAATGCCCAGGACATAGCGCGGCACGCCGCCGTCCGGTGCGGGCAGAGCCCGCTTGATCGTCCGCAGAATCCGCGGCGTCCCATCGGCGCGCTGCATCGTCTCTTCGAAGCTGATGGTTGTACCTGCCCCGAGAGCTCGGGAATCCTGCTCGCGAAAGATCGCCGTTTGCTTCTCCTCGAAAATGATGGAGTCGCTCTGACCGATGATACCTTCTGGATCGTGGCCGACGATGACCCCACACGCTTCGTTGAAAAGGATGTAGCGTCCGTCTTCTTCCATGTCCTTCACGAAGACGCCTACGGGCAGGTTGTCGACGATACTGTCCAGCATTGAGCGTGTATCGCTCACCTGCCTTTGGGCTGCGTTGACCTCGGTCCGGTCCTGCACGATCGCGAGGATCGCATCCCGTCCGTCGAAGCGAACCGCCCGTCCGTAGGTGAGCACTTCCAGGGTTTCGCCATTGGCCTTCAAATGCGTCCAGCGCTCCGCACGCTCCATATCCGTACGGGCCTGCACGGCATCGCGCATTCGCTTGCGCTCTTGCTCCGGCCTGATGTCGAGGACCGTCATGCGCGCGTAGTCCTGGCGCGAATAGCCGTAGAGATCGACGGCAGCATTGTTGACGATCAGGAAGCGAAGGCTGCCGGGTTCGTAGACCCACATCGGCGACGGATGGGTTGCAAACAGCGACTGAAAATCATCGTTCGGCGCATCGATCGGAGCAAATGCTTTCTGGAAACCGGTCATACTAGATCACAAGAAGTAATGGCAGCGGATCGACGGGTTATAGGTCGAAAAGCTAAACAAAAACAGAATCATAATTCGCACAAACTTTAGGCGCAACGCCTTTGGATTGTGCATTGCGGTATTTCTGCCTCCCCTCCCCATCAGTGATGGGCATGGCTGCACTGGCCGTGATCCGCCAGCACCTCGATGACACGGCACTGATCGACACGGCCGTGACCGCAGCCTTCCACCATCAGCTCCAGCTCCGCTTTCAGCGCCATCAGGCTTCGGATCCTCTGCTCGACTTCGATTAGGCGGGCCTTGGCGATCGCGTCTGCAGAGGCGCATGACTGGTGCGGGTCGTCCTGCAGGGTCAGGAGGGTGCGGATCGCCTCCACTTCGAAGCCAAGCTCGCGGGCATGACGGATGAAGGCGAGCCTGCGCAGATCCGCCGGCTCGTAGGAACGTTGGTTGCCTTCGCTCCGGTTCGGCTCCGGCAGGAGGCCGATGCTCTCGTAGTAGCGGATCGTCGGCACTTTGACGCCGCTTTTCCGGGAGGCTTCGCCGATCGTGATCGTTTTCATGATTTTCCTCTTGCACCTCTAGTCGCTAGAGGATGTAGGGAGGATGCTTCTGTCTGACAAGGAAGCGGATCATGGGTGAAACGGTCGAGAAACGTTACAGGGTTGGCGGCATGGATTGCGCCAGCTGCGCAGCCAAGATTGACACCGCCGTCCGACGCATCCCAGGTGTCGAAGACGTTTCTATCTCCGTGACCGCGGGGACGATGACTGTACGCCACGACGGCAGCAGCGATCTTGTCGCCATCGAAAAGAAAGTGACGAGCCTTGGCTATTCCGTCTCGCAGGTGACCGGAAGGATGCCAGTGGATACACAGCCGGCAGACCATTCCCACCATGACCATGACCACAGTAATCACGACCACGCGGGGCATAATCACGCAGGTCATGAGCATGTAGCGGAAAGAGTGCCTGACGCGCTGGAAGGGCTCCACGGTCACGAGGCCCCTATGGCCGGACCTTGGTGGCACAGCAAGAAGGGCCGGCTGACAATCTTTGCCGGCGCAGCCCTCGTTATAGCTTACGTCATCGGCCACCTCGTGCCGGCAATTGCGCCCTACGCGTTCATCATGGCAGTGCTCGTCGGCCTTGTTCCAATCGCCCGACGCGCAATCGTCGCTGCCTTCGCTGGCACGCCCTTTTCGATCGAGATGCTGATGACGATCGCGGCGGTTGGCGCGGTGATCATCCAGGCCAGCGAGGAAGCCGCCGCCGTGGTCTTCCTGTTTCTGGTTGGCGAACTGCTGGAAGGCATCGCCGCCGGCAAGGCACGCGCAAGCATCCAGTCGCTGGCGACCCTGGTCCCGAAACGCGCCTTCCTCGAAGAGGATGGCAAGACCCGGGAAGTGCCCGCCGAGAGCCTCGCCGTCGGTTCGACGATTCTGGTTCGTCCAGGCGACCGCATCGCAGCGGATGGCACCATCCTGTCCGGCGAAAGTGCAATCGACGAAGCGCCGGTCACCGGCGAAAGTACGCCCGTGCAAAAAGGCGTGGGCGACACCGTTTTTGCAGGTACCGTCAACGGCGACGCGGCTCTTCGGGTCAAGGTGACGGCAGCGGCGGCGGACAACACGATTGCGCGTGTCGTCCGGCTGGTCGAAGCGGCGCAGGAATCAAAGGCGCCGACGGAGCGCTTCATCGACCGTTTCTCTCGTTACTATACGCCCGGCGTCGTCGTGGTTGCCGCCCTTGTCGCGATCCTGCCGCCGCTTCTTGGCGGCAGCGCCTGGAACGAATGGATTTACAAGGGCCTCGCCATATTGCTGATCGGCTGCCCCTGTGCCCTCGTGATCTCGACCCCGGCCGCGATTGCCGCCTCGCTTTCTTCTGGAGCGCGCCGCGGTCTGCTGCTGAAAGGCGGCGCGGTTCTCGAGACCCTCGGCAAAGTCACTGCCGTAGCATTCGACAAAACAGGCACGCTGACGGAAGGCAAGCCGCAGGTGACCGATGTGATCGCGTTTGGAAAGGACGAAGGCGAAGTCCTGAAATATGCCGCTGCCCTTGAGACAGGATCCAGCCATCCGCTGGCGCTTGCAATTCTGGCGCGAGCAACCGCCGCCGAGATCACCCTCCCCGCAGCAAGCAACGCCAAGGCTCTGGGAGGAAAAGGCATCACCGGGACCGTCGAGGGCCAACCCGTATTCTTCGGGTCTCCCAAAGCCGCCAGCGAACAAATCCCTCTTTCATCGGATCAGGTCGCGCGCATCACGGCGCTCAACGACGATGGAAAAACAGTTTCGGTACTAATCGTCGGCGACACGCTGGCAGGAGCCATCGCCATGCGTGACGAACCGCGCGATGACGCCGAGCCCGGCCTTGAGAGATTAACCGAGGCAGGCATCAAGACTGTCATGCTAACGGGTGACAATCACCGTACCGCAAAAGCAATTGGCACACAGCTCGGCATCGAGGTACGCGCCGAACTGATGCCGGAGGACAAGCAACGCATCGTGACCGAGCTGAAGCGCGGCGGCCTGATCGTTGCCAAGGTTGGCGACGGCATCAACGACGCCCCTGCCCTTGCGACCGCCGATGTCGGTATCGCCATGGGCGGCGGCACCGATGTGGCGCTCGAAACTGCCGATGCCGCGATCCTGCATGGTCGCGTCAGCGACGTTGCGGCGATGATCGCGCTCTCCAAGCGCACCATGCGCAACATCGTCCAAAACATCACCATCGCGCTCGGCCTGAAGGCGGCATTTCTCGTGACCACCATCGCAGGCATCACTGGCCTCTGGCCGGCGATCCTGGCCGATACCGGCGCAACGGTGCTGGTCACCATCAATGCGCTGAGACTGCTGAAGCCGGCCAGGTAAGGGGTTAAGCAGGCACCGCTCTTTCGCTCATCGTTTTTCTCCGAGGTACTGAAAGATCGTTCGTTTCCAACGCGGATCGTGAATCGCCTGAAGGACGGCGACGTCGATTGCCTTTCGATACGGTCTGCCGAGCGGCATGGCGAGCCCGTAGCTTTGGGGCTCGAAATCGACATCCAGGACTTGCACGCTGCTGGAGAAATGCTGCTCCACAGTCCACGCTAAAAGCGGCTTGTCGTAGACGAAGGCATCGATCGATCCTGTTTCGAGCGCCTTCAGCCCGTCGGCAACCTGGGCAAATGTGCGGTGCTTGATGCGCTCGCCGTCCAGGAAGCCGATGGTCGCCGAATTGGCAAGCGTGCCAACGCGCACGCCCGGCAGATCCTCCACGCCATTGACCAGCCCGCGCATCTGCCTCGTCGTCAGTGCGGAAGTGACGCTGGCGGTGAACACGGCGATCGTGATGATCGATACCACCATCCAGATGATCGCAAGCGCCCTCCCCGCAACGGTGATCGGCCCGCGATGCCCGGTGCTTGCCTGCGTCATGGCCTCCGCGGACCACCAGATGCTCGCTCCCAAACCGCGTCCGACCGGTCCGCCGAAGTCGTCGTTGTGGCGCCGCTCGAACAGCCACACCAGTGCGCCGACCAGCAGGGAGATACCGATCAGCGCTCCCGCCGCCTGCAGGAATCCCGCTGAGATCATTGTCCGGGTGATTTCGCGCCACACCGACACGCTGTTGACCGACACAGCGATCCCCAGACCGGTATCGTAGAAGGGCTGACTGAAATCCACGCGGCGTTCGCGGTCGGCCGTGATGGTGATCGCTGCGACGGAAACATCGTAGTCGCCCCGCGATGTGGCTTCGATGAGTTTTTGAACATCGGGCTCTTCGGCGAGGCGAAACTGCAGCCCTAGCTTCTGCGCGACCTCGCGCCAGAGCTCAATGGAAATGCCGCTCCAATTGCCATCGGCATCCTTCATCGCAAATGGCGGTGCCTGCTTGGTGCCGATAACAAGTTCGCGCTGAGGGAAATCTTGCCTGTCGGTCTGCTGCGGAACCTGCCCATAGACATAGGCGCAGCCGACTGCAGTTCCACTGAAGGCCGAAAAAGCGATAAGCGCGCCCCGGATATGGCGGCCCGCAGTGCGCACCCACCCACGTATGCCAGTCGCAAACGCTGCAACGGAGACTGCCACGATACCCGTTCTCACAAGCCTCCAACTCCGAAAAGAAACGCGCGCCAAGGCTGCCTAGTCCTGGGCAACGGCCTGGCCAGCGGTCCGAAGCGAGCCACGAAAGAACGCAAATTAGAAGTACGTTACAGTAAAATTTGCGCATCGCCCGCCCTTCATACGCCTACGATTATCAAAGGCACCGGGTCAGGTACAAAACCTCTGCGTTAGTCTCGCTGCGCAATTTGCACGCAGTGGGAACATTTCGCTCGCTGGGGCGTTAACGTTGAGAGGAGGAGTAACATGACGAATGACTTCAACAGACCAAACCCAACGAATACCTCGGCGTCCAAGAGCAGGACGCTATGGATTGTTTTGGCAGCCATTGTCGTTATCGTAGCATTAGCAGCCACTTATTGGCCGAGAACACAAACCGGTTCGACCGCGACGGCACCGAACGCACCGGCTCCGACCACTTCCGAGCCGGCGTCACCGCCACCTGCATCGACTGCACCCGCGACACCGCCAGCAGCTGAGACTCCTGCCGCTCCAGCTCCTGCTGCCCCGGCTACCGAGACTCCGGCCGCCCCGGCGCCAGCCGCCCCGGCGCCAGCCGCCCCGGCGCCAGCCGCTCCGGCTCCAGCGAACCCGCAGTAGTCGCGAGACCGCTTGCTCAGGCGGGTTTAACCTGCAAGGCCGGCCGCTCGACTTAGTTCGCGCCGGCCTTGAGGATGCGATGCGTGCTGACATCCAGCGCATTGCCCGCTTCCCTGCCGTCCTTGGCAAGACCGTTCGCCGTGTTTGCGCAAGCTGACAGGCTGATGAGTGATGCGAGCGCAAGGCCGATAGCGACGACTGACTTTGTCATGAAAGCTCCCAAATTGGTTGTTCAACAACCGTAGAAAGAGACCGATGGTCGCCCTGGCAGTGATCAACGTGGTCGACCGAAAGACAAAACGAGAAAACCCGGCGCAGGTTCCCACGCCGGGTTTTCTCATTGCCTTGGGAGCAAAACTCAATCGACTGCGAAGACCAGCGGCTTTGCCTGGCGGATCGCCGAGTGTGCTGTCAGCTTGGCCAGAACCTCATCGCCAATCGGACCATCGACGTAAAGCAGCGCGATAGCATCGCCCCCCTGCTTGTCGCGGCCGAGCTGGAAGTTCGCAATGTTGACGCCAGCGGCGCCTAGCGTCGTACCGATGAAGCCGATCATGCCGGGTACGTCGGTGTTGGCGATGTAGACCATGTGCGAACCGACATCGGCATCAAGGTTGATGCCCTTGATCTGGATGAAGCGCGGCTTGCCGTCAGAGAAGACCGTGCCGGCGATCGAACGCGTCATCGTGTCGGTCTTGACGGTGAGCTTGATGTAGCCGTCGTAGACGCCGGTTTTGTCACGCTTGACCTCGGAGAGCACGATGCCCTTTTCCTTGATCATGATCGGCGCCGAAACCATGTTGACGTCGGCGACCTGGTTGCGAATGAGGCCGGCGAGCAGAGCCGAGGTCAGCGCCTTGGTGTTCATCGTGGCCGTCGCGCCATCGTACAGGATCTCGATTTCCTTGATCGGATCTTCCGACACCTGGCCGACAAAAGCACCGAGAACGTCGGCAAGCCGGATAAACGGCTTCAGGATCGGTGCTTCTTCAGCAGTGATCGACGGCATGTTGATGGCGTTGGAGACCGCACCCTTGACGAGGTAATCCGACATCTGCTCGGCGACCTGAAGGGCGACGTTTTCCTGTGCTTCCGTGGTCGACGCACCCAGGTGCGGCGTGCAGACGACGTTCGGCAGGCCGAACAGCGGGCTCTCCTTGGCGGGCTCGACCTCGAAGACGTCGAAGCCGGCGCCGGCGACGTGGCCGGACTTGATGGCTTCTGCGAGCGCTGCTTCGTCAACCAGGCCACCACGGGCGCAGTTGATGATGCGAACGCCGGGCTTCGTCTTGGCGAGGTTTTCCTTGCCGAGGATACCGCGGGTCTTGTCGGTCATCGGAACGTGCAGCGTGATGAAGTCGGCCTTGGCCAGCAGCTCGTCGAGCTCAACCTTCGTGACGCCCATTTCCTGCGCGCGCTCGGCCGACAGGAAGGGATCGTAGGCCAGAACATGCATGCCGAGGCCGATAGCCTTCTTGCAGACGATGCCGCCGATGTTTCCGGCGCCGATGACGCCGAGCATCTTGCCGGTGATTTCGACACCCATGAACTTCGACTTTTCCCACTTGCCGGCCTGCGTCGATGCATCGGCCTGGGGCAGTTGGCGGGCAACGGCGAACATCAGCGCAATGGCATGCTCGGCCGTGGTGATAGAGTTGCCGAACGGCGTGTTCATGACGATGATGCCTCGCTTGGAGGCGGCCGGGATATCGACGTTATCGACGCCGATGCCGGCGCGGCCGATGACCTTGAGATTGGTCGCAGCGGCGATCAGCTTTTCCGTCGCCTTGGTGGCGGAGCGGATGGCGAGACCATCGTAGTTGCCGATGATTTCGGAGAGCTTGTCCTTGTCCTTGCCGAGCTGCGGCTGGAAATCGACTTCGACGCCACGATCACGGAAGATCTGGACAGCGGTTTCCGACAGTTCGTCGGATACGAGAACGCGAGGTGCCATTGCGGGGCTTCCTTCAAAAAGTTCAGCGATGGATGAAATCAGGGATACGAGGCTCCGCCCGTTCGGCGGAGCCGGATGCTATCAGCTCAGGCAGCAGCCTGGGAAAGCGTCGCCTTCTGGGTCGCGAACGCCCAGGAGAGCCACGGCATCAGCTTCTGCATGTCGGCAGTCTCGATCGTGGCACCTGCCCAGATGCGCAGGCCCGACGGTGCATCGCGATAGTGGCCGATGTCATAGGCGACACCTTCCTTGTCGAGCAGGCTGACGACGCCCTTGGCGAAGTTCGCCTGACCATCGGCGTCGAGCGCCAGAACGTCCTTGTCGACGATCTTCAGGCAGACGGACGTGTTGGATGCCGTCTCCGGCTTCACCGCCAGGTTGGCGATCCAGTCGTTGGCAGCAACGAAGTCCGCGATTACCTTGGCGTTGGCATCGGCGCGGGCCATCAGGGCCTTGAGACCGCCGACTTCCTTCGACCAGAGCAGTGCATCGATATAGTCCTCGACGCAGAGCATGGACGGCGTGTTGATGGTCTCGCCGCTGAAGATGCCTTCGATCAGCTTGCCACCCGAAGTCATGCGGAAGATCTTCGGCAGTGGCCAGGCCGGCGCGTAGGTGAGCAGACGCTCGACAGCGCGCGGAGACAGGATGATGACGCCATGTGCGCCCTCGCCGCCCAGAACCTTCTGCCAGGAGAAGGTGACTACATCGAGCTTGGCGAAGTCGAGATTCTGTGCGAAAGCGGCCGAGGTGGCGTCGCAGATCGTCAGACCCTTGCGATCAGCCGGAATGAAATCGGCGTTCGGAACGCGAACACCGGAGGTGGTGCCGTTCCAGGTGAAGACCACGTCGCGGTCGAAATCGATGGTGGAAAGATCCGGCAGCTCGCCGTAGCCAGCTTCGATCTTGCGGACGTCTTTCAGCTTCAGCTGCTTGACGACGTCGGTAACCCAACCAGCGCCGAAGCTTTCCCAGGCGACCATGTCGACGCCGCGCTCACCGAGCAACGACCAGAGGGCCATTTCGACGGCGCCAGTGTCGGAAGCAGGAACGATACCGATGCGATAATCCGCCGGCACTTCCAGAACGTCACGGGTGAGATCAATGGCCTGCTTGAGCTTCGTCTTTCCGATCTTCGCGCGGTGCGAACGGCCAAGAGCCGCATCGGAAAGGGCTTCGAGCGACCAACCGGGGCGCTTCGAGCAAGGGCCAGAGGAAAAATGAGTATTGTTCGGACGTACGTCCGGCTTTGCGGTCTTCGCCATGTGCTATCCTTCCAGATAGATAGCTCCTCGTTGGGGAGGAGTGTCCCGCCGCCGTCGTTATAGGGCGGTGGGATCGAAGTCAAGCAGCCGCTGTCGCTAGGAGAGAGATTTTTAGCGTATGCGCGTCATTGCGCCGCGGACTTACCAGCCAGCGATCCGCAAGCCGACACGGATTTCGTATCGCGTCAGTCCGTCGTCGCGACCGCTTGATCCCGAAGGACCCGTAAACATGCTGCCGCCGGCAATGTCGGAGAAGCGGTAGCCGACATCGATCTTGATGGTATCCGTGACCTCATAGCTGAGGCCGGCCATCAGCGCATAAGTGAAGCGCCAGCTGCTTTCGCCATTGAGTTCTTGCTGGGAGAACGCCGCTCCCGAGCAGGTCGAAGCACCATCCGTGCACGCGGGTTGCGCATGCACGTTCCCCCATTTTACATTGGTCGCCCCGATCCCGGCACCGACATAAGGGGTGAAACCGGCAATCGTCGCGAGGTCGGCATAGCCGTTCGCCATCACGCCATAGGCCCGAAGATCGCCGCGCGCACCGAAGGCGCAGCCGGTTCCGACGGCTGCGGATGCAGCACAAGGCAAATCGGTGCGGGCTGTGCCGGTGAACTTGCTTTTGAAAAAGTCGCCCGTGAAGTCGGCGCGCCAGATGTCGGTGAATTGATAGCCGATACCGGCACCGCCTGAGATCGGCCTGGAAAAACGTGCCGGATCGAATTCGCCGCCAGCAGTGGCGCCCCCTGCGTCAGTAAAGCGGTAGGCCGGCGCTTCGTTTCCTGTCCACGGCGCATAGCCAAGATCACCGCGAAGATACCAGCCCCTTGCCGATGCATCGCCGGCAATGGTGACCTCGGGTGCCTGCGTAATCGGGGGTTCCTCCGCCATCGCCGGACCGCCGAACAGAGCGAAGCTTGCCGCCGTGGCGCGGATGATGGTGGACGATTTCATTGCAATTCCCGACCGGGCAGAGAAATGCCCGCATGACTGACCATCCGGGCATTATTCCAACCAGATGCTAACGCGCGGTTAACTATGTTTGTTAACTTCGATCGGGGACGGGGAGAAACGAAAAAGGCGGCCCTGACGGCGGCCGTGAAGTCGAAGCGCTCGCAACAATGGGGTGTCGGCTATTGCAGCGAATAGCGCAGGCCGAGTTTGAAATCGTGCGAGGTAATGTTGTCGAAGTGCATCGGGCCGGTGTTCACCGTGTTGTCGTAGGAACGGAGCGGGCCGGTTTTTGCGTCGCCAAGATCGACGTAGCTATAGCCAAAATCGACGGTGAGGCGATCTGTCACTTGATAGCCGATACCGGCATGGAGCGCCCAAGCAAAGTTCCAAGTGGATTCACTGTCACCATAAGCAACGCCTTGGGTCGGGACGTTGACATCCCTGAACCGAGAGATCGTGTTGCGTGAGGCACCGATGCCGGCGCCGACATAAGGCGTAATACCTTCCCATGTGCCGATGTCGACATAGGCATTCGCCATCAACAGCCATTCCGATTTGGCAGCATCGTAGTCATTCGTACCATCCCAGACGGGTCCCGTCGCATCGGTATGACCGTAACGATCGAGCGCGGAAAAATCGGTCTTGCCGCGATACTGAACGATCGCATCGCCGCGGAGCCACTGGTTAAATTGATAACCGACGCCCAACCCACCGAGCAGGCCACTGTCAAATGAGCCCTCATCCGGAAATTCGTGGAGTTCCACGTCGTCAAACAATTCGTGCTGCATACTGCCAAGACGCTGGTTAGTCATGCCCAAGTCCCCGCGCAGGTACCATCCGCCGAAGGCGGGAGGGGGCGGAGGAGCCGGATCGACATAAAGATCGGCAGCGAGAACCGGGCCACCTGCCGTCAACGCCGCAGCCAGGGCAATCAAAAATCTCTTCATAGTATGCTCCAGAAACAATCGATGCCCGGGCGTGCGTCATTCGACCACGCCCGGCTTTTATTCATCCCAGAGTCTTACAAATTAGAGTTAATGTCAGATTAAATTCAGAAAATCTTTAGCATGATCTTGCGCACATGGCCGGACGCCGAAACAATGCCCGCCATGTTCACAAATACGGACGTCACGCGGCGTCGCGCGCACCACCGATTATACCAACCAGATCATTGACGATGCGTTCGATCTGGCCGCGGTCATCGCCTTCAGCCATGACCCGGATCAGCGGTTCGGTGCCGGACGGGCGGATAACAAGGCGGCCGCTATGACCGAGCTCGGCTTCTGCATCGGCGATTGCCTTCCGCACACGGGCGTCTTCAAGCGGCTTGCCGCCGGAAATGCGCACATTGCGAAGGAGCTGCGGCACTGGCTCGAAGCGGCGGCAAACTTCGCTCACCGTCTTGCCGGTCCGCTTGACCGCAGCAAGGATCTGCAATGCGGCCACTAGACCGTCGCCCGTCGTACCGTAGTCCGACAGCACGATGTGACCGGACTGCTCGCCACCGACGTTGTAGTTGTGCTGGCGCATGTGCTCGACGACATAGCGGTCACCGACCATCGTGCGTACGAGGCCGAGGCCCTTATCCTCGAGGAAGCGCTCCAGCCCGAGATTCGACATCACCGTCGCAACGATACCGCCGCCGCGAAGCTGCTGGCTTTCGGCAAAGCTCTCGGCAATGACAGCCATCAGCTGGTCGCCGTCGACAACAGCGCCGTTCTCATCGATGATGATCACGCGATCGGCGTCGCCGTCGAGCGCAATGCCGATATCGGCACGGACTTCATCGACCTTCTTCTGCAGAGCAACCGGGCTGGTCGAGCCGCAATTGAGATTGATGTTCGTGCCGTTCGGCTCGTTGCCGATGGTCACGACGTCGGCGCCGAGTTCCCAGAGAACAGCGGGCGCCACCTTGTAGGCGGCTCCGTTTGCGCAGTCGATCGCGATCCTTAAGCCTTGTAGCGTGACGTCACGCGGCAGCGTGCGCTTGGCATGCTCGATATAGCGGTCGTGCACGCCGTCAACACGCTTGGCGCGGCCGATGTCGTCGGCTTTGGCAAGCTGCGTCGAGAGATCCTTTTCAAGCAGATCCTCGATCTGCGATTCCAGATCGTCCGACAGCTTATAGCCATCTGGCCCGAATAGCTTGATGCCGTTGTCCTGGTAGGGATTGTGGGACGCCGAGATCATGACGCCGATGTCGGCGCGCAAGGACCGCGTCAGCATCGCCACGGCTGGCGTCGGGATAGGACCGAGAACAAAGGCATCGACGCCCGCAGCAGTGAAGCCTGCGACCATCGCGTTTTCGAGCATATAACCAGAAAGGCGGGTGTCCTTGCCTATGACAACGCGATGACGGTGGTTGCCTCGGCGAAAGATCGTTCCGACTGCAATCCCGACCCGCATCGCAAGGTCGGGTGTCATTGGGAACACATTGGATTGACCGCGAATACCGTCTGTACCGAAATAGCGTCTTTTCATATGCACCCCTGTGCCTTAGCGCGCCTTCAGGCTGCGCATTATTACTTGCAAAAATCACGTCGCCACGGGCGAATGTCGTTACAAGAGCTTCGAGTGAAGCCTCCCTATGTCACCGGCATGACATAAATCGCTGTCACCATCACGTAAATTCGCGAGAAAACCCATTACATCGCGTTACCGACGCGAAAGGCCGGAGTCCAGACTAGACCCCGGCCTTTCAGGCATTCTCAAGATAAATCAATGCGGCTGCGGCTCTAGGCCGGCTTCAGGCTCGTCACCCTTAGCCACCGGTCGGCTACCGGTCTTCGGAACGGCCGAGCCGCGGCTGGGCGGCGCGTCGTCGCCGAGATCGCGCGAAGGCTTTTCGCCGCGAATCAGCGCCTTGATTTCCTCGCCCGTCAACGTCTCGTATTCGAGCAATCCTTCGGCCAGCGCGACGAACTCGTCATGCTTGTCGGTGAGGATATCGCGGGCCTGGGTATAGGCCTCGTCGATCAGGCGGCGAACTTCGTTGTCGATCTTCTGGGCGGTGGCCTCGGAGACGTTCTTCGACTGCGAAACAGAGTGGCCGAGGAAGACCTCCTGCTGGTTCTCGCCGTAGGCCACCTGGCCGAGCTCGTCGGAGAAGCCCCATTGGGTGACCATCGCACGAGCAAGCTTGGTGGCTTGCTCGATGTCTGAGGATGCACCCGATGTGATGTTCTCCTTGCCGAAAGTCAGTTCCTCAGCAACGCGGCCGCCCATCATGATGCAGAGGCGCGAGACCATCCACTTGTAGCTCATCGAGTAGCGGTCGCCCTCGGGGAGCTGCATGACCATGCCAAGCGCACGGCCCCGGGGGATGATGGTTGCCTTGTGCAGCGGATCGGCGACCGCCACATTGAGTGCGGTGATCGCATGACCGGCTTCGTGATAGGCCGTGAGCTTCTTTTCAGCCTCGGTCATCGCCGAAGAGCGGCGCTCGGCGCCCATCATGATCTTGTCCTTGGCGTCCTCGAATTCCTGCATGGTCACGACGCGCTTGTTGCGGCGCGCAGCCATCAACGCAGCTTCGTTAACGAGGTTCATCAGATCCGCGCCGGAGAAGCCGGGCGTACCGCGAGCCAGAACCTTGAGATCGACGTTCGGTGCCAGCGGAACGTTGCGGGCATGAACCTTCAGGATACGCTCGCGACCGACGATGTCGGGGTTCGGCACGACCACTTGACGGTCGAAGCGGCCCGGACGCAGAAGTGCGGGATCGAGAACATCAGGGCGGTTCGTCGCCGCGATCAGGATGATGCCCTCGTTTGCTTCGAAGCCATCCATCTCGACCAGCAACTGGTTCAGCGTCTGCTCACGTTCATCGTTACCGCCGCCGAGACCGGCGCCGCGATGGCGACCGACAGCGTCGATTTCGTCGATGAAGATGATGCAGGGCGCATTCTTCTTGGCCTGTTCGAACATGTCGCGGACACGGCTTGCGCCGACGCCGACGAACATTTCGACGAAGTCGGAGCCCGAGATCGTGAAGAACGGCACATTGGCCTCGCCTGCAACAGAGCGGGCGAGCAGCGTCTTGCCGGTGCCCGGAGGGCCAACCAACAGAACGCCACGCGGAATTTTGCCGCCGAGGCGCTGGAATTTCTGCGGATCACGCAGGAATTCGACAATTTCCTCAAGGTCTTGCTTGGCCTCGTCGACGCCTGCGACGTCATCGAAGGTCACCCGGCCATGAGCTTCGGTCAGAAGCTTGGCCTTGGATTTGCCGAAGCCCATCGCACCGCGTGAGCCCCCCTGCATCTGCCGCATGAAGAAGAGCCAGACGCCCAGTATCAACAGCATCGGCAACAGCGTACCGATATAGCTCAGGAAGCCCGAAGAGCCATCGGTCTCCGGGCGCGCCGAAACGAGGACGTTCTTCTGCTGGAGCCGATCGAGCAGGCTGCCGTCAACAACAGGCGTATAGGTCTGGAAGGTGGTGCCGTTTTCAACATAGGTGCCGGTGACGCGGTTGCCCGTGACGACGACTTCCTTGACGCGGCCCGCATCCACTTCCCGCAGGAACTGCGAGTAAGGGATCTCGCGGGAGCTGGTCTGCGCCGGCGACGTCTGGAACATGCTGAACAGGGCAATCAGCAGAAGCGCAATGATTGCCCACAAGGCGAAATTACGTAAGTTAGGGTTCATCGAACTCCCCAGCACTGGAACAGCCACCTCATGGCGACCGTCTTATTTGGTCTCTAACATAGGATTGCCTTGGGTGAATGCCAAGGAAAACTGGACTGTTAGATAGATTTTCCGTCAATAAGACCTAATGGCGGTTTTGGATAGGGGCGCGTTCCAAAGGCAGCCGCAAGCCTGTCGGCAAAGATGAAGTCAAATCGTGTCAAAAAACGGTCGAACGGCGAGAAATAGGGACTGATCCTGACTTTCTCGGCAACACGAGAGGGAACTTCGGACCCAGCAGCGTCGACGACGCATGGCGCCGCTGACCGGGCCTGCCTGAGCACGCCCCTCGGTAGCCGGTCGCTCTGCATCTCAGCTCCGCCGGCAACGACGCCGATATCCGTCGGGGCTGCATTTTCAACGAGGAACCGCCTGTCCCAGACGCCGCGCGCGCCCGGCGCAAGCGTCAACGGCAGGATCCCACGGTTTTCACGAACGAGAAAAAGCCCGTCGCGCCGAAGGTCAAACACTACCCTGCCCGCGGTCATCCGATTTGGCTGATCGCTTTTGATAAGCGCCAGAACATCGTCCGTCTGCTTGCGTCCGAGCGGGAACGCCTGCCCGCCGAAAACCGCAGCAAGGCGCGCAATGGCATAATCAAGAATGCCCCTCTCCGCGGTGAGTCCGGCCGGGAGTACCTGGCCGACCAAGGGAGAATGCAGAACGAAATGCTGATCCAGCCATCTAGCCGCCGAAGCGGCGACGCTCGTGCGCAAGTCACCGGCCTCGCCCGCATCCGGGACGGCATCCGCCTCTTCGGCGAGGCGGGATCGCATCCGCACACGTTCATAGTTCGGGTCATCATTGCTTGGGTCGTCGATCCAGCCGACATGTCTTGTGCGAAGATATTCGCGGATCGCCTCTCGCCGACAGCTAAGCAGCGGTCGGGCAACCCAAATACGGCGATCAAAGAGCACGAGATCGGCGATGCCGGTGCTTGGCTGTTCTGAGCGCTCCCACCGCATGGCGAGCGTCTCGCGCTGATCGTCTGCCGTATGCGCGGTTACAACGATGTCGGCGTTGAAGTTCTCGGCGGCTTCGGCAAGCAGCGCGTAGCGGGCGTCGCGCGCAGCCGCCATGAGGCCGGCCTTGGGCTTTTCGCCCTGCCAGACTTTAACGACGTGAGGGATATCGAGCGACCCGCA
>Ga0207426_1001716_pt1 | contig 16791 bp, 17 predicted proteins | sample AraplaMF_Cvi_mMS_FD_184265 | JGI IMG/M metagenome (GOLD analysis project Ga0207426, IMG submission 184265) | Arabidopsis root microbial communities from the University of North Carolina, USA - plate scrape MF_Cvi_mMS (SPAdes) (version 2) | ecosystem: Host-associated > Plants > Roots > Endosphere... | reverse complement strand
CCGGGCTGGGCCGCACCGGCACCACCCTCGCGGTCGAGCACGAGTCCGTGGTGCCGGACATGCTGCTGCTCGGCAAGGCGCTCGGCGGCGGCATCGTCCCGGTCTCCGCGGTCGTCGCCCGCCGCGACGTGCTCGGCGTGATCGGCCCCGGCCAGCACGGCTCGACCTTCGGTGGCAACCCGCTGGCGGCGGCGGTCGGTTCGGCCGTCATCGAGCTGCTCGCCACCGGGGAGTTCCAGCGCCGCGCCACCGAACTCGGCGCCGTACTGCGCGACGGCCTGGCCGCACTGACCGGGAAGGGTGTGACCGGTTTCCGCGCCCGCGGCCTGTGGGCCGGTGTCGACATCGACCCCGCCCTGGGCACCGGCCGGGAGATCAGCGAACGTCTGCTGAAGGAAGGGGTCCTGGTCAAGGACACCCATGGCTCGACGATCCGGCTGGCCCCGCCGCTGACCATCACCGCCGAGGAACTGACCTCGGCGCTCGGCAGCCTGGAGCGGGCGCTGGGCTGACCCGGCACCCCGCCGAACGGCCGACGCGGCCGCAGCTCGGGTGAGCTGCGGCCGCGTCGTGTCCGCGTGGCGCTAGAACGAGCCGTTGCGGTTGATCATCTCCAGGCAGGCCTTGTGCGAGCTGCCCTTGAAACGGACACAGAGCGTGCTGCCGCTCGGCTGGATCCCCGGGGCGGTGTGGCCGACGATCTGGTCACCGGACCGCTTCGCCTTGAAGGAGTAGTTGCTCCCGCCGTCCGTAGTGGTGAGGTAGACGGTCGCGGACTGCCGACTCTTGGACGGGTTGGTCCAGGTCGCGGTGACGGTGCCGGGCTGGGGCGTGCCGTCCTGACCATCGGTCTCGATGCAGATCTGCGGCCCCGACCAGTCGTGGGTGCAGGAGGAGGCGGCGGCGTGCGCGGCCGGGGTGGTGGCGACGGCGCTCAGCGCGATGGTTCCGGCGACGGTCAGGGCGCGGAGCAGCTTCGAACGGGTCATGTGTGGGGGGAGTCCTCTCCTCTGTGTACCGGCAGAAGACACAACAACCCCGCCACGAAGGGGGCGTGGCGGGGACGCGGTCACGTAGTTGATCTTAGTCGGAATCTCGAACTCATGTGCGTCCGAGGGGTTCCCTCCGCGGCTTCCGGCGGCTTCGGGCGATCGGCACCCCGCCCCCCTCCACGCTAACCACTCATAAGCAAGTGAACGGTTGACCGTTCCGACGCCTAACCACTAAAGTTGCATTCAGTGGTTACAGCGACGGGGTCGAAGCCGTCCTTCCCGCCACCGCAGCGCGTCCCGCGCACCTCTTTCGACCTCCCGGAGGTTCACGTCATGACCGCCATCGTTCTCGTCCACGGCCTGTGGGCCGACGGCTCCGCCTGGAGCGAGACCATCACCGCACTGCGCGCTCTGGGCCATGAGCCCGTCGCCGCCCAGCTCCCCGTGGAATCACTGGAAGGCGACGTCGCGGCCGTACGCCGGGTGCTGTCCACCGTCGACGGGCCGGTACTGCTGGTGGGCTGGTCCTACGGCGGTGCCGTCATCACCAACGCGGCCGTCGGCCAGGATCACGTCAAGGCCCTGGCCTACATCGCCGCCTTCACCCCCGACCAGGGCGAGTCGGTCAGGGACATCGTGCAGCGCCACCCCGGCAGCGCGCTCCCCGAGCACCTCAGGGTCACCGACGACGGGTACTCGTACATCGACCGGCCGGCGTACGGGAAGGTCGTGGCCGCCGACGCCGCAGCCGAACGCATCGCGCTCGCCGCGGCCGTGCAGAAGTTCCCGCGTCTGGGCATCGACGCCGCCCCCTCCGGCACCCCGGCCTGGCGCGAGAAGCCCTCGCACTACCTGGTCGCCGCACAGGACCACGCACTGCCCGCCGCCACCCAGCGCGAACTGGCCGACCGCATAGGCGCACAGACCACCGAATGGGACACCGGCCACGGCCCCATGTACGCCCGCCCCCAGGATCTGGCCAACTACCTGCACGGTCTCGCCAAGGACCTCTGACACACCCCGAGCCCCCCAACGCCCCCAGGGGGCCGCGCCACCCGGCGCTCAGGCCTCGCGCGTCTTCGCGTAGTGGCGGGACGCCTTGGCACGGTTGCCGCAGGCCGCCATCGAGCACCAGCGGCGGGTGCCGTTCCGCGAGGTGTCGAAGAAGTGCAGGATGCACGCCTCGTGCGCGCAGCCGCGGATCCGGTCGGGGGCGGTGCGCAGCAGATCCAGGTAGTCCCGGGCCGCGGTCCAGGCCGCACCCCAGGACGGCTGCTCGAACTCCGCCTCCTCGCCGGGACCCTCGGGGGTCAGGGTGGCGCGGATACGGCCATGGCCGAGTACGGCGTTGACGCCCTCGATACCGGCCGTACCGCCGGGATCGTCGACGGCGGCGGCGAGGGCCTCGCGGGCGAGCAGCACATGCTCCAGCACGGCGGCGTCGGCGGGGAAGCGGCGGTCGAGACCGTTGCTCGCGAGCCAGACGCGCAGCCCGTCGACGCCGGTGAGCAGGTCCTGGCGTCCGTCCTCTGACACCCAGCGGGTGTTCAGCAGATCCAGCGAGACGGGCTCTCCGGTCAGGGGACGGGGGTCGGGTGCGGGCATCCCTGCCTCCTTCTGACGTCCATGTCCCCTAGGGGCTGATCACTCAAGAGTACGGAATCGGTTGCACGCCCTTGCTCTAACCCTTAAAGTCAATTTTACCAGTTAGATCGGCGGATGGACAGATCCGCCGGAGAGGGGTCTGCCATGACGGCGACCAGCACACTCCGGGCCGGCCACATCGGCCTGAACGTCACCGACCTCAAGCGCTCACTCGCCTTCTACGGGGAGGTGCTCGGCTTCGACGTCCTCGGCGAGGGCGACGAGGACGGCCGGCGCTTCGCCTACCTGGGGCAGGACGGACGGCTCACGCTCACGCTGTGGCAGCAGGCGGCCGGCGTGTACGCCCCGGGCCTGGCCGGACTGCACCACCTGGCGTGGGAGGCCGGGACGGTCGACGAAGTGAAGGCGTTCGAGGCCCGGCTCCGCGAGCGGGGCACCGACTTCGCCTACGACGGATTCGCCGCCCACGGCGAGGGCGCCACCTCCGGCGGGATCTTCTTCCACGATCCGGACGGCACGCGGCTGGAGATCTGCGTACCCACCGGCGCGGACGGCGCCCCCATCCCGGTGGCGGACGCGCCGACCTGCGGATTCTTCTGAGGAGCTGAGGGCCGTGGCTGATCCGTACCACGAGGGCTCACGCGCCGTGCAGGACCGGCTCGGCGTACGCGCCGTGGCCGACCACGTCGGCCGCTCCATCGGGCCGGGCATCCGCGAGGTGGCCGCGGCCTTCCTCGGACTGCAGCCGATGCTGGTGATCGGCGCGGCGGACGAGGCCGGCCGGCTGTGGAGCTCGCTGCTCACCGGTCCCCCCGGCTTCGTGCGGGCCACGGGCCCCCGCCGGATCGCGGTCACGGGCGGCCCGCCGGACGGCGACCCGCTCACCGCGGCCCTCGCGACCGACGGAACCGAAGTCGGCACCATCGCCCTCGACCCCCGCACCCGCCGCCGAATGCGCCTCAACGGCACGGCCGCACCGACGCCACGCGGGTTCGTCGTGGCGGCCGAGCAGGTCTTCTCCAACTGCCCGCGGTACCTCCAGCGGCGAACGCTCCAGGCGCCGGTCCCCGGCCGGGCCGGCGCCGCGCGGCGGGGCCGGGAACTCACCCCCGGCCAGCAGCGGCTCGTCCGCGCCGCCGACACCTTCTTCATCGCCACCGCCGCCCCCGACGGCGCCGACGCCAGCCATCGCGGCGGCAACCCCGGATTCGTCCGGGTGTCCTCGCCGAACGAGCTCTCCTGGCAGGACTACGAGGGCAACTCGATGTTCCTGACCCTGGGCAACCTCGAAGGCGATCCGCGCGCCGGCCTGCTGTTCGTCGACTGGAGCACCGGCACCACACTCCAGGTCACCGGCACCGCGACCACCGCATTCGACGCGACCGGCCGCACCCTGCGCTTCACGGTCGCCGAAGCCGTGGAGACCCCGCACGCCAGCCCGCTGCGCTGGTCCGCCCCCGAATACTCGCCCGCCAACCCGCCCGTGCGGGAAGGCGCCTGAACCTCCTGGATGCCGCATCCTCCGGTGTGCCGCGATCCCCCGGCACGCCGGATTTTCCCGCACAGCCCCGAAAAGGAGCCCGCCATGGAACCACGCCCACCGTTCCCGCCGTTCGACGAGCAGAGCGCGATCCAGAAGGTGCAGGCGGCCGAGGACGCCTGGAACACCCGCGACCCGGAGCGGGTCGCCCTCGCCTACACCGAGGACTCGGTCTGGCGGAACCGCGACACCTTCCTCACCGGCCGCGACGCGATCGTCGCCTTCCTGCGCCAGAAGTGGACCCGCGAACTGGACTACGCGCTGCGCAAGGAACTCTGGTCGTACAGCGGCAACCGCATCGCGGTGCGCTTCCAGTACGAGTCCCATGACGCGGCCGGCCAGTGGTGGCGCAGCTACGGCAACGAGCTGTGGGAATTCGACGAGAACGGCCTGATGCGGCGCCGGGAGGCCGGCATCCACGATGTCGCGATCGCGGAGGCGGACCGGCGCATCTTCGGCACCCGGCCGGAGGAGGAGCGCGGACGGCCGCTCCCGTTCCGCTGACCGGCGTGCGCCGGCGGCAACTGCCCGTCCGTGAACGCTCCAAGAAGCACCACACGCCGGTCAGGGCAGGGGTTTTCCCGCCCTGCGGCGGGAAGCAAGAAGGCGACCGACCAATGGGCTGCCCATCCCTCCTCGGGGATGCGCGGCCCATCGCTTTTTTGCGACGCGGGGCCTGTAGTTGCGGCGCCCCGGAGCGGGATCTCTGGACGGCCCCCACAGAAGGGGTCCACATGAGTACTCAACTCTCGACGCCGGCGCAGACTCTGCTGGAGCCGGCCGCAACTCCCGGCCCGGTGCGGGCAACGGCGGTACCCACGACGTTCCTGGCCGTCACGTCGATCCCGGTCGGGACCAACCCGGTCGGGCTGGCGTTCATCCCCAACGGTGACCTCTACGTCGCCAACTCCGGGTCGAACAATGTGCAGACCATCGACACCGCCACGGACACCGTCATCGGCGCCGCGATCCCGACCGGCACGGTGCCGGTCTGGCTGACCGTCGCTCCCAACGGCAACGCCTACGTCCCCAACAACGTCTCCAACAGCGTGACGGTGATCGACACCGCCACCAACACCGTCCTCACCACGATCGCCCTCAGCGGCGGCCCCGCCGCGGCGGCGGTCATCCCCAGCGGCAATGTCTACGTCAGCCGCTTCACGGCGAACAGCGTGCAGGAGATCTCCGTCGCCACCAACACCCCCATCGGCCCCGCGATCCCCACCGGCAGCGGCCCGGTCGGGATCGCGGTCGCCGCCAACGGCAAGGCCTATGTCGCCAACCGGAACGCGAACACCGTGACGGTGATCGACACCGCCACCGCCACCGTCGTCACCACGATCCCCGTCGGCAGCGGCCCGAACTTCGTGGCGATCGGCCCCAGCGGCAACGTCGCCTACGTCGTCAACATCAACTCAAACAACGTGACGGTGATCAACTGCACCTCGGACACCGTCGTCGGCGCCCCGATCCCGGTCGGCACCAACCCGTGGGGCATCACGGTCGGCCCCGACGGCCACGCCTACACGGCCAACCGCGGGTCGAACGACGTCTCGGTGATCGACACCACCACCAACACCGTCATCGGCGCCCCGATCCCCGTCGGCAGCCAGCCGGTCGCCCTGGTGGTCGCCCCCAACAACAAGGTCTACGTCACCAACATCGCCGGGGCCAGTGTCAGCGTCATCCAGTTCGACCCGACGCTGACCAGCATCACCCCCAACAGCGGGCCCATCGCGGGCGGCACGCCGGTGACGATCACCGGCACCAACCTGACCGGGGCGAGCGTCACCATCGGCGGCAACCCCGCCACCGGCGTGATGGTCAACGCCACCGGAACACAGCTCACCGCGATCACTCCGCCCGGAGCGGCCGGCCCGGCGGACGTCACCGTCACCACCCCTGGCGGCAGCGCCACGCTGGTGGGCGGCTTCACCTACCTGCTCCCCGTCCACGCCACCTCGCTCACCGCGACCCCGGCGCTGTCGAAACTGTTCCCGCCGCACGTGTACTTCCCCTTCCTGACCGCCACGCTGACCGACCAGGTCACCGGTCTCCCCGTGCCCGGCCAGACCATCAGCTTCAAGATCGGCAGCAACCTCGTGGGCACCGCCATCACCGACGCCCAGGGCGTCGCCCGGTTCAACGAGACGCTCATCCTGACGCTCATCCTCGCCAACGGCGGCTATGACGCCGTGTTCGCCGGCGGCAGCACCCCGTCAGCGATCCTGTCGCCGTCCAGCGACCACGCCGGAGTCATCGAACCCTGACGCCCCGTCACCGCCCGGTCGCCCCGGCGGCACCTTCGGGCGCACCGCGGGCTCCGGGCCCACACCGGCCCGAGCGCCAACGGGTCACCAGAACGGCACCCACCATTCCGTGCGCTCCGAGAGAGCAGGAACACACGGAATGGTCCGCCGGCCAGGGCGGCGAGCAGCCCGTCACCCGCCGGTCAGCACCTCACCCACGACGGCCACACCCTCCGTGATCTCGTCCGGTGTGCGGGCCGCATAAAAGATCCCATGGCCGGGCCGCTCACGCTCCGGGGGACGCTCAAGCAGACCACCAGGGCGCTCGGCGACGTGCGCATCGCGACCAGCAGGGGCGGGCGACTGCCCGTACCGGACCATCCGGATGCCGCCGGGTGACAGCGCCGGCCATGGGCAGGCATGCGCGAATGTTTCGCTTCCCCGCAGCATGGGGAAAAGGCCGATAACCGAACTACTGGGCTGCCCATCCCTCCTCGGGGATGGGCAGCCCGCCGCGTTCTTGTGACGCGCGGTCTGTGGTTGTGGTGCCCCGGAGCGGGATCTGGACGGCCCCCACAGAAGGGGTCCACATTGAGTACCCAAGTTCAGTCGCCGATGCAGGAGTTGCTGCAGACAGCCGCACTCCCCATCCAGGCGGGGCAGGTGAGCCGGGCGGCAGTCCCGGTGAGCACCTTCCTGGCCGTCACGTCGATCCCCGTCGGCAACAGCCCGGTCGGGCTGGCGATCGCCCCCAACAGCAACCTCTACGTCGCCAACTCCGGGTCGGCCAACGTGTCGGTGATCAACACCACCACGGACACCGTCATCGGCGGCCCCATCGGCGTCGGCGGTACGCCGGTCTGGCTGACGGTCGCCCCCAACGGCAACGCCTACGTCCCCAACAGCGGGTCGAACACCGTGTCGGTGATCAACACCGCCACCAACACCGTCGTCGGCGCCCCGATCGCCGTCGGCGGCCAGCCGGCCGTGGTGGCGATCGCGCCCAACGGCAACGCCTACGTCACCAACTTCGCGGCGAACACCGTGACGGTGATCGACACCACCACCAACACCGTCATCGGCGCCCCGATCGCCGTCGGCGCCCAGCCGGTCGGGATCGCGGTGGCCCCCAACGGCAACGCCTACGTCACCAACCGGGGATCGAACACCGTGACGGTGATCGACACCGCCACCAACGCCGTCGTCGGTGTCCCGATCCCCGTCGGCGCCCAGCCGAACTTCGTGGCGATCGCCCCCAACGGCAACGCCTATGTCGCCAACATCGGGTCCAACAACGTGACGGTGATCAACACCATCAGCAACACCGTCGTCGGCGCCCCGATCGCCGTCGGCAACCAGCCGTGGGGAATCGCGGTCGGCGCCGACGGGATGGCCTACACCGCCAACCGGGCGGCGAACAGCGTGACGGTGTTCAACACCGCCACCAACACCGTCATCGGCGCCCCGATCCCCGTCGGCGCCGGACCGGTCGCCGTGGCGGTCGCCCCCAACAACAAGGTCTACGTCAGCAACATCAACGGGAACAGTGTCAGCGTCATCCAGTTCGACCCGACGCTGACCAGCATCACCCCCAACAGCGGGCCCATCGCGGGCGGCACGCCGGTGACGATCACCGGCACCAACCTGACCGGGGCGAGCGTCACCATCGGCGGCAACCCCGCCACCGGCGTGATGGTCAACGCCACCGGAACACAGCTCACCGCGATCACTCCGCCCGGAGCGGCCGGCCCGGCGGACGTCACCGTCACCACCCCTGGCGGCAGCGCCACGCTGGTGGGCGGCTTCACCTACCTGCTCCCCGTCCACGCCACCTCGCTCACCGCGACCCCGGCGCTGTCGAAACTGTTCCCGCCGCACGTGTACTTCCCCTTCCTGACCGCCACGCTGACCGACCAGGTCACCGGTCTCCCCGTGCCCGGCCAGACCATCAGCTTCAAGATCGGCAGCAACCTCGTGGGCACCGCCATCACCGACGCCCAGGGCGTCGCCCGGTTCAACGAGACGCTCATCCTGACGCTCATCCTCGCCAACGGCGGCTATGACGCCGTGTTCGCCGGCGGCAGCACCCCGTCAGCGATCCTGTCGCCGTCCAGCGACCACGCCGGAGTCATCGAACCCTGACGCCCCGTCACCGCCCGGTCGCCCCGGCGGCACCTTCGGGCGCACCGCGGGCTCCGGGCCCACACCGGCCCGAGCGCCAACGGGTCACCAGAACGGCACCCACCATTCCGTGCGCTCCGAGAGAGCAGGAACACACGGAATGGTCCGCCGGCCGGCGATGGCGCGCAGCCCGTCACCCGCCGGTCAGCACCTCACCCACGACGGCCACACCCTCCGTGATCTCGTCCGGTGTGCGGGCCGCATAGCCGAGGACCAGGCCCGGCAGGGAGGGGCGTTGGCGGTGCCAGGACAGCGGGTGGACCTTGACGCCGTGGGCGAGGGCGGCCGCGGCCAGGTCCGTATCGGAGCCCCGGTAGCCGTCCGGTCCGAAGGTGAGCGTCAGATGCAGGCCCGCCGCGGCACCGTGCACGGTCGCACACGGCAGATGGGCGCGGATCGCCGCGATCATGGCGTCCCGGCGGCGGCGATGGCGGCGGCGCGACAGCCGCAGCCGGCGCTCCAGTTCGCCGGACTCCATCAGCCGGGCCAGGACCAGTTGGGGCAGTGCGGCATTGCCGAGATCGGCGAACCGTTTGGCGTCGATCAGCGCCTGCCGGTACTTGGGCGGCGGCAGCAGCCAGCCCACCCGTAGGGCGGGGGCCAGCAGCTTGGAGACGCTCCCGGCGTAACAGACGTGCTCGGGGAGGAGCGAGCGCAGGGCGGGGACCGGCGCGCGGTCATAGCGGTGCTCGGCGTCGTAGTCGTCCTCGATGATCAGGCCGCCGTCAGCCGCCCAGCGCATCAGCTCACGGCGCCGGGCGCCACCGAGCACCACCCCGGTCGGGAACTGGTGCGCCGGGGTGAGCAGCACGGCCCGCGCACCGCTCGCCCGCAGCGCGTTGACCCGTATGCCGTCCTCGTCCACCGGGACCGGCGGCGTCGCCATCCGCCAGTACTGGAGATGCTGCCGTGCGCCCAGCGATCCGGGGTCCTCCACCGCGATCGCCGAAACCCCGTCGCGGTGCAGCACGTCGGCGATCAGCCCGAGCCCCTGCGCGGTGCCGGCGACGATCAGCACCTCGTCCGGGTCCGCCCGGATGCCGCGGTTACGGGCCAGCCAGTGGGCTACGGCCCGGCGCAGTGCGACGGTGCCGCGTGGGTCCCCGTATCCGAAGCCGGCCGACGGGAGGTCCGCCAGCACCGCGCGTTCGGCGCGCAGCCAGGCCGTACGGGGGAAAGCGGCCAGGTCCGGCAGCCCGGGCGAGAGGTCGATCCGTGCGGGGGCGGTGCGCAGCTCGTCGAAGATCTCCGGCCCGGGCGGCACGGAGAACGGAGCGGGCGTCCGAGGGGCGCCGGGCACCCCTCCCGTGCTCCTCGCGACGGCCGTCACGGGCGCGGCGACAACGACCGTGCCACCCCTCCCCCGCCCGGCAAGCTGCCCGTCCTCGGTCAGCCGCTGATAGGCCTCGGTGACCACGCCCCGCGATACGCGCAGTTCAGCGGCGAGCGTCCGAGTCGCGGGCAGCCTGCTCCCGACCGGCAGCCGGCCATCCGCGACGGCCCGCCGCAACTCCTGAGCCAGCCAGTCCGACCGGCCGCCCACGGGCGCGTCCCCGAGGTTGAGCTGAAGGAAGTCGGAGGAACCGGGGGGCGTGTGACGGGGCGGGGAAGCCGGGGGCGAGGGGGACGGGAAAGCCGGGGGCTGGGAGGAGGTTATGGACCAGTTGGCAGGGTGCTCTTTGGACCTGTGCACCGGGCCATTGTCCCGGCACGGTGAAGGCATGACGACGAACACGGCCTATGTACACGGCTATTCACCGCAGGAGGCACGTCGCCTCGGAGACCAGGCGGACACACTGGCCGCGTTGTTGCACGCGGGTACGGCGTACGCCGCCGGCAGCCGGGTGCTGGAGGTCGGCTGCGGGGTGGGCGCCCAGACCGTGCATCTGGCCAGGAACAGCCCGGGGGCGCGGATCACCGCCATCGACCGGTCCGCGGAGTCGCTGGCCCAGGCCCGCGCCTATGTGACGGCGCAAGAGCCCGGGGCCGACGTGGAGTGGCGCACCGCCGACCTCCACCACCTCCCCTTCGACACGGCCGAGTTCGACCATGTCTTCGCCTGCTTCGTGCTGGAACACCTCCCGGACCCGGAGCACGCACTGGCCGCGCTGCGACGCGTCCTTCGCCCCGGCGGCACCCTGACCGTGATCGAAGGCGACCATGGCTCGGTGCTCCTCCACCCGGACAGCATTCACGCCCATGAGGTGATCGGTCACCAGATACGGCTACAGGCCGCGGCCGGCGGAAACGCGCTGCTCGGACGGGCGTTGCAGCCACTGCTCACCGGCGCCGGATTCGACCAGGTGGCGGTCCGACCGCGGACGGCCTACGCCGACGCCACCCGCCCCGCGCTGGTGGACGGCCTCACCCGGAAAACCTTCATCGCCATGGTCGAAGCGGTCCGGGACGAGGCGCTGAGCACCGGCCTGACCACCGCCGCCGACTGGGACCGCGGCATCGCCGACCTACGACTGACCGCGAACGAGGGCGGGACCTTCCACTACACCTTCTTCAAGGCGGTGGGGGTCAACCCGTAGGGGCGGGGGGTGGGTCCGGGCTTGAGGGGGGAGCCGCCTCCCCCGGAGCGGACGGCCAGGTTCCAGAAGTTTCCTCAGCCGATTTCCCCAACTCCTTGGCAGGAGAGGGCAGTCAGCATATCTTGGAATGACCGTTCCGAGATACGTGAGCGGGACCGAGCGACCCTGCGATTCCTCCTCCGGTGACGGCGAAACGAGCAGCCCAGCCATGCCCGACATCAAGCACTTCAACCCCGAGCTCGTGCTCGACGACGCGATCCAGGTCTTCTGGCGGCACGGCCTTCCGACGACCGGCGTCCAGGCGCTGGTGAGCGCGACCGGAGTGAGCCGCTCCAGCCTCTATGCGACCTTCGGCAACAAGGACGGTCTCTACGCGGCGGCGCTGGACCGCTACATAGCGCAGCACTCGACACCGGCCTTCGCCCACCTGTCGCAGGCGTCCGCGGGGCTGACCTCGATAGAGGAGTTCTTCGCCGGGCTGATCGAGGTGCGCTGTTCGGGCCCGGTCGCGGGCTGGGGCTGCATGGTCACCAATGCCCACGCCGGCCCGGAGTGCGCCGACACCGGCATCCGCACACTGCTCGAAGACCATCACCACATGCTCCAGTCAGCCATGCGCGCGGCCCTGGCCAACGCGGCCGACCTGGGGCATCTCCAGCCGTCCTGCGATCTCGACGCCTCCGCCACCGTGCTGGCGACCCTCGCGTACGGCGTCAATCTGCGCTCCCGTGCCGGTGCCGACGCCCAGGCGCTGACCGACACGGTGGCCGCCGCCCTCGCGCCACTGCGCGCCCCTCTCACACCTCAGGAGCAGCCCCCGCAATGAACTACGCCGAGGGACTCACCGCCTTCCTGCGCGAGCACTACTCCCACATCCAGATCCCCGACGACGAGCGCGCGGTGATGGACCGGGCCGGCCGTGAACTCGCCGCCTCCGGACTGGCCGAGCGCGCCCTGCGGACCGGAGACACCGCCCCGGGCTTCAGCCTCCCCACCCCGACCGGTGGCACCGTCACGCTGGACGGACTGCTGTCGGCGGGCCCGGTCGTGCTCACCTTCTACCGCGGCGCCTGGTGCCCCTTCTGCAACTTCGCCTTGCGGGTCCTCCAGCAGCATCACGCCGACATCACCGTCCGCGGCGCCCAGTTGGTGGCCATATCGCCGCAGATCCCCGACGAATCCCTCACCCTCACCGAAAAGCACGCGCTCGCCTTCGACGTCCTCAGCGACCTCGGCTCGGACACCGCCAAGCAGTTCGGCATCAGCTTCGACCTGCCCGACGACTACGAGTCCTTCGGCTTCGACCTCCAGCGGGTCAACGGCGGCCATGCACGCACCCTCCCGGTACCCGCCACCTACGTCATCGACCGGAACGCCACCATCCGCTGGTCCTTCATCGACACCGATTACACCGCCCGCGCCGAACCGTCCGACATACTCGCCGCCCTCGACGCCCTCCCCGCGGCGCACTGAAGCACCGGCCGCCGGAAATTCCGCACCGCATTCGGCATTCGGTTCCCTCCTTTGCGAGAAATTGACGGGGCCGCACCGATGGCCCAACTCGCCACCCTCCCCCCGTAGGCCGCCGTGCACCGGAGCGCTAAGGTCGAATTTCCAGGAACGTAAACGGGGGAGGGCAGCCGCCAATGGCACAGGACGATGCCGTGATCGGCTGTACGGGAGTGCTTCTGATCGGCACTCGTGGGGCTGCCGGTCCCGGTGAGGTTCTGGTGCGGATCAGGGGTGGCTCAGAGGCCTTTCTCGCCTGGTCCGCCGAGCCCCTTCCGGTAGGGGCGACCGTGCTTGTCATCGAGTCCCGTGGCAGTCGCCAGGTCGACGTCATGGAGTGGGCCGATCCGTTGGACGCGTTGACCGGCGAGGCCGGCGACGCAGGCTGAGGAGACTAAGGATGTTCGGTTACCGCGTTCCTGCCCCCGATCAAGCCATGCTGATTTCGGGCGGCAGGCGTGGACAAGGGGGCGCACCATTCCGAGTGGTGACCGGGCACGGCAAGTTCGTGCTGCCGGTCTTTCGCAAGGTCCGCTTTCTGACCCTGGCGATGTGTGAGGCAGAGGTCGCCGAGACCTGTGTGACCCGGCAGGGCATCGCGCTGACGGTCCGCGCCGTGATCGCGTTCAAGGTCGGCAACGACACCGAGAGCGTGGTCAACGCCGGTCAGCGGTTCCTGTCCGACCAGGACCAGATGTCGGTACTGACCGGCCGGATCTTCGCCGGCCACCTGCGCTCCATCATCGGTTCGATGACGGTCGAGGAGATCGTCACCGAGCGGCAGAAGCTGGCCACCGAGGTCCTGGAGACCTCCAAGACCGAGATGGCGAAGATCGGTCTGATCGTCGACTCGTTGCAGATCCAGTCGATCGACGACGGCGAGACCGGCTATATCGAGGCGATGTCCGCCCCGCACAAGGCCGCCATCCAGCGGCAGGCACAGATCGCCCAGGCCAAGGCCACCCAGGCCTCGGTCGAGGCGCAGCAGGAGGCCGCGCGTAATCAGGCCGAGTACTCCCGGCAGACCGCCGTGGTCCAGGCCGAGTACAACGCCGAGGTGGACCGCGCCCAGGCCCACGCCGCCCAGGCCGGCCCACTCGCCCAGGCCCACGCCCAGCAGGAAGTCCTCGCCGCGCAGACCGAACTCGCCGAGCGCGCCGCCCGGTTGCGTCAGCAGGAGCTGGTGGCCGAGGTGGTCAAGCCCGCCGAGGCGGAGGCCGAGCGGATCCGTCTGCTGGCGCTGGCCGAGGCCGAGCGGATGAAGATCCAGGCCGAGGCCGCCGCCTCACACGACCGGGTGGCCCTGGACCGGATGCTCATCGACCAGCTCCCGCAGATCGTCAAGGAGGCCTCCGCGGGCCTGGCCAACGCCAACGTCAATGTCCTCAACGGCACCGACGGTCTCGGCGAGATCGCCGCCGGCCTGGTCGGCCAGGGCCTGACCATCCTCGACTCGGTCCGCCGCAACCTCGGCACCCCCGACGGGCAGGACAACAACGCCGACAAGAACGGCGGCTCCGGAACGGCCAACGGCCACAGCGGCCGCGTCGAGATCGAGTAGCAGTAGAAGTAGCAGCGACGGGGCGGGGGCGGAAACCGGGGACGGGCAGAGGCGGAGTCGGAGGCGGGCGGAGGACTCCCTCCCCTACTCCCCCCGCCCCACTCCACCCCGCCCCTTCACATCCCCCGCCCCCGCTGCCGTTCCTCGTCCGTGTGCTTGTGGCGGGCGTAGGCCACCAGGTGGTTGAGGACGGCGACGGTGGTGGCGATGTCGGTGTCGTCGAATCCGGCGAGGGCCTCGTGGAGACCGGCATGGCTGGTTTGTTGCAGACGGTTGAGGACGGCCCTGCCGTGCGGGGTGATCGCCACCTTGCGGGCGCGGCGGTCGAGCGAGTCCGGGGTCCGTTCGACCAGGTCCTGGGACTCCAACTGGCCGATCTGGCGGGTGACATGCGGCGGCTCGACCATCAGCAGCGCGGCCAGATCACCGACCCTGCTGATGCCTCCGCTGTCCTCCAGGGCCATCAGCAGCCACAGATCGGACCGGGCCGCCGTGACGCCCGCCTCGGCCGCCTGGCGTTCGTGCGCCCGGGAGCGGGTGAGCAGGTAGGACAGCGTGGCCAGCACTCTTTGCAGTGCGACGGTGGGGTCCTGGTCTCTTCCGGGGTCCGGCATGCAGGCACTTTAGCGGCCCGCGCGGCGCGGCGATCCGCCCCGTGACCTGCCCGTTCCGTACGGGCGTCGGCTCGCTTTGAGCCAACCTCGTGTGCACCACGTTCTCCCCTTCCCGCCCCCTCCGGGGGTGAGTTAGCGTAGAGACAACTTAGTTGCTTAAGTTAGGTAACTAGCTGTCGCCGACAGTGATCTCCGCTGGTCACCGCGGCCGCCGGGTCGGCCACCGGATCGGCCGCCGAGTTCGTCCGTCCCGTCAAGGAGTGGCGCCACCCGCACCGTTCGCCACGGCACCGCCGTGTCCCGATCGTGGAAGGACCAGCCGCATGACGACTACAGAACGCATCGCGAGGGAGCAGGACACCGGACCGGACACCGGCCGCTCCCCCGTCGCCGTCCCCGCCGCACGGGCCACCGGCTGCCCCTTCGACCCGGCACCCGAGATCACCCGGGCCCACCGGGAGGAACCGATCACCCGGGCCACGTTGTGGGACGGCTCCTCCTGTTGGCTGGTGACCCGGCATCAGGACGTACGGGAGGTGCTCGGCGATCCGCGGTTCAGTGCCGATGCGACCCGTCCGGGATTCCCGTTCCTGACCGCCGGCGGACGTCAATTCGCCACCGGCAACCCCTCGTTCATCCGCCAGGACGACCCCGAGCACGCGCGGCTGCGCCGGATGCTCACCGCCGATTTCATGGTGAAGAAGATGGCGGCGATGCGCCCCGAGGTGCAACGCATCGCCGACGAGCTGCTCGACCGGATGACCGAGGGACGGCACGCGGCGGACCTGGTCGCGGAGTTCGCGCTGCCGCTGCCGTCCCTGGTGATCTGTCTGCTGCTTGGCGTCCCCTATGACGACCACCCGTTCTTCCAGAAGTGCAGCAGCGTGCTGCTCAGCCTCCGGTCGACGGTCGAGCAGGTGCGCGTCGCGCAGGAGGAGCTTCAGGACTTCCTGAGCCGGCTCGCCGAGTCCAAACGGCGTGCGCCCGATGACGGCATCGTCAGCCGACTGGTCGCCCGCGGCGAACTCGGCGACGCGGACATCGCCTCCATGGGACGGCTGTTACTGGTCGCGGGCCATGAGACCACCGCCAACATGACCGCGCTGTCCACCCTCACGCTGCTGCGCAACCCCGATCAGCTGGCGCGGCTGCGCGCGGAGCCCTCGCTGATCAACGGTGCCGTCGAGGAATTGCTGCGCTATCTGACGATCGTCCACAACGGTCTCCCGCGGATCGCCGAGGAGGACGTCACCCTCGGCGGCCGCACCATCCGCGCCGGTGAGGGCGTGCTGTGCGTGCTCAACACCGCCAACCGCGACGAGGAGGTCTTCCCCGGGGGCGCGGCACTCGACGTCGGCCGCGATGCCCGCCGTCATGTCGCCTTCGGCTTCGGCGTCCACCAGTGCCTGGGCCAGCCGCTCGCCCGGGTGGAACTCCAGATCGCCCTCGAAACCCTGCTGCGCCGGCTGCCCGGCCTGCGGCTCGACATTCCCTTCGAGGACATCCCGTTCCGTCATGACATGGGGATTTACGGGGTGCACGCGCTGCCCGTCGCGTGGTGAGCACCCACGCCCGGCAGCGCCGCCCCGGCCGTTCCCGCCCTCCCGTTCCAGCCCGTCCGTCCATGGCCGTCAGGGCCCGGGCGGCCCATCTTGGAGAGAACCATGCGCGTAACCATTGACCAGGACAAGTGCTGCGGCGCCGGAAGCTGTGTGCTGTCCGCGCCGGAGGTGTTCGACCAGCGTGAGGAGGACGGCATCGTGCTGCTGCTCGATGCCGAACCGCCGGCCGCGCTGCATGGCGCGGTGCACGAGGCGGCGGCCATCTGCCCGGCCGCGGCGATCACGGTCGAGCAGGCCGAGCAGGCCGAACGGGTCTAGGCCGTTTCGTTTGGATCACCGGGCTGACCAGAGGAAGATGCCTGCGATGTGGAGTCCGGCCAGGTAGATGGTTGCAGTCTTCTCGTAGCGGGTGGCGATGCCTCGCCACTGCTTGAGTCGGTT
>Ga0207426_1001715_pt1 | contig 16797 bp, 13 predicted proteins | sample AraplaMF_Cvi_mMS_FD_184265 | JGI IMG/M metagenome (GOLD analysis project Ga0207426, IMG submission 184265) | Arabidopsis root microbial communities from the University of North Carolina, USA - plate scrape MF_Cvi_mMS (SPAdes) (version 2) | ecosystem: Host-associated > Plants > Roots > Endosphere... | reverse complement strand
TCTACCACCGGCTGCTGACCGGCTTCGGCTACTCCGACGCCGAGGCCCGCGGCTGGCTCCCGGCGCCCTCGCACCAGCCGTGGTGGCTGCTCCAGAACATGAGCGGCTACGGCGGCCCCACCAGCCCCGAACTGATCGCCCAGCGCGCGGAGTTGGGTCGCCGGATCACCACCCGGCTGCGCGAGCTGGGCATGCGTCCCGTCCTCCCCGGCTACTTCGGCACCGTCCCGGACGGTTTCGCCGCCCGCAACCCCGGGGCCAGGACCGTTCCTCAGGGCACCTGGTCCGGCCTCAAGCGCCCCGACTGGCTCGATCCGCGCACCGAGGCCTTCGCCGCCGTCGCCGCCGCCTTCTACCGTCATCAGCAGCAACTCCTCGGCCCCGCCGACCACTTCAAGATGGATCTGCTGCACGAGGGCGGCGACCCCGGTGACGTACCGGTGCCGGACGCCGCCCGCGCGGTCGAGAAGGCGCTGCGCACCGCCCGCCCCGGGGCGACCTGGGTCATCCTGGGCTGGCAGGACAATCCGCGGCGCGATCTGCTGGACGCCGTCGACCACGACCGGATGCTGATCGTGGACGGCCTCAGCGACCTGGACACCGTCACCGACCGGGAGCGGGACTGGGGCGGGGTGCCGTACGCCTTCGGCTCCATCCCCAACTTCGGCGGCCGCACCACCCTCGGCGCCAAGACCCACCTCTGGGCCGAGCGCTTCACGGCCTGGCGCGACAAGCCGGGCAGCCGGCTGGTCGGCACCGCGTACATGCCGGAGGCCGCCGAGCGCGACCCGGCCGCCTTCGAGCTGTTCGGCGAACTGGCCTGGCGGGAGCGGCCGGTGGACCGCACCGCCTGGTTCGACGACTATGCCGACCTCCGCTACGGCGCCCGTGACGCGCACGCCCGTGCCGCGTTCGCCGCGCTGCGCACCAGCACGTACGAGATCTCCAGCAAGGACGGCCGCCCGCACGACTCGGTCTTTGCCGCCCGCCCGAACCTGGCCGCCCGCTCCGGCACCGTCTACGCCACCCACACCCCCGCCTTCGACCCGGCGGCCTTCGACACCGCGTTCGCCGCGCTGCTCGCGGTCCGCCCCGCGCTGCGCGCCAGCGACGCCTACCGCCACGATCTGGCGGACGCCGCCCGGCAGGCGCTGGCCAACCGGTCCTGGCAGCTGATCGGGCAGCTCCAGGACGCCTACCGGCGCAAGGACCGGGACACCTTCCGGGCGCTGTCCGGGCTGTGGCTGCGGCTGATGCGGCTCAGCGACGAGGTCACCGGCGCCCACCGGCAGTTCCTGCTGGGGCCGTGGCTGGCGGACGCCCGCGCGAGGGCGGCCGGCGCCGAGGAGGAGGCCCGGCTGGAACACAGCGCCCGGGCGCTGATCACCACCTGGGCGGACCGGCCCACAGCCGACGGCGGCTCGCTCGCCAACTACGCCAACCGCGACTGGCACGGCCTGATCCGCGAGGTCCATCTCCCGCAGTGGCAGGCGTACCTGGACGAGCTCGCGGACGCCTTGGCGGCGGACCGCCCGCCGAAGACCTTCGACTGGTACGCCATGGAAGAGCCCTGGACCCGCGCCCGCACCAGCCATCCGCTGCGGCCGACCACCGACGCCTACCGCACCGCACGGCGGGTCCACGACACCCTCGCCACGGCCCCCTACCAGGGCACCGTCACGGTCACCGCCGACCCGGCCGCACTGCCGCCCGGCGGCCGGGCCACGGTCACCGCGGCGCTGCGCAACGTCAACGGGCTGCGCGCGACCGGCCGGGTGGACTTCGCGCTGACCGGTGTCGACGCCACCGCCTCGGGCCCGGTGTCGCTGCCCTCGGTCCCGCCCGGCGGCACCGGCCGCGCCCGGTGGCGGGTCACCGCACCGGCCGGCCCCCTGGAGGCCCCGCTGCACCCGCTCCCCTACGACCTCACCGTCGACTACGGCCCGCAGGGCGCACCGCGGGTCCGTACGCCACGGCACGGCACCCTGTTCGTGGCCGGGCCGCTGGACCCGGAGCTGCGGACGGTCACCACCAACACAGCGGTTTTCGGCCAGTTGGAGGACCGTTTCGCCATCCATGGCGCGGGCGCGGACCTGTGGAAGGCCACCGCCGAGTTCGGCGCGCTCTACCGGCCGGACGCCCTGGCCGCCGGCGGCTCGGTCACCGTCGAGGTGACCGCGCAGGACCCGACCGGCCCCTGGGCCCGCGCCGGCCTCGTCGTCCGCAACCGCCTCGCGGCCTCCGCCCCCGGCGCCCCGGACGCCCTCGGCTTCCTCAACCTCTCCGTGACGCCCGGCAACGGCGTCGTGCTGTCCTACGACGCCAACGGCGACGGCACCCTGGACACCTACCGGCGGCTCACCGGCCTCACCGCCCCCGTCCTGCTCCGGCTGACCCGCGGCAAGGACAGCGGCAACTCCGGCACCTACACCGGCGCCTGCTCCACCGACGGCGGCACGACCTGGCGCGATATCGCCACCGTCACCGTCCCCGGCGCCGCCGCCCGGCAGGACACCGGGCTGCACCAGTCGGCCGCCAACTCGGGCTCCGGGGACGGCGGGACGGCCGTATTCCGCCGCTGGAAGCTCGCCTGAGCGCCGCGTACGCTGAGCCGGGAACGCACCACGAGCGAGGGGATCACGGTATGAGTGCCGCAGCTGAGAAGGAGTGGCTCTACGCCCTCGACATCTCCGACGCGACCTGGCAGCGCGCCCCCGGCGCCTCCGAGGAGGCCGTGGAGATCGCCTTCCTGGAGCGGGGCGCGGTGGCCATGCGCAACTCCACGGACCCCGAGGTGGTCCTGCGCTACACCGAGGCGGAGTGGCGCGCCTTCGTCCTCGGCGCACGGGACGGCGAGTTCGACCTCCAGCCCTGAGGCCGCCGCTCCCGGCAGCCCGTCACCGGCCCTCCCGGCGCCCCCCGGGGTGCGGGGAGGGCCGGTGACCATCACAGGATTCACTCGTTTCACGGAACGTGAAGCAGCAGCAGAAAGCGCAGCAGGCGACACCCCGGCGCCCGGACCGCAGCTCCCCCGGCAGCCTGGAGGACGTCGGTGACGTCATCGACGTCGAGCAGGCCGAGGCGGCGCTGGTGGAGCACTACCCCCGGCTGGTCCGGCTGGCCTACCTCGTCCTGCCGCCCGGCCCGGGCCGCAGCCGGCGGGTGCTGGCCGCCCACGGCGTGGTGCAGCGGACCCTGCCGCGCCAGCGCAGCTCCACCCGCGGGGCCGGCCTGCCCGCCCCGCGCACCGGCGCGGACGCGGCGATCGACCCCGGCTACGCCTTCGTCCGGCTGCGGGTCCTGCGGTCCGCCCTGGCCGGCGGCCGGACCCGCCGGTGGCTGCCGCTGCCGCCGCTGCTCCCCCAGGTGTGGGGCCTGCGGCTCTTCCCGCGCTCCGGTGGCGCCGACGAACTGGCGCTGGACCAGGCGCTGTCGGCACTGTCCGGGCCGGGCCGGGCGGCGTTCGTGCTGCGCGATCTGGAGCGGCTGAGCGCACCGGAGACCCGCCGGGTGCTGGAGGCGGCCGGAGTGGCGCACCCCCGGGAGGCGCTGGAGGAGGCGGAGCGGGCCACGACCCCGGCCGGCAGCCGGGACCGGTCGCTGCTGGAGTCGGCGGAGTTTGACCCCTGTGCGCTTCAGGCCAGGCCGACGGATCTGATCCGGCGGCGGCAGCACGGCCGCGCCGTGCTGGCGGCGGGCGCGGCCGTGCTGGTCTGCGGGGCGCTACTGGGGCTGCCGGGCGAGGGCTGGGGCCCGGACGGTGCCGCGGCCCCGCCGTACGCGCAGAACGCCGCGGCCGAGGCGGCCCTGGACCCGGGCAAGCTGACGGTGTCCTCCGCGACCGCCTGGAAGCACGCGGCCCGGCAGGACTTCGCGACCTGGCCCGCCCGCGGCGACCGGATCCACGACCGGGCGCTGCTGCGGCGGGCACTGGCCGTATGGGCCAGGCCCGGGGCCGGCGTCCAGGTCTCGGCGACCCCCGGCACCCCGGCCGGTCCGGCGGCCGGCCCGGCCCAGCTGCTGTTCGCGGGGGTGGTGAACCATGCCGTGGTGGTGCTCCTGCACGACGGACTGCGGGTGGTGCGCTACGCGGAGGCGGCGGATGGCGAGGGGCAGAGCGACGGCACCGGCGCGGCGCTGGACTTCGCGCGTACGGACGGTGCGGCGGCGGCTTCGGCGACCGCGCTGGTGGTGAGCCGCACCCAGGGCAATGTGCGCTTCCTGACCGCCCCTTGGGTGAAGTCGGCGCGGCTGGTCGATCTGGTCAAGCCGGAGGCGGTGGACCAGCAGGTGACGGTCGGCGCGGGCGGGGTGACCGATCCGGTGCCCACGGCGCAGCCCACCGCACAGTGCACGACCTGGCCGGCACTGCGGATGGGCGGCCGGCTGCTGACCGATCTCGGTGAACTGGTCCCCGCCCGCCTGACGTACGGCAGCCCGCGCAAGCCGGGCGACGTGACCTCCCCGAAGGCCCGGACGGCATGGGCCCGCACGGCCTGCCAGCTGGCCGTGGCCCGCGGCCAGGGCGTCCGCACCGTCAACGCCTGGGAGTTCGCCCGGCAGCCGCTGCCCGGCGGCGCCGGAACCGCGGCCTGGCTGTGCACCCGCGCCGAAACCTGGCGCGGCCCGGGCAGCCGCACGATGGCCCAGATCCAGACCCCCACCCCGCACGGAAAGCCGTACACCCCGGGCACCATCGCGGCACGCGCCGAGGGCGGCACCGCCTGCGGCCCCCGCGCCCCCCGCGCCCTGGCCGGCGTGCTCTGGAAGGCCGCCGACAAACGCTGGTGGCTACTCGCCGCGGGCAGCCCCCAGATCACCTCGGTCAGCGCAACCGGCGGCATCACCGGCCAGACAACCGGCCGCCTGCTGGCCCTCCCGGCAAAGGCGGGCGACAGGGCAGAACTGACCGGGCGGCTGGCGAACGGGGGGCGGGTGGGGGCACTCGGCTAGCGTTCGGCCCGACGGGCCCGGGTCCGACACCCCCTAGGGAAGCCCGCGTTCCGCCCGCCGGGGCGAGGGCCGGGCGGCCACCGCTCGTTCGTCGGCGGCCGCCAGCCAGAAGTAGAGCGGTGGCAGGGCGAGTTCGAGGGCCGTCAGGGCGAGTTGGAACGACTGGGGCGGTCCGTGGACGGCCAGTGACAGCAGTCGGCCGAGGCCGCCCAGCAGGAAGATGCCGGCCAGCCAGCGCACTGCCGTGGCCGGGATCGGCGAGCGCCGGGCCGTCCGGATCCAGGCGAGGCCGTAGCCGAGGAAGACCGCCCCGTAGAAGCGCTCCCGGCTGTCGACGGTGGCACCCGCCGCGCCCTCCCCCGGTACGGAGTCGACGCCGAGGGCGAAGTGGAACGCGCCGATCGCCACACAGGCGGCCCCCATCGCCAGCGCCAGCCACTTGAGAAGTCCGGCCATGCCCGGCCACCCTTTCCCGCGTCCGCGGATGCCCTCTGGTAGACGCCTGTCTACTAACGAGGGGAACGTACGGCCGGTAGTAGACAGGTGTCAAGTAACCTCGGGACCATGACCCCACGCCGCCGACTCGACCCCGCCGAGCGCCGTAGCCAGCTGCTCGACACCGGAGCACAGCTCTTCGCGGCGAAGCCGTACGACGAGGTGTTCATGGAGGAGGTCGCCGAACGGGCGGGCGTCTCCCGCGCCCTGCTGTACCGCTACTTCCCGAACAAGCGCGACCTGTTCGCCGCGGTCTACCAGCAGGCCGCGGACCGGCTGCTGACCCGTACGGCACTCGATCCGGCCCGCCCCGTGTACGAGCAACTGCGCGCCGGACTCGACGCCCATATCGACTACTTCGCCGCGAACCGTCACACCGTGCTCGCGGCGAACCGGGTGCTCGCCGGGGACCCGGTGATCCAGACCGTCATCACCGACGAGCTGGCCGAGCTGCGCCGGCGGCTGCTCGACTCCACCGGCCTCGGCGCCGAACCCGGCGAGCTGGCGCCGGCGGCCCTGATGAGCTGGCTGGTGTTCGTCCGCACGCTCTGCGTGGAGTGGCTGACACATCAGACCTTCAGCCGCACCGAGTTGCGCGAGATGTGCGTCGGCGCACTCCTGGGAGCGCTGCGCCCGGTGATGGATCTCGACCGGCTGCTCACCGGCGACGAGGAGCCCCCCGCGGACCCTCCGCCCACCCCCTGACCTTTCCCCGCCCGAGGGGTACCGGCATTCCTTACCCCCCAGTACATTGACGCCATGTCTAATACGGCCCCGTTGCGGCCCCAGCCGGCCGCGTCCGAGCACCCCCCGCTGAAGGCCCGCAACGTCGCCTTCGACTGGGCGGACACCCCGCTGCACTGGATACCGGGTGATCCGTTCAGCACCCACACCATCAATGTGCTGCATCTGCTGCTGCCGGCCGGCGAGCGCTGGTTCGTACACGTCTACAAGCAGGTGCTGCCGCACATCCGTGACCCCCGGCTGCGGGCGGACGTGATCGGGTTCATCGGTCAGGAGGCGATGCACTCGCAGGCACACGACGAGGTACTGCCGCACCTCAAGGCGCAGGGCCTGGACCCGGCCCCGTACACCGCACAGGTCGACTGGCTCTTCGAGAAGCTGCTCGGCGACCGCACCCTCCCGCCGGGCCGCCCCCGGCGGTGGTGGCTGCTGGAGCGGGTCGCGCTGATCGCCGCCATCGAGCACTACACCGCGTTCCTGGGCGACTGGGTGCTCAATGCCCGCGCCCTGGACGCGCGGGGCGCCGATCCGACGATGCTGGATCTGCTGCGCTGGCACGGCGCTGAGGAGGTCGAGCACCGCTCGGTGGCCTTCGATCTCTTCGTCCATCTGGACGGCGGCTACCGGCGGCGGGTCCGCACCTGGGCCACGGCCTTCACCGCGCTGGTCTTCCTGTGGCAGCGCGGCACCCGCTTCTTCCTGGCGAACGACCCGTCGCCGGACGCCGGGCAGGCGAGCTTCCGGGAGTTCGTCCGCGCCGGGCGGCGGGGCGTGCTGCCGACGACCGGCGCCATGGCCCGCTCCATCCCGCAGTACCTGAGCCGCACCTACCACCCCTCCCGCTACGGCAGCACCGAGCAGGCCATGGCCTACCTGGCCGCTTCCCCCGCCGCGACCGCGGCCGAGGCCCGTACCGCCGGAGGTGCCTGAGATGCCCCGGCTCCGCACCGTCGTACTGGTCGCCGCGGGTGCACTGGCCGCCCGGCGGGCGCTGCGCCGCCGGATCCAGGCCTCCCCCCTGTGGCCGCTGCCCGCACTGGAGCACCCGGTCTCCGGGCAGGGCCACACCGCGTCCGGGACACGGCAGTTGCGGGTGGTGGAGCGTACGGCGGAGGCCGAGGGCGTGGTCCGGCTGCGCCTGGCGGGCGAGGGGCTGCCGAGCTGGGAGCCCGGGGCGCACCTCGATCTGGTGCTGCCCTCGGGGGCCGTACGCCAGTACTCCCTGTGCGGCGACCCCGCGACGCCCGGCTCGTACACCATCGCCGCCCGGCTGATCGAGGACGGCCGCGGCGGCTCGCGCGAGGTGCACGAGCGGCTGCACGAGGGGACACTCGTCGGCGTCCGCGGCCCCCGCAACCGCTTCCCCCTCCGGGACGGCCCCGCCTACCTCTTCCTCGCGGGCGGCATCGGCATCACCCCCCTCCTGCCGATGGTGCGGCAGGCCGAGCGGGCCGGGGTGCCGTGGCGGCTGCTGTACTGCGGGCGGTCGCGGGCCTCGATGCCGTTCCTGGCGGAACTCCGGCAGCTGGCGGGCCCCGGCGACGGCCGGCTGACGGTGGTCGCCGAGGACGAGGACGGACGCCCCGATCTGGCGGCGGCACTCGCCGGCGCGCCACCGGGCGCGGCCGTCTACTGCTGCGGCCCCGAGCCGCTCATGGACGCGGTCGCCGCCCTGCTCCCCGCCGTGACCGAGGGACTGACCCTGCACACCGAGCGGTTCACGGCCGCCACCCCCGTCCCGGCGGCCGGGAACGCGCCGTTCGAGGTCGAGCTGCGCCGCACCGGCCGTACGGTCACGGTGCCCGCGGACAGCAGCGCACTGCGGGCCATCCGCGACCAGGCACTGCCCGATCTGCCGTACTCCTGCGAGCGGGGATTCTGCGGTACCTGCCAACAACGGGTGCTGTCCGGAGAGGTGGACCACCGCGATGACCTGCTGACGGACGCCGAACGCACGGACTCCCTGCTGATCTGCGTCTCCCGGGCGCGCGGTGGACGTCTTGTGCTCGATCTGTGATGAGACCGGCGATTCCGCGCCGCGCCCCAGGTGGTTAGGGTGGCCGCATGACGACCGGGACACGGCGAAGAATGGGCGTCGAGGAGCGGCGTGAGCAGCTGATCGCTGTCGCGCTCGACCTCTTCAGCCACCGTTCCCCGGAAGATGTGTCGATCGACGAGGTCGCCGAGGCGGCCGGTATCTCCCGGCCGCTCGTCTACCACTACTTCCCCGGCAAGCAGCAGCTGTACGAGGCCGCGCTGCGCCGGGCCGCCGAGGAACTCACCGCCCGGTTCGTGGAGCCGCACGAAGGCCCGCTCGGCGCCCGGCTGTTGCGGGTGATGGAGCGCTTCTTCGACTTCGTGGCCGAGCACGGCCCCGGCTTCTCGGCCCTGATGCGCGGCGGCCCGGCCATCGGCTCCACCCGCACCGGCGCGATGATCGACGGCGTCCGCCAGGCCGCCTACGAACAGATCCTGGCCCACCTCGGCATCCCCGACCCCGCCCCGCGCCTGGAGTTGGTGGTCCGCTCCTGGGTCTCCCTCGCCGAGACCACCGCACTCCTGTGGCTGGACGGCCGTCGCGTACCGCGCGCCGAACTGGAACGCCAGCTCGTCCACGATTTCGCTGCGCTGGCGGCGGTGAGTGCGGCGTACGACGGCCAGATGGCCGTCGTGGTCCGCCGCATATTGGCCGAGGAACCGGAGGATGGGATGTTCGCGGAGCTTGTGGCTCGGCTTGGGCGCATTGCCTAGGCTTTCCACGTTTCGGCTGCGCTTTGCTTTCGGCCCACGATTTCGGCTGGCCCGCCGTGGGGGCAAAATCAACCGCATGCGAGACATCACCTTCAGGCTCGTCGGCGCCGGCGAACACGACGACTTCACGGCCCTGGTCGAGCTGTACGACGGGGCCGCCCGTTGGATGCAAGAGACCGGGATCGAGCAGTGGAAGCCCGGTGACAAGGATGAGGAACACTTCCGGCTGCGGCAGAAGGACGGGGAGGTCTGGCTGGCGGAGGTCGCCGGGCGGCGGGTGGGTGCCTTCGAGCTGTGGTGGGAGGACGAGCCCGCGTGGGGGCCGCAGCCGCCGGAGGCGGGCTATGTGCACCGGCTGATGGTGGACCGCCGGCACGCCCCGGCCGGGACGGGGCGGGCGCTGCTGGCGCATGCCGAGCAGCGGATAGCGGGGGCGGGACGGGCGTGGGCCCGGCTGGACTGTGTCTCCTCCAACCCCCGGCTGCGCACCTATTACGAGGGCGCCGGTTACACCGTCGCCGGGGCGCGCTCCAAGGAGGGCAACGGCAGCAGCCGGTACGGCGTCACCCTCCTGGAAAAGCGGCTGGGTGCCTGAGGCGCCCCTAGATCCTTGAACCCGATCCGATATGTGGAGGGAAGAGTGGCTGAGTCCCGGGGCAATGCTGCCCGGCCCGGGCCGCTGCCCAGCGGCCGGCACCACCTCAGCCGTGAGCAGGTGGTGACGTCGCAGCGGCTGCGCATGCTGACCGCCACTGCCGAGGCGATGAAGGACAAGGGGTACGTGGGGACCTCGGTTGCCGAGATCATCCGGCGCGCCGGGGTGTCGCGGGAGACGTTCTACCAGCAGTTCCGTTCCAAGGAGGACTGCTTCGTCCAGGCCCTGGACGCGGCCACGAAGCAGCTGGCGGCACTGCTGGAGTCCGCTCGGCAGTCGGCGGCCGGCTCTCCGGAGGCAACCGGGCCGGCGCCCCCGGAGGAAACCTTCCGCCGACTACTGCACCTCTATCTGCGGACCCTCACCGAACAGTCCGCCTTTGCCCGGCTGTTCCTCGTCGAGGTGTACGCCGCCGGGCCTGAGGCGATGGCCATCCGCATGGAGTGGCAGCGATGGTTTGCCGACGCCATCGCTGAGATCTTCCACGTGGGGCACGAGGGCGGTGCGGACGAGCGGAGCTTCGACTGCGAAGCCCTGGTCGCGGCCGCCGCGCAGCTGGTGACGGCGCACCTGGTCGCGGACGACCTGACGGGCCTGCGCAGACTGGAGGATCCGCTCGTCCGACTTGCGGTACGACTCCTTGGCTGAACGGCTAGGGGAGCCAGGGGAAGCGCGCCAGTTGGCCCTGCAGGCCGGCGGGCAGCAGCGGCGTGAGCATCGTGCGGTATCCGGCTACCAGGTGCCGGGCCGCGGTGCGGTCGCTGTGGAACAGTTCGTTGGGCGTCTTGCCCGGTATCTGTAGCCCGGGGCCGCAGAGCGGGACCTTCGGCGCCTGACGGTGGAGCTGGTCGCCGCCGCCCGAGACGGCGTGCGGATCGATGTCGTAACCGTGGTCGCCGGTGAAGTAGCCGACCACGCCGTTGGCGAAGCACGCCAGGTTCGTGATCAGGTTCTCGGAGTGGCAGATGCCGTCGTTGGTGTTGCAGATCTCCTTGACCGTCAGGTCGCCGAAGCCGCGCGGCCCCTTCATGGTCATGCCCGGCAGGATCGTCGGCAGGTTCGTTTCGATGCCGCCCGGGCCGCCGTCCACACCGGGCCGCCGGGGATCGCCGTAGAGCACGCCGTTGATCTGGTCGTGCGGGACGGCGTCGCTGCTGGAGAGGGCGGCCAGCTCATCGCCGGCGACGATCGCGCCCTGCGAGTAGCCGGCGATGGTGACGTGACTGGCGGAGCAGGCGCCGTGGAAGGTCTTCACCGCCGCGTCGAGCGTGGCGATGCCCTCGGCCACGGAGTCGTCCAGCGTCTTGGGGTCGCCGGGGTAGGGAGCGATGGACGCCGAGTAGTGAATTTTGGTGAACGAAACCCCTTCGGGGAGCGTGGCGTTGCTGCGGTCGTAGACCGAGGCATCGTCATCGAGGTGACCCCCGACCTCGAAGATCATCGTGTTCGGGCAGTCGGCCCGGGTCCGCGCCTGTGGGGCGGCCGCCACGGCTTGCGGTGTGCTCAGCCCCAGGACGGGCAGCGCGACAAGTATCGCGAGTAACGATCGGGTCCTTCGCATGTGCACCTCGTCTCGAATCGGCTTGGGGGGAACGGGAGTTCCGCCCCAGTGCGACGCCAAAGGTAGCGTCGAGAGAGGTTCTGCGAACAGAGGTGTTCGTGAAAGTCTGGCCGCGACCGGTTCGACCGGAGGGCCTGGGGCCGTCAATCAGCTTCGGCGCGTATCGCCGACGGACCGGGGCCCGCGTGCCGCATCTCGCGGGGGCACACCCCGAAGCGCTGCCGGAATGCGGTGCTGAGCGCGCTGGAGGAGGAGAAGCCCGACGCGTACGCCAGCTCGGTGATCGTCATTTGCCGGTACGCGGGTGCCCGCAGCCGGTCCCGTACCAACCGCAGCCGCTCCTCGCGGATCAGCTCGCGGGGGGTCGTCCCGGCATGCTGAAGGGCCAGCTGCACCTGGCGCAGCGACCAGCCCAGCGCCTGTGCCATGGTGGCGCCGGTCATGTCGGGGTCGGCCGCGTGCTCGCGGATGTACCGGCGGACCACCGTCTCCACCTCGGCCAGATGGCCCGGTGCGGTCGGGCGGTCGTCGCCTGCGACGAGCATGCACAGCAGCTCGACCAGCCGGTCCGACACCGCGTCGAACTGGCCGCTGGTGAGGGTGTCGCGCTCCTCATGCAGGCCGGTCAGCATGTCGCCCACCACCCGCCCCAGGCCGGAGGTCAGGTCGAGGCCCGTAGCGAGCGGCGACGACCGGTTCAACCGCCCGTTCACCTCCTGAGCGGGGATCGACATGATGAACGCCCGCATGGAGTCGTCTTGGAGGATCTCGAACGGTGCGGCGAACGTGAGCAGGCACCCGGCCTCCGGCACCAGCCGTAGCTCCTGGTCGTCCTGCCGCAGCACCAGCTCTCCGGCGACCGGTAGCAGCAAGCGGTAGTCCTCGTCCGGCTCATGCCGCACCTGGCCCGCGGTCCGGGTGTACTTGATCGTGTCCGACCACCACTTGACGAGCTGATAGGTGTCGGTGCACTGCCGGATCGTGCCCGCATGAAAGTCGCCGGTGTGCGGGTACCTATAGCTCATCCGGCTTTGATACGACGTCACGCGCTCGGCCCAGAGATCGGTGCGCTCACGCGACGCCACGTCCCGGGTTGTCCACGAATCCACAACGTAGGTTCCCAAGGCCATCGAAGACACCCTTCACCGCGGCCTTCTCACAGCGTGCACCGCCGGAGTCGGTTCTCGCGCTCACGGCCTGAGCCCCCCCGGGTGGTGCCGCGAATTCTAGTGAAGGGCGGTGCGGTCCGGGCAGCGCGCGCCATAGGCGGAGCGATGCATGCGGGTGTGCGCCGACCTCACTGTTGCGCACTGTGACAATTTCCTTACGCGCGCGGACAATTCCGGCGGGCGATCCAGCCCTACGATCGGTCACCGGATCCGCTGTGCGCCAAGGCAGGGCGGGTCCCCGCCGGCTGAGGTGGGACGGGTACCGCAACCGCCCCACTTGGTGGACGAACCCGTGGGCCTTGTCCAGAGACCCCAGTACTTGACCGAGGATCAAGATGGCAAGCGACAAGCTGATCCAGAACCTGCGTGAGCAGCACAGGACATCCCGTGCCGTCCCGAGCGGTCCAGTGGCCCGTAGAGCCCGGGGACTGACGATGGCGGTAGGGCTTGCGGGCGCAAGCGTGGGAGTGTTCGGAGCCGGACCCGCAGCCGCGGACCCGTTATCGCTCGAACTGCGGTACACCTGCTCGGTTCTGGCGGCCCACGACCGGCCCGGCACGGTGAAGATCGACTCGGATGTCCCGACGTCGGCTGCGGTCGGCAGGCCCACCCCGAAATTCGTCATCCGTGCGGCGGTGCCGGTGAAGGCGGCTGACGCAGAAGGGCTGCGCAGGGCCGGCATCAAGACCATCCAGGGCACCGTGGAGGCGAAGGTCCGGGTGACGGCGCCCGAGGGCGACACCAACCTCAGAGTGCCGTTCCACGTGGCCAGGACCCACGTCCCGGCGTCCGGACCGTTCTTGGTCAAGGCGACCGGCACCGCGCCGAGCCGCACCTTCAGCCGACCGGGCAGGGCGAAGATCACCATCGGTGACCTCACCGTGCACGTCACCGCGAGCGGCGTCATGACGGTCAAGCTCGACGTGCCGTGCAAGCTGGATCCCCGGCAACACCACGTCGTGGCATCGCTCGGCATCGCGGGGAAGGGAACGACGGCCGGCCCGGACCCGTCCGGGACGGCTGAGACGGCCACCTCCGGCACCACCGGGTCGCAGAACCCGGGTGGCGGTGGGAGGGCGGGCGCGACCACGGAAGGCCCGGCCGGCCCCTCCGGCAACCTGGCGACGACCGGCAGCCAGGGCACCACGCGTCTGATCGCGCTGGCTGCGGGAACTGTTGTCCTGGGCACCATGGCCGTGGCCGCCGCCTTCCGCTTCCGCTCCCGCAGCAGGTGACCGGGGCGAACCCTGCCGCGGCACGTCACACGCGGTGGGGATGGCTGGCGCTGACGGTGGTGACCGTGGGGGTGGCGGTCACCATAGCCGCCCGCGCGGGAACCGGGGAGGTGGACCCGGGCGGGTTGGCGGTCGGGCTGGTCAGCCTGATGCTGGCGGTAGCCGGACTGCACCAGGCGACACACTCCCAGGCCTGGCAGGACACCGACACCGCCGGACTCGCCGACCGCCTCGCCGTCGACGTCAGGAAGCGCGAGGAGGAAGCCCGCCAGAGACTCCTCGGCGGCAGCGACCGCACCATCAACGTCGAGTTCACCTTCCTGCCCTCTCCCGCCCACCACGGCACCGGCGCAGCCCCCCACGGCACGTTGCAAGAAGTCGCCGCCTACTACCAGGCTCTCCGGCCCGGCCGTCTCGTCATCACCGGCGCACCCGGAGCCGGCAAAACCGTGCTCGCCCTCCACCTCATACTGCTTCTTCTCGCCGACCGCGCGCTGGGCGGCCCCGTTCCCGTACGCCTGTCGTTGTCCACCTTCGACCCCGACCGGAACACGCTCGACGACTGGCTCGCCGACCATCTCACCCGTACCTACCGGCTACGCCCCACCGCAGCGGCCGCCCTGGTCGCCGCCCGGCTGATCCTCCCCGTGCTCGACGGGCTCGACGAAATGGACGCCGGCGAGACTCCCGGGCGCGCCTCCCGCGCCGCAGCCGCTCTGGAGGCCATGAACCGCTACGTCCATGGCACCACCAAGGGGCAGCTCGTCCTCACCTGCCGCAGCGCCCCCTACGCCGCTCTCGAAGGTGCGGACATGTGGGCAGAGGACGCCTCCCGTATCGACATCGCCCCCGTCAGCCCGGCCGCGACCGAGGCGTTCGTCACCGCTCGCGCCCGCAAGCCGGCCCGCTGGGAACCCGTCCTGAACGCGCTCCACGCCGCCCCGGCCGACCCACTGGCCCGGGGCCTGTCCACACCCTGGCGGCTGACCCTGGCCCTCGCCGTTTACGACGCGCGTCACCCCGACGGTAGCTGGGCCCGTGACCCCGTGGATCTCCTCGAGCCCACCCTCCGGACCCCCGAGCAGATCCGGGACCACCTGCTGGATCTGTTCATCCTTGCCGCTTCCTCCACAGGCGCCACGACAGCGCCCTACACCCGGCTCCAGGTGCGCACCTGGCTGACGGTCCTCGCCGGCTACCTGCACGCCAACACCACCAGCGCCCGCGATGTGGCCGGACGGCGTCTGTCGGGCACCGACCTCGTACTCCATGAACTGTGGCCGCTCACCGGCCATCGCCGCGCCCGCACCGTCCACGTCCTGCTGACCCTCGTGCTGTGGGCCACCGCCGACCTGCCTGCCGCCCTGCTCGATGACTGGAAGGTGTACGCAGGGAACGTGACACTCATGGTGGTGGGCAGTCTGCTCACCGGAATTCCGCCGTGGCCCATGCCGTCCCGGCTGGAACGAGTCACTGCCAGAACCCCTGCGGGTAGGCAACAGCTCGTGACCGGGCTGGTGGGTGGGCTCTTCTGGGGCGGGCTCGTCGTCGTGGTCGACATGGGGAATGTCGTCGGGCCGGTAATCGGGCTCGTCTACGGATTGCTGGTGGGGCTCACCGGTGGAGCGATGGTGGGAGCCGGACTGGCGGGCGTGCTCTCGGACGCACCCGAAGTGCGCAGGTCGCACGGAAACGCGTCGCCGCGCGGCATGGTGCGGGGCGACCTCGTGACCGGGTTCGCGACCGGCCTCGTGGTCGGGCTCGGGTTCGTCCCTTTCTATTGGTTCGCCCTGGGCCCGGTATTTGCGCTCGGAGCCGTACTCATCTACATGCTGCTGTTCGGTCTCGGCGGCGGGCGTGCGCTCGCGCTCCTCCACAACCGCCTGTTCAGATGCGGTTACCGGGGCGCACTCGACGCGCTGTTCAGGCCCTGGCGTGCGTTCGGCCCCCTGTTCAGGACCGGCGCCGGACCGGCCCTCGGCGCCGCAGGTGTCCGCTACACGGCTTTCCTGCTCTGCACCCGCCGCTGGTGGTCCAGCCAGCCACTGCCCTGGCGCCTCGGCCGTTTCCTCGACTGGTGCTGCGACGCGGGCCTGACGCGCACCGCCGGGATCGCCTACCAGTTCCGCCACCGCGAGCTTCAGGACTTCCTCACCCGCGGCCACATCCACCACGCCCCGCCGCACCAGTCGGCTTCTACTGATCCCGGCGGAAGACCGCCACCGTACGGGCCGGGACCGTGAAGGTGCCCGAGGCGGCTGCGTAGGACGCGGTGGCGGTGGTGCGGTCGGCGCCGTGGGCCTGGACGGGGTGCAGGGCGTAGCGCTCGCCCACGAGGGCGCGGACGGTCTGGTGCTGCCGGCCCGGGGTGGCGTTGAGGACGACGACGAGGTTGCCGAGGCGCATGGTGAGGACGCCGGGGGTCTCGTCCTTGCCGGAGAGCGGGAAGGAGAGCGCGGACTGGACGCGGGCGGTGGTGGACAGGCCGAAGGCCGGTTCCGTGGCGTGGATGCGGAGCAGGTCGCGGTAGGCGGCGGAGGCACCGCGGATGGTGGCGCAGTCGGGCCGGAGCGCGGGGTCGGCCAGTAGGGGCCGGGCGTGGGGCCACTTGTCCTTGTTGTCAGCGGCCGGCGGCAGACCACGGCCGAAGCCGTTGCCGTCGGCGCAGTTCCAGTGCAGGGCGTTGAACCAGTCGCCGCTGTCGAAGGAGTTGCGGTCCAGGGACTTGGAGCGCAGCAGGTCGGAACCGGCCTGGGAGAGTGCGGGTCCTTGGGAGAGGGCCGCGGTGGCGAGGGCCAGGACCTGCGTCCGGGCGCGGTCGGCGGGGCCGGTGTGCGGCGGGAGTTTGTAGGCGAGGGCGTCGTAGAGGGTTTCGTTGTCGTGGGCGTCGGCGTAGGCGAGCGCGTCACCGGGGGCGGCGGCGTACCCGGCGGGGGCGCCGTTGTAGTCGACCTGGGAGCCCTTGACGCGGTGGCCGGTGGTGTCGGTGAAGGTGTAGTCGGCGAGGTTGCCGGTGAGGCCGACCTTGAGGAGGTCCTGGTAGTGGAGGAGCCGGGTGCGCTGCTCGGCCGGAGTGCCGTTCCCCTTCGATGAGTTGGGGTCGGTGTACAGGCCCGAGGCGAAGCCCTGGATGCGGGGGTCGGCGTCGAAGGGGCCGCCGCCGCGCACCGCGTCCCGGGCCCGGTCGTTGAAGGTGGCGATGCCGGTGCCGGCCATGTTCCGCTGGGTGGCCTG